>OIOL01000016.1_pt1 | contig 87350 bp, 77 predicted proteins | sample 1585551 | NCBI WGS metagenome assembly OIOL01 (sample SAMN02674699, study PRJEB24791) | human gut metagenome, SKBSTL042 | isolation source: stool | host: Homo sapiens | place: USA
AGGCTTTTTTATTATCCGGTTCGTTCTCCGGCTGTTTATCTCCGCCGTTTACCTGTTTTGTATGGCGATTATTTTCATTGTGTTGCTCTCATTTTTGATTATCTGATAACTCATTATAAATTATAACGATATGGAAACTTTAAACAAAAACGGGGTAAGCATTACCCAAATACCGGGAGAAGAAAGATATGTAAAATGCTGTTTAGGCGCATTTAAGGATAAAATCTATAATCAATATAATTACCGCCATGCAAATATGGAGCAGATAAAGTATTTAAATAACATGATAAAATTGAGAAATAAAAATAGAGAACAAGAAAATGCTTTTTATGGATAATCGAGAAAAATATTTAATGCCTCATAATAAGCTGTTCTATGTCTTGTAAAATAGGGGTTATTGTATGTATGTTTGAAATAACAATAGAGGGAGATTGATAAGTTGTTGTAAAACCTAAATGCGGAGTATATGTATGTGCAGCAATATTCCGAGTAGTAGTAAAAGAGCCAAGTATAGATTTAAATGTAGATAAATGTGCAGAATGACTTTCTAAAGTATCCTCTAAACTTTCAAGATTATTTATACCAATAATAGACATCATCATTTTTCTAAAATTTTTCTCATAATGAAGTCCATAATTAGGCGCAATTATATTATTTTTAATATGATTGTAATTTGCTGGGAGCATTAATTTGTCTGTGATATACTCATCCAATATTTCATCAAATACCTGCTCAATCCATCCACAAAACTCTATTACTGCTAATTTTGAATATAACACTGCGTAGTGAGTTGTTGTTGTGCTTTTATTATATTCGGTTTCTATATCACCAACAATTTGGAGTATTTCTGTATTATTTATTGTCATGCTTGAAAAATAGAAATAGCTTTACTTAATCTACTTTGTACTTTATCCTTTGCGGATAACCCTTCCCTAATATTTTCTTCATTAAATTCAGGTGTATTATGGAATGAATTTAACATCTCATTAAAGTGTTCAGGTGAAGTTGTAGTTATATTATCTATATTTTTTATTAGTCCAACAAGTAATCCTTCTTTTAGAGTTTTACCATACTCACTAATTCGTCTTTTACTGTCATTATCTGCTTTTGTATTGATAACACTTAATACAGTACTAATAGAACGTTGATACTCGTCATGTTTTATTTCACTCAATTCTCTATTTTCAGACATAAAATGATTTAAGAAACGAGCAAGATTTCCAGTATAATTGTCTAATTTGTCTCGAAAGGCAAATACTCTTAAAATAATTTCTTCGTTATCAAATCTATCTATCTCTTTGGGTTCGCCAAAAATAATACGCCAATCTTGATTGTTAGCAATATTTTTTAATAACTTATTAAATGAACCACTATATATACAGTTCCTTATTTCTTGATTATTTAATTTTATACCTCCTGTATTTAGTCTGTGGAATATTGTAAATAAATAATCCATGTGATTTTGGTTTGTATAATCACATCTTAAGATAGTTACAGGCAATACTGCATTCTCTACTCGTTCAAAAAGCTTATAATTATCCCTTTTAATATCAGATACGAGCTTTCCTGAAAGGTTACTATTAATGTCATCAATACGAGACAAACGCCAACTATCATCTTCTAAAAACTTTATAATTGATGACATACGTTGTAAGCCATCAATTATTATACGCTTTTCTGTTTTATAATCTAAACTGATACAAATACTTGGAATAGGAAGTTGCTTGATTAAGCTATCAATAAATCGTGTTTGGGCAGAAGTAGGCCAAACAACATTTCTTTGAAAATCCGGCTGAATCGTAAGTTGTTTTTTCTCATACATACGGAATAAATCAGCACAGGAACGCAATTCATTAAATGCTACAATATCAGCAGGTGGCATTGTGTTAGAATCATCAGTGTACGATAATTCCTCTTCCATTTTTTTTATATCTTCCATATTTTAACCTTATTAAGTACTGCAAAGGTAAAAAAAAGAAGTATTGGAAAGAAATTTATCCAATACTTCTTAACAGATTCATTCAAAAAGAGTTATTTTTCCTTGTTGTTATCATTATTAAATGAAAACGTCAGTTGTTCCAACTGCCCGAAACTATCCTGAAAATACACATCTATCGTTTGTTGGTCGGTGGATGCAGAGGTATAGTAAAGCCGGAATGTTTCACCCGGAAGCGGGTACAGGTCATTCGGCAGTAATACCGTCCCATCGGACATTTTTAAACTTCCTGCCCCGTCCGGCTGGAAATAGCGAATGAAATATTTTGTTTCTTCAAACCGTCCATCCCGGTGAAGCTGACACCTGATTTCCGCCGTTTCACCCACCTTTAATTTTTTCGGTACAGGCATCGTTTCGATACGGAACGGGTAAAACTGCTGTATATCCACGTTGTCATTACAGGCACTCACTAACAACAGGGCAACCACCATGTAGCACCCTATCAGCATCTTATAAATTACATTACTCATATACATTATATATAATAGGTTAGTTTATCACATTATTATCTTTAGACCGATACCGAACTGTGTATGGAACTTTCCAACGGAAGAACCGAACAGGCATCTTTCCCGTGCGTTAATCAGGAACACCACCCGGTCGGTAATATAACTTTCCAGTTCCAGCGTCAGCGCACCGCCATAGACAAAACCGTCCTTATCAGTTAGGGTCGAGCCATCGGGCAGCAGCTTGTCACCCCAGTTACTTGTTTCGTACCCGGCAAGGGCAGACAATCCGAGCGAAAGGAAAAAGGTTTTCTTCCGGTCGGAAAGGAAGTTCATATAGTAACCGCCCTCACCTGTGAACTGGCTCACGGGTATCTGCAAATCCTTATAGGGGTAATGCTTTTCGAGGTATTCCCCGCCGATAACCCACCTGTTCCCATTTTTGGTATAGGTAGAGAGAGCCGCCCCGAAGTAATAGGCAAAATCACTTTTACTGTTCCAGTGAACACCGTCCGCCATGCCGCCCGTAACCTGCAAGCCTTTCATTCCCGGCAGACATCTTTGTGCGTGTGCCTGGTTAAAAGTCAGGCACAGCACAAAAAGGAACATCATACAGCATATCCTTTTCATGTTCATTTGATTTTAAGTTCGTTAATCACTTTGGCTGCCACTATATCCGAATTTTCCACCCGGATAGTTTGGTGTCTGCCCCCGTTCTTTTCCACCAGTTCGATAACCAATATCTTATCGTCAGGGATAGTGAACTGTGGAACGGTGTACACGGTGCGGACAGTACTTTTACCACCGATAACCAGTATCTCGTTATAGCTCCGCACCGGGTCAATGACCGTTTCCTGAATAGCTGTCCTTTTGGCTACTTTCTTATCCACAATTTTGAAACGGATAAAATCGGTATCAAACGGTACGTTTGAACTGTTCCTTGTTTGTGTGTGGAAGTAGAACAGTCCGTTATGCGAATAAATGCCCTTTATCAAGAACTGCATCCCGAAACGCTTGCATCCCAAATGTTTTATTTCCCGGTCATTGTTCTTGTAGATGGACTGCATAATCAGCTTTACCAAAAGCGGGCTTTCGTTACCCAGTTCACGGAAATAGATGTTCATCCGGGTATGGCTGAAATCTGTCGTGTCCTCATTCTCCAAGAAATCTTTCATTTCGATGTTCAGCATTTCCGGTTCGTGTGCGTATTTCGCATTGAAACTGTAAAAACTGCCATCCTCACAGATAACGGAAAAGTTCGTTTCACCGGGAAAACCCTCTGTCGTAGCTTTCACGCGAACAACATTTTCCGCCCCGTCCGCTTTTCCGGCAATAATGTAGTTACTGCCTAAGTCCACGTACTTAACGGCAGACGGGAAAATGATGTGTACAGTTTTGGCGAATGTCACCTGTACGCCGTAAGGTGTCACCATTTGGCGGTAAGGTAGCTTTTTAGTGATGCCCTGATACAAATCGTTACTTTGTGCTTTCACTGAAACCACTCCCAAAACAAGAGCGAATAAAATCATTAACTTTTTCATTTGGATTGAAATTTTTATGGTTGATAAATAAATTACTGTTGTTTGGCGTAAAGCATCACCTGATAGTTCGCTTTCAGGTGTACTTTTACCGTTCTGAACTTCTTGGCAAGGTATTGCGACCCGCCCTGCATCAAGCCTCTTGTAATATCCATTGCGACCTGCTGCCCGGCACTTTGCGCAAAGGAAATACTCGTACCCAGTCCCGCACCAATATTCGCCATCGCTTCTTTTGCTGCTTCCTGTTCCAGTGACGAGGGGACGGAAAGCCCTTTCTGCCCGTCACTGTCGTAAACGGCAAGTTCCACCGGAATGATGTTACCCGCATATTCGAGCGAGGACACCAGTATTTCGAGCCGTTCACCCTGAACTTTGGCACTTCCCGATACAAGGCTGTTTTTCGGAACAATGACATTGCCCGCTTGCAACGGTTCTAACAGTCGCAGTTTGACAGTCTGCCCGTCCATAAGTGTTTGGTCGTTATGAACGCACGCCCGGATAGTGTTCTTTCCCATCGAATAGCTGCTGCCGACTGCCGTATTAAATCCGTAATTGCGTGGCTTACCGTATTCGGCGATAAATTCGCTGTTGCTTATGGGCTGTTGCAATCCTGAAACCGTCCTGTCCGATACCGCCTTTACAGAAGCGGTACTTCCTTTTTCCTGAATGGGTGCAGATGGCGTAACCTGTGCAATCTGTTCCGGCTGTGAACTTTGCCCGTTTTGTCCGTTCATATACTTTGCCGCCAGTTCGTAGGATTTTTCCATAAGAGCCACCTGTTCATCCATGCTACCCGCCCCGCTTTCTTTCGCATCGAGCCGGGCTGTGAGTTCTTCCACCTGCCGTTTGAGTTCCTCTTTTTCCTTGTCCTCTTTCGGCGTTTCGTAGAAACTGCCTAACTGACGGTTCATGTCCCGGTAAGCCGCCGCCGAAGACTGGATAGAGGAACGGGTATTGTTCGGCGCACCCGCCCCGAAGTCTATTACATTGGTTTTCGGCTTTTCCGCCGGAGCATCATCTATCAGGGTCAAATCTTCCCCGTTCCCGTTTTCCTCTCCGAGTGAAAAGGCAAAATCCTGCAAGGAACGCATCTTGTCTGCCTGTTTGTTCTCCATCTGTTCCTGTTCGTAAGCTGTCTTTTTATCGCTGATTATCCCGTCCCCTTTGGGTTGCGGAATATCGGCGTTAAAGCCGCCCACGCTTTCCACCTTTGCTTCATCCTTTTCGGACGGTGCAAAAATCAGATACATAGACCCTAAGAATACCAGCCCCATAAGCGGATAAACCAGCATCTTCTTTCGTTGCTGTATCTGTTGCGGGGTAAGTTCCTTTTTCTCTTTTTCTTCTTTCTTCCTGTCCGTTTCCGGTGCGGGAACTTCATTCTTCACTTCTTTTTCTTCCATTGTCTGACTGATTAAAAATATTCGTACTGTCTTTACTTTGAAGTTGTAACTGCCTGATATGTTCTATCCGTATGGTTTCGCCATCCTCTTTGCCTATCCGGTAAATGGATGATACCGTAAAGTAGATGGATAACCCGCCGAAGAACAGGAGCATAAGCAGGATTACCGCCAGCCTTATTTCCGGTGTCATGCGCCCGCACAGGTGGCGAAGTTTTTCATCCGCCCAGTCCTGTACATGGGTAACAGCCTGATTCACCGGAGAGAGTATTTTCCGTATCATGGCTTACCGCTTTATAGTGTTCAAGTCCTTGTTTTCCGTTATCTCGAAATTTTCCATCATAAAACCGTGCGGGTTATTATCACTTCTTACAGCGTTCAATAACCGGCAACGGGTGACAAGGCTTCTTTCGGTCACGCTGCTTTCACGGATTATCATTTGCCGGGCATAGGTAGCCACCGCATACGGGTACACATCGAAATTGCATGAAACGCTGTCTATCCGTATCGTTTGGCTGATATTGCCCGATATGATACGGTTGTAATACCCTTTTTCCGAGAGGTCACGGTAATAGTTAAATGCGCTCTTATCGGCAAGGAACAGCGACCGTTTGATATTGCTTTCGATAGCGTTCTTATCGGGTGATAACGTGAAAAAGAGTTCGTGGAAACGTTTCACGTGTTCCCTTGCTTCGACCGGACGGTTTTGCGAGAGGTCTTGCGAAAGCGCAAGCATCAACGATTTACCGCCATCCAAGACGTAAATCTTCTGCCGTTGCGCTTCGGCAAACGTATAGGAGTTCCAAACGGCATAACCTGTTATCAGGGTGCACATCACGACAAACACAATACCGAAAAGCCGTATCTGTTTGAAACTGGTTTCAATGTTCTTTAAACTTTTAAATTCCATCTTGATTTTTAATTATTGATTACCTTTGATTAGTTTACCGCCGACCCTGCCGCCAGCGTTTCCGGTTGCTGCCCCGGCTACCGCACCGACACCGCTACCCGCTTTGTTAGCCGCACTGTTTATATTCCGGCTCATGTTACCCATTCCGCCCGCCTGAATAATCCAGTTCGATACGGTGGGGATGGTGAAGTAACCGACAATGCCGATTATCATAAAAATTATGTACACGCTATTGCTGCTGTCCGGTATGAAATTGGGGTCTGATAGCTCTTGAATATCCTTTTGCAGCATAAGCACCTGTATTCGGGCAAGAATGGAACTGAACAGGTCGGAAATGGGCAACCACAGGTAAACGGAAATGTACCTTGTTATCCATTGGGTCAGTGTCGCCTGAAAGCCATCGTACACACTGATGGCAAAGGCTATCGGACCCAGTATGGCAAGGACAATCAAGAAAAAGGTTCGGATAGTGTCTATCACAAGGGCTGCCGCCTGAAAGAGCAGTTCCAAAAGTTCCCTGAACCAGTCCCGGACGGATTGCTTGATATTATGTGCCGCCCTATCCATATACATGCCGCCCATCGTGGCTATGTCTTTGGCAGACCACCCCAGTTCATCTATCTGCTTGTCAAACGCTTCATCCGAAACAAGATAAGCCGTTTCCGGATTGCGTACCATCGCTTCATATTCCAGCTTGTCCTTTTGTTCCCGGTAAGCGTTCATATCGAAAGTTTGCGTTTCGAGCATATTGTTACAGCCCTTGACTACTGGCGACATCACGCTGTTAATCGTACCCAGTACGAATGTGGGAAAGAACATAATACAGAAGCCAATCACAAAAGGACGGAGCAAAGGGTAAACGTCTATCGGTTCGGCACTGGCGAGCGACTGCCATACTTTGGCAGCCACATAGAACAATGCGCCCAGTCCCGCTATTCCTTTGGCTACCCCCGCCATGTTCCCGCATAACGGCATCATGTCCGTGTACAGACTTCGTAAAATCTGATGCAGGTTATCAAATTCGATTGCTAATAACATACTTGTCTGTTTTTAGAGGTTACCAGTAACGTTCATCCGCCGAGCCGTAAAGAGCCATTACCCGGTCGGTGTCCTTTTTCTTTTTCGCCCGTAGGTAGGAAACGGAAATATTCTTGCGGGTATAATAACTCACCAAGTCCCGATAGTTCCTGATGGCGTTATACGTCCGGTCGATTACGTCCATCCGTTCCTTGTCCGACATGGAAAGCCCGTTGATGTTCACCACGCTTTTCATTTCTTCCAGCACATCGGAACTTTCCTGCAACAGTTGGGTATAGCCGTAGGCAATCGCCGAAAGTTCGTCCGGTGTATAGTTTTCATCCGAAAGCATCTTCTGAAAACTGTTCACGTATATATCGGAAATCTCCCCGATAAGCAGGATGGACTTTTGTACTTTCCGGGCATCTTTGACAAGGTTATGCACTGATTTTAAGGCATCGTAATATTCTTTACCTTGTTGATAAATCTTTACCGTTTCCTGAAAATTCTTTATCATGTTCTGTGCGGTGGATGATGTCTGTACGATGTTCTTTGATGCATTGATAATCCCTTGCGCCAAATTACCGGGGTCACTCACCACCCACTGTGCACTTACCTTTCCAGCAAACAGGCTGCATACTACGAGCAGCATTATAATCTTTGTTCTCATACGCTTATTTCTTTATTGGTTGTTTACTCCGTTTGTATTCTCCACCGGGTGAAAGTAGAATCCGGTCGTTCTCTTTGTCGTAGGTCAGCAAGACGGAAAGCCCCGTTTCGATGAACAGGTTTCCGTCCTGTTCTGAAATCTGATAGGTTTCCGTTTGGACAGTCCCCCAGTAGGTCTTTCGATAGGTCGTTACCCGGTAATGCCCGTTTTCTTCAAAAAGGGTAAATGCCGGACGATTTTTTACACTTTTCCAGTCGCCACGCATCGCCCTAAGACGGTCGGCGTTCGTTTCCTTACAGGAAGAAACCCCCAGTAACAAGGTGCATAGCAGCACCGGAAACAAAAATTTTAAATGTTTCATACTGATTGATTTTTAAATTGTTGATTGATTATTTTTCAGGATTGCGCTTGCTTTCGGCAAGCCGTTTGATAGCCAGTTCGAGGTTGCCGCCCAACTTTTCAGACAAGGCGAAAAGTTCCATCTTTTCCGTTTCTTCCGTTGTGAACGTGTAATATTCTTCCAAACTCACTTCTGTGGCATATACGGCGGATTGTGTACCGCCTAAGCCTATCCAAACTTCCTTATATTTCCGGTTGGGATGGTTGGCAAGGTTGATGGAAAGCACCTGTGAACGTTCCTTGTCGGTCAGTCCCAAAAGGTTCTGTATGCTATCGAATTTATTAAGGTACTTCCGTTGGTCGAGCAGTATTTTACAATCAGAATTGTTTATAATACTCTCTTTTACAATGGGTGAGGAAATAATATCTTCGACCTCTTGGGTAACAACAATCGCTTCGCCGAAATACTTTCTAACCGTTTTGTAAAGGTATTTTATGTAATCCGCCATATTCGCCGATGCAATCGCTTTGCCGGGTAGGTCAGGGGCATTACTGCCCCTTTCCCCCCTCAGAACCGTACATGAAAGTTTCCAATCATACGGCTCAAGCAGTGTTAAATTTCTATTTAATAGAAACCAGCTCATAGTTACATCTTATTAGTTTGAATGACTTTTCTTCTACAACTGTCATGCAGCAGGAAATTTACTTTCTTGCCGTTGACTATTTGTTGGGAAGTTCCCCAAGGATGTTCCTTGTTTATGGGTTTACCACATACGGGACATAGATGGTTCTGTCTTTCCCACATGTACAGCAACGATTTTCTCCCGTTGAGCGACTGTAGCATCTTGTAAGTCTTGCGCTTTTCAAAATACTCTGTCCATTCGGGGTCAAAGGGATTTGCTTCACCTTTTACCTTGACATATCGGGTAATCTTTGTGTCATACAGCCTTTTCAGTGCAATCCTGTCATCAGTCTTGCCTTTCTTGAAGTTTGCCACGAAGCACCAGTTACGGTTTTTTACCCGTGTAAAGTATCGGTCGGCAATCCAATATTTGCCTTTCTTGGGGTGTCGTCTCTTAGCCCATTGCCATAACTTTTCAAATATCAGGTAGTCAGCTTTTCTGAATGTGTCAGAAGCCACACAATTCTTATAGTAGTTTACCCAGCCTGTTATTACAGGATTCAAGAGCCTTATAAGTGATTCCTGTTTGCTTCCTTTATTGGAATCAATGATTCCCCGGATTTTCTGCATGAATTTCTTCAGGCTCTTTTTGGACGGTTTGATTAGAAGCACTCCTTTGTATTTTCGGATATTGTACCCAAGAAAATCAAATCCGTCATCAATGTGTGTAATCTTTGTTTTCTCTTCCGACAGGGTTAATCCCCTTTCTTGGAGAAAGTCCACTACTAACGGTTTGATTTCTTCCAAAGCTTCCTTGCTTCTACCCGTGATGATAAAATCATCCGCATAGCGTACAAGATGTACTTTGGGATAGTAGGTCGTTTTCCTGTTTACAAATTTCTTGTGATACTTCTCTGCAAGCATAGTTTGCAGTCCGTCCAGTGTCATGTTCGCAAGAGTAGGTGAAATGATACCGCCCTGCGGAGTACCCTCTTCCGTGGGGAATAGCTCCTTGTTGAAGACGAAACCGCATTTGAGCCATTTCCGCAGCATCACTTTATCCATAGGGATATTGTTCAGCAGCCAGTCGTGGCTGATGTGGTCGAAACAACCTTTGATGTCACCCTCCATAATCCATTCGGGAGAAGCTTTCTTTGCAAGGACACAAAAACATTGTTCCCTTGCATCTCCTGTACTTCTCTCTTTACGGAAACCGTAAGAATTACTGTCCGCAGTTGTTTCCGATACAGGTTCCAATGCAAGCAGGTATAATGCCTGCATAGCCCTGTCTTTCATTGTCGGGATACCTAAAGGACGTAGTTTCCCGTTACTCTTTTTGATATTGACCCTTTTTAACGGCTGGGGCTTGTAGCCTCTTCTTTTCAGTTCACCGATAGCCTTGAATTTGGCATTGGGAGTTGACCATTTCACCTTGTCAACGCCTGCGGTGTCACTGCCACTGTTTGATGTAACACGCTTTACGGCTAAAGCCTTAGCGTAAAACGAATGCGTCAGCACCCATTGCAAGGCTTTCACCCTGCCGTGTTTGCCTGCCTTTTGAGCTTTTACAATACGTGCTTGTAGCTTATTAACCGCTATCTCGCACTTGTTCCAGTCTATGCTTTCCCAAGTGTTCCATTTCCGGTCAGTAGATGCACACGATGTTTTAATTTCGTTCATTTGCTTTTCTCCTTTAATAAGTTCTATAAGTTTCTTGTAAAACATCCACCATGCGGAAGTCTGCCCACTTTCGTGTGAGGTGATGTTTCAACCTCTATCCGTTCCATTACAGAACAGCATTCGCTTTCTCCGTATTCCTCTGCCCGCACTCCATTCGGCTTCACTTACGGTCTGCTTACCTGCTGTTACACAGGAGAAGTACGGGTTTACCATGTTTCTTGTATATGACAAACGAATGGGTTAGAATCCGTCTATCCGCCGGCAGTCGTTATGTCCGTGTAACCTTAGCATGGAGAAGGTTATCCGACTGCATCCCTTTTGGGTTAGAGCCCAGTATCATTAGCAGCTCATTCGAAGTTACGACGTTTATCAACGGTTCACATTACGTTATTCATACCATTCAGCCTAGCTCCCCTGTCGTTCGATACTAACGGCAGTTGTCATCCCCTCACGGTTCAGACTTCTCCTTTCGGAAGGGCTTCATTGTTGGTTCTGTTACCGCACGGGTTCATTGCTTAATACCGCACGTTCCCATAGGCTACTGTTGACGGAACAACAGGTTCAATCATTCTATTTCCAACTCGTGGAATGAAAGTTGAACAATCATATACAAGACTTACATGTCACAGCCAAGCCTCTTCCACAATCAGTTGTTTCCGTATCCCCTTCAACCTTCTCATCTTGTTTATAAAGGCTTCCATGATGATAATGGTCACTACGGGGAAAAGCTCGGCATTATCCTTCACATTGTCAATTTCAAAGACCACAAACCGCTTGTGCAGCAGGTCAATGTTCTCTTTCGAGTTCAGCAGGAAGTCATAACGTCCGCCTTTGTAATACTGCCGGAGCGTGGTGAGGAAGTTGTCGATGTTGAAATCCGACTTTTCCACCTTGATATACCGTTCCTCCATTTCCTTGCGGTACACGTCCCTCATGTACTCGTAGAACGAGTTGAATGACGGGATGATACTTTTATCCTGTTGCATTTTGAGGACAAACGCGCTGACCGCACTGCCCAATTCCGCCGTTTCCGTCTTCGTGGCAGGCTCGTTCTCGCTTTTCCACAGGGTGAGCAGCAAGGTCTTGATGCTGTCTTTCTTTTCCACGTCAAATACCCCATCATCGGTATAGAACGGATTGAACGAAATAGGTTTCTCTTCCGTATAGGTGAAATAAATTCCATCCTTGCCACGGGTCTTGCGGTTTATCATTTCGCAAAGCCCCTGATAGGAGTTTCCCGTGTCCACCAAGACCACATGTGTCCCTTGTTCGTAGTATTGCCTTACAAGGTGGTTCATAAAAAACGATTTTCCACTGCCCGAAGGTCCCAAGACGAACTTGTTTCTGTTGGTCGTGATACCGCGTTTCATCGGCAGGTCGGAAATGTCGATGTGCAGGGGTTTCCCACTGATACGGTCAGCCATGCGAATGCCGAAAACCGAAGGCGAACTTTTGTAGTTTGTTTCCTCCGTGAACAGGCAAACCGCCTGCTCGATGAATGTATGGAAACTCTCTTCCGAAGGAAAGTCCGCCGCATTGCCCGGCATTGCCGCCCAATAAATCGTCGGACAGTCTACCGTATTGTGGCGCGGCACGCAACCCATCGAGGCAAGCTGGCTTCCCACGTCATTTTTAATGCGTTTCAATTCTTCCGTGTCATCACTCCACGCCATGACATTGAAATGTGCGCGGATGGATTTCAGCCCTCCGGAGTGGGCTTCGTTCAAATATTCCTCAATCCACTCGTGGTTTATCGCATTTTGGCGGCTGTACCGGGAGAGTGACTGCATGTTACGTGCGGACTTCTCAAAACGGCGCAGTTCCTCGTCACTATTGCCGATGAAAAGGTATTGGTTATAAATATGGTTGCAAGGCAGCAGCAAGCCCAATGGCGCGGCAAATGACAGACGACAGTCGGATTTGTCGGTGGAAAGTCTTTCAAACCGGTAATCTGTTGTCACCGCAGCCGGAATATCTTCCGTATCCGACAGCGTGTGCAGGCACAGCCGCTTGTCTCCGATACGCATCTCGCTTGCACTCATGGCAATGTCCTCCAGACAGTCCGGGTTTTCCAATGACAGAGTGAGGAACTTGCCTACAATCCCGGTCTCTGTTTCCGTCCCGGTAATCTCATCGTCTGTCAGGCGGCGCAGCTTCACGTGTCCCGAATCATTCAGGATACGGGTAAATTGCTCCACAGCCTCGATGAACTTCACCGCTGTTTCCTTGTCTTGGATTTCCTTCGGCACGATATGCCCCCGGCACAGCGTGTTCCAATTACTTTGCCTCCTCATTCGTTCCTTCGTTGTTTTGGTCAGGAACAGATAACATTTGTGGTGCAGGAACGGGCGTTCATTGAAATGCAATTCATAACTCCGGGCAAGAAAACTCATGTCTCCTTTGTTCCAATCGGGACGGTATTCTTCCTTCACGTACCAATCTTGCTTGTGCAATACCGAGTAATCGGGCAATACCTTGACTGCTTTGCACCATGCGGCATGGATCGCCTCGTATTCCTCGCCCGTGAGTGTATAAACTTCCGGCAGTTCCAGCTCGAAAGCTGCCGTGATGTCGGCATCTTTCGACAGGATACAGCCATGTTCCACCGCCAACAACGGGAATCTGCTTTCCAGCGTGGTCGCTTTCATGATGTTTCTCATTCGTTTCTTCCTTTCTTCTTTGATTGTTTGAACATTCGGGTAGCCTTTCGCCGATGGAGCAGGTAACGGGGACGGCTTTTTGCCGCACCGAGTTTCATCAGTCCATGTTCGCCGTACTTGGCGTTCAGGCGGAACGTAAGCCATACGACAGCCGAAGCCGACACAACACCGAAACCGATGCAGAGGCATTGGCTTACACCTGCCATATACAGAATGATGAAAAGGATGAAGGCGGCAAGCAGTCCGCCTGCGAAAATAAACAGGTATTGCGCCTTCAGTCCTTTGAACTCCACCGGACGACCGATCCCCTTGTTTATGGGGTATTCAGCCATTGTCCTTATGATTACATTGTTTAAAGGAAGAATGAACGGAGAATAGTCGCACTTACAATCAAGAAGATACATGCGCCAAACCAGCTTGCGGCAGTCTTTGACGTATCGGGGTCGCCCGAAGAAAACTTACCATACACCTTGATGCCTCCGATAAGCCCGACTACTGCACCGATGGCGTAAATGAGCTTCGTGGCCGGGTCAAAGTACGAAGTTACCATGCTGGTGGCTTCGGTGATACCTGCCATACCGTTGCCTTGCGCGAAAGAGGAAGTAAATGCAGCCAATAGAAAAGCTGCAAAAAGGATTTGCTTTTTCTTTGAATTTGTCATAATCTTGTTTTTATGCCTACGGGGATTATTCCCTTCGGCGGTTGATACTATTTTTTATGTTGCGGCTTTGGATGAAGCCGGCTTTTGGATTTAGTGGATCAGTGGCAAGCTGATGTTTTAGCCGTAGTCGATTTTCTTTTTCCGCATTGTTGTTTTTAGTTGTCTGTTATACATAATCGCGAATGTTGAAGTCCTTGTAGTCCTTCGCCACAGCCGCTTTTACCTTTGTCTTTTTCGGGATGCTCCGGACACTTGCAAGGTAAGTGTCCACCATTTCCGATATTCTGGCTTCATACCGGGTGTTATTGCGGCGGAACATCTTGTAAAACTCCGTGCCTTCCAACTCGTGAAAGACCTTGCCTGCTTGCAGGATTTCACCGTTCTTGGCTCTCATGTTCTTCACCGTTCTTGCAGCCCGGTCGATTTCATCGAATGAGTTTCCACCGGCTTGTGGCATTTCTTCATCCACGTCTGCGCCTTCAACGTATTCAGCCCCCACGTCCGATACACGCATATCGCTGAAAACATCGTCCAGTTTTTCGTCCGGGACTTGGCGAGGGAAATGTTCCGGTACGCCCGTTATTTCATCGGCAAAGGTAACATCCTTTTCATCCACGGCCTCGGCTTCCATGAGAGTGGCAGCTTCTGGCCGGATAATGTCCTTTTCCGTCTTCATTTTTTCCGGCATCCTGAACTTGCTCCTGCCGATGATGTCAGACGGTTCTTGCCGCATTACGGTGTCATTTTGCAAATCCGTTTCCTTCGGGCGTTCTCCATTGTGCTCCCGTGTCAGGTAGAAAAGCACACACAGGTTACATGCCATCATCAGGATTATCAACAACGTCACCATTGGCTTTTCGTTTTACGTCCTATGCTTTCCCGATACTTCCTTTCACAAGCCTTTTCCAATTCTTCCCCGTATTTGTCGAGGTGTTCAGCAAGAATCCGGTCGATGTAACCGGAAATGGTCGCCTTGTGCCCTCCGAGCATTCCGACTATCCGTTTGACAGCTTCGTAGGTTTCCTGACTGACGTACACAGCCTTTTGTGCGCATCCTTCCGGTTTACGCGGAAGCAGGAATCTTTCAACGTAATTCTCCGCTTTTCTCTTTCTGATAAAAATGTTGATGTTGAGTTTCATTGTCTTTGTTTCTGGATGTTGTTATACAATAATTTTTTGTTTCTCAGATAAGGTCTTTCCGGTCACGGCGATATAGGCTGTTGATTGCATCCTTATTCTCTTCAAAGTGGTGCATCAGCACGGTGTCTATATATCCGCCTACGGTGATTTCCTTGTCGGCAATGGTATTCACTATTTTAGACACGATACTGTGTGCTTCCTTGCTGATATACACGCATTGGCGGCTTTTCAACTCGCCGCGTTTGAGAAAGGTCAATCCGTAATCCTGTTTTTCTTTTTTCGCCGGTTCGCGTTTTCCCTTCACCCCCGGATTCTCCAAAGGTTCAGCACTGTGGGCAGCCACTGTGTCCGGCTCCTGTTGCGGTTGGGTCGTTCCACCCATCTGACGGGACTTTCCAATGGAAGCCAACAGCAGGTTTTCATCTATGCCTTCCGTGTTCAACTTGCGGCTTGCCATGACGTTTACGGTTTGATGATACCATAAATTTCTTCCGACAATTCTTTGATGCGGCTTCCGCGCAACACGGCAGAATCGGCAGGGAGAATCGTGGAACGGAATACCGACTTGCGGTCATCGGAAGGTTCGCGGCGGAAACGTTTGCTGTCAGGCAATCTGGTAGAAAGGACGTGGAAATTGTTTTCTGAAAACATTTGCCCGTAAAGGTCATACAGTTCCGTTTTCTCCCGTCCGTCCACCATCGTCCAAAACAGGGATATGCTTTTTGTCTTGGCAATGCCGGTAGTGACAAGGTTGTCATAAAACATCATGACAAACTGCAATGCACTTTCCACTACAAAACGGTCGGCACTCACGGGAGTGAAGATGTAGTCCATTTGCGAGAGTGTCTTTATTACACCATCGCTTTTCAGTGTGCCGGGCAGGTCAAAAAATACGATGTCGGGAGTGTACCCGTCCTCGTTGAGCAATTTCTCCGCATCATCCAATGCGTGTACGGCATTGCTGCGGATAATAGGGAAAGCCTTGCGTCCGGATTTGCGGAAATGTTCATAGGCGATGGCTTTCATGCGGTCGTTTTGCTCGATAAGCGCCGTTTCCTTGTCACGAAGCCCGGCAATGCTGTGTTGCGGTTCGTCACAGTCTATCACGGCGACATTATAGCCCATTACATTGTGGATATAATTGGCTACAAGCGCGGTGATGGTCGATTTGCCTACACCGCCTTTCTGCGTTGCAAAAGCAACGAAAGTTTCTTTGTTTATTTCCTTTTTCATTTCTATGTATGTTTTAATCATTATCGGTTTAATGTTGTGGCGGCTCATTGCACCGCCTCACTGTTCCTGCATTTGTTCGTACATGTACGCTTGTGCCGGAATGTTGCCCCATTGACCTATGGCAATGGACATCCGTTTCTTTATGCTTTCATGTCATTACGGAGGTCTTGACCTGCATCCCCGTTGAAACATGGTCATACGACAGTACGTCAGTGCATCAGTAAATCCGTACGTCTGTACGCCTGCAAAATTGTACATCTGTACGTCCGTGCGGACTTGTTTTTTTAAATGGCTGCTTCCGTTCATCCTCATTTTTTCAAATCGTTGGTTCATCGTTTCCGTGTGCAAAGAAATCGGTATTTCTTCAAATCCGTATCGTTTCACTCCAATGTGGCAGCTTCTGGCAGCAAGTGGCAGGGAGTGGCTCCGTTTTATACACATTTTCAGGTGTTTATCTAACATACCTTTGCACCCAAGCGGTAAGGCTGACACGCAAGGCACGTCTTTCAGCACCCGGCTTCGTCCCTCTTTTGGGCAGAAAAGGTATCGGCAAGCCGATACTTTACGGAAGCTGTAAACAGCAAGTCTGTCCCCAATCCGTCACGGACGGATTTTTATGTTCACCAGAACATAGCAAGGTGTCCTTTGAGTAACTCAAAGGGTTTTCGGTAACTGCCGAAAACGCACCTTGCCCCTCGCGGGGGGGCTTCCTCTCCGAAGTCGGGAAGCCTTTGGAATACCTGCGGTAGACATGCCGGAAAGCGTGGGCTTATACCGTGAAACCACTAAATCCATAGTAATAATGAACAAGAACGAGAAAGGGGCTGAAAGGCCCAAGTGGGGGCGGCATCCACAGGAAAGCCGCAAATCGCATTGCGTCATGGTACGCTTCGACAACGAAGAATGGTTGAAGTTCCTTGCCATGTACGAAAAATCAGGTGTATATGCAAAGGCGGTATTCCTGAAATCACAGTTTTTCGGACAGCCTTTCAGGGTATTGGTGGAAGACAAAACCCTATTGGACTATTACACGAAGCTGTCCGCTTTCCATGCGCAATACCGTGCCATCGGTAACAACTACAACCAGACTGTAAAAGAATTGCGTTGCCATTTCTCCGAAAAAAAAGCGATGGCGTTGCTCTACAAGCTGGAACGGTGTACGACAGAACTTGCCGTGTTGACACGGCAAGTCATGGAACTCACATATAAGTTTGAAGAGCAATGGTTGCAAAAATCACGGTAGGAACTTCGCTCTACGGCGCACTTGCCTACAACGGCAGGAAAATCAACGAAGGCGAAGGGAAGCTGCTTGCCACAAATAGAATCTTTGACGATGGCAACGGAAAGGTGGATGTGGCGCAAGCGGAAAAAGATTTCCTCCGGTACATGCCGGGAAACGTGCGCACACGGAACAAAGTCATCCATATTTCCCTTAATCCGCATCCTGATGACCGGCTGACGGACGTGGAATTGGAACAGCTCGCACGGGAATATCTGGAAAGATTAGGTTATGGAAACCAGCCTTACCTTGTGTTCAAACATGAGGACATAGACCGCCACCACCTGCACATTGTCTCCGTCAATGTAGACGAACAGGGCAGGAGGTTGAACAAAGACTTTATCCACAGGCGCAGCAAACGTGCGACAACCGAATTGGAAAAGAAGTACGGGCTGCACCCTGCTGACCGCAGGCAGTATCGCCATGACAATCCATTGCGAAAGGTGGACGTGGCAGGTGGCGATGTGAAACGGCAGGTGGCAAATACCGCAAAGGCAGTCATGGCCTCTTACAATTTCCAGACTATGGGTGAATACCGTGCCTTGCTTTCGCTTTATAATGTCACGGTGGAAGAAACGCATGGCATGGTGAACGGACGTGAATATCATGGGCTGGTCTATTCGGCGACCGATGATATGGGAAACAAAGCCGGAAACCCTTTCAAGGCATCCCGTATCGGAAAATCTGTCGGCTATGAAGCCGTACAAAAGCGGTTTGAATGTTCCAAAAGTGAGATCCACGACAAGCGTCTTGCCGACAGGACGAAAAAGACGGTTGCCGCCGCACTCGGTAAAACTTACCGAAAGGAAGAGTTTGTCCGGCTGCTCAAAGCCAAAGGCGTGGACGTAGTATTCCGGCATACCGATGAAGGACGCATTTACGGTGCAACCTTCATTGACCACCGCACAGGATGCGTACTGAACGGCTCACGGTTGGGCAGGGAGTTTTCCGCCAATGCCTTGCAGGAACACTTCACCTTGCCATATGCCGGGACAGCACCCATGTCCTTTACTCTCGCAAGGGACGAGCCGCAAGCGGAATTTTATTCTCAGGACACATACGGGGAAAGTCATTCCACAAGTTTGGGACTGCTTTCCGGCGATGCTTCAAACGGACAGGCGGAAGAAGCCGCCTTTGAGAAGGAACTCAAACGCAGGCGGAAGAAAAAACGCAAAGGTTTGGGGTTATGATTTCCAGATTATCAACGATAAAAACAACTGAAACAGATTATGTCACAACAGGAAGACGATTTGAGGGCACTGGCGAAAATCATGGATTTTTTGCGTGCCGTGAGTATTTTGTTGGTGGTTATCCACCTTTATTGGTACTGCTATGAGGCAGTAAGATTGTGGGGAGTGGACATCGGTGTGGTAGACAGGGTACTGATGAACTTCAACCGTACAGCCGGATTGTTCCAATCCATGTTGTACACGAAATTCTTTGCGTTGCTGCTGCTGGGGCTTTCCTGCCTCGGTACAAAAGGAGTAAAGGAGGAAAAAATCACATGGGGAAAGATTTGGACGGTATTGGCCGTAGGAGTGGTACTGTTTTTTCTGAATTGGTGGATGCTGGCTTTGCCGTTGCCCGTTGAAGCGAATGCCGGTTTTTACATCGCATCCGTGGCGGCAGGTTACATCTGCCTTCTGGTGGCAGGCACATGGATGAACCGCCTTTTGCGTACCAACCTCATGGAAGACGTGTTCAATGTGGAAAACGAAAGTTTCATGCAGGAAACAAGGCTGATAGAAAGCGAATATTCGGTAAACCTGCCTACACGCTTCTACTATAAAAAGAAATGGAATGACGGATTTATCAATGTAGTAAATCCTTTCCGTGCGGTGATCGTATTAGGTACGCCGGGCAGTGGAAAATCCTATGCTGTCGTAAATCAGTTTATTAAACAGCAGATAGAAAAAGGCTTTGCGCTATATGTGTATGATTTCAAATTCAGCGACTTGTCTACCATCGCTTACAATCATCTGATAAACCATCCGGAAGGTTACAAGGTCAAACCGAAATTTTACGTGATAAATTTCGATGACCCACGAAGGTCGCACCGCTGCAATCCTATCCACCCGGCTTTCATGGAAGACATTACCGACGCTTACGAGAGTGCTTATACCATCATGCTCAATCTCAATAAAAGTTGGGTGCAAAAGCAGGGGGACTTCTTCGTGGAGTCGCCTATCATCCTGTTTGCCGCTGTGATATGGTTCTTGCGTATCTACAAGGATGGCAAGTATTGCACCTTCCCCCATGCCATTGAACTCTTGAATAGGCGGTATGAGGATGTGTTTCCTATTCTGACCAGCTATCCCGAACTTGAAAACTATCTTTCTCCTTTTATGGACGCATGGCAAGGGGGCGCGATGGAACAGCTTGCCGGACAGATAGCTTCGGCGAAGATTCCGTTGTCCCGAATGATTTCACCGCAACTCTACTGGGTGATGTCGGACAGTGAATTTACGCTTGACATCAACAATCCGGATGAGCCGAAAATCCTCTGTGTCGGCAACAACCCGGACCGTCAGAATATCTACGGTGCGGCATTGGGACTGTACAATTCACGTATTGTCAAGCTCATCAACAAAAAAGGCAAGCTGAAATCCTCAATCATCATTGACGAGCTGCCAACGATTTACTTTAAAGGGCTGGACAACCTGATAGCCACTGCGAGAAGTAACAAAGTCGCCACATTGTTGGGTTTTCAGGATTTCTCGCAGCTCAAGCGCGATTACGGCGACAAGGAAGCCGCCGTGGTGATGAATACTGTCGGCAACGTCTTCTCCGGTCAGGTAGTCGGCGAAACCGCCAAAACGCTGTCGGAACGTTTCGGGAAGATATTGCAGAAACGGCAGAGCATCACCATCAACCGTGAGGACAAATCCACTTCCATCAATACACAGATGGAAAGCCTTATCCCGGCAAGCAAAATTTCCACGCTGACACAGGGCATGTTCGTGGGGGCTGTCGCCGATAACTTCAATGAGCGCATCGAACAGAAGATTTTCCACTGCGAGATCGTGGTGGACGCTGAAAAGGTAAAACAGGAAGAACAGGCATACAAACCTATTCCGGTTATTACGGATTTTACCGATGCGGAAGGCAACGACCGCATGAAAGAGATGATTCAGGAGAACTACAACCGTATCAAAACGGAAGTGAAGCAGATAGTAGCCGATGAGTTGCAACGCATCCAATCAGACCCGGAACTGCAATACCTCTTGCAGAACAAGTAAACGCGGCTTATGAAAAGAGAATACTCGTAATTCGTGTTTTATACCGGATTACGGATTCTCTTTTCCTGTTCTTGCTTTCAGCAGGATGCCATAATCTTCAGCGAACGCTTCCACCGGCCATTTCCGAATATCCGCCATGTCCTCGCCAAAGGGTATTCCCGAAGATATACTGTTATAAATGAAGAACGCCCCCCAAGTAGGCTGCCTTGCGGCTCGCATGGGAGGCTTATTATCTTTTAGTTGATACTGTCTTAATCTTGTGATGCAAAGGTAGGATTTTTTTCTTGAACGGCAAATACCTGTCTTGAAAAAATGATTATTTCCACATTTTTTCATTTTCCCATCCTTCGGAAAATCCCATAGCAGGGAGTGAAACCACGTCTTTGTACTCGCCAAGCAGTGTTTTCAACCTTTCTTTGAATGAGGACGTGGGGTTGGCTGTCTGCAACAGGTAGCCAAGCATACAGAAAAAATAATAAATCTTACTGCGCTGTACCGTGTCGGGGTTGCTTATCCAAACCAGCCTTTTGGAAAAATGCAGCTTTTCGGGGACAATGCTCATTTCCCTGTTCCATAGCCGCGCATGATGGGCACACAAGTTCCTGACATAATTCATGGAGTGCAGCCACGAACAGAAAATCTGTGGAGGAAGCCCGAAATAGCTTGCTATGCCGTTGATGTCCGCCCTGTTCTTCAGACCGGTGCAGATGCGTGAAAGGTGGTTGAAATACATGACCTCCACGCTCATCCACGATGGGGGATTGACCGGATTGGCATATTTGCTTCGGTAATGTTGGATGAACACTTCCGCACGGTTGCTGTGCAGTTGGTCGCTGATATGCCTTTGGATTTCGGCATACACATCGAATGTCACAATCGTTCCGTCACGCAGCACACGCCGTTCCGGTTCTTTGAATATATTCGGATTATCCTGCCAGTGAGACCCGTACTTATGGCTTAATTGGTAGATGATTTGCGCCCGTATCGCTATTTCCAGCCGTTCGATGGCATCGAACACGAGCAGGCGCAACTTTCGGTCGAACACATACAGCTCATAAACCATGTCCCAAGTCGTGCCTTCCTTGAAACTGTTGATGATTGCGCCGTTTTCCTTCCTTTTGTACGGCAACATATATGCGCTCAACCGGTAATAGCTGATGTTGGCAAGCAACCTTTCAGCACGTTTTTCGTCCGGGACAAGCATTCCCCTTGATTGCAGGAGATCCACTTGTTCCGCATATGTAAGGGGAGGTTTTATGTATGTTTCCATTTTTGTGCATTCATGACAATAAGCCGCCTTTTTGGGGTGGCGTACCTTAATTCTTCCATTAAGGGGGTTATTTTTGCAAAAGTAATCTTTTTCAAGCGAAAACCGGCAACGATGGCGTCCTTTTCTTGTTTCCTGCCTGTCGAAAATGAGGCAAGAGGCACTCACGCGCCCCTTGCCCCAACCAAACTACTGATTATGCTATGAACAAAAAAGTTTCATCTTCTCATCCGTTCCCGTTCCTCATCCAGCAACATCCGTTTGTTCACTTTCTCGGCTGCACGGTCAAGGAAATAGGTACGGCTTTCGTTCTTGCGTGTCTTGATGTCGTTGTAGATGTTGTAACAGCCCTTTGCCTGAACACCGAACACTTTGTAAAAATAGGCGGCAATCTCTTTCAAAGAGGCTTCCCCATCATTGATACAACCCATTTCGCATACTCCGTAGATAAGTTCCACAAGGTCGGACGATTTGCCCGTCCAACGTATGGATGGCGTACCGGTATCTGTTTCGGGAGGTGTCCCGGCTGTGGAACGGGCAAGGAACGGCTGTCCGCATGAGGAAAGGATTTTCTGCATTTTCCGGACGAAAGACAAGGCTTTGAGCACATACAACTCAATATGGCTTTTTCCTGTTTCCATATATTGTGTACGATGGAACTGCAACTCGTTTTCCATATATGCCAATGCTATCTTCGTATTACCTGTTCCGGCATGGTCACTGCAACAAAGTTCGATTGCCGCCTTGACAAATGCCTTATAAGCACCGTGCAGGTTTATGGTCTCGTCATTTCCGTTTATCAAGTTGAAAAATTCGGTTTCTGCCAATATAAAGTAATTCATATTCTTTTCGTTTTGAGTTATACACTTGATTTGAAGTGTGCGCACATCAGAATATGGGCAAATGGCAGTCCGATGGATGCCCTTTGGGGATATTGTTTTTATAAAACAGTGATATACAATAAAATATGGAGTGAAAATATTTTTTAAGTGAAGAACAGGGAGCTTTTTCCGTGTTCAAATCCCGAACACGTGTTCATTTTCTGAATACTTCCGAGAATATGGAAATGCAACTGCGTTCGCTGCCATTCCTTCGGTATATGGCTTTTACTATACCGTTCTTGTAAGTTTTCACCTTTTGGCATATCCATGTGCTTTCGGGCAAACGGGATTGGAACAGGTGACAGCCGTTTCCTGCGATAACAGGTATCGTGCAAAGGATAATTTCATCGAACTGCCGCATCCGTATCATGCCGTTGATAATACTTGCGGTTGCAGTCTCCGCTTCCATAAGATAAACGGAATGGCTGCCTTTCACCCAATCGGAAAGGAGAGTAAGCGGTGTGTGTGCATTCAGGACACGGGCACTTTCTTTCATTGATGTAATCCCGTACCGTCTTGTCCTTGCAAGCCATCGGCGAGTTTCTTCCGAACTGTCGGCAAGGCATCCGTCCATTGTGAGCACGGCAAATAACACGACTTTTCCCATACGGTTGTTTTTTCTGTCGTGACCGGAAAGCCGTTAAATAAAGATAGCGTACAAACCCGCTACCTCAAGTGTGGGTTCTGGTAAACCCCTGAAAGAAGCACGTGAATGTACGCTATGCCGAAGCATAGCATAAGCACCACGCAATTAGTCTCTTTCAGTTTCAATTTACCAGATTTACACTTGAAACGCCTTGCGGTCTTATTCTATACTATATGTTCATCATGCCGGAAAACCGGCACGATATTTCTCAAATGTTGCTACAAAGATAGCTTTTTGACTTGAATTTCTTTCATCATATCCTTCTTTTCTATTCAATGTTATAGGCCTTTAGCTTGTTGTATAGGGTAGTACGCCCGATACCGAGCAATTCTGCCGCCAGCTTGCGGTTGCTTCCAGCCTTTTTCAAGGCACAAAGTATTCTTTCTTTTTCCATTTCTTCATTTCTCAGCGTCAATGCGGCATCGGCAACAGATACGGTGTTTTCCAATTCCAGCAAATCGGCCGTAATCGTTTCACCTTCACACAACAGGACTGCCGCTTGTACTACTTGCTTCAGTTCTCTGACATTGCCGTTCCAAGCATGGGAAAGTAACATCTGCTTAGATTCCACATCGAAACTTTCTACTTGTTTGTCCAGCTCTTTACAGGCAATATCCCGGAAGAAATTTGCCAAAGGCATGATGTCTTCCTTGCATTCACGCAGGGATGGCACATGAATGACAAACTCTTTCAGGCGGAAATACAGGTCTTGCCGGAAACGTTTTTCTTCTATTGCTTTGGATAAGTCTTCATTCGTGGCGGCGATAATACGCACATCCACCATTTTATCCCTGCTGCCGCCCACCGGACGGAACTGTTTCGTCTGCATGGCACGGAGCATCATCTGTTGTACTTCAACCGGCAGGTTGCCGACTTCATCCAAAAACAGTGTACCGCCATCGGCTTCTTCAAGATAGCCTTTCTTGTTTTCCACCGCACCCGTAAATGCCCCTTTTTCATGCCCGAACAAGATAGAGGCGGCAAGCTCTTTGGAGAGCAGACCGCAATCCACCGCCACAAAAGGTTTGTCGAAACGGTTGCTTCGCAAATGAAGTTTCTCTGCAATATGCTCCTTGCCTGTACCGTTCTCACCCAATATCAACACGTTCATATTGGTTTTTGCAACCAACCCGATACGCCTGTCTATTTTTCGGAATGTTTCACTTTGCCTCTCATGGATGGAGATATGTCTTGCCGCAGTCCGTTCCAACTTTTTCTGCAAGCCGCGCATCATGGGCAGTAATTCGTCTTCCAACAGTTTCTTGGGGATGTAATCTTCCGCACCCAGCTTCATGGATTTTACGGCAGTAGGAACTTCGGCATAATCCGTCATGATGACATAAGGATTTTTCTTTCCCGTCTTGCGGAACCATTCCAACAACAGTATTCCATCTCCATCGGGCAGGCGCAAGTCGGCAAGGATTATATCATCATCCTGTGCGGTTGCCAGCAGTTTTTTCGCGTTTGTACAATTCGAGGCGGCAGAAGTCTGAAACCCCTGCTTGTGCAACAAACCGCATACGTAGTCCGAAAACACGATGTTGTCCTCTATGATAATTATTCGTCCCACAAATCCTCCATTTCCTTTTTTGCCATTCGGATGATAGTTTTGCCTTGGGTCAATACAGCTCCAACCGCTTCTGACAATTTTTCGCTTGAATGTCCCTTATCATGTATAACTTCGTATAGAACCTGTAACGGTTGGTCGGCTTTCATCAGCATCCACGAGCTTCTGAGGTGGTGTATCCAGTTGTTCAATGTTTCCATATCACCCACCAGCATTGCCAAACGTATTTCCTGCATTTCCTTTTCCGTTTCCGTTATCAGCCGCTTCAATGTATTACGTTTGTTGCCGAATGCGAGCAAGGGGGAGAGGTCAAGGTGCTTGCTCTGCCTTGTGATGATGTTCTTTCCTGAAACAGCCAGCAAATCCTCGATGGAGAACGGCTTGGAAAGCATGGCGGAAAAGCCGGCGGACTTCAGTTCCTTTTCCGTAATATTGCCTGATGCCGTAACTGCAATTATCGGAATGGCACGGGAATTGCCGATGTCGGATGTGCGAAGCAGTTCCAAGATGTCATAGCCGTTCATGTCGGGCATTTTCAAGTCGGTTATCAACAAGTCGTAATCCTTGCTTCGCATTTTGTCGGTCAGTTCGATGGCTGTCCGGCAAATATCGCAATCCACTCCGCTTTGCATATACATGTCACGTATCATGCCGAGTGTCACCTCGTCATTGTCAATCACAATCACGGAACATCCCGAAATGTCAGGATAATAGCCATTAATCTCTTTTTCCGGCTCTGTATTCCCGGCTTTTTCCAATGGCAACGTAACTGTAAACCGGCTGCCTTTTCCCGGCTTGCTTTCCACTGAAATTTTCCCGTTCATCAATTCCACAAGGCTTTTGACGATAGAAAGTCCTAAGCCGAAACCGTCTTGTGTAACAGCGTTGCCGAGCCTCTCAAAAGGCTTGAAGATATATTCCAGTTTCTCCTTGTCAATACCCGTGCCGGTATCTTCCACTTCAAGGGTAAACATGTTGTTCGCATAATCGGTATATAAGGCTATTTTTCCGCTTTTCGTGAACTTGATGGCATTGGACAACAGATTGCTGCCGATACGGAGTATCAGGTTTTTGTCACCGTTCACCACTTCATCCGCATGGCTGTGGACTGATAGCCGGAGTTGTTTGGCTTCCGCCTGCGGAATAAATTCCGTTTCCAAGATACCGGCTATATTGTCCAAGCGGAACGGTTTCTTGTTCACCGTTTCCTTGCCGCTGTCCAGACGAAAATATTCCAATAGGTCATTTATCATCAGTGTCATGCGTTCTGCCGATTGATGAATGGCTTCCGCATGGTGGATACGTTTTTCTGCTTCCTCGTCTTTGGCTACCAATTCGGCATTGCCGCAAATGGCGGTCAGCGGAGTGCGCAGTTCATGGGTGACTGTCTGGATGATGTTCCGGCGTGTAGCTATCAACTCTTCATTTTGGGAAACAGTTTCCTGTAACCTGCCGATAAGTTCCTCGCGTTTCTTTTTAACGATGTTTTTGCTTTTTATTTCACGCTGTATGGTGAAATAGGAAAGAAGCAGCAATAGGACGACTACCGACATTGTAACGGCAAGCAACCTGTATGAAAACTCTTGTGTTTCTGCGATTTTCTCTTCCCGGCTTTTAAACGCATTTTGTGCCTGCCCGTCAAGATAGGTGATGAACGTGTATAACTTTTTGTTCAGTTCCTTGTTTTGTTGCCGTAAACTGTCGGCGTATGCGTCTATACGTTCACTCCGTTCTTGCTGTATGGTTATCAGTGTATCGTTCAATGCCTGCAACTCTTTTGAAGGTACTGCCACTTCAACGGTCTTTTTACCGCCGAACCATCCGGCGATACCTTTCTTTTTCCGGGTGACTGTCCGGGTGTGAACTGCTTGCTTTGTGACAACCGGCATACGGTTTGCCAGCAGGCTGTCCGCTTCTTCCTGCCGTTGGACAGCTTGCATGATATGCAACAAGTGTGTTTCTTTGGCTTCCAATAAGACACGTAAAGTATCTATCTGCTTGGGGTGGATAAATGCTTTGCAGTTGTTTTTCATCGTTTGCAACAAGCTGTCCGTGCTCAGGCGATTTTTACGATACTCCCGGTAATCGGCCTTTTCCCATACGATTACAGATTCACCCTGTGTGGCAAGTTCCGTAATGTGCTGGTGTGCCATGCTGATGGCACGGCGTATCTGGCGGATTTCGTTTGTTTCTGCTTCTATTTCTTGCATACGTTTTCGTTCATGCAATAATATGAAAGCCATGCTCGCTGTTAAAACAAGCATGATTGCATAAATAGAAAGGATTTTTATTTGTAATGTAGCTTTTTGTAGATCCATCAATTTAATTAACCTTTTTCCCAGCAATAGATGAGTTACGGCGTTTCCGAATCACATATCCCGTCCACAAGCACCAAAGAGCAATCAGCCCGGCAAAAAAGATGTAAATCAGTGTGCCTTGTCCCAAGAAAGTGTAAATCCGTCCGGTATGTACTTCTAATCCCAAGTTCCACAAGGACATGGGAAGCGTAGAGAAAGCCTCCGGCATGGAAAGTCCTTCCGTCCCGGCGTAATACTCCACTACACATTCCTTTCCTTTGAAATCCGCGCTGTAACCCGAAACGGCAAACTTGCCGAAAGGAGGACCGGCGGTATCCCCGGCTTCTTCTCCCGTGAAGTAATCCGTTACCCGTCCCGTCTGTCTGTCCCACACGAACATGCCGCTGAACGAACCTGCCAGCCATTTCCCTTGTTTATCCTTTTGCCAGACATTCAATCCCATCACGCTGACCGGAGGAGCTTTCTCTACCTTCACGGGCACGGCATCCGGCGAAGCCAGCGAATAAAATCCTTCGGAAGTGGAAAGCAGCCAATCACCGCAAGCATCGTCATAACGCAACATACGCAGTTTGTCATTCCATGCGTTGGGGCTGTCGAGCTGTGTGCCGGGGATAGGCGGAACAGTGCCGTAAACCAATGCGATGAGCACCGGCGGACGCAAACACCATCCCGTGAAAGTCACGAACAGCAATACGATAATGGTATAGCGTCCGAGCCTGTCATGCCAGTCTAATGAACCTTTCAGAAGCCGGGAACTGTTTTTTACCGGCTTCCCCTTATTGCGCAGCTTCCTGATGTATTTGGGCAACAGCCAATAAACAATGCCGGTCAGGCATAAAAGAATCAGGACGACAGCCACGGCATCCATGAGCAGCTTGCCTGCAAGTCCGAACATTTCCCCACTGTGCAGCAGCCACACGGTGCGGAACAGCGACACTTTGCCATCATAGTCCGCCGGAGCCTTGACCGTTATCTGCCGGAACTCCCGGTAAGGCATTGTCGCCACATAGAGGAAAGAACGTCCCGTAACGATTATCGTATCTCCCCGTACGGTAATGTCCGAAAGGCGTTCACCCCCGTTCAGTGGCAAAGGCACTTCCGTCCATGCCGTACCGTCATAACGGTACAGCCCGAACTGTCCGGCAGCCAGCAGGACACCATCGGACGTTTGTACCACACCCTTTATGTTCCGGTAGTCCGCCCCATCAGGAAGCCCCCTGTTAAAATCTTCAAAGGATGAAGCATCGGGAGTACTCCGCCAGATTCCGCTATTGCCATAAGCCAGTACATGTATTGCGGAATCCCTGTCCGTATAATGCAGTGTTCCTCTCAGCAGTCCGCCGTTCCAAGCATCGAAACGATAACTCGCAGGCAACCACTTCCGGCTGACGTTTATATCTGCCACCGCTTCACGGTGATTCAGCACGATGCCGCTCCAGCAGAACATGAGCATGAAAAAGCAGAACAGCAATCCGAACCATTTATGATGTTTCCTCCAAGTTATCCGTTTCATTATTTCCCTATCTTTTATTGTTTTACATTCGCGGTTTTTCTTCGTCTGTCATAGGCGAGATAAATCCCGGTTACTGCAAACGAAGCCAGAATCAACACGATTTCCTGCACATGCCCTTGTGGATTTGCCCATAGTTCATTAAGCAGGTGGATGCGGTCGAAAACCTCTACCGCAATCCAGAAGATGATGACCGTAGCAAAGCCGAAACGCAAGCTCATGCCCCACGAACTGTAACGCAACAGCTTGGCGAACATGAACAGCGAACCGATGAAGCCCAACATTCCCACGAGCAGTGTCACCGGATGATGGTCGCCGAAAAAACGTTCATCGTAGCAGAACATCAACGTCAGATAACACGTCCACAGCATGGTAATCACTTCCATAAAGGCCACGATGCTGGTGTGCCGTGTCATGGGACGTGCGGCGATTTCCTTCTTGTGCTTGCCGAAGAACAAACGTTGCCACCAGTTCAGGAAGTTGCAGCCGTTAGCAGTACAGAACAGGTACAGCATCATCGTCATCGCCCAAAAACCGAATGTGGAAGGCAGTATCAGGTATTCCGGCCGGCTGATTATCTCGCCCGTCATTGGGTCGAGTTGTGCTTGTGTGCCGAAGCGGTTGGCATAGTACATGAACAGGAAGTCGATAGCTCCCATCCAATAAAACATGCCGCCGAACAAACCCAACAGCGTTTGTTTGGCATCTCCTTTTATGAACACGCCTATAATGACCATCAGCAAGCCGAAGCCTCCCATGCCCATTCCGGCGTAAAATTGTTCCACACCCGTTGTTCCGTCTTTTAGTGCACGGGCAAGGATATGCGTCAGTGGCATGGCAGTCAAGGTTACAGCAATAGAGACAATCGCCGTAACCCAATTTTTTTTCCTCTTCATAATATATTTTTGTAAATCTCTTCTTTTATAAGGCGTTGCAATGGATGAGACAACGAAGGGACAAGCCGAATCCCGTTCTTGTCCCCCTGCCATCCGTTATTTTCTTGTTATTTGGCGGTGTTGCCCTTTTTCTTGGCACTCATGTACCAGAGATAGGCAGCTAATGCGATAAACGCTACCAATATAAGAATCATTTCCGTCTTATGCCCCATAGGATCTACCCATATTTCGCTCAGCAAATCCATACGACCGAGAATTTCTATCGGTGTCCAGAACACGATGACGGTAGCAATCGCCATGCGGATATTGGCCCCCCACGCAGAAAGGCGCAACTGTTTGGCAAAAATAAAGAATGAGCCGATAAAGCATCCAACTCCCACCAACAGAGTTACCGGATGATTCTCGCCTAAAAATACATCGTCATAACAGAACATCAGCAACAGGTAAGAACTCCACAGCAACATCATCAGTTCCATGAACGTGACGATACTCGTGTGGCGTGTCATGGGACGCGCGGCGATTTCGTTCTTCCGTCCGCGCAGCAACAGGCGTTGCCACCAGTTGATGAAATTACATCCGTTTTTCGTGCTGAACAGGTACATCACCATTATCATCATCCAAAAACCGAATGAGGCAGGCAGTATGAGATATTCGGGACGGGTCACGATTTCACCCGTCACCGGGTCAAGTTCCGGTTGTGTGCCGAAACGGTTGGCAAAGTACATAAAGAGGAACTCCACCCAGCCCGTCCAGAAAAGCAGGCCACCGAACAGTCCCCAAAGCGTTTGGCGTGTGTCGCCTTTGGCGAATACGCCGATTATCACCATTGCCATGCCCACTGCCCCCATAGCAAAGGCTGAATAGTGGAGCACGGTCTCGCTCATCAGGTGTTCCATGATAATCATTAGCCCGTGTCCCAAAGGCATGGTAAACAATACCATGAGGAAAGAAGCGATGGCTTTCCACCAATAGCGCCGTTTGGCGGCAGGAGGTGTCGCATTTGTTGTTTCAGTCATTGTTACGTCAGTCGTTTCCATATTCCATTAATTTACGTTTGATACATTTCTTATATAATACTATAATGATTACCACAGCGACCAGCATGGCGGCGTGTAGTGTAACAGTAAACTCCCACGTGGGAGCATTGGGACTGTCCCCATACTTCTCTGCCATGACGAAGTGGGCGACCGTTATCGCCACCACAAAGATGGCGGCAAGAGGCCATTTCACCCACCTTCGGTTACAGAAACGCATGATGCGCACAAATAGTCTCATCATCCCTTCCGTCAATTCAGTTCATCACAATAGTAGCTGATGCGTCCGCCTTCATCACCGATTTCCACATTGGCATCGTACCAACTGATAATCTGAATCTTGAAATACCGCTGTCCATCGGCAGTGCGTACCACATACGTGTGGAACGAAGGAGTGTACGTAGGGGGAGGCCCGGAGAAGCTCATGGCTTGCGACAACAACGGGTTGGCATCGGTCTCTGTCGTGGCAGGCCCGTTGTTGGGGTCGAACCACGGGTTGGCATCGAAGTCCATGTTGTTCTCCACCAAATAATGATTCCAATCGTTTTCTGACATGGTGACGCGCACATCGTCCGTATCTACTACCCATTCCAAGTCGGCAGGCAGTTGTGAAACGCTCGTCCAATCATCGTAGCCGCCATAACCCAAATCGGCAGCACCGCCCTGTCCGGGTCCGCTTGTGCCCGAATTGGTACGCATGGTGTAGCCGCAGAAAGCCAAATCCCAATCCATGTTCACCGCCGCGCTGTCGCGTTGTTGTCCCTCTTTGATTTCCTTGTTCACGCTGTAAGCGTTGTAAGTCTTGCCTGTGCGGAGGTTGAAATAAATCCAATCGTTCGTCACTCCGGTAGAATAACCGCATTTGCGGGGCAACGTCTTACCGTCAAAAGGCTGTATGTCGTCATAGTCCACACAAGAGAACATCGTAAAACAGCCCAGCAGGAGGCTTATCGTTTTTAGTCCTATATGTTTCATTTCTTCTTTCTTAGAGAGTTAATCACATCGTCTAACATAAATTCCAACTGCACCCATCCACGTGCCCCCGGTGTGGCAGGCACGTTGAACATCGTAATACCTGAACCTAATGTTTCCGGCACGTAATTGAAAATGTTATCCACGCCAAGCGTCAGTTTTACCTTGTTCCAGAAGGTCTGCGACACCGACAGGTTGCAGAGAACATATTGCGGCAGGTCGCAACGGAAGTAGGCGTTATAGCTCTTGCCTTCCTCTTCCACAAACACACGGTCTTGCACATCGAACTTCTTGCGTCCCATGTACGAAGCACTGAACACGGCATTTAGACGGTAGTTCTTTTTGGTGTATTTATAATCTATGCTCGCTGTGGCTGCATGGGGCGAAGTGGTGTTCACCTGAATACCCTCGTTTTTGCTCACGTTCACGTAACTGTATGTTCCGTTCAGCGTCAGGCAGTCCAGCGCGTGCCAGCGCAGCAGGGCTTCCAATCCCAACAGGCGTTGCTTGCTCAGGTTGGTGTACTCGAAATTGTACTGCATATCGTAAATACGCCATACGCCTTCAATCTTGTCGCGGAAGTAGTTACCGTAGGCCGTACCCGAAATAAACAGGCGGTCGTTGCTGTATTCCGCGCCCAATGAAAAGTAGTTGTTCTTTTCCGGTTGCAAGTCCTCTCTACCACGTATCATGAACATGCCTAAGTGGTCCCAGTTGAAGAACAGTTCCTTGATACTCGGTGAACGGTAGCCCATTGAATAGTTGGCACGGATGGCCCACTGCTCATTAGGCGAATACTTGGCGGCAATCTTGGGCATACCCATAAAGCCGAATGCCTTCGAGAAGTTGGTACGCAGTCCGGCAGACACCATCCATTTGGGATTAATCGTCCACTCGTCCTGCAAGAAATACTCCGTTTCCTTCAATGCACGGGTTTTCAAATCGTGGTTGGCATCTCCGGAAAAACGGTCGGAAGTCAGCTCATCCGATGTATGCTCCACGCCGAATATCAGGCTGTGCCCATCGAAGTAGTTGCTCGTGATGGTCAGTCGCGGTTGGTAGATGCTGCTTTCGTAGTCCTTCTGTCGCTTGTCGATACGCTCATGGCGTTTGAAACGGTCGTAGAAGTCGGCATGAAAACTACCTGTTACGCTAAACCAGTCTTTCACGTGGTACGTCACCTTTGCTCCGGCAGTCCAATCCCGTGCTTGGCTGAAGGTCATGTCCTGTATCAAGTCATACGTGTTCATAAAGAACGAACTTCCATACACCAGCACCGACAGGTTGTCATTAGGGTCATAATACAGTTTTTGGGACACTGTGATATGTTCCTTGCCTTCAATGCCCATAGGCGGACGGGAAGAAGAATTGACGACCGTAATGTCGTGCGGCAGGAAAGGATTCGCTTCCTGTGTGTACACTTTCTTGTCGTTTTCCGCCTGATACATGTAAAAGGCATCTGTGGAACTGTACCACACATCGGTCTGCGAAGTGAATTTCGATGCTTTGAACCCGGCAGATATCCAGCCTTGCAGGTTGGGACGGTCGGCGTTCTTCTCGAACATATAGAGGAAATCCTTCGGTTGAGGATTCTTGTAGTTGCGCTCGTTCATCTGCCCATAGCGCACACCGGCATCAATCGAAAGCGGTTTGGTCGTTTTCTTCGTGATAAGGTTGATTACCGCACCGGCGGCACGCGAGCCGTACAACGTACTGCTTGCTCCCTTTACAATCTCGATACGGTCAATCGCATGGAGGTTGAAACGCTCGTAGTCGAGGTTTCCAGCCATGTCACCCGTCATACGCTCGCCATCCATCAGGAACAGCACGTGCCGTGCATCCAAACCCTGCATGGATATTTCATTTCCGAAGCCTACCTTTTGGATGTTCAGACCGGGAGTTTCCTGCTGCAACGCTTGTTGCAGGTTGCTGTAACCGGCTTCCACCAATGCCTTGCCACCCAATACTTGCGTGGTGACGGGAGACATCTTGATGGGACGTGCCGTGCGCGAGCCGGTTATGACGATTTCATTGAGGCCCAACGCATCTTCATGCAGATAAATAGTCTTTTCCGTTTCGGTAGGTGCTATTCGTCCCGTGTCGGGCACGAAGCTGATGTAAGTTACCTTGTAATACCACTCGCCTTTGGACGAAAGTTTCAACACAGCCTGCCCCTCCACGTCCGTAATGGTATATTGCGGATTCTGCATGGCTTCATTGTCGGCATAGGTCACGTTGGCGGCGATGATGGGCTGTTCCGTCCCCTTTTCCAGCACCTTCAAGGTAAACTTTCGTTGCGCTGCCGCATCCATACATACCAGCAGCGTCAAAAATGTTATTATAGTTGTTACTCGTTTCATTTGCAGTAAAAAACAGTTAGACCGGCAAAAAGAGAAAAGCCATACATGCCGATGTCCTTTCTCTTTTTGCGTTGCCTATCGGAGTTTAAGCCTTGCCTTGTTCTTTCTTGGCCTCTTCCAAATCTTTTTCATATTGGGCAAATTCTTCCTCAAAGCGATCGATACGACTCTTGTCGATTTCCTGCAAGAAAGTTTCCGTGCGCACGTTCATTATGTTGTAGTCCACGATAAACTGGATTTGTTTGGTATTCACGTTCAGGAAACCGTCCACACGGGCTCCACTTCCTTCTTGGTTGTCATCAGCACCATCGCCACTGGTGCTGACGTTTCCGTCCGTTCCCACGAACTTCACCCAGCCATCACCGGGATATTCGTCCTGTTCCCAACTGTTGAGGTTCATAAACTTGGTGGCGCAACGGAAAGTAATGGCAAACGGCATGGCGCCTACGGTAAAATCGCTCAGGTCGAGCACCATCATTCCGTCTTCTCGCCAAGAGAAGTTGAACTTGGTGGGGCAACCGCTTTCCAACAGCGTTTTGTCCACACCACTCATTGTAGCACGGGTAGAGAGGACAATATCGCCCACAAGGATTTCCTTTGCCTTGTCGATTTCCGATTGGCTGATAGGGGTTTCCTCGTCAGCTTCACACGAACTCAATCCGATAACTACTGCCATAAAAAGGCAGGAAATAAAAGAATAAAATTTCATATTTTTAAGCATTTAAATTGTATATTTATTTGGTTTCTAAGTGTCTTTCTATTCCGTCCACTCCCATAATAGGGAAGAATGATAAAAGTACGGCTTTACCTGTGTTAAAGGCAGGCTTTTACCGAGATAAAGCCGTACTTTTACTACGCCGAAGCCCACCTTTAATCAGGCAGGCCGTATGCGTATTTTTTACCCCAACGGGTCTAATGATAGTTCCCCTCCTTCTTCACTTTCTGTTTCGGAGGACGTTTCTCCCCAGCGCGTCCAGCGTACATTGTCGGACAGGGCGCGGGTCACTGTTCCTTGTTTGCGCATACCTTCGGGTGTGAAGTGTATACGGGTACGTTCTATGTCGTTGGCGGTCACTTCTTCGGCTGTGGCGCGTCCGCCTTTTTTTGCGCTTATCGTGTAACGAAAATGCCCGATGTTATCCAGATGCACACTGCGTCCGGCATTCATGCCACGTGCCATGACGGGAGGCAAGGCTGCCAGCACCGCCACTACGTCCGCTTTGCTCACGGTGGACGCTTCGGCTATCTGTTCTGCAATCTCATCGATTTCCATCGGTTGGTCGGTCAATACGGCAACAGGATAGTAACGTCCGTTGGTTGCCATTTTTTGTGGTTTAAAGTAAGCCATGATTTTTCTTATAGGATTAAAACAAAGTAAAAGGAGTTGAAGGAAGTTTTGCAATACTTCTTTTAACTCCTTAACGAAACAATTCCCCGTTACCAGCCAACAGACCGATAACGGGGAAATTGCATTACTTATTTCCGTCAAATGTTACAGATGCAGGGAAAATTTCCTCATCGAATGCCTTGAACGCATAGGTGTTCAGTACGAAATGGATAGTGTTACCGCTCACTTGACCGCTGAAAGAACTGGTATAGATAGTCATCTCACCTCCCTCGTTAAGCACCAACTCTCCAGCTTGAACAGTCGGCTGTGCGGACAACGTACCGTCTTTTGCAATATTCACTTTCAGGTTTACTTCGATTGTACCGGGCATGGAACCGATTGGGCCGATAGAACCCAGCAACAAACCTGTGCCATCTCCATTGTCAATTAGATCGAACTCTACCCCTGTGGCATCATCATACTGGTTGTGGTTCATCGTGATGTTACTCAACGTGCCGGTATAAACACCATCGACTGCTGTTTGAGCTTTAGCACTTACGATACTGAACACACTCATTGCAATAAATGCAATTACAAAACTTAACTGTTTCATACTGTTTAATTTTTAAATGGTTAGTAATAGAATTTTTATTATTTATTTTAATCCGAAAATCATCTGTACCACCGTGCGGCTTTATTGTTATCGCTATGCATCGACATAGATATACCTAACTTCCTTTCCGATGTAGACACCCCTTTGTAGTATTTTTCCACAAAGTCTATGGTACTCTGCAATTCGTTTGTCTTTTCGGAGCAGGCGAAGTATGTTAGTCCATTGAATGTATTGAACTCTGTTAAATCGGGATACACTAAATCATAGCTGTCGGGCAGGTCGCCAACGGCAAGAGTTCTTATCATCTTAAACTTTGTCAGGTCGAATGTCTCCAAACTATTTAATACCTCCACAACTACATTGCAAGCACGCAGACCGGACACATTCGGCAGCAGGATTTCTTTCAAAGAAGGACAATCCCAAACCAACAAGGAACTGCCTCTTCCTGAGTCTTCTTCTGTGTCAATATCCCTTTGTCCCCATATAGGGTTTGCACTAAGGTCTATGCGTTTAAAACCCGATGTGTTGGCAGCTTGTACCCAAGTAACGGATTCAGCTCCAGTCAGGTCGATTTCCTCCACATTGAGGTTGGCCACTTGAAAAAGTGTCACGTAAGGCCCTACTTTTAGCGAAGGGCAGTCCAGCACTTCATTCGGCTCTATCTGTAAGGTTGTACCCTCCCAATAAGGATGTTCCACAATATACTGTATACCCTCCAAACTGGTACATCCATCCGCACTGTGCGTACGGTAAGTAAAGTTTATGGGCAGCGATGCGCCTCCGCTGATGTCGCGGCGTTCCAAGTCAATTTTGTCGCCATCAAAGTATTTTGGGAACTGTCCTTTTAGGTAATTTCTAAGCACTTCATCAGGAATAGTTCTCAGTGTGTTGTAGGTTTGCAGCGAGCCTTGCTCATCTTCCATCTGCACATCCATAGCACCGCTTGTAATGGCTTCTTTGTTTTGGCGGTAGAAACGGGGCAGTTGCTTGGTGTTCTCCTTTGCTTCGGCAGGCAGGTAGAGTTTGGTGATGGTATGCAGGTTAGTTATAGTTTCATCACCGTTTTCTTCTGTAACCACATTAATAAGGTTATCATAGTCGTATATCTCATTTCCGGTCAAGTCTATTCCTGTGATTTGTGTCGGCAACTGTGAAAAATCAAAAGCAGGTCCATAACCGTTGTCAGACAAATCCACCTCTTTCAAATTAGGCAAAATGTCAAGCTCCGAAAGGTCGGTTATATTTGTGCCTGATAAATCCAACGTAGTAGTGTTATTGGCTAAATCGTCCAATAGTAACTTTCCATCCTCACTGAACTGATACCCCTTTTGCATAAGGATTGTTTTCAACTCGCTATTTGCTATCGGTTTTTGGCTATATGAGATGCTTTCATCATCGTCACTGCATGACGCACAGCATAAACCGACAACAAACATCGTTACACCTAAAATCTTGTTCATTTTCTTAACCTATAAATTATTTTTTATACATTATTATGAATTTCGCTGCAAAGTTCATATATCTTTCCTTACCGGACAATACCTAAAAATTGGTATTTATCCGGCAAGAATCACACCTTGTGGGGATATATTGTTTAAGGTTTATACTTCGTTTTTACCTCATAACTGCTTGTTAAAACGGTATTTAAACGAAAACATAAACCAACTACCTATCTGTTGTGTATGTATTTCTGACAAGCCGGTAGAAGATACATTACGGGTAAAGTTCTTCTTCTGGCTAAGAATGTCCGCCCAATAAAACGACAGTTCCGCTTTCTTCTGTTTGAGGAAACGCCACGTTAAAAGGATGTTCCAGACTATCTGGTCATCCTCTCCTTTGGTAATGTCCGTTCCGTTGCGGAAAGAATAGGCTGCATCACTCCGCAGTTGGACATTACCGGGAAAATTGGCGTAAGCATTCAGCCCAAACTTATAATTACGGGTATAATTGCTGGTCTCGCGCAAGTGGTTGGTGGAATGACGAAATTGCCAATCGCCCGTCAAGTCAAAACCTCCCCATTTAGGTTGATAGCCCAAACGCAAGTTGGCATTCAGCGAACGGTTGCGAGTGGTGCTACGGTCGGGCTGTTCCTTTTGTCCTTCATTTACAAGGCTTACAGTTTGAGCCAATATAGCACCTGTGCGCACAGCAATATTGAAACGTTGCTTGAAACGCTTTTGGTAACGCAGGTTGGCACGGCTGTTCCAATTACCGTTAATGTTTACCGGATAGCTTTCCCTGCCACCTGTCACGGTATTGTAAGTTACTGCACGTGTTACACTGTTTATTGTATTCGACCAATTCAAATCACCGCTTAAACCTATTTTTGTGTTTCGTGCTTCCAGCCTTAACCTTTGATTATATGAAGGCTTTAATTGGGAATTTCCACGAGTAATATTCAACGGGTCGCTATTGTCGGTCAGGGCAAGCAGATTATTTAATGAAGGTTGCCGGGTATTTCCTTGATAAGTCAGTTGCACCCGTGTCTGTTTTTTGCGCCACGCCACCACCAGATTAGGGCTGTAATTGTAGGATTGCCGGATGGTGTCTGCCTGTAACTTGCCTGTCTTTTGGTCGAGGCTTTGCCGTTCGGGAGAAACGGATAACCCGGTACGGATGTCCCATTGCTTGTCTGTATAATTTAAGGTAAAAGCCATGTTATGGGCAATACTGCGGCTTGCGCTGCGGTTGCTCAGGCTATCCGTATAGCCGGTTTCGTAATTATCAGGAAGATACCCTATCGGACTATCGCCGCCTTCCTCAAAAAACGGAGACAAATCAAACGTGTTACGGTCGCTGTATTGGCGATTGAGTTGTATCTTATAAGATAATTGTATTTTTATCCGTTTGCCCAAAGGTTGTGTCAATGCCAATCCAGCCATGAAACTACGGTTACGCATCGGGCTATGCTGGTATTGGTTGCGGTAGAGTATGGAATCGCCACCCATGTAACCGGTTAATTGGTAATAGGTGGTGGATGATACCGAGAAATTATCATTGCTGTTCCGCCCATCGGAATATTGGGCTGTCAGGCTGATGTTGCTTCCTTTGTCGTTCAGTTTCCGGGTCAGTTCTGCCATGAACATATACTGATTGTTGTGGCTTTCCGAAACTGAACCCATGTCGATGGCATTTATCCGGATGTCATCTGCAACTCCACTCGCCAGGTCATTTTCAAAGGGGTCAGATACATTCAATCCGGGGTCTGCACTATATGTACTTTGCCGGTTGTTGTTTTCGCTGGAACTTTTCGAGGTATTGAAGTTACCGGTAAAACTTAGAAGCGTCTTATCATTCATATACCACTGTGCCCCCAATACAACACTTGCCATACGATTTCCCATACGGTTGTTATTGGAAGCATATTGGTAAGTATTTCCGGTATTAAGGTATTGTTCATAGTAGGATGTTCCTTCACTTCCGTTTATGGAGTTATTATACATCACATTGCCGTTCACGGATAAAGTCGGGCCAAACTTTTTTACAAAATTCAAGGCGATATTATCCGTCCGGTTATCCTTATAAGAAGTTGTCATATTCCGGTTGCCGGATTTGGCGATAAGCGAAAGATTTTCGCCGCTTGCTTTGAAATAGTTGCCTATCAGTTCCGCTTCTTTCTTACGGTTGTTGCCTGCTCCGGCTACGGCGGATGCAATCAATGTCCCGTTAAACTCTTTTTTGGTCTGCAAGTCGAGCACATAGTTTTCACTACCACTCTTGACACCGGTAAACTGCTCTATCTTGCTGCGCTTGTCATACACCTTTATCTTGTTTACCAAATCGGCAGGCAGGTTTTCCAAAGCCAGCGTGTGGTTTCCGGCAAAGAACGCTTCTCCGTTTACATTGATTTCCGCAATGGGAAGCCCATTATAAACCAAAGTCTTGTTTTGCCTGTCATATTCCAAACCCGGTATCTTTTTCACCAATTCTTCCAAGTTTGAGCCTTCGGGAGTCTGGTAGGCATCGGCATTGATAACAGTGGTGTCGCCTACCAATTCCACTTCCTTTATGGGAGCGGTGACAATTATTTCGCTCAGTTCAAGGCCTTCTGTCAAGACAATGTTTCCGACATGGATTCTCGTTTTACCTGTATCTAATGTGCGAAATTCCGGTTTCATACCGATATAAGAAACTTTTAGCAGATAAGACGATTCTTTCGTTGCATGGAAACTAAGATGAAAATTCCCGTCGGCTCCACTTGTCACCCCTTTAATGAGGGTGGAATCTTTAGCTTCGAGTAGCAAGATGTTGGTATAGGGCAATACTTCCTGTTCTTCCTCTCCGGTAGGGATAACAAGAGTTTTCCCGGTTACATCCACCCTTTGCTGGGCAAATAAAGTAACCGGGAACAAGAATATCAATATTAGCCAAACGCCAGATATACGCACAATTACCCGTTATTCTTCGATTTAGATTAAAGAATAAATTAAACGGGAGCAAAGTTACAATCTTTTACATGTTGAGCCAATACCAATTAATAGGTATATACAATCCTGTGATTACGCTTGGTTGGCGAGTGTTACAATCCGCTTCACTTCCTCGTCCGAAGTGGCCGCTTCCGCGCCATGTATAGCTGTTCCGGGTAGAACGTTGGACGAAGGACACAGTTTTTTAAGGTCATCCACGCTGCCTGCCAATCCGCTACCTTCATGTGTGCAGTACGGCACGATGTTTTTTCCGCTTAGGTCGTATGATTCAAGGAAGGTACAGACCGCTTTCGGCATGGTGTTGCACCAGTTCGGATAACCCAAGATGATGGTATCGTATTGCTCCATATTCTCTACCGTTCCATCGACAGGCGGACGGGCATTGGTTTTCCACTCCACTTTGGCTACCTCCACAATACCTCTGTAAGTCGGCGGATAACCTCCTGTTTTCTCTATATGGAACAAATCCCCACTGATAATATCGGCAATCTTGTGGGCAACCACTTCGGTATTCCCTATGGGAAGATCCACGATTTTCCCGTTTACGTACGTTTCCCCTTTCAAGGAGAAGAATGCGATTAAGGTCTTTTTCATAAACTAATTTGTTTTTACAATGTATCAATGATACAAAGGTAGAATAGAAAATGATAACGGGGTTATTTGCCGTTACAAATTTAGCCCAGACGTAAACAGACGAAAGACAATATGCAAACTTATACAATATTCATACATAACGGATAAAGAAGGCAAGCCTGTTTCCTGTATGATTCATTCGGGAAACAGACTTGCCTTTACTATCCTAATCCGGACGAACTACTACAACTTCATGTGACGGGGCTGTATTTTCGTTTCATGTATTTGTGCTTTTTGCTCCGGAACAGCGTTGTTCGTTTCTGTTTTTTTCTCTTGAATTTCCTTTTTCGGAGGCTCTATATCCAACTGTATTTTACGGTCAAGCGCGGCAAGTTCCGATTTTAGCTTCTTCAGCTCATCTTCTTTCTTCCACGTCTTTCCGGCAATTTTTTGTAACTGCGGAATTATTTCACCCAGCTCCTCGTTCTTTGCCTTGTATTGCTTGATAATTCCCGGTATTCCTTTCAGTGCATTGAGAAAGTTGGTTACGGCAGCATGGGTGTCCGCCATTGCCAGATGTCCGTTATTGTAACTGTACTTATATTTTCCCGTAATCACGAAACGGTTATCGGTCATTTCAAGACCGTTTTCCGTTACCCTTTTACTAATTACCTTGATGGGAAAACCGTACAATTCGCCAATTTGCTCGTACAGGCCACCTGTTGCGGCATTCTTGGCTATTTCCTGTAACTTCTTGCCGATAACCTTTTCATCGGTGGAATCTACTCCGTCAATCCTTATCGGATTGAGCAGTTTTCCGTCCTTGTCCGTCTTGGAGACTGCCGTAAACTTGTTCCAGTCCTCCGTCATGGCATTAATGATTGCTGTGTTGTTCCGAAGTTCAGAACTCTTGGATTCTAATTTCAGCTCCGATTCATGTTTGCCTTTATTGAAGGACTTGCGTTCGCCTTCCAAAGAAGCGATTTTCTTTTCAAGTTTCGCTTTATCCAAAAGGTCAGTGTTACCGGACAGGATAGCCATGTATTCCGAAAAGTTCATGCCCGATTTTTCGTCCATCGCCCCCTCGTCAATAGTACGTACTCCTATTGTGCCGCTTTTGAGTTGGGAAATAAACGTCTGTTTGCAGTGAAGCAGGTTGAATTTGTATCCGTCCAATGATTTTTCCACTGCATAGACAATGGAATCTACCGTATTGTCCGCATACAGTTTGGCTATCTCATTGCCTTTCCTGACAGCACGTCCGTCACGTTGGGCAAGGTCGGACGGTCGCCAAGGTATGTCGAGGTGGTGTATCGCCACAGCCCTTTGCTGGGCATTCACTCCTGTGCCGAGCATACTTGTAGACCCGAACAATACACGAACCTTTCCCTTGTTCATGGCGTCAATGACAGTTTTGCGAGATTGCTCGCTTGTACATTCCTGAATGAAACGTATTTCCTGAGCCGGAATGCCATAATCCTCCACCAGCTTGCGCTTGATTTCACTGTACACGTTCCAATCCTCACCCGGTTTGTATGTCCCCAAATCGGAGAATACGAACTGTGTCCCTTTGTGAACCTCAAATCTGTGGTAATAGTCCGCTATCATCCTTGCGCAATGGCTTGCCTTGTTGTCGGGATGGTCTTCATAGTTTGTGTTTATCAGGCGCATATCAAGTGCCATTTTTTTTGAATAATTGGTTGCAATAAGCATTTTTGCATGTTCCTCGTTTTTTGAAAGCGGTCCCCTGCCCAATATTGTGGCATCGTTGTTCTTGGCGAACAGCATCAGTTTTTCTATGAAACCCTGTTGGTCGGGAGTGGGAGTTATGTTGTGTAATATCTCGCGTTTCCGTGGTCTGTCCACTCCCACATCCTCGGCTGTGCGGTAGTCTGTAATCTCATTGTAAAACATCGCCAATTCCGGTACTTTGATGAAGTAGCGGAAACGTTCTTTTTGTATGATGCTGTTCGTCACGCTGAACTCAAAGTCGGTTGTCTTTTTGGCGAAGATGGCCGCCCATGCGTCAAAGCACCGTATATCCTGCCGTTCCAATGCTTTTGGGCGCAAGTATTTAAACAACAAGTAAAGTTCTGTCAATGAATTGCTGATAGTCGTACCGGACAAGAAGGTTGCACCCAGGTCTTTGCCAGTGCGCTCCTGTATGGTACGGATGGCAAAAAGGAGATTCAATGCCTTTTGGCTTCCTTCACTGTTGCCAAGTCCTGCCACGCGGTTATGCCGGGTATTGAACGTAAGGTTTTTGAATTGGTGCGATTCATCGACAAAGATGTGGTCAATGCCCATTTGTTTGAAGTCCACCACGTCATCCGTCCTTGATTCTATGGCATGTTGTACTGTTCCAAGTTTCACAGACAGATTTGCCTTGCGTTTTTCCAATCCTGTGCGCATTGCGCGAGAAATCTCTTTGCCTTGTGCTTCCAACACTTTAAGATTTTCTTCCACCGTGTCAAATTCTTCCTGCAAAATGCGTTGCTGCAACTCAGGAGACTGCGGTATTTTTCCGAATTGGTCATGCGACATAATGACGCAATCCCAATCGTTGTTTTTGATGTTCCCGAAGAAACGTACCCGGTTGGCTGTGGAAAAATCTTTCTCGGAAGCATAAAGGATACGTGCGTTCGGATATGCCGTGCGGTAACATTCCGCTATCTCCCGGACATTGGCTTTCAGACCGATAATCATCGGCTTGTGTACCAGCCCCAGACGTTTCATTTCGTATGCAGCCACGCACATTATCAATGTTTTGCCCGTCCCGACTTCATGGTCGGCTATACCGCCCCCATTCTGTTTCAACATCCAGACACAATCTTTCTGGCTCGGATATAAATCCTCTATGCCTAATCCTTTCAAGTTCAAATCGGGAAAGGTCTGGTGGCTTCCGTCATATTTTGGACGTACAAAACAGTTGAACTTGTTGTTATACATGTCCACCAACCGTTTTTTGAACTCCGGCGACTGTTCTTCCAGCCATTCCGTGAAACCGTTACGGATTTCGTCTATCTTCGCATTGGCAAGCTGTATGCCTTCGCTGTCACGTACTTTAATGTCATGTCCATGCTCGTCTTTTCCGATAGCTTTCATCATGTCGGGACAAGTGTTGTGCAAGGCATGTTTCAAAAGGCTCATGCCATCATAAATCCGATAATAACCTTTCACCCGGAACTCGTCCGTGATTTTCATTGTCTTTCGGGTACATGACACGGAATATTCGTCAAGCCCTTCCGAATAAGTTATTTTTACGTTGGTATCAAATAACCGGCTCATATAGGCGGCATACACGCCGGTAGGTATCCATCGTTCACCAAAATTGAAATCCAAATCTTCAAAAGGAATCTGCTCAGGAACGGCTTTGCGTAAGGCGGCAAGCGAATCTTGCGTTTCGGACAACATTTCGTGGTCTTCATGTCCTTTCATCCATTCCTCGATTCTTGCAATTTTATCCACCACATTTCCGGCAATAAAACGGTCTGCTATTTCATATTCGTTTTCTAACGGATTATAGAATATGCGTCCTTTAAGAGCTTTGAGTATCTCGGTTTGGCTCATGCCGCAAATCTTCTCCATATGGGGAAGTTTCACACCGCCATAGAGGTTGAGCGAAGCGGACAAGGCCTCTTCGGGGGATTCTGCTTCAACGGCTGTTTCCTGAGAAAAAGAAACAGGATGGTCAAATATGTCCGCCTTGACGAACTGCCCTTCTTCTCCCCGTTCCAGCGAAAGGACATTACGTCCCGAAGCATCCATCATGATAAATCTGGCATTGTGCTTGGCATTAAGGTTGCCATAGCGCATTACGAACTCATCGTAATAGATGTTCAAATGGCGGCGCATCATTCCGTTTTCCTCTTGGTTTATTGCTTCGTAAGCATAAAGCTGCTCGTATGTGTCTCGCAGGGTAATGTAAAGTTGGGCTTTTTCTTTCTGTATTTTTTCCATGTCAAGCGGTTGGAACGTTGCCCCGATACGGGTTACGTCCTTCAGCACTCCTACTTGAAAATGGAAGCCTTCTGTGTATTCCCATACAAGTGAACCGTCTTTCAGATGCGCTTCCAATGCACCTTTGAATGGACGCGGATTCATGTCGTCTTCCTTCAAGTGATGCTGTTTTTCCGGCATAGGAGAGATTTCTTTTGTATGGGTTTCAGGTATTTGTCCGTACACGGGCTTTTCTACCGATAGCTGTGTCGCGGTCGTTGCCGCGTTTTCCTGTATTTTCTCCTTACCTAACCGGCGTATTTCAGCACGTTGTTCCGGCGTGAGCTCCATCATCACCTCATAAAAGCCGTTGATAGGTGGGTTGGTTTCCCAATCAAGTTCACGGTACAGCGCATCCGGGTCGTCCGTTGCAGCGGCAGACGGTGCGTTAGATGCGGTTTCCGGTTGTCCTTTTTTGGGGGAAACAGCCATGCCTTTGACAGTGCCCCCTGTTTTTTGTATCTCTCCGGTGTCCTTCCCACTTGTTGCAGATACCTTTGGCTGGGATGTTTTCTCACTTTTTGTCTTGGCACTATTCTTCCTCTTCGGCTTCATTCCACGTTCTGCCAATCGGCGTTCTTCCTGTGTGAAGCCGAAGAGGTCATACAAGTCCATTATCGGAGTTTCGGAGCCGTTTTTTTCTATCTCATGGGATGCAGGCTTTTCGATTTTTACTTCCGTCTGGGATTCGGTTGCTGTCGTTACGGCTTGCACCATAGTGGCTTGATGAACTTCGTTCGTTTCAGTCTTGATACCGTTATATAGTTCCAAATCCAAATGTGCGGACAAATCTTTCCGGAGATGCTTGTATAAGTCCATTGCAATGCCTTCCACACCACCATTATGCGTGTATACCATTGCAGGTTTGCCGTAGAGGTCGGTATCTCTTTTCGCATCGGTATGTATGATACATTCTGGATGGTCAAGAAAATATCCGTTTGTAAAAATATTCGTATGGTTGTTTTTCACTACCTCTGTAAATCTTAAGTCTTCTTTAGAAAGTTCCTCTTTCCTTTCATTCTTTTGTAGAATGATTAAATCGCAACCTGCTTCCGTACCGGCATTGTCCGTAAAGAGATTGTTAGGCAAACGTACTGCCGACACCAAATCAGCCTTTCTCAACATCATGTAACGTGTTCCGCCGTTACTTTCCGTATTCAACACCCCTTGCGAAGTAATAAATGCCACGATCCCCCCGTCACGCACGGCATCCAACCCTTTTAGGAAAAAATAGGTGTGTACTTTCTTCGCTGCTATTCTGTGGAATGTCGAGCCTTTTTCATATTCCGGGTCGAATATGGCAAAATCGCCAAAAGGAATATTTGATATGGCAAGGTCGAAATGGTTCAAAAATGGTTTTTCTATTTTCTCAAAACCTTCCGTACGTATCTTTCCATTGGGATATAGATGTCCCAGCATTTTTCCCGTCAGCAAGTCTTTTTCAAATGCCATTACATCCGCCTGTGGGTTGTTTGCAAGCACCGAGCCTATAAATGCTCCCATACCTGCTGATGGCTCCAGTATACTCCGTGGATGTATCTTATGACTGTATAATATGTCCGCTATCGTATCGGTGACTGTCTTCGGCGTGTAAAAAGCAGTCAATACGGAATTTTTCAACGAATCTACATACTGCTTGTATTCCGCTTCATTCTTACTGTTTTCTCTAATTAGACGGTGCAGTTCCACCGTAGGGGTAAACAGTTCGAGGTCGGATTTCGCCCAATGTACGGCATCCGTCAGTTCCTTCGCGGGGTTCAGTATGCACTTCAATCCCCCGAAACCGCAATACTTTTCCAGCAGCGCACGTTCCCTTTCCGTTGGGGTGCGCTGTTCCCTGTCAAGGATGAATGTCGTCCGTATCGCCTCGATGTTGTCCCTAAGTTTACGCTTTCTGTTAAATGCCATGCTGTTCCAGATAGAGTATAACGGTTCCGGTCAGCTCTGTATAGAGCAACTCATGTTCGGGTGATTGGGCGAAATTGTCATCCGAAACGTTATAACCGGCAAACAGCTTTTTCAGATAAGGATATAACTTACGGCAGAATGCCTCGCGTTCACCTTCTTTTACCTCAACGGCAAACTCGTTCTCTACAACTTCCATCAACAGGCCGTAAGGAGAGAAGTGAAGTCCGTGCATGAGGATACGCATGGCTTCTTCTTGCGCAACCTCTACCGGATTCCCTTTCAGACGTTCATTTTCAAATGTTATGGAAGCCGCATCTTCACGTCCTCTGATAAAATCGGTATCAAAAGCTTTTTCGGGATGGTATCTTTTCAGGTAATCCAGCAGGTATAGCCCGTAATAAGACAGTTCCGCCGGGAATTGTTTCTTGTTCTGTTTCATCTTACAATGGGATTTAGTGGATAAATGATAATATGGATGGGAAAAGAAAAAAGGCACTCGGTATCCCTCCGAGTGCCACCACTAAATCCATGTAAATAAACGGTATCAACGAATTGAAACAGATTATGACATGAATCAGTGGCGAAGTTAAACATTATCTTCTTTTCCCTTTCATGTTTGTTCTTCTTTTTTCGCTCTTACCCTCCGGAAATATCAATTTTGTATTGAAATCCGCATCGAATACGACATTTGCGCTGAACGGCTTGCCCTGCTTGCTTTTGAAACCGTTTAAAATACCCGTTTCCCCTCCGGTCAGCAAGCCGGTCATTTCCGCATCGGTGAGTGTCCTGCCTGCTATCTGGCGGAATACCGGCAGGGCACAGTCAGGGTTGCCACAACGCACGACCTTGCCATAGAATTGCATCGTTCCCGTGCCGCACTTGGGGCAGGTACATCCTGAAGCCTTGTGCCCGAAAATCTTGTCCGAGGCAAGCAAGTCGGTGGTAATCTTTTGCGTATAACTTTCAATATCGCATAAAAATGCTTCATGCGGCGTTTTTCCGTGCTCTATCTTGGCTAGCTCGGCTTCCCAGCGTCCGGTCATTTCCACATCGGCAATATCCATATCCTTAACGATGGAATAAAGGGCAAGTCCTTTTTCAGTCGGAACAAGCGATTTCTTTATACGGGTTACATATTCTCGCCGGATAAGCGTTTCAATGATGGCGGCACGGGTGGCAGGCGTACCGATGCCGCAGTCTTTCAACGCTTGCCGCGCTTCTTCGTCCTCTATGCCTTCCCGTCCGGCGGTCTCCATTTCTGACAACAACGAACTTTCCGTATGTAACGGCTTCGGACGGGTCATGCCTGAACTCATCGAACAGCCGTTCATCGGCAGGATGTCACCCTCTTTCCAGACCGGCAGGACACTATCTTCGCCACCCTCGCCGTAGACGTTACGCCAACCGGCTTCACGGACGATACAACCTTTGGTCTCAAATTCCACTCCTTCGCATTCAGCCTTGACAGTAGTGGTATCCTTGACACATTCGGATGAGAACGCCTCAATCATGCGCCCTGTTATCATGTCATAGACAATCTGCTCGTTTTTATAGAGCGCAAGCGGTTTGTTCAGTGTCACCAGCAGCGCATGGTGGTCTGTCACTTTCGAGGCATCCACGCTCCTGCGGTTCAATGTTTCGACACCCTTAATCTTGTCGCTCATGGAAGAATGTTCCTGTAACCGTTTAAATAATGCAGGTATTTCGGCGAATACGTCTTCGGGAATGTACCGGCTTGATGTTCTCGGATAGGTGACAAGTTTCGCTTCGTAAAGTTTTTGTACAATGTCAAGTGTTTGTTCCGCCGTAAAGCCATGCTTTGTGTTCGCCTCTTTTTGAAGTGTTGTCAAGTCGTAGAGCAGTGGGGGATTCTCTGTTTTTTCCTTCTTCTCCACACGGATGACTGTGGCGTTCATGGTTGCTTTTATCCTGTCGTATAAGGCGGCAGCAACTTCTTTTTCTTTCCATTTTTCTACGGATGAAAATTTTACGATATTGTCCTGCTCCGCAGAAGGGACGGTAAAACAAAGCTGGTGTACCGGTTCAGGTGTGAAATGTTTGTTTTCCCAAAAACGTCTGCATATCATTGCCAGCGTGGGGGTCTGCACACGTCCTACGGAATATGTCCCACGTCCGGCTGCTATTGTCAAAGCCTGTGTGCCGTTGATGCCCACCAGCCAATCGGCTTCACTCCGTGCCTTTGCCGCCAAATAAAGGTTGTCATATTCGTGCCCGTCTTTCAATTCTTTCAACCCCTTGCGGATGGCTGTGTCGGTCAGTGAACTTATCCAAAGGCGGTCGAAAGGCAGGTTGCAGCCGATATATGCGTACAGATACCTGAAAATCAATTCTCCTTCCCTTGCACAGTCAGTTGCCACAATGATACGCCGGCTTTCCTCCCATAGCTTGGTTATCACCTTGATTTGTTTTTGTGCGGCAGCGTCCGGTTTATAACCTTTGTCCGTTTTCACTTGACGGGGAATGAGTGTAAACTCATCCGGTATCACGGGCAGGCTGTCACGCCGGAAGCCTTTGATGCCGTAACCGTCCGGCATGGCAAGTTGCACCAAATGCCCCAATGCCCATGTGACATGGTAGCCGTTCCCGGTAAAATAACCTTCTTCTTTTTTTGTTGCGCCGACTATCCGTGCAAGTTCACGGGCTACACTCGGCTTTTCTGCCAATATGGTAATCATGATTTATTCTGTTTTTTAAATTGTTGGTACTTGTTTTTGGATGGATTTAGTGGCGGCACTCATACTTTCATGCCTTTGGATTTTCTGGTTTGCTGCTTTTGCTGGGCATCGTCCTTCGGGGCAGTCTGTCCCTGTTGTAACGGTTCTTTCAAATTTTTCGTTGCCTCGTTGGTCTTGCCTTCGTTGTTCACTGCGAGCTGTGTGCGGCTTTCATTTGACGGTGCGACAGTTTGTGCCAGGTCGGGATTCACCGTATATGTCTGCGGTCGTCCTTTCTCATAATTGAATTTCAGGTACTTCGTGCAGGGCTGGCCTTGGTCGTCCTTTGCATTTGCCAATACCACGGTCTTGCCTGCCACGTAGTCGGCTTTCTGCTGTTCTGTAAATGTGTCGTCTTTCCATTTGCTTATCGGACGGATGCTGCCGTCCTCATTAGTCCACGAGCGGCGTTGGCGTTGCGGCTTTTCTTCGTTTCCTCCGTCCTGTTTCGGAGCATTTTCATCAGGTTTTTCTGTATGGGTCTGCCCTTCGTTCTGGCGTTGTTCCCGACGTTGCCGCTGTTGTCCCGGTACAAACTCCACTTCGCGTTTGTCCGCATTCACCTGTAACAAAGCAGGAAATTTGCGTCCGTCTCCGAGCGTAATCTCTTTGGGCAGGGCAAGTCCGGCACGTAGTATCTGTTGTTCTTCATTTGACAAAGGGGTCTTGCCGATTCTTTCAGGAATACGCACCTTGTTTGCCGGAATATCCACGATTTCATTGGTCAGGCGGTCTATACTGACGTATGCAGGTCTGAACTCGCCTGTCTTTTCATCTGCCACCCCGACAATTTTTCCCAGATTTCCCGTCCGTTTTAGATTCGTTTTGTCTTCATCGGTAAAGGTGTAACCTTTGTAATCCACGTCCAGCTTCGGCTCGCCCCGGACGAAATGGGGTGTCAGCTTTAAACTACCGTCCTCCGCCTTTTTGAACGAGAGCCGTGCTTGCAGCTCATAGGTTTCACCGCCGACAGTGGGAGTGACTGTGACCAAGCCCGTCTTGCCGTAGTTCAGCAGGGTTTTCATGTCTTTCTCGGAAAGGCTTTCCCTTGATACTCCAAATTTCTGAAACTCGTCCCAATTCACCTCATTGTCCGCTATCAGGTTTGTTTTGGCTTGTGGTTCCTGTTGTTCTTGTTTCTGTGTTTCCATTTCTTTTGAATTTTGGGTTTGTTCGCTATTCTCTTGTTTTACGTCTTCGCTTTCAGTTCCTTTCTGTTGCTCCTGCATTTCAGCTTGCTGGTGGTATTCGGAAGTGTCCACCTTATGCGGAGCAAGTATCTCGGCATTGGATACCGGATCTTTCAGCAAGTCTTTGATGACCGGCAATATCACGTCGATTGTTGCGGCTGCAACCCGGTAGAAACCGAAACGGCTCGGATCTTTACACTGCCGGTAGAAGTTTCTGAAAAAGTTGTCGATTATATCTCCGTGGCGGTCAAAACGCAGGAAGTCCTGCGAATTTTCCGCTTTTGCCGGGACACGCTTGGGATTGCCCTTGCTGTCCAATCCGGCCACTACGCTGATTTCTCCGGTTTTCTCGTCACGGACTATCAGCACATCTTCTTCTTTTTTCTTTTTCTGTTCCATTCCTTTTATTTTTTACGGGTTTGTTTTTTCCTGACGGTGTTCTTTTGTCCACCATCCGGCTGTTTAATGTCTCGTAATATTTCCTTCATGTGGGTGTTAATGAACGATTCCACATCTGCCTTGCGGTAGTAGGTTTTGTGGCGGTGCATCCGGTAAGGTAACAGACCGTCACTTCGGTAACGTTGCAGGGTACGTTTGCTCACATGGAGAAGCATGCAGACATCTTGGTTGTCCATTGTGTCCTCTTCCAGCGCATTCGCAATGCCTTGTGTTTCCTTTTTCCCTTCCTGCATGGAAGTAAGTATTTCTTCCTGACGGTCAAGGCGGCTGATTATCTGCCTCATGCAGTTCTCAAAGGTATGTTTGTCTAAAAAATCCATAGGCTGCATTTCTTATGTCCCGTCCGGCTTCTTGCCTGTCCGAAGCAGGTAGTTGTGTTTCAGTTCTTCCAATTTCTCCGTCGATGCCTTGATCGTGTTCTCGCGAAGAATGCGCTCCACCTCTCCCGGAGGATAACGGCAGTCGCCACGGATGATAATGTACCCGATACGCTTCTCGTTTCTGAGCCGCTGCAAGGTTCTGCGGCTGATACAGAGCAGGCGCATCACTTCACGGCTGTCAAGAAGCCCGGCAGTATTGTCTTGCCGTTTTCCGCCTTCTTGTTTCCTCACATGTGAGGCGATTTCCTCAATGCGTCCTACTATGTCTTTGTAGGCGGCACTTTCCATCGTGATGATTTCCATTGCTTTGTCTTTTGGGGTTTGTAAATCTGATTGTCAGGGGCAAAATTCGGGCATTCCAAACGGGTGGACACGGTAGTTACCCGTAACTTACGTGAGATTTTCCGGTTATGGATGTTCTGAAAAAACATTTGGGGTGGGACAATATCTGTAATATGCGCCCGTCCGCTTGTCCCAAATTGGCTTCATGGGTGAAGCCACAAGCTGCCACTTCTTTCATTCCCGGTAAGGAAAAGGCTGAGTACATGTAATTTTGTGGCAAACTGATAAAAAATGAAAAATGGAAATAGTTATCATCGAAAAGAACGCCTTTGAAATGCTGCTTGCAGGAGTGAAGGCATTGGAAGAAAAAATCAAGCTGCTTACCTTAAAAGGAAGTGACCGCCATCTTGCCGAATGGATGGACAGCGAGGACGTATGCAGGGTTCTGCACATTACACCGAAAACCTTGCAGGCCATACGTGACAGGCACGGAATTGCATATTCGCAAATCGGACGCAAGTTTTACTACAAGCCGGAAGACGTGGAACAGATGTTGCCGCCTTCCAAAACAGGAAAGACTATTTGATTCATTAACCAAAAGCCACTGAATCCACAGCAAATGAATGACAACGTATTGACAAAGGATTGCGAGCCGATAAGCGGTGCGATGCAGTCCGTGAGAAAAAGCCTGAAGCTGGCGCAGGGACTTGCCGACAATTATGTCCCCCCGTTGGGAGGAGAACGCTACCTGACTGACCGGGAACTCATACAAAGGTTGCATGTCAGCAAGCGCACCTTGCAGCAATATCGCCACGAAGGGATATTGCCATTCCTTTTGTTTGGCGGTAAGACGCTTTACCGTGAAAGCGACATCCAGAAAGTGCTTGAACTGAACTATCGCAAGGCGTATTGATTCTGCCGGAGTAAGACTGAATCGGGAGACGGAAAGCCGCATAAGTTTTTCCGTCTCCCGTCTGTTTTAGCAATGTGTCCCGTAGGGATGATGCAGGAACAATATCGCAGGCTCTTTTTTCGGCTTGGCTGCTGTTTCCATGAGCCATTTACGGAACAGTGCTGCATGTCCTGTGTCGAATTTGAAGGAAAGCGCTATGACTATTTCCATATTGTACACGTCCGTACCGTATTTGTCGGATAACCTGATATGCCGGCATGATTCATATTCTTTTACGATACCTTCTTTTAACAGCTTCCGTATGGTGGATTCAACCGATATTCCCCGTACATGGAATAGTCCGGCGATTTCTCCGGCTGTCATCCATACTTCCGTATCCGGCACGATGACAGCTTTGGTTTCGATTGATATGATACCTCTCGTTTTCATCATTATTCCGTTTTCAGGTTTAATTCCTTATATGGCTTGGCAAATGGCTCTCTCCACTGAGGCTATTCGCTTGGCGAGCATGTCCATGTCGCTGCTCAGTTTTTCCGCCGTGATTTTTGCATAAATCTGGGTAGAACGTATGCTTGTGTGTCCCATCATTTTCGACAGGGTTTCGATAGGCACTCCGTTGGAAAGGCAAATCGTCGTGGCATAGCTGTGGCGGCTCATGTGCCATGTCACGTTTTTGTTTATCCCACATTGTTTTGCCACCTGTTTGATGCCATATTTACAGATGTTATAACATGGCACGGGCAGCAGCTTGCCATCTTTGGCAGTACCCTTGTACTTGTCGATGATGTGTTTTGCCACGTCCAGCAGGCGGATGTTCGTTTCCACACCCGTCTTCTGGCGGCTTGTCTTTATCCACAGATGCCCGTCAAAAGATATTTGCAGGTTCTCTTCCGTCAGGTTCGCCATATCCGTCCAGCTCAATCCCGTGAACGTGCAGAAAATGAAAAGGTCGCGTACCAATTCATAACCCTTCTTCTTGAACGTGCCGTTAATCATTAAGGAGATTTCTTCTTTCGTCAGAAAACCGCGTTTGGTTTCCTCCTTTGTGATACGGTAAGCATAGAACGGGTCGCGTTGGAGCCACCCGTTGTTGATGGCAGTAAAAATAATACTGCGGAAAGGCATCATGTATGACCACACAGTATTGGTGCAATGTCCTTTTTCTACACGGAGAAACAGCTCGAAGTCCGTAATGAAGGCAGGGGCAAGCTCTTTCAGGGCAATGTCCTCTACCTTGTAGCGTGTTTTGACAAATTCAGACAAATGATTGTACACGACACAGTATTTCCAATAGCTGCGTTGGCTCTTCATTTTACCCACCAGCTTGGCATAGTCCTCGTTATGCTGCCGGAACACGGCAAGCAGTGTCTTGTGGTTCATGCCCATACCGAGATACTCATTGCGTACTTTTTCTGCCGTGACGTATGTGTCACGGTCGCATATATCTTGATACGCCTTGTTTACACCCACACGGATTTTGTCAAGCATGCGGTTGCCTTCCAAAGCTACCGTGCTCTTTCCGGTCAGTCGTCCGGTTTCCACGTTCCACAATTTTTCTTCCACGTCCAGCTTGCAACTGAACTGTGCTATTTTTCCGTTCACTGTGATACGGCACATTACCGGTATCAGTCCGTTCTTCTTCGGCGCATTGCGCTTCAGGTAGAATAAAATCTTGAATGTACTTCTGCTCATGGCTCTACTTTTTTAGTTGCAAAATTATTTTATATAGAGCTGTCTGGCTGTATGTAAATCCCGGCGGATTGCGGCAAACAGATTTGTCACCGAACTTTTTTAACCCAAAACCGTACAAATGCCTGTGCTATTGATTCTTTTGCTTCAAACTGCTAACTTTTCCGGACTGTTACTTCTTGCAATTTTTGGTAACGGGATAGTAACGCAACTCCGGTTCAAGTTGGCTTTTCAGCGGTTTTAATTGGCACTCACCTCATTCGTCAGAATCTCATAAATCATTAATTTTCAATCGAATTTCTGTGGTTTGCTCAGTATCTCATTTTTTTATACTATCTTTGCACCAAAAAAGATGATAACTTTATATTTAGCCCGTCACGGGCAGACAGAAGAGAATATGACCCGTATTTTCCAAGGACATATGCCGGGCACGCTGACTGTTGAAGGAATAGCACAGGCTGAAGCGCTGCGTGATACTTTGCGGGACATCTCTTTGGACGCAGTGGTCAGTAGTGATTTGAAGCGGTGTGTGGATACGGCCCGTATCGCGGTGGAAGGTCGGAACCTGCCTTGGGAGAAAATGGTTTTGTTGCGTGAAATCGATTGGGGGAGCTGGACGGGGCTTGCCATTAAAGAAGTTGATTTGCGACATTTTCCGGCAGATGTGGAAACGGAGGCGATGCTGTATGAGCGTGCGGGGCGTTTTGTGGACTACTTGAAAGAGCGATATGATGGAAAACAGGTGTTGGCTGTCGGACATGGACTGATAAACAGGGCGGTACAGGCACACATTCAAGGAGTAACTTTGGAACATTTGCGTAATGTGCCAAAGATGAATAATGCGGAACTACGCCGGTTCAAGTTAACGTAATTCCGCATTGAATAACACGTGGTTATTGCAAAGTGATTCCCATTATTCCTATCACTACATCATTGGACAGGGTTTCCAGGGTCAGCCCTTTTAGTTCCTTGGAATGATCCAAAGGAATATCGAGCAATATGCCTGCACCACCTTCTATCTCACGTCCATATACACCAGTGATGTTGAGTTCTTTACCCAGGTCACGGCTTACTTTACCGCTTTTCAAGTGCAGACGGTACGGCCGGGGAGCAGGTACTTGGAACGCTTTGCCGTCCACATAGAGGTCTTGTTCTATGGGACACCAGTTGTCCGGATTGATCAACTCCGTTGCTTGGGAAGTTCCGTCTGCATAGTGTATGCGGATTATTCCATTGGCAATGTGGCATTGCATGTGGTTGGTACTTCCCGCCATCAGCAGATAAGCATGTGAGGCTGTACCGGATAGTGAGATGGTGGAACTGTCCGGGTAATTATCCCATAGGGAGGTGAAAAGAATGTTGTTCCCTTTTTCTTTCAGACGGAAAGGGATGCCTAAAGACGTTTGGAAAGTATCATGATGTACAAGGCTGCGTAATCCCGAGTCGTCTATGGTAGCGCTCAGCAGCGGATGACACCATTCTCCTATTCCCTGTGTGGGAAGTTGCAAAGTAGTGTATGGAGACCGGGGAGACAGGTATTCATTTTGATAAATATCGGTGACAGAAGCATTCAGTTGTCTGTCAAAATCAATCATCCGGCATTTTTCGGGACGGATATCTGCAAAGTCTGTATAGGAAGGGGCTTTCCGGGTGTTCTCTATATAGATATTAACAGGTTGCCACCAATCCATTTCTCCTTGATGAGTGTAAACAAAGAAAGTGTGGTGTCCCGGTTCACCTTTTAGCTGTGCGTTGAAAGCGGTGGCTTCCACTGTGTGTTTTGCTAAAACGCTCTGAGGATCATATACTTGGGAGATGGATGCTCCCGAAGGTATTTGCAAAGCCAACTTCCCGTTTGAAGCGATGACTAGTTCTTGGACTGCCAACGTATGAAGTGATGCTCCTTCCCATTCGATGGTAATGGTGGTTGAAGATGTTCCTTCCGCCTGGATTGAAAGAAGAGGATAGCCATGGGCCGATTCGATGGATTGCCATGTGGCAGGAACACCATTCACTTTTACTGAACGGATCTTCTCTTTTCTGGCATTGATTTGCAATACCGGATGGAGAGGAGTCTGGAACCGTTGTGTGATATGATAGGTGTCCGTATCTTCTTTTCGGGTAAAGCGATAGCTTATATCGGGAGTACTGACGGAAGCCTTGTCCCAGTCGTCCGGAAAGCCCGGCCGGAGGATGATTTGCTGGTTCAGGGCATCCGGCAGGATACCGAACAGTCCTTGGATCAGTACTCGTGAAGCGACCCCGATGGGATCGCCGAAATCCCGGTAGCATTCTCCGCGTGCGGCATCATAGAAGCTGATCTGGCCGAAGTTGCCCGGACTGTCTCCTAGATACATGCCGTCTAGAACAGAGCTTTTCAAAAGTTTGTATCCGGCCTCGGCACGTCCGGCCTGGAAGTATGACAATGCGGTATGCATGACTTCGGCAAAGGCGATATTATTGACACTCCATGAATAGGGTAGCCAGTTGGTGGTGGCGATAGTGGCATATCCATTCTCTTTTAATCCATGGGCTGTGACGGGAATATGAGGAATGGCTGTGTCTATATAACGGGTAGCCTGATAGGCTTGGAACGGGTTAGCTGTCTCGCTGTCTATAGCATGATAAATGGTCCATACAGCGGCACTTTCGTGTACTCGCTTGTGTCCCATAAAATCTTGATATTCCGCCCAATGTCCTTTACCGGGAAGCCATAGCCTCTCGTTCATGGCTTTCAGAATCTTTTCGGCTTCGTTGCGGTAAGGAGTGGGATCTTCGCCTATCTTTTCAGCCAATTGGGCCGCTGTCTTGTTGGCACGGTAGTTATAAGCCGATGAATGGGTGACTCCTCCGCTATTGTAATAAAGGGCGTCACTGGCCCAAATGCAGGCGTATGCGTCATACAGCCCGTCGTTATCTGGGTCGTAGTTCAGCTTTTCCCATGCGAGGTGACGGGTGATGACAGGCCACATTTGGCGGACATAATCCAAGTCCCCCGTCCATTTGAAATGCCATAACAATTCGTCTATGTAGCAAAGATTCATGTCGTAGTGGTGCATCTGATTATTGCGATGCGGATTACGGCAGATGTATCCGTTACTGTATTGGGGGGTACCCCATTTCTTGACGGAACGTGCCAGATGCAGGGCGGAATCTTGTGCCGGATGGGGGAGGGTGTTGGGCACTTCGGTGACCTGACTTGCCGCGTATGCGTTGAAATGGGTCCGGGCACGGTCATGCCATCCCAAAACATCGCCGGTATAAGCGGCTCGCCAACCACTGAGTGGCATCCGCCATCCTATGGCACCGTGTAACCATACTTCGCCGTCCCAGATTCCATCAGCTGCCATGGCCAGAGTGCCTCCTAAGGTGTTGAAATAAGGGTCGGGTGTTTCAATGCGGATGCGTGAGGCTGTTTCGGAGCGGGCAGCTTCTGCTTTTTTAAACAGGGTTTCGCCTTCGGCAGTTGTCAGTGTACGTAGTTCCTGGTTTTCCAATAGAATATAAAGTGTTCCATCTATCTGTGCCGGGCAGGATTGTAACTGTTGAGGCTGGAGAGGAGCTTCGAAACTGTCGGCAGGGTCGGCTCCCATATCTCCGTTACGGTTTAGCTTGGAATTACGTATCTCTGAAATGGATGCCAGTAGAATGGGATTGGATCCCTTGAAATTCCGGGCGTTGAATTGCCAGATGGCCCCTTCTTTATCGGGAAGTGCCAATGTGGCAATAGATAAGTTTCCACCTTCGAAGGATGGGTGGAATAAATTGTAGCTGCGGCGTCCCGCTGTATAACGGGACTCGCAGTGTTCGGTAGAATCAAGGGCTACCGTTCCTCCGGAGGTCTGCAGTTTAAAGCAGATGTGTTTCGGGTTCTTCTTGGTATAAGCAGCGAATACGGGCCGGTCGCTTGTCTCCAGCCGGAATGCTGTGTGGCTGCCGTATAAGGCACGGGTAAAGCGATTCTTACCGTTGATGCAGACAAAATCGTCTCCGTCAGGGGTATATTGCAGGCTTCGGGTGGCATTCCGGCGATGCTCGTTGTACGAAGTGGATTCTATGAAATCGCCTATCTTTTGTGGCTGCTTGGTTTGTCCTGCGCCGGAAACGCTACCGATACCCAACAGGCATAGAAGTAAATATGTCGTTTTCATGATGATAACTACTAACTCCTGTTCTTACGGTAATGGCTGTAATCCTTCCCAGCGTACATTCCATTTGCCATCTTTCGGAAATCCGGGATTGTTCCCTTCCGATCCATCCCATCCGGCGCACATCATAGCGACTGTGGTCAGTAATCCACCGTTGCCGGGCAGGTAAATACGCAGACGCCCGTCCTGGTAATTGTGACCGTTTACCAGATAGGTGTTGGTACGTTTGTCCATCAATAATGCGCTGACTGCCTTCTCAGGCTCACCCATTCGGGCGGCATTCATGGCTGTCATCGGATAATCCCAGCCCCAGGTCTTGTCCCAGTTCCAGTTATCCCAAATCCAGTGCAGGGTGTTTTTCATATATCCGGCATGAATCAGCTGATTCATGGGCAGGATGCCGACAGCGCCCAGCACTGCCATGTGATCTGAGGTAAAACGGATATCTTTATAGGTATCCACCGCGGTCTCGGCTGCCAGATACAGCTGTTCGTCGTTGTATGCCAGCGGAGATAATTTCTCTATCAGTACATCCCATTCGGGTACACGTTCCATCCCTGTACGTTCACGCCATGTTTGGGCAACTTGCATGGCGAAATGCCAGTACGAAAGCTCAAAAGGCGGATTGACAGTTTCGGCAGCGCGCAACGTTTCCTGTGCGGGGATAGCACCTTTCAAGACATAACGGTCGTGCTCTTCCTCGTATGTGGCGAATGAATACATGAATTCGGCGGTTTCCTGTATCAGGCTATTGTATTTTTTTAGCAGTTCTTCCGATGGATTAGCCCGATAGAGCAATTCTGCCAGGTAGATGAGATGAGGCTGTTGCCAGATCAGGAAGCTGCCTACTTTAGAGGGGGCTTCAAGACCGCTGGGATCAGTCATTTTCATCCATCGTATGCCTTTGAAACCTTGTCTTTCCGCTATCTGGCGGGCTATGGGTTCCACGGTTTCATACCAGGATAAAGTGCGGTCCAACAATTCGGGATGTCCCCATAAGGCGAATTGTGCCTGATGCCACCAGATCATTTCCAAATGGAATTTCCCGAACCAGGAGTTGTAAGTTAGTCCGGTTTCCTGTGGCGGGGTTGAGCCTGCGCATTGGATAGCGAGCAGATATTGGCTTAATACGACCCGGCGTTCCAATTCTTTGGCCCGGACATCAGTACATTGTGAGAAGTCGGCAACAGCTCCCTGTGTCCAGTAATTTTTCCAGTGTCCGGAAGAGGCTTGTTGTACTTCTGTAAAAGTCAGGATGGGAGAAGCGGATACTTGTGGTGTGAATTGGCAGGTGAATGTAAATATACTGTCCGTTGGCGTGAGTACGAAATAGTTTGCACTTTTCTCACTTAGCTTCGCAGGGCCTTCCCAACTGATTGTTACATAATAGGTGGTTGCGTCGAGTGTTCTTTTTAACACGGCCGATTGTGCGTCTTCACTGACCAGGGTCGTGCTATGCTTATCATTCGCCTCCCAATTACAAGCATCGTCACAGTGACCGCCCGTGGGATAGGGGAAGTGAAACTTGATGCCGGCAGGTTGTCGGGCCGATAGGCGTGCGGCAATCATATCACGCTCCGGATGGCAGACTGTCTGAATGTAGTAGGGAGTTTCTTTGAGAGTGAACCGGCTGTTGATAATACCGTTCCACATATCCAGTGATTGCTGTATGTTTTGCACATCCGAGGGACGTACTTCATTTCCTAATTCGAGTCCGATGATACCCAGATGCAGGCGGTGTGGGTTTACACGATACCAGTCGGATGCTTCCTTTGCTCTGCCGGGTTCTTTGGGTTGGGTGGCATATAGCTCTTTGTGCCCGTGGCCGAAGTCATACTCCACCAAGGCTTCCTCCGGTTTGTAGTTTTCGGGATTTCCGAAGCTGTGCCATCCCCATTGGCTTTGTGTACCCAGTGGAACTCCGTTTTTATAGACTTCGGGAAAAGTCTGCAATCCTGTAGCATCTACCGTATAGGCAAATTCTCCGTTCCCTACCGACAGGGAGGATAATGAATCCATGGCAGTCACTTCCGGATTATTGCGTGTTACCAGTGCATGGCGGTCTATGGCTTTCTCTTTGGGAGAGGTGCAAGCAGCCAATGCAAACATTGTCAGAGCATAAATGGTGTGTTTCATTGTATATAGCTAATTTAAAAAGATGGATAATTCTGTTGTTTATGCGATATGATTCTATTTGCCAAGCTGCAGGCAACCCATGATGAAAGGACCGGTAGCTTTGGCATCGTTGTCACGCATTTTTTCGCCAATGTAATATTCAAAGCTTCCGTCGCGGTAAGGAGTGCCGCCTAGTCCGCCTACTTGGCAGCAACGGGTCAGCGTCAGAGTTCCGTCGGGGTTCTCGAGAAGCAATGTTTGCTTTAATCCGTTGAAGGCTTTTTCCGCGATGGTCTGGTATTGGGCATCTATATATCCTTTGTTCACCGCTTTGGCATAAGCATACATACATTGGGTGGTTACGGATGCTTCGGGAAAATTACCTTCACGCTCGGGCTGGTCTATTACCTGATACCATAGACCGTCTCTTTGATAGTTGGGCAGGCTTTCTGCCAAACCTTGAATCCAACTGATAAGCGAGGCACGTCCGGGGTGGTTGTCGGGAATATAGTCCAGTACATCTACCATGGCCATGAACCACCAGCCTATACTGCGTCCCCAAAAATTAGGTGAAGTACCGTCTTGCGGATTTGCCCAACGTTGGGATTTGCTCTCGTCCCAGGCATGATGATATAATCCGGTTTCCGGTGAATAGGTATGTTTGTGGCAAAGTGTGAATTGTTTTACCGCCTCATCAATCAGATCAGGACGGTTGAATTCCGCTCCATAGCGGGCTAGGAAAGGGGAAGCCATATAAAGTCCGTCCAGCCACATCTGATGTTGATAGATCAATTTATGCCAGAAGCCACCTTCCAGCGTACGTGGTTGTCTTTTGAGTTGTTCTACCAGTAAGTCCATAGCTGCTTTGTATTTTTCTTTGCCTGTTTCTTTATAGAGGTCAAACAGAACTTTTCCTGAATTGATGTAATCTAGGTTGTAAGTTGACATATCATAGAGGTGGATTTCTCCTTTTTCGTTAATCAAACTATCCGCCCATTCCTCAACATAAGTAAAGTAACGTTTGTCACCGGTATTTTTCCACATATCCAGCATGGCGCAACAGCCTACTCCTTGTGAATACCCGAAAAAGAGCCGTTTGCCATGATCTAGCTGATAGGCTTTGGGAAAGCGGAGCATCTCAGAGTCGGCAAAGCGCTGGGCATATGAATTGGAAGATATACCGGGAAGGGGTGTGGGGACTGTAGGGAGAGGGGCTATGCATACTTCTCCACTGTACGGAATTGCTTTTTTAGCTTGGAGAGACATGGGTGCCATGCAGGCGGCCAATAAATAGATGTAACAGTAATTTTTCATGGTATTTCCTGTCGTTTTTATAGTCTTTGAATGATTTACATTTTTTGCTGATGTAAAAATAGGCTAATTAACGCTATAAGTCCATGAATAATTGTTCATTTAGATGGAAAATCTATCGGTTGAGTCTCTTTTTTAAGGAATATGTGTCAATAAAGAACGAATTTGTGGAAAAAATGGTAAGACAGAGAAAAACTGTTCACCCATTTGTCATTTAGAAGGAAATAAGGAATGACAAATGGATGAACTTGATGAGAATATCAGTTGTGTACCAGTGTTCCTATATTTTCACCGGTCATTACTTTTTTCAGGTTACCTACTGTGTCCATGTCGAAAACGATAATGGGTAGGTTGTTTTCCTTGCACATGCAGGTTGCTGTAAGATCCATTACTTTCAAACCGCGCTTTAATACCTCATCGTAGGTGATATCGTCAAATTTCGTAGCAGTGGGGTCCTTTTCAGGATCAGCTGTATAAATGCCGTCCACGCGTGTTCCTTTCAGCATCACATCGGCTTCTATCTCGATACCACGTAGGGAAGACCCGGTATCGGTAGTAAAAAACGGATTGCCTGTTCCGGCAGACATAATTACAACTTCTCCGTTTTCCATCGCTTCAATCGCTTTCCATTTGTTGTAAAACTCACCGATGGGTTCCATGCGGATAGCTGTCAATACACGTGCCTTGACTCCGGCTGCTCCCAATGCGGAACTCAATCCCAAGCTGTTGATAACGGTTGCCAACATTCCCATTTGGTCACCTTTTACACGGTCAAAACCTTTAGAAGCTCCACTCAGCCCACGGAAGATATTTCCACCACCGATTACAATACCTATTTGTACGCCAAGGTCGTGTATCTCCTTGATTTGTTGCGCATATTCACCCAGACGCTTTTCGTCTATACCATATTGCTTTTCGCCCATCAGGCTTTCGCCGCTCAGCTTTAGTAGAATTCTTTTAAATCTTGCCATATTGGTTTGTTTTTTAGTTTTTTGCAAAGATAAAAATATTAATCTTTTTTACTTGTTTTATATCCTAAAATATTTCTTCCCATAACTCCTTGCATTACTCCGCGAAGTAGAAGATAGGTAATGAATGCCATCCATAAAGCGTGATTGCCCATTGCTCCCCGGAAACCGTAGTAAATAAGAAAGAAACTGACAGAAGCTGCTATCATGGCTTTCAGCATCAGATGGGTGGCTGTCGCACCGATGAATATTCCATCGAACAAAAAAGCAGAGAAGCCTGCCAAAGGAATGGCAAGTACCCAATAAAAATAACTTTCGGAAGCATGAATGACAGTTGTTTCGTTAGTCAGTAATCCGAGAAAGGATTGTCCTCCTATACTATATAATAAGGTGAAAGTAAGTGATAATCCTAGTCCCCAGCCGAATAGTTGGCGAACCGTCGTGTGGAGTGCTTTCTGATTATTGGCTCCGATATATCTTCCTGCCAATGCTTCTCCGGCGTATGCGAAGCCGTCCATAATGTAGGAGAATAAAGTGAATAATTGCATAAGTAATGTATTGACCGCCAACACCACTTCTCCTTGTGCCGCACCTGCCGAGGTGAAAAAGACAGTAACCGCCACCAGGCAGATGGTACGGAAAAAGATATCCCTGTTTACTTGGAAGAAACGGTACATGGCCTGTTTGTCAAAGAAGGAATGCCATTCTATGCGTTTCCGCAGGGTGCTGTAGTAGCGTAACCACAACAAATATGCCATGACTAGCCCGGCATATTGTGCAGTTAACGTTCCGATAGCGACACCTTCTATTTTCATTCCTAATCCATATACTAGAAGAAGACTGACCGCAATGTTCACTATATTTTGTGTGATGGCTATATACATGGGGAAACGGGAATTTTGCATACCGATATACCAGCCGGCAAAACTGTAAAGCCCTAATACAGCCGGTGCTCCCCAAATACAGATACGGAAATAGAGACCGGCCAGATGTTCTACTTCTTCAGTCGTTTGGATAAAGGTGAATGCAATTCTTTCTATAGGATATTGCAAGGCTAGCAAAGTAAATGCAATGAATAATCCTACTCCGACGGAACGGAGTAGTAACCGGGTGACTTCATTCAGGTCGTGCCTGCCGTATGCTTGTGAAGTCATGCCGCTGGTTCCCATACGCAGAAAACCGAAAATCCAGTAGATGATGTTGAAAAGCATTCCGCCTACAGCTATTGCTCCGATGTAGGCGGCAGAGCCCAAATGACCTACAATAGTAACATCAATCAAACCCAACAGAGGAACTGTAATGTTTGAAACGATAGAAGGGATGGCAATTTGAAGTATTTTTTTGTTTCCGTTATTAAGTTGAATCATGAGTGTAGATTGATAGATGGATACAAAGGTACTCTCTTTCTCATAAATAACCAATGAAAATTTAAATTTGAACTGAAATTTGTTGTTGTTTAAGATGATATATCATTGGATTATAGATATATTTGCGGTTATTAAAATGATCAAAACAGGAGAATTATGAAAGAGAATTTTCAAATCCATATTTGGTTGGGCTTATTGTTATGTCTGTTAGGTATGTCATGTTCGGATGATACTCCGGCTAAAGGAAATGAACCGGGAAATGGCAACACGGAGTTGGAAGTCAATGAGTGGATAGAGAGTGTCATGCGCAGTGATTATTTGTGGAATAACGACATTCCTGCTCAAAATAAATTGGATTTCTCTGCTGATCCCCAAACATTTTTTAGCTCTATGCTCAGTTTGAAAGATGGAAAGACGAGAAACGGAAAGCATCTTTATTATTATTCTTATATGGAGAAGAATAAAGATTATAAAGCACGTACCAGCATTGATGCGGATGATACTTATGGTATGGAGTTTACTTTATTTAATGTTGTAAACGATAGTAATCAACCTTTAGGATATTATTATGCCCGTATCCTGTATGTTCTTCCTAATAGTCCGGCATCAAGTGCAGGTTTGGAAAGAGGGGATTGGATCGTGGGTGTTAAAGGGAAAAATAATATTAATTCCGATAATTATGGAATCTTATTAAATGGGGATAGGACTCAATGGCTCGTCAAACGTGGCGATACAGAGGTCAGAACTATTGATATAGAAGCTTCCCGGGCCGTGGAGGACAATCCCTTATTCTATCACAATGTATATACTCGGGGAGATAAAAAGATAGGGTATTTGGTTTATAATCATTTTACTCCCGGACCGAATGGGTATTCGGATCGTACCTATGATGAGGAAATGAAGAAGATATTTGCCGGATTTCAGGCACAAGGTGTGAACGAATTTGTGTTGGACTTGCGATATAATGGAGGTGGATATGAGAATTCTGCTAATATGCTTGCAGGACTCCTCATACCAGAAGCTTCTCGAAAAAAAGTATTTGCTGTTTTCTCTGACAATAAAGGACAATCCTATTCTAATGATTTTTGTGTGGAGACGAAAGGAACGGCAGGTTACTTGAAACTTAATTCCAATCGAATTTATATATTGACAAGCCAAAGTACGGCTTCTTCTTCGGAAGTCGTTATTAACAGCCTCAACCCATTTATGGATGTTATCCTTATTGGCGAATTGACAGAAGGAAAAAATGTAGGAATGGAGATGCAGAAAAATGATAAATATGAATGGATGTATTGGCCTATTACATTGAGAGTGACTAATGCGGTGAATTATGACTACAGTGCCGGTTTTAAACCGGATATAGAATGGAACGAGTATGATTTGACTCAAAATCCGACGGACGCTTTATTACCATTGGGTGATCCGGATGAATTCATGCTGGGTAAAGCCATCTCCTTGATTACAGGAGTAAAACGATCAGCCAGAGGCATGAATACGTTATCTAAATCGATTATGAGGGGGGAATCTGTGTATCAATCGACAGAACGTCATGCCACTGGAGGAATGTTGATGGTTCCTGAAGGGAAGGACAACTAAAGGATATATTTAACTTCTTTGAAGGTATATTTTCTAAGAGAACCGTTTTTATCTTTCAGAATCAAATGTCCGTCGGGTTCCACACGGATCAGTTTGGCAGTAAACTCTCCTTTTGCATCGCAATAGGGGTGATAACCTTCCTTGCGATATTGTGCTTTCAGGTAGTATTCCTGAATTTTGGTGATGATATCAGTTTCTCTGTTTTCTATCCGGGAATAGAGGTTTATGATATGTTCCAATACGCTGTTTAAAACTTCCATTCTGTCTGTTTCCTTTTGAGTAATTTGTCTTAATGAAACAGGGTTGGGGGCGGATGAATGAAATTCTTCCTGGTTAATATTGATTCCTATTCCAACAATGCTTTGTGAAATTTGGCTTCCTGTTAAATCATTTTCAATCAATATGCCGACTATTTTTTTGTCTTTCCAATAGATATCATTGGGCCATTTTATTTGCAGGCAATCTGCATGGACGTAATGGGCCAATGCGGTACGAATGGCAGAAGCTACCGCCATAGATAAAATGAACTGACTGGCGGGGGCGATTGTTTGGGGATAAAATACAGTGCTGAATGTCAGATTCTTGCCATATTCTGATTCCCATGAATTCCCACGCTGCCCTTTTCCGGCGGTTTGATATTCTGCCATAAGCGTGGTGAATTCCTTGATTTCTTTTTCCTGACAAAGTTCTGCAAGTCGGTCGTTTGTAGAGGTTACAGTTTCTTCTTTTAAGATTTTGCTTAACCAGTTAGGGGATTTCATCATATTCTTTTTTAAGTTTACGGGTGAATTTTTTGATAACCTCTTCGTATGAGTGGTCTATCAGTAATAAAATCAGTTTGTCGTCAATGTCACCTTGTAATGATACTTGGTTCCAATATTTCTTATTGAAGTGATAGGCTCCTTCAATGCCGGAATGATGTTCTCTTAATTCCAAGGCATATTCGGGTTTACATTTTAAAGATAGCCATTCCGGGTTGTCCAATCCGATGCAGGCATACATTTTCCCCATGACTTTGAATACTAAGGTGACATTATCAAAAGGAAATTCTTCTGTTGTTCCTTTCTTTCTGATACAGTAATCGCGTATTGTTTCTATGTCCATATATAATGTATATATTTCTACCAAATCGGAGGATAAAAGGCTTCTTCAATATGCTCTATAGTGAAAGGAGCCTTTTCGCCCACTAAGGTGATGATATCAAAACGTACAGGTAAATCTACTGAGAACTTACGCAAGTATACATCAGTTGAAGCTATGATTCTGCGAATTTTCTTATCTGTTACTGCATCTTCCGGATTACCGAATCTAGTATTCTTGCGGGTCTTTACCTCTATAACAATTAGTTCGTTTCGATATTCGGCGACAATATCCAGTTCTTTTTTCCCGCAATGCCAATTCCGGTGGCGGATGGAATATCCTTTATCTATGAGATATGCAGCGGCCTCTTCTTCTCCCTCCTTGCCAAATTCGTTGTGTTCTGCCATTCTGTTTCTTTTTGCACAAAAATACTCTTTTTTATGCTTTGTATTTACAGAAGTAAAGCTAATTTTGCAGAGAATATGGCAAACAACGTAAAAAAGAGGGTAAAAGTACCGGCATCAACCCCTAAACGCAAGCAGCGTATGGTATGTCTGATGAGTGAAGAGGAGGTACGGATTGTGGATTGTTATCTTAAAAAATATAAGATAACCAATAAGGCGCGTTGGTTACGCGAAACAGTATTGACTTTTATCCATCAGAAGATGGAAGAGGATTATCCTACGTTGTTTAATGAACATGATATGAGAAGATAAGATGGCAGATGATACCTATTATATGAAACAAGCCTTGATGGAGGCTGTAAAAGCAGCTGAACAGGGAGAAGTTCCGGTGGGGGCGGTGGTAGTCTGTCGTGACCGCATCATTGGCCGTGGCCATAATCTGACAGAAACATTGAATGATGTTACAGCTCATGCCGAAATGCAGGCTGTTACTGCTGCGGCTAATACATTGGGGGGAAAATACCTGAATGAATGTACTTTGTATGTCACAGTGGAACCGTGTGTGATGTGTGCCGGTGCTATAGCTTGGGCACAGACAGGAAAACTTGTCTTTGGTGCTGAAGATCCAAAGAGGGGATATCAAAAATATGCTCCCGATGCCTTGCACCCAAAGACGATCGTGGTGAAAGGAATACTTGCCGATGAATGTGCCCGATTGATGAAAGATTTCTTTAAGAAAAAACGATGATTCTTATTTCACCTCTTCATAATCTACATACTCTCCCTCATCCTCATCAAAGATTTTTTTTCTGTTTCCCGACGAATGAGAACGTCTATTTGAAGAAGAGGATTCTGCAAAATTCTCATTCTCGTCATTCGCTTGATTCTGAGTATATGTATTTTGTTTCTGGTGGGTGGAAGTTCGATTTTGATAGGGGGGACGTTTGCCGATCCCGAACAATACACGCAAAATGTTACCTAATATAGTGAAGCCGATAAAAACAATCAGCAGAAAAATAATAAGTAGAAAGCCTAAAAATCCAAACATAGTAATTTCTTTTTTTATATATCACGTACAACAAGCGTGCCACGTTTATTGTTTACGCTCTTTTTTTAGTTAAAAGAGATAGAATGATATACCACAGGATGATAGCTGCAAAACTGCTGATTTTAAAAAAAATCAACAGGGGGATGCATACAATGAGGAAAATATAGCTGACTTTGTTCTGTTTCCAGGCAAGACTCTTGAATTTTAATGAGAACATTGGGATTTCTGCCACCAGCAATAATGACATAATAACTACCAAAATGAAAAGATATGCCGCATTAAAAGAATCGGATATAAGGAAAGAATGTGCTCCTACAGTCAATGATCCCCAAAATAAAGCATTAGCCGGAGTGGGCATACCAATAAAACTACTGCTCTGACGTGGGTCTATATTGAACTTGCCTAAACGCAAAGCTGAAAATACGGAAATAAGGAATGCGGTATAAGGCATATAATCGGCAACAGGCAATAGAAAATCAGGATAGTGTACCTCTTTAAATAAGGAAAAGACAATGGCGGAAGGAGCGAATCCAAAAGTGATGTCATCGGCCAACGAGTCTAATTCTTTTCCTAAAGGACCTGATACTTTGAACAAACGTGCCAACATGCCATCAAAGAAATCAAATACAGCACCTAGTATAATAAAAGAGATGGCCAAGGTATAGTCTTCATTAAATGCCATGACACTGGCAATACAACCGGAGAATAGATTACAGCAAGTTACTGCGTTAGGAATGTGGCGTGTGATACAGTTTGCCATTGGTGATTTTTTTATTTTAGTTTAGCAATGACGGTTTCGTTACCTACAGTCGCTTGTCCCATCTTGACACAGACTTCGGTTCCTAGGGGAAGATAAACATCTACACGCGAACCGAATTTAATAAAACCCATGTGTTCATCAATGTAGCAATCTTCTCCTACTTCGGCATAGGTCACGATTCGACGGGCTATTGCTCCTGCTATTTGGCGCGCCATGACGGTATGTCCTTCGGGAGTTTCAATAACGACCATAGAACGTTCATTTTCCGTACTGGCCTTAGGCAGCCATGCTTTCATAAATTTACCGTTATGATGGTCTACATGTTTCACTACTCCGTCTACGGGATACCAATTGGCATGTACATTGACAATGCTCATAAAAATAGAAATCATTAACCGGCGGTCATGAAAATATTCATGTTCGTCTACTTCTTCTATAACTACTATCCTTCCGTCTGCCGGGGCTACTACGATTTTTTCGGTGTCGTGCTCGAATAATCGAATGGGACAACGGAAAAAGTTAACCATTAACAGGTAAACAACGATACTTGCGGCGGCAAATATATAGAATGGAATTTTGCACTCAATTCCCCAAAACAACAGGGCATTGATACCAATTAATAGGATGGCACTGACAATTAAGATGCTTGTTCCTTCTCTATGTAGTCTTATTTTCTTTAATTTCTTCAGTCGGTTCATGATTGTATAAAACCAATTATCGTGCAAAAATAAACTTATTTTGAAAACCCTGCAAATAAAAGTTGTTAGAAATGCCTATTTCGACTTCATTTAAGATAAAAAAAGCGAATGTTGATAACTTCTTCTTTATCTTTTTGCAGGTTTTATGAAAGCGGAGTATCTTTAGACAATTTTTTAGGAGAGTAACGATTATGCAGGATTTTGTCCATTTACATGTCCATACCCAGTATTCCATCCTTGATGGCCAGGCGTCTATTCCACGTTTGGTAGACAAGGCTATGGCTGATGGAATGAAAGGTATAGCCGTAACAGACCATGGTGATATGTTCGGTATCAAGGAATTCTTCAATTATGTGAATAAGAAGAATAGCAGTACTAACGGTGAGATAAAGGATTTGAAGAAAAGAATAGCCGGACTGGAAAAAGGTACGGTGGAATGTGATAATCCCGAGGCGGAACTTGTGGCGTGCAAGGAGAAGTTGGAGGCGGCAAAGAGGAAATTGTTTAAACCGATTTTCGGTTGTGAGATGTATGTGGCACGCCGTCGTTTATTTAACAAAGAAGGAAAACCCGATCAAAGTGGTTATCACTTGGTAGTGCTTGCTAAAAATGAAAAAGGATACCACAACCTCATAAAATTAGTGTCAAAGGCATGGACGGAAGGGTTTTATATGCGTCCGCGTACTGATCGTGTGGAATTGGAAAAATACCATGAAGGGCTGATTGTTTGTACAGCGTGTATTGCCGGAGAAGTGCCTAGAAATATAATAGCTGGAAAATATGAAGAGGCAGAGGAGGCTATCCAATGGTATAAACGTGTATTCGGAGATGATTTCTATTTGGAATTGCAACGTCATAAAGCGACGGTTCCTCGTGCGAATCATGAAGCTTATAAATTGCAGCAAATTGCTAACGAAAAGTTGATAGAGTATTCTAGAAAATTCAATGTCAAGCTGGTTTGTACTAATGACGTTCACTTTGTAGATGAAGAGAATGCTGAAGCACACGACAGGCTGATCTGTCTGAGTACGGGTAAGGATTTGGATGATCCTAACCGTATGCTCTATTCAAAGCAAGAGTGGATGAAGACACGTGCCGAGATGAATGAAGTTTTCGCTGATGTCCCCGAGGCTCTTTCAAATACGGTGGATATTTGTGATCAGGTGGAATTTTATAGTATAGATCATGCACCGATTATGCCTACTTTTGCTATTCCTGAAGATTTTGGGACAGAAGAGGGGTATCGGAAGAAATATACAGAAAAGGACTTGTTTGATGAGTTCACTCAAGATGAAAACGGTAACGTGGTAATGAGTGAGGAGGCCGCCAAAGCCAAAATAGAGAAACTGGGTGGTTATGACAAACTCTATCGTATTAAACTGGAAGCTGATTATCTGAAGAAATTAGCGTTGGAAGGTGCGCACAAGCGTTATGGAGAAGTCTTGAATGAGGAAGTGCAGGAACGGATCAAATTCGAACTTCATATTATGAAGACGATGGGTTTTCCGGGTTACTTCTTGATTGTGCAGGATTTTATTCGTGCCGCGCGTGAAGAATTGGACGTGTCTGTAGGGCCGGGACGTGGATCGGCGGCAGGTTCTGCCGTAGCATATTGTTTGGGTATCACTAAAATAGACCCTATTGCATACGATTTGCTGTTCGAACGTTTCCTGAATCCCGACCGTATTTCTTTGCCTGATATTGATGTGGATTTTGATGATGATGGTCGTGGACGAGTACTGAATTGGGTAACTGAAAAATATGGTCAGGAAAAGGTGGCGCATATCATTACATATGGTACGATGGCAACCAAGCTAGCGATCAAGGATGTAGCCCGTGTACAGAAATTACCTTTATCGGAGTCTGACCGTTTGTGTAAGCTGGTTCCGGATAAGATTCCTGATAAAAAAATGAATTTGACTAATGCCATAGCTTATGTTCCTGAACTACAGGCAGCGGAAGTCTCACCTGATCCTATTTTGCGTGATACGATAAAGTATGCAAAGATGTTGGAGGGGAATGTCCGTAATACAGGTGTGCATGCGTGCGGTACTATTATATGTCGAGATGATATAACGGACTGGGTGCCTGTAAGTACGGCAGATGATAAGGAAACCGGTGAAAAAATGCTGGTGACTCAGTATGAAGGTTCAGTTATTGAAGATACTGGATTGATCAAGATGGACTTTTTGGGTCTGAAGACTCTTTCTATTATCAAAGAGGCGATTGAAAATATTAAGCATAGTAAGGGGATTATCTTGGACATTGACGAGGTTGACATTTCGGATCCTCCTACTTATGCTCTTTATAGTGAAGGACGGACGATTGGTACATTCCAGTTCGAATCTGCCGGTATGCAGAAATATTTGCGGGAATTGGAACCTAGTACTTTTGAGGATTTGATTGCGATGAATGCTCTTTATCGTCCGGGGCCTATGGATTATATTCCGGACTTTATCGACCGTAAGCATGGCCGTAAGCCTATTGAGTATGATATTCCTATTATGGAGAAATATTTGAAAGATACATATGGTATTACGGTATATCAGGAGCAGGTCATGCTTTTATCACGTTTGTTGGCGGATTTCACTCGTGGCGAATCCGATGCCTTGCGTAAAGCAATGGGTAAAAAACTAAGAGATAAACTAGACCATATGAAGCCTAAGTTTATTGAAGGCGGACGAAAGAACGGTCATGATCCCAAAGTACTTGAGAAGATTTGGACGGACTGGGAAAAGTTTGCTTCTTATGCATTCAATAAATCTCATGCTACTTGTTATTCATGGGTGGCTTATCAGACTGCTTTTCTGAAAGCAAACTATCCCGCGGAATATATGGCAGCTACGATGAGCCGGAATATTTCGAATATCACGGAAATTACTAAATTGATGGATGAGAGTAAGGCGACTGGCATCATGACCAAGGGACCCGATGTGAATGAAAGTTATCTGAAGTTTTCTGTGAACCGTAAAGGGGATATCCGTTTTGGGCTGGGAGCCATTAAGGGAGTGGGGGAAAGTGCTGTGCAGTCTATCCTTGAAGAACGTGAGAGAAATGGAGAATATAAAGATATTTTCGATTTTGTACAGCGTGTAAATCTTTCGGCTTGTAATCGTAAGAATATAGAAAACTTGGCTTTGGCAGGTGCTTTTGATAGTTTCACGGGAATAAAGCGTGAAGACTTCTTTGTAAAGAACGCTAAGGATGAAACCTTTACCGAAGTTTTGGTACGTTATGGAAATAAGTATCAGATGGATAAAGCCGCAGCTGCAAATTCTTTGTTTGGAGGTGAGAATCAAGTGGATATTGCTACTCCCGAAATCATTCCGTCTCCTGCATGGGGGGATTTGGAACGTTTGAATAAAGAACGTGATTTGGTAGGTATCTATCTTTCTGCCCATCCGTTGGATGAGTATGCTGTTATATTAGAGAATGTATGTAATGTCCACATGGCGGAACTTGCCGATTTAACCCCTTTGCAGAACAGAGACTTAACCATGGGGGGGATTGTGAGTGCAGTGCGTGAGGGATATACCAAAACGGGAAAACCATACGGTATTGCTAAAGTGGAAGATTATTCGGGCTCAGCGGAATTTGCTTTCTTCGGTAATGAATGGGTAGAGAAGAAGAACTTTTTTATGACTGGTATGTTTTTATTTATGCGAGGGAAATGTCAGCCAAAACAATGGCGGCAGGAAGAATGGGAGGTGAAGATAAGTACTATTGAATTATTACCAGAAGTAAAGGAAAAGATTATTGAGAAACTTACAGTTTCAGCTCCTTTGTCTGCATTGGATGAAGAGCTGATAACGGAGTTTTCAGCCTTAATCAAGGCAAATCCCGGTAATGCAGAGCTTTATTTTCATGTAATGGATGAGGATGGACAAATGTATGTCAATCTGATGTCACGTACTATGAAGATTTCGGTTCAAAAAGAGATCATGACTTATTTAAAGAGCCAACCACAGCTCTCTTACAAAATTAATTAGTATATTTGCGCTAACATTTTAAATAACTAAGTATAATAATTATGGCACTAGAAATTAAAGATAGCAATTTTGAAGAATTGCTGGCATCGGGCAAGCCTGTAGTAGTGGACTTTTGGGCAACATGGTGTGGTCCTTGTAAAAAAATAGCTCCGGATGTTGAAGCTTTGGCAGAAGAATATAAGGATCAGGTAATAATTGGAAAGTGCGACGTGGATGATAACGACGAACTGACCGGTAAATTTGGTGTACGTAACATTCCTACCGTTCTTTTTATCAAGGATGGTGAAGTGAAAGATAAGACTGTAGGTGCAGTGACCAAGGCCCAGCTGGAAGAAAAAATTAAAGCTTTACTGTAATAAAAAGAATATTCACCCTTTAATATATACGACTATGGGAATGGAAGACGATTTCTTATTGGAAGATGAGGATGATCAAAAAACGATAGAGTTTATCAAAAATTATCTGCCTCAGGATTTGAAAGATAAATTCACGGAGGATGATTTGTATTATATCCTTGATGTGATTGTGGATTACTATACCTCCAGCGGATGCCTTGATGTACAACCTGATGAAGAGGGATACATTAATATTGATCAAGATGAAATTGTGAATTACATAGTCAAGGAAGCCAAGAAAGACGGAATGGGGCCTTATGACCCCAATGATGTATTCTTTGTAGTCCAGGGGGAAATGGAATATGGGAATTCATTGGGACAGGTAGATTAAGAAGATAGTCTCATAATAAAATAAAAGATGCGTATCTCCAGCTAGGGATACGCATTTTTTATATTTGAAAACAAGGTAATATCTACTATTAGCTCTCTTATTTCTTTTGTAAAAGAAAATAATAGAATACCTTTGTAAAAACGCTCATGCTCATTTTAACTATAAAAACATTGCTTAATGGCTAAAAAGAAAAATTCCCAATTCCTACCTGGTTTTTTGGAGGATATCATGTCTTTATTGACTCCGGAAGAACAAGAAATTGCATTTGAATTGTTTAATGATGGAGCCAATCAGGTAGATGAAGAACTGTCTCATATTTATTATCATCATCAGTGTCCCGATTATAGATTGATTGCACAGCCAGTCGCATCTTATTTGATGCCTTTGTGGACGATGGATGATATGAGTAGTCTGTCACCGGCTGAAATCTACTCTTCTTGTGCTGTTATTCCACAAGAAACATTGGAACGAGATCTCCGTAATTTTATTTTTAACATCTTTGTCGTATATCGGAAAATGCCCGAAAAATGTTATTCATATAGAATGTGGTATGCATTAGGAATGATGGAGCATTTTCGTATGGAACGTTGTTTGGATATTGTTTTGGAAGTATTGCGGCAAGACTTGGATTTCTATGATTTTTATTTCGGTTATTTGTATGAAACAATGTTGTCTGCTATAACCTATCAATTGGGACAGAATCAATTAGATGTTTTGATGGACTTTATGAAAGAGCCTGGATTGCTTCCTATGTCTAAATATAGAGTGATTGAAGCGGTTGCTCATATTGTGATAACTCATCCTGCCAGAAGAGAGGAAGTGATGGATTGGTTTGGTAATTTGTTGGGTTATTATTTTGATATACTGAAAGATCAGAAGAATGATATTTGTTCCACTTTGCTGCTTGATCATGTTACAGCTTGCATGATGGATATTCGAGGGGTAGAAACTTTACCTATTTTGCAAAAGATTTATCGGACTTATCATATTAAACCTTATGGCATTCCAAGTATTAATGAACTAAAGAAAAAAATGCCTTATGCGGAAATGCATGGGTTGGAAATGGAGCGGGTAGAAGATTATTTAGCTGAAGTTTTTGAGGCTGCTACTGATGAGGACGAGGATGAGGAAATTTACGATGATCCGCTTTACATAGAAGATCAGCCTGCTAAAAAACTTAGAATAAAAATAGAGTTGAAAGATTCTGAACCGTTAGTTTGGCGCATATTGGAGGTCCCTTCGAATATTTGCTTGGAAAGATTTTCTGAGGTGGTAGAAGTGGCAATGGGATGGGATGGTTATCATTTGCATCGTTTTATTAAGGGGGACACTTATTATCTTCCTCCCAAAGATCGGACAGGTGATTGTTTTTTTGAAGGTGCACTCAAACAGTTTGATTCCGGTATGCTTTCTTTAGGTGAATTATTAAGTCGCAAGGGATCAAAGATTAAGTATGAATATGATTTCGGGGATAGTTGGATACATGAAATTATATTAGAATCCTGTCAGTCTTATAAGAAAGAGGAAATTCCGGTTATTGCCTTGTTGGATGGTGAAAATGCTTGTCCGCCGGAAGATTGTAATGGCATATGGGGGTATAGGGAAATGCTGAAAGCTTTAGAAAAACCTCGCTCCAAAGCTGCGCGTGAATATAAAGAATGGTTGGGGTATAATTTTGATCCTACAGAATTTGATCTTGATGAAACTAGAGGGCTGTTGGCTGAAATTATAGATTGATTTGGAATTTGGTTATAACGGGGCGGGTGAAAATCCCGCTCTTTCCTGAAAAAAGTGTTTTATGTCTGGTGGATAGGGAAATTTAATATTCACAGATTTTGTTTACTATGTGTTTATACGATGCCTTGTACATTCAAAAAGAAATAGATTCCTGTAGCTATCATTAATAGTCCTAATATAGCATAGAAAAGTCGTGCACGCTGGCGCCCTGCATTACTGACAATGAACTGTGTGTTGTGTGCGGTAAAGAACCACTCCCAATTAAATAAGGCTGCCAGAACGGACAGTAGTCCTACCAATACGAATATGGCTTGGATCAGATAATGCATTCCCATAATTTAATGAATTTGGCTGTAGGGGCAGATTATGTTCGTCCCTACAGTGGATATTTTCTTTTATTCAGCTTCAAAGCGCATGATGCGGCTTCCATCTTCAGATTCTTCAATCTCGACTTTTACAGCATTGCCAGGCAAGAGTTCTTCTACCAGTTCCGGCCATTCGATGAAGCAGAGGGCACCGCTATAGAAATAATCCTCATATCCCATGTCGTATACTTCGTCCAGTTTCTTGATACGATAGAAATCAAAATGGTAAATAAGTTCGCCTGTTTCATCCGAACGGTATTCATTGACAATGGCAAAAGTTGGTGAGTTAATGACATCTGTTACCCCCAGCTCTTCGCATACAGCTTTGATAAATGTTGTTTTACCGGCCCCCATCTTTCCGTAGAAAGCAAAAACGGTATTGTCACCCATGGCTGCGATGAATTGTTTGGCAGCTTCGTGGATAGAGTTTAAAGAATTGATTTTAATTTCCATATTCATTGGTTTGATTGAGTTTCTTTTGTTTGTAAATATACATGCTTTTCCCCATTTTACAAAAAGTATAGATAAGGATTGAAAAAAAGATTATCGCTGCACCCGAAGGAACTTGTAATTTATAAGAAATGAACAGTCCACCTAAACAACCTGCATAACCAATGATGACAGACCACCAAATAATTTTCTTGAAACTATGGGTAAACAAATTAGCGGTCATTTGTGGTAAGGTCAGCAGAGAAATGGCAAGTACTATACCTACCATGCGGAGACATGATACGATGGTCAGTGCAATGAACATCATTAGAATATATTCAAATAAAGCTACCGGTATACGTTGAGAACATGCGAATTCCCGGTCGAAAGCGATGCAAATGATAGGATTTAGAAATAAAGTGAAAAATAGTATCAACAGTATGGAAAGAATGGCAAGTAACAAAATATCTGTGGGCGTAATGGTCAGAATGTTACCGAACAGAAAGGCGGATAAATCGGGAGTGAATCCTGGAGCTAAAAAGCTAAATATAATACCTACTGCCATACCAAAAGTCCAAAACACAGCGATAGCAGAGTCTTCGCGCATATCTTTCCGTTTGCTTAACCATTCTACCCCAAAGGAAGAGAGTACGGAGAAGATTGCAGCAGATAATAGAGGAGAGATGTCTGCGTATAATCCTAGACCGATACCTCCAAAAGAGGCATGGGTAATTCCTCCACTGATAAATACCAAACGGCGCGTCACAATGTATGTGCCGATAATGCCACAGGCAATGCTGGCAAACAAGCTTCCTAGCAAGGCATGTTGGAAGAAAGTATAATGCAAAAGTTCTAATATATCCATACTGTATTCTTTTTTCAGTGGTTTTTATTCAAATGGAGGCTTTGCTTGATGTAGGGCGGATTATTTGAATCTTCGTTCACCTACAATCAGGAAAAGTTCGTCTTTCAACTCGTCTGGCAGTTCTACTCCACGTAATTGCAGGCTACGGCTCCATCCGGCTACCTCATCTTCTTTACAAGTGTACATGATTTCTCGAAATTCTTCCACTTCTTCTTCATTATAACCATTTGAGGGACGGCCGCGAAAGCGGTCCAGTTCTTCATCATCATAATATTCTATTTTTTTGCTGACAGCGGCAAGCAGGCTTTCTTTTTCACAAATTTCATGTTGTCCACAACATTCAGCGTCTGCTTCCACTATTTCGGGAGCGGTCTTCAATTCTCCGCTTTCTATCTTTTTTTGTATCTGGCGGTTGTGTAAAACTCCCACTGCCATGGCGATACCTGCCAAAATAATCAGACCAATAATAAGTATGAGCATAACTTTATATCTCCTCTATTATAAAACCAGCTTTCTTTAAATCTTCCCAATAGTAAGGATAGGATTTTGAAACGACCTGTGGGTTGTTAATCCGGATTTCGGGCATCACTACACAAACCGGAGCGAACGCCATAGCCATACGGTGGTCCTCATAAGTGTCAATGGCGGCATCAGCGGTCATTTCACATCGTTCACCTTCCCAAGACAGAATACGATCGTCTATTTCATGAAGTATATATCCTAGCTTTCCCATTTCTTTTATCAAGGCTGTTATACGGTCTGTTTCTTTAATCTTCAAACTTTGTAAGCCTGAGAAGCGGAAGGGAATATTCATTAACGCACAAGTGACAACAAATGTTTGTGCCAAATCTGGTTGGTTGATGAAATCATAATCCAGACGTTCGGCTATTTTATCGGTCTTTTTCAATGTTACCATTTTATTTCCATAAATACTTTCGATTCCTAGTAACTGGAAAATTTCAGCCACTTTACTGTCCCCTTGATAGCTTGTTTCGAATAATCCCGGTAAAATGATTTCCGCTTTGTTGGAAAGAGCGGCTATCTGATACCAATATGAAGCTGCGCTCCAATCACTTTCCACGTAGAAAGGTATGGATTGGTAGGGTTGTGGCTCAACTTTTAGTTGATATTCATTGAGCCATTTGGCTTTGGCTCCAAAGTCATTCATCAACTGTAGGGTAAGATTGATATAAGGGCGGGATATAATTTCTCCTGTCAGTGTAAGGGCCAGCCCGTTACTTAGTATAGGAGCAATCATCAATAAGGCTGAGATATATTGAGAACTGATATTGCCCGGCAGGCTGATGGTATCTTTCTGCAGTTTGTGTCCGGTGATACGCAGAGGAGGATATCCGTCATTGATTATGTATTCTATTTCTGCTCCTAACTCACGTAAAGCATTGACCAACACCTGGATGGGACGTTGTTGCATACGTTGTGTACCAGTGATGATCCGTGTTCCCGGAGTGACGGACAAATAAGCGGTAAGAAAGCGCATGGCTGTTCCGGCTGCCATAATGTCTATGGTATTTTTGCCGTCATTTAAGGCGTGAATCATTACTTGGGTATCATCGCAGTCAGATAGGTTCTCAAGTTGGAATGTTCTATTTCCCAGTGCGTTGATAATCAATGCACGGTTGCTGATACTCTTGGAAGAGGGGAGCTGGATCGTTGTATATATTTGAGCGGGTGCCGTTACTTTTATTTGCATCATACCTTATATAATATAATAATGTGTATCGGATTGCAAAGGTAGGAATATTATCTTAATACTTGAAGGTTGCTACTTAAAAAAGGAAGCCGAGAGTATAAAAAAGCCGAGAACATGGAAAGGTGGCTGTTTTGTTCCCGGCTTGGACATATAGTGAAAGTTAAGCTATAGTGATGCTTGAATCCAAATAAACATCTTGAATGGTATTTAACAATTCAATTCCGTCTTTCATCGGTTTTTGAAAGGCTTTACGTCCACTTATGAGACCCATGCCTCCGGCACGTTTATTAACGATTGCTGTTATTATCGCGTCTTTTAGATCAGAACTGCCATGAGATTCACCTCCAGAGTTGATTAATCCTACACGTCCCATGTATCCATTGGCTACTTGATAGCGGCAGAGGTCGATAGGATGTTCTGAAGTCAGATCGGTATAAACTTTATCATTTGTCTTTCCAAATTTAATGGCTGTAAAACCACCGTTATTGACCGGTAATTTTTGTTTTACAATATCCGCTTTGATAGTAACTCCCAAATGATTGGCTTGTCCGGTCAAATCGGCTGCTGCATGATAATCTACGCCGTCTTTTTTAAAAGCATTATTACGTAAGTAACACCATAAAATAGTAGCCATGCCTAGTTCGTGGGCATATTCAAAAGCTTCCGCTATTTCAACCAGTTGTCTGCGGCTCTGTTCAGAACCGAAATAGATAGTGGCGCCTACTGCTACAGCCCCCATATTCCAGGCTTCTTTTACAGTGCCAAACATCACTTGGTCGTAAGAATTGGGATAAGTCAATAATTCATTGTGATTTAGTTTGACAATAAAAGGAATCTTGTGGGCGTATTTGCGAGCAACGGAACCTAATACTCCGAAAGTAGAGGCTACGCCATTACAGCCCCCCTCAATAGCGAGTTTTACAATATTTTCCGGATCAAAGTAAAGTGGATTGGGAGCAAATGAGGCTCCTGCTGTATGTTCTATGCCTTGATCTACAGGAAGAATAGATACATACCCTGTATTTGCAAGTCGCCCGTGTCCTAACAGGGCTTGAAGACTGCTTAGGGTACGAATATTGCGGTCTGATGATATCCAAGTATCATCAATGGTGTTTGGAGAAGGGATATGGATTAATGATTTATCTATAGTTCTACAGGTGTGCTCTAAATAAAATGCTGCTTGGTCACCCAATAAATTTGTTATTTTACTCATACTATTTTTTTCTTTTATTGATTAATAATTCTTTATCCATAATGTTTTCTTTCTAGTATAAAGGCGTATGATTGCGCTTGAATGCATTATTGAAAACACTATTTTGATGTATTCTCCATTCTGTGATGGAGGTTTCGGACAGCGCAGGAAAATTATTTCCTGCCGTCGGGGGTGGTCTTTCCTTGATCGGCTACTGCTTCCATTAGTTTTTTTATTTCTTCCGGATCTCCCAAAAAGTAGTCTTTCTTCAAATTCAGGTCATCATCAAACTCGAACACATACGGAATAGCGGTAGGTAGATTAAGGCCTACAATTTCCTCATCCGGTATGTGTTTCAAATATTTAATAATTCCTCTGAGGCTGTTTCCATGAGCCACTACCAGCAGTTCGTTTGCTGTAGCTAGATTGGGGAAAATGATGCATTTCCAATAAGGTAATATACGTTCTACTGTTTCTTTCAGAGATTCAGTACGTGGAAGATCTTTGTCAGGAACTTCTTTATAACGGGTATCTGTTTTCGGATTGCGCGGATCGTCTTCCGATAGGGCTTTGGGGGCTACGTTAAAGCTACGGCGCCATATCAATACTTGTTCTTCTCCATATTTAGAAGCTGTTTCGCTTTTGTTTAATCCTTGCAATACGCCATAATGTTTCTCGTTTAGACGCCAACTTTTCTCTACAGGTATCCAATCTTGATCCATTTTATCTAGCACACAGTTTAATGTTTTGACTGCACGCTTTAAAAAAGAAGTGTAAGCTTTATCAAAATGAAATCCTTTTTCTTTTAAGAGTGTACCTGCTTGGTTGGCATCAGCGATACCTTTTTCGGTTAAATCTACATCTGTCCATCCTGTAAAACGGTTGTCTTTGTTCCAAGTACTTTCTCCATGGCGGAGTAATACGATTCTTTTCATTTGTTCTCCTTTCTTTATTACCCGGTAATACATTTTCTGTTGGCAACAAAATTAGTTGTAGCATACATACTTATCAATACCCATTAATTATGAATTTAACAATGGAAGGCAAGGATTTGTTTCTCTTTTTATTATTTTTGTGCTTTGTAATTAACACATGCCATGAAAAGAATTAAAACAGGACTAACGGGATTTATATTAGGAGATTGGTTGGGAATGCCTTACAGGGGAAAAGGAAAAGGGACATTTAAACCTATATGGACAAAATCTTATCTTCGGGGAGATAAATGTTCAGGGAATACCTCGATGTTATTATGTGCTTTGGACAGTCGTTGCAATTTGGAACTTTATCAGCAGAATTTAAGAAACTGGTATTTCAATAGAAAGTATACAGGAGAAAACATTGAGTTTGATATTGATCAGGTGACCCAAAAAGCAATCATGAAAAATTTCAGGGGAGTGTCTTCGGATTCTAATAGTGGCAACCGCAGTTTGATGGGGTGTTGTGTTTTGGCTTTTTCTCCTTTATCTAAAGAGGAGATTTTTTCTTTTATTAAGATCACTCATAATAGTCGTTATAGCTTTAAGTATACTTGGTTTTTTATTGAGTTCATTCGTTGCCTGTTGGAATATGAAGATAAAGAACAGGCATTACAGCAGGCTGAGCAGAGATGTGATGTGGAGGTTAACAGGCAAAATCTTTGTAATGGAAGCTTTGTTGTAGATACGGTGGAATCAGTGGTCAATTGGTTTATGGCAGGAAATAGTTATAAGGAGTGCGTATTTTCGGCTATAAACTCAGGTAAGTCAAGTGATGCGGTAGGAGCATTGACAGGTTTGCTGGCGGGAATATATTATGGATTAGAATTAAAGAATGGAGTGAAGGGGTTTGAAACAATGGAATCTTATATTGATTCATTTATCCAGTACCTTAATCCCACTCTTTAAATTCCAATGAAAGTTGTTCCCATTGTTTTTTTATTTCTTCTTTTTCTTCTTTTGGATTAGATATGGATAGTCCGATAAGGCGGATGGGGTGGCTTTCATAATCAATTTCTTTCAGTAATTTTTTTGCTAACGGAAGAATTTTATCCATACTTGTCAGTTCACTGTTTTGAGTGATGCTGCGGGTTATTTGGCTAAAGTCATGGAACTTTATTTTTAAAGTAAGTGTGTTACCGCTGAAATTAGTGCGTTTCAGTCTTTCTAGCAATTCGGTAACTACATGATATAGTTCAATGATGGCGGAAGAATGAAGAGAAATGTCTTTTTCCAATGTATGTTCGCATCCTACGGACTTACGGATTCTTATGGGTTCTACAGGACGGAGGTCAATGCCTCGTGCGAAATCGTAATACAGATTACCTGCTTTACCAAACTGCCGGGTAAGCATTTCTAAAGTGCAGGCTTGTAATTGGGTACCATTATGAATCCCTAATGTGTGCATTTTTTGGGCTGTTACCGGACCTACTCCCCAAAAAGATTCGATGGGAAGGTGGGCGATGAAATCCAATGCTTGGTTGGGATGTATTGTACATAATCCGTCGGGTTTGCGGTAATCCGATGCTATTTTGGCTAGAAACTTGTTATAAGAGACCCCGGCTGAAGCTATCAATCCCAATTCTTTGCGAATACGCTTTTTAATATCTTTGGCTATATCTATAGCAAGTGAAAAGCCTGCTTTATTTTCAGTTACATCCAGAAAAGCTTCGTCTAGTGACAGAGGCTCTATGATATCTGTATAGGTATGAAAAATATCATGTATCTGCTGGGATACAGTTTTATATACATTCATTCGCCCCGGAACAAAAATCAGTTCTGGGCAAAGTCTTTTGGCTTTTTGTGATGACATGGCGGAACGTACTCCGTAACGGCGGGCTTCGTAACTGGCAGCAGCTACCACACCTCGTTCTTCAGCGTGTCCCACAGCAAGCGGTTTTCCACATAATTCGGGGTTGTCACGTTGTTCTACCGATGCGTAGAATGCATCCATATCGATATGTATTATTTTGCGTTCGGACATCTTCATGAAATTTGTAGAGCAAAGGTATGAAAAAGGTTTTTGGTTGATGAACTCTTTAACAGCTTTATTTGTTATATTTTCATTAATATTATTTCTGTATAACGAGTATGAGAAAGGCACGTAAAAACTACTTTATTTACTTGATGATGCTATTGATATTCGGAGGGTTGATTTATACCGCTATAGCAGGTGGTGAGCGTTTTTTGCATTTGTCATCTATAAAGCCAGCGACAGCAGGTGATGATGCTTTTACTATGTTTAAAACTATATTACTTGATAATCTGGAGCATCCTTTTTCCATTTTACTCATTCAAATTATAGTTGTATTGATTGCGGTTCGTATTTTTGCGTCTGCATTCCGCTATATAGGGCAACCGGGAGTGATAGGTGAGATAGTGGCAGGAATTGTCTTGGGGCCTTCCCTGCTGGGATCTCTTTATCCTGAGTTTTTCGGCTTTTTGTTTCAACCGGATTCTTTGACTAATCTGGAACTTATCAGTCAGTTAGGGTTAGTACTATTTATGTTTGTTATTGGAATGGAGGTTGATTTCGGAGTATTGAAAAATAAGATAAATGAAACATTAGTTATTAGTCATGCAGGAATTTTGGTACCTTTCTTCTTGGGAATGTTGGCTTCTTACTGGGTATATGAGGAATATGCTTCCCAGCAAACAGCATTTCTTCCATTTGCTTTATTTATTGGTATATCTATGAGTATTACCGCTTTTCCGGTTTTGGCCCGTATTATTCAAGAACGGAATATGACACGGAAACCTGTAGGAATTCTTACGATAGCATCTGCAGCCAATGATGATGTGACAGCTTGGTGTTTGTTGGCGGTTGTCATTGCTATTACAAAAGCAGGAACGTTGGGAGGTGCTTTGTATACAGTTCTTCTTACATTTGTCTATATAGCTGTGATGTTTGTTGTTGTTCGTCCATTTTTAAAGAAAATCGGTACACTTTATTCCAATAAAGAAGTTATAAACAAGACCTTTGTCAGTTTTATTTTTTTGGTTTTGATTGTATCGGCGGCTATTACGGAAATTTTGGGGATTCATGCTTTGTTTGGTGCTTTTATGGCGGGTGTAGTCATGCCTTCTAATTTTGGTTTCCGTAAGGTAATGATGGAGAAGGTTGAGGATATAGCATTGGTTTTTTTTCTACCGTTATTTTTTGCTTTTACAGGATTACGCACACAGATAGGATTAATTAATACGCCGGAATTATGGTGTGTATGCCTGTTATTGATTACTGTAGCGGTTGTCGGAAAATTTGGTGGATGTGCTGTGGCCTCTCGTTTGGTGGGTGAGTCTTGGAAAGATAGTTTCACCATAGGTACTTTGATGAATACCCGTGGATTGATGGAATTGGTGGCATTGAATATCGGTTATGAGTTGGGGGTACTTCCTCCATCTATCTTTGTTATTCTTATCATAATGGCTTTGGTTACGACTTTTATGACGACACCTTTATTAAATTTAGTCGAATGGGGCTTTGCAGTAAGAGAACAAAAAACGGTTTTGCAACGAAAATTGCTTTTGTTCTTTGGACGTCCCGAAACAGGTGGTAAGCTATTATCGGTATACAAATTACTCTTTGGAAAACAACTTTCTTATCATCAGGTAATTGCAGCTCATTATACAACGGGTACTGATGTGAATCCTACTAGTGTTGAGCAATTTTTTGAAGAAAGTTTTATTCCTGTTGATAAACAGGCAGAGCACTTGAATATACATATAGAGAAGCGTTATAGAGTAACTGATAATTTGGTATCTGATATGATTTCCACTGTAGAAGCGGAGTCACCGGATATTTTGTTGTTAGGCGCAGGGCCTCGCTTTATGACTGACGGTGAAAAGTCGATGACTTCTTTTTTTGGTTTGTTTCGTAAAAAAGTGGATGATGTGTTAGAGCATGCTTCTTGTCCTGTTGCTATCTTTGTAAATCGTGACTATCGTAATGGAGATGAAGTGGCTGTATTGATAAATGGAAGTATGGATAGTTTTCTTTTCACTTATGTGCGTCGTTTATTGGAAGATGGAGGGAGTTTTATTCATTTATATTATTTCAGCAGTGGAAGTGAAGAATATGTAGGACAAATATATAAGATAAATAAGCAGTATGCAAATAGGGTACATCTGTATCCTTTGGTTGAAATAGAGGATTTGGTATTGCCGATAATTCATGGATTGCTTATTTTAAGCTATGATACTTGTGTGGGGATTGCTGCCAATGAAAAAGTCTTTAAAGCGCTTCCTTCTTTATTGGTCATGAAGGATGCATCTTAAAAAGAAACTGAGCCGTTTTCAACCATCCCGCCAAACTGCCATAGTTACGAGAATTGTCTAAAAAGCAAAAAGCATTGACAATCATCAGATTATCAATGCTTTCTTCCAGTCGGGGTGACTGGATTCGAACCAGCGACCACACGCCCCCCAGACGCGTACTCTAACCGGGCTGAGCTACACCCCGAATTGCGGATGCAAAGGTAGTGCTTTATTTTTAATCTGCAAATAAATCGCTGTAAAATATATATTAGTGTTTGTCTTGAATGTTGTATGTTGCTTATTATTAGTGCTATATGTTTGTATTACCAAGTGCTATTTAGATAAAATTCTAAATAGTGATGAGGTAACTTTGGTGGCTGTTTTGTATCCTACACGGCGCAAAATACATGCAAAAAGCCTCACCTTATAATAATAAAGAGTTTCAAATCATCCCGAAACCTTAATCAAACCTTAATCAAACCTTAATCGAACCTTAATCGAAAAACAGGATGAAAAATGGGGATACAAACAGGTTGTAATATTAATCTATGTTAATGTTTGTCCCAATTTCGCCATGTTTTAAGTAACCCTCCTTGTTGAGCCATTGCAATGATGTAGTTTTAATCATCGGAATTATCTATCTTTGCATTGAGCGAGAGTGAAGCTCTATACTTTATTCCTATGTAAAGTATAAAATAATTTCGTCGGCCATATAACTTAAAAAAAAGAATAAAATCATGGCAAGGACAAAAATCGTGCTTTTCAAAAGCAACATTAGAAGGGACGGAAGCTGCCCCGTCTGTTTAAGGGTAGCAAAAGAGGACAAAACAAAGTACA
>OIOL01000177.1_pt1 | contig 18264 bp, 15 predicted proteins | sample 1585551 | NCBI WGS metagenome assembly OIOL01 (sample SAMN02674699, study PRJEB24791) | human gut metagenome, SKBSTL042 | isolation source: stool | host: Homo sapiens | place: USA
TATAATCATTTTTGTTCTCAAATGTTTGTTTGCCTCTTTTGTTTATTATTGGCAAAAATAAATATAAATGAATAAATAAAAAATTAAATAGATGTTTTTTTATCCTTTATACTCAATTTGTTAGCAACTTTATGCAGGCGATTGGAAGGGATTAATACAGTTCCAAACCAAACTCTTCTTTTAGTTGTAATAGTGCACTGTTCTTTTGTGCCATCATTTGGAATTTTTCAACGCGTCCATAGGCACGTACCTTTTCAGTAGGAGCACTAATCCGGACAGTCATGGTGACTTTGCGGTTCTTTAGCCGGGTACGTAGGTAATTTTGCAGAGTGGGTATCATGCCGGTAAATTCCTTGGCAACGATTTCATTGTCTACCACAGCCTCAAAAGTTGTGTCATTTATTAAAGTGATGCGCATGTTCTGCATGCGCTTGGCTATGGCTACTTGCTCCTTGGGCATACGTCCGGCATACTCCTGCCAGTAATAGTTCAAATCCCTTTCATTGAAGATGTAGTCTTCTTCCGGTTGTGCTGCTTGGTGGGCGGCAGTAGGGTTAGATGAAGGGTTTCTTTGTTCCTCTTCTATATGGGGGCGTTTGATGGAGACCCCTAATCCGGACATTTTCATGACCGGAATTTTTTTCTCTTCTCTCCCTTGCGCCATTAATACGGCAGCAGGTGTGGCATGTGGAGTTGTTGCATTACTATGCTGCGTGGCAGCAGGTTGGGGAGTGCTGTTTGTCTGTACTGCCGGCTGTACGGTTTGTTGGGGCATGGCAGCAGTGGCCTGTGGCTGCTGAGCGGCGGCAGGCTGCGTGAATATGGGTTTTATAGCTTGTTTAGGGCTGCGCCCATTGGCACCGTCGTCCTCCTCGGCGGTCAGTTGTGCCACTTGTATCAGAGTGAGCTCTACCAGTAGCCGTTTGTTTTTACTGGCACGGTAGTTCAGGTCACAATCGTTGCAGAGCTTCATGGCACGGTAAAGAAAAGGGAGGGGGCATTGCTGTGCTTGTGCTTGGTAACGTTCGCGGATGCTTGCGCCCACTTCAAGCAACGGCAGTGTCGCCGGGTCTTTGCTGACAAGCAAGTCGCGCAGGTGGGATGAAAGTCCGGTGATGAAGTGGCTGCCGTCGAAGCCTTTGTTGAGCACATCATTCAGTAATAGCAACGCGTCACTGATTTTGTTCTCAAGAAAGAATCCGGTTAGTTTGAAGTAGTATTCATAGTCCAGCACATTGAGGTTTTCAATCACGCTCTTATAGGTGATGTGTCCTCCGGTGAAGCTTACCACCTGGTCGAAGATGGATAGTGCGTCGCGCATACCGCCGTCTGCTTTGAGGGCAATGACATTCAACGCTTCCGGTTCAGCAGTGATACCTTCTTTGGAGGCGACATATGCGAGGTGTGCTACGGTATCTTCCACACCAATCCGGCTGAAATCATATATTTGGCAGCGTGAAAGGATGGTGGGCAATATCTTGTGCTTCTCGGTAGTGGCAAGGATGAATATGGCATGGCGTGGAGGCTCTTCCAGTGTTTTCAGGAAAGCATTGAAAGCCGAGGCGGACAGCATATGTACCTCATCAATGATATATACTTTGTATTTGCCTATCTGAGGTGGAATGCGTACCTGCTCCACCAATTGGCGGATGTCATCCACAGAGTTGTTTGAGGCGGCATCCAGCTCATGGATATTGTAGGAGCGCTGCTCATTGAAGGCAGTACAGGATTCACATTGGTTGCATGCCTCGCCGTCTGCTGTGGGGCTCATGCAGTTGATTGTTTTAGCAAAGATACGGGCACAAGTTGTTTTTCCCACGCCTCTTGGACCGCAAAAAAGATAGGCATGCGCCAGTTTTCCGGTGGCAATGGCATTCTTCAAGGTAGTGGTCAGTGCACGTTGGCCTACTACGGACTCAAAGGTCGAGGGACGATATTTCCGTGCAGATACGATATAGTTTTCCATATTTGGGATATTCTTTGCTTTTTGTGCAAATGTACACAAAAAAAAGAAATCTTTCGGTTATTCCTCTTATCTTTGTGACGTGAAGTTATATGATGGACAAGCTCCATCATGAATGATAAATTGCTAAATAGTAGATAACGAGATGGATAAACTTGCTTCTCTTTGGTCTTTTGTCCGCAAGCATAAATATCTGATTACGCTTGCGTTGTTTGCTGTAATTATCGGGTTCCTGGATGAGAACAGTGTTGTACGCCGTTTGGGTTACGCCCGGGAAGAAAGCCGTCTGCGCGATGAACAATGTGGACTTGATTGTCACGGGCGGCTACTGCGGCGGGCAGTGGCGCATTCCGGGCATGGGTGCGCTGTATGTGCCGGAACTGGGCTGGTTTCCGGAGGACAGTCAGGTGCAGGGACTAAGCTTCTTTGGCGGAATTTGGCAGTATGTTAGCCCCGGACTGGGCAAAGGGCTGATTTACCCGTGGTGGATGAGCTTCCGCCTGTTCAACTCGCCCGCGGTGACGACCATCACACTGTCGAAAAACATTTCGTAAAAAAAGAAAAAATGCGGCAGGAATCCTGATAGATTGGGCGAATATCTACTTTATGAATGCGCGCAATGGGCGCAACCAGCACAAAAAAGAGACGGAGGACAAGCATATGGCGGCAATCCTTTCCATCAACGCGGCTGGGCAATCCGGCAAGAAAATCAACAAGAACATCTACGGCCATTTCTCGGAGCACCTCGGACGCTGCATTTACGGTGGCGTCTATGTGGGCGAAAACTCCGACATCCCCAACGTCAATGGCATGCGCACGGACGTGGTGCAGGCGCTGAAGAAAATCGGCGTGCCGGTGCTGCGCTGGCCGGGCGGCTGCTTTGCGGATGAATACCACTGGGAGGACGGCATCGGCCCGAAGGAAACCCGCAAGCGCATGGTGAACACGAACTGGGGCGGCGTAGTGGAGGACAACTCCTTCGGCACGCACGAGTTCATGGAACTGTGCCGCCAAATCGGCTGCGAACCCTACGTCAACGCGAACGTCGGCTCCGGCACGGTGCGCGAAATGGCGGAATGGGTGGAGTACATGAATTCCACGGGCGATTCCACCGTTGTGCAGAAGCGCTGGGCGAACGGGCACAAGGAGCCGTTCAACCTCAAATACCTCGGCGTGGGCAATGAAAACTGGGGCTGCGGCGGCAACATGCGCCCGGAATACTATGCCGACGAATACCGCCGCTACCAGACGTTCTGCCGCAACTATGGCGACAATAAGCTCTACCGCATCGCCTGCGGGCCCAGCTCCGGCGACTGGAACTGGACGGACAAGCTGATGGAGCGTGCCGGGCGTTACCTTGACGCCATTACCCTGCACCACTACACCGTGCCGTATGCATGGGACAAGAAGGGCAGCGCAACTGATTTCGATGCGGACGAATACTACCTTACCCTGCGCAATGCCGCCTACATGGACACGCTGATTCGCGGCCATCTGGCGATTATGGACAAGTACGACCACGAGCACCGCGTCGGGCTGATTGTGGACGAATGGGGAACGTGGTTCGACTGCGAACCCGGCACGAATCCGGGCTTCCTCTATCAGCAGAACACCATGCGCGACGCGATGGTAGCGGCGCTGACACTGGATATCTTGGGCAGCCACTGCGACCGCGTGGTCATGGCGAATATCGCGCAGATGGTCAACGTCCTGCAGGCGGTTATCCTGACCGATGGCGCGAAGATGATCTGCACGCCGACGTACCACGTCTTTGACCTCTACAAGGCGCATCACGATGCGAACTATCTGCCGTCCGCCATCACCTGCGGCGAGTGCGGCGGCGTGAAGCAGCTGACCGCGACCGCCTCGGAGAAGGAAGGTGTCATCACCCTGACGGCGACGAACACCTCCTGCACCGATGCGCTGGATGTGGTGGTGCACCTCTCCGGCGCGTCTGCAAAGAACGTGACCGCGCGCATTCTGACGGGCGATATGCACGACAAGAACACGTTCGAGGATGCGGAAAAGGTGACGGTGAAGCCGTTCGACGCCGTCCGCGTGACCGAAACGGGTCTCAAGATGACGCTGCCCGCCTGCTCGGTGGTGGAGGTCACGATTCGTGGCTGATGCGCGAAAGCCCTGCCGCTGCACGCTGCTGGAAAGCGGTCAGGCGGATATGGCGAAGCTCGTGCGGGACTATGTGGATTCGCTCTCGGCGGACGAGAAGACCGACGAAGCGACCTACACCGCGCGCCTGAACATCTGCCGCACCTGCGACAACCTGCACAGCGGAACATGCGCGCTCTGCGGCTGCTACGTCGAAGCGCGCGCCGCGAAGAAGCGGCAGGGGTGTCCGAAAGTGCCGGAGATGTGGGGCGCGGAGGAAGCGGAATAGCATAGAAAGTCGCCGCCGGGAGGATGCAAAATGTCCTCCCGGCGGCATTTTATATATCCAAATTAGTTCGCAATCATCGCCTGCGTTTCCGCCCAGCCCTTTTCCACCGTCTGCTGGTGGCTCATGGCGTAGGGGCCGATCGCCGTTACCTGCGCCTGCGTGCGCGGGAAGTGGATGCACAGGTGACCGGGGAAGTTGTTGTCCGTGATGTGCTGCACCTCGTGCGGCATGGAGTGGGTCGTCGCCATACGAACCGTGCCGTCAGCGAAGATGACCCAGACAGCTTTGGGTGTCCATGTGTTGCCGCCGAAAGCCTGCTCCAGCTTCGCCGTGTCTGCCGCAGTCAGCGGTTCGGCTTCGGCGTGCTTGCCGTAGGAGAACATGTGAACCTGCCACGAGATGCCCGTGGAGTAGTCGTAGACCGTCGCGTAGGGGTACTGGCGGCAGGCGCTGCGCACCGTCGAATACCAGTATTCGTAGATGACGTTCTCCGCGCTGACCTTCGTGGTTGTGCCAATGTCGTTAGAGATGTTCGGGGTGGGGGTTGCGGTGGTGTTCGGGCGCGCGGTATTCTTGCCAGTGGCGCTGCTGCTGTTGAGCGACGCAATTGTGTTCTTGCCCGCAACGCCGTCCACATACAGGGCGTTCGCCAGCTGGAAGTCACGCAGCGCCTGATACGTTTTGACGCCGAAGATGCCGTCCGCAGAACCCGACGCGAGGTAGCCAAGGTCAATCAGCCGCTGCTGCATTGCCTTGACCGCCGTGCCGTTGTCGCCCCGGTGGAGCGCGGAGGCGCTGGCAATCACCGATGCGGCGGAGGGCGTATTCACAGGCGCAATCGTCGGCGCGGGGGTCGGGGTGGCGGCAGAGGCGGAGTAGAGGGCAATCAGCGTTTTGTTGCCCGCCACGCCGTCACGGGTGAGTCCATTTCGCTTCTGGAAGTTGTAGACGGCTTCGGCGGTCGCTGTGCCGTAAATGCCGTCTGCCGTGCCGGAGAGGTAGCCGAGGGTAATCAGCCGCTGCTGGAGCGCGCGGACGGCTTCGCCCGTCATGCCGCGGCGGAGGGTGACGCTCACATCCACCGATGCGCCCGCCATGATGCCGTCGCTGCCGATTGCGGTTGCGGAGTAGAGCAGCACCTGCGTGTCATAGCCCGCGACGCCGTCCACCGACAGCCCGTTCATGCGCTGGAAAGCGCGGATAGCCGCTGCGTCGTCCGCCATGCAGACCCCGTCGCGGCGGGAATTGTAGTAGCCCAGCGCCGTCAGCCGCTCCTGCAAACGCAGCACCGCGTCGCCACTCGTGCCTTGGCGGATGGTAACGACGTTGTCCTTCGTGATGGGCGCGGGGGTCGGAGTCGCTGTCGCCAGCGGGGTGGCGGTTGGCGCGGGGGTAACGATGTAATCCGCCGAAATTGCCAGATAGCTGAACAGCACCTGATAAGTGCTTGCACCTGCTATGCCATCGGCGCTCAAACCGTTCTTGGCTTGGAACTCCTTCAGCGCGTTCACGCTCGCCGTGCCGAAAATGCTGTCCGCGACGCCGGAGAGATAGCCTAAATCAATCAGCCGCTGCTGCACAAGGCGCGCGTCATTGCCGGTTGAACCCTTGCGGACGGTCGCGGCAGGGGTGGTCAGCGGGGGCAGGTCGGTCGGCGCAGGGGTTGCGGTCACAGTCACTTCCATGGTCGGCAGCGTACCGGGGGCGGCGGCAGCGCTCATCAGCTTTTCCTGCGTCGCCGTGCCGCACGCACCGTCGGCCTTTAAGCCGTTTGCTTTCTGGAATGCCTTGACCGCAGCTTGCGTCGCTACATCGTACACGCCGCTGATTTCGCCGTCATAGTAGCCCAACTGGGTCAGCCGCGTCTGCACGGTAGAGACGAGCACGCCCTGGTCATGCAGGCGGATGGTGATGCCGGAGAGGGCGGGAAGCGTCTTGATGGAAACCTTCGTGCCGGAGGAATTCTTGGGCTGACCATGGAAAATCAGCGCTTGCAGGTTCGCGTCCGCAATGCCGTTCATGGGCAGGCCGTTCATCTTCTGCAAAGCGATAACCGCCTGCGTGGTGGTGGTACTGTAAGTGCCGTCGGGCGTGCTGGTCAGGTAGCCCAGTTCCGCCAGCGCCTGCTGGAGCGCCAGCACCTGATTGCCCGTCGAGCCGTTTTGCAGCACTTTGTAGGTGCTGTCTTCTAAAATAGGCGCGCTGGTCGGCACAGCCGTCGGGGCGGCGGTCGGTTCCACCACCGTCAGCAGCTTCAAATACGCCGTCATGCAGTAGCCCGTTTTCTCCTGATACGTCACCTGCGCCCAGTCGCCGCTGACGCCGTGGATGATGACGGTCGCGCCCTTGGGGATGGTGGTCACGCGCGCGCTGGTGGTGGAGCGGGTCGTGCGCAGATTGACGGAGGATTTCGTCGTCGTGTAGTACGGGAAGCCATACGCGACGCTGCCGGATTCGGACGTGTTTGTCGTCACCTGCTCGGCGTACTGCTTGAAGATATAGCCGACTTGCCCGTCATAGGTGACGCAGAGGAAATTGCCGCTTGCGCCCGTGACGGTCAGAATCGTTCCCTTCGGGATACGGGCGATGATGTTGCTCTCCGCCGACGAGGGGCTGCGGCGCAGGTTGGTATCCGCATTCACGGACGCGCTGTAAGGATAGCTTGTCCCCGCCGCCAGCGAGAAGGCGGTCAGGCTGCCCAGCAGACAGCAGAGCGCCAGCAGGCAGCACAGGAATCGGCGTGTGGTAGATTTGGTCATGAGCCCGTTCCTCCTGAAAGTAAGACTATTTCCGGCATGTATTTCGGTTGCAAATTGCGTTTGTCCATCAAAAAAGCCGGGGCAGAACTCCCCAGCTTCATTGTACCGATTTGGGCGGAAAATGTCAATCGTTCGCGCATCCTTTTGCGTGATGATTGGGTGAATTTACAATTATGCTTTTGAAATGTGTGGAAGGGATGACGATGCCGAAGGGGTCAAGGTGACAATTGGAAAGCCCCCTTGTCGCGTCTGCAGACGCGAGCCCCCTGAAACAAATACATCTATGCGTGTGAGAAACAGACATATGGAATGCAGACTGGATTCGGGAAAGGGCATCCCTAACCCCTTCTGCCAGCGCCGCTGTATCCTTCCGTATCGCTCACACCGCCGTCAGCGCCGACCAGGCAATGGAGAGCAAGTGCGGGAAAGGCATCAAGCATCGCCGCCGCCCAGATACCGCCGGAGGACAGCAGCCAGCGTTGCCAGCTCCAGCGGCTTGGCGATGTGCTCATTCATGCCGACCGTCTTGGCGGCCTGTACATCCTCAGCAAAGGCGTTGGCGGTCATGGCGACAATCGGCACACGCTTGCAGTAATTGCGCGCGCTGCTGCGGATGGCGCGGGTCGCGTCGTAGCCGTTCATCCGCGGCATCTGAATGTCCATGAATACCATGTCGTAATATCCGTCGGGGCAGTTAGCCAGACAATCCACCGCCTCAATGCCGTCCCAAGCGCAATCGACCGTCAGCCCGCTCATTCTCAGCAGCTCCGCGGCAATTTCGGCATTGAGCTGATTGTCCTCTACCAGCAGCACGCGCCGTTCGGGCCTCCAGCCGCGCGCTTTCCCGTGGCGAAAACAGACATTGCGCCGCGGAAAAAATCAAAAACTTGCCCAACACCCCTTGACAGTGGGGCAAAGGTATGGTATACTATTTCCTGTCGCCGGATGAATCGTCTGGTGCATGTGGTCTGTTGGCTCAGTTGGTAGAGCACATCGTTCACATCGATGGGGTCACTGGTTCGAGTCCAGTACAGACCACGCAATCCTCGATCTGCAAAGGTCGGGGATTTTTTCATATCGCTGCAGAAAAGGAAGGTGTCAAGCATGAGCAAGTTCGTCCCCCGCCCCAAGCTCAGCAAGAAAGCCCGCAAAGAACTGGACGCCCAGAAGCGCACGACATGGGCGTTTTCCCCGGTGACGAAGAAAGTCGAGAGCAAGAAAATCTACAACCGCAAGAAAGCCGCTCATGTGTGGAAGGATGATTCCAGCATGAGCGGTTTTTGCTGCACTGGGGATGGTACCGCGGCGAACGCCGCCCGTGGCAGCATTTGAATCATGTAACGGGCTTGCAGGATTTTTTGTTTGTCTGGTATATAAAAACTCAATATAGACTGGTAATTCACGCTGTATTATGCTATAATATGCTGTCATCAATGTACAATTACACGCTGGTGCTCAAAGGAGCGGGAATTGTGATCAAGAACAATGTGGGAATTGAAAGAAAAGTCATGTGGATTGAAGCTGGAACGATACAGGCTAAGCTGGCGCAGGGAATCAACACTACATGTTCAAAATGCGGTTCATCTTATAAATATCTCAGCTATGGACTGTCGGCGGAGATTCGACAAAAAATGTGCCACGAACTTGATAAAAAAGACGCTACAGATGAAAGCCGTTTCTTCAGGCAGGACAGTCTGTTTCAATACAAGAATATTGTTCCGATGCATGTGGATCCAGACAGGGTGAGCCCTGTCTGCCCGTACTGTGCGTCCGAAGGTTGAAGCTCTACTTTCCTTCGATACTTGCCTACTGGTTTTTACCTTTTTCTTATGATATGCTTTTCACGTCAGGAGGTGAGGCAATGCGGGATTATGCGTTTGGAAATCTGGTTACAAAACTGAGGACAGAACTGGGCTTTTCGCAGTTTCAACTCGGTAAGCTGATCGGCGTTTCTGACAAGGCTGTCTCCAAATGGGAAAACGGAGTTTCCCATAGTTAAAGATACCACACCCAATATCACAAACTCACGCTTAAACAATATTCCTTAGTCAACCACATACAATAACAAATACAAAAAAGCTGGAAGCAGGCTTAATTTTGCTCCCGGCTTTTCTTTATTGTTTTGATGAAGTCGTTCAATGATACTTGTTTTTGCTATCTGCTTACATAATGTGCATACTTGTCACTTGTGTTCTGATATATCTGTCCCTCTTATTGCCTAAACTCATATTAAGGGTGTGATATATCCAAGTGCAATAGCCTTGTTATAGGCTTCGATAGCATTTTTAGCCCCCAGCTTATCATAGATGCTTTGGATATGGTTGTAAAGTGTCCGTTCACTGATATACAGTTCTTGCGCTATTTCATGCTTTGTTTTCCCTGTTCCAATCGCCTTAATAATTTCCGCTTCACGATCTGTCAGGGGATCTAATAAAGGGGGCGTAGTGGACTTGTGACCTTTACTAATAGCTGTGAGTTTTTTTACCAACTCGTCAGCAGAAGCAGACTTATCAATATAACTTACGGCGCCTTTTTTAAGTGCCTCCTGTCTATAAACTGGCATATCATAAGAGGATAGCATAACCACCTTTATTTTTGGCTTTTTACTATATATCGTTTCTATCAGATCAATGCCAGAACTTTTTGACTGCTCTCTTAGGTTGACATCAAGTAATACAATGTCCCATTCGTCTACGGAAAGAATATTCCAAAACTCTGTTTCATTACTTACATAGCGACAGATAGAGATTTCATCCCAATCTTCCAGAAGTTTGCTTAAACTCTCTCCAAATATCCTGTGATCATCAAATAGTAATATCTTCATTTTTTCTCCCCAAAACTGCCGTTGCAGTTAAAATACCATCTTTCTCTAAATACTGAATGTTACCACCATTCCCATTTATCAACACCGTCAAGAACAGCATACCACCTTTGGAAGAAAGAATATTTTCAATGTCATTTGGTTTCGCTCCATCATTTTGACAGGTAATTACGAGTCTACTTTCTTCATTTAGCGCGATTTCCAAATGAATAAAAGTAGCGGCAGCGTGTTTATAAACATTGTTGACAAGTTCTTTGATTATCTGCATAGTCTGTTCCAAACTGTTATCTTTTTTCAAAGCAATCCTTGCTTCGCTGTCAATCGTGAAATCTACAAGTATATTCTTCTTTGGGTACAGCTTCTTAATCGCGTCAAGCATATATCCGATATGTTCCCATGAAGCATACCCCGAAAAGATATTAGAGGAATAGAAATTCATCATATTTCTTACCCGCAATTCCAAATCAGACAATATCCTTTTTGTTTCATCAACATCTGGTGAGCGAAGCGACAGGAGATTTTTGGCACCTCCAATGTCTTGAAGCACATCGTTATGAAGCAGTCTTGAGAAATCTTCCCTCTCATTTGCAATATAGTTCGTTAATTCATAATACTTTGTCAACTCCTTGTAACGGGCCTCCATGTCGCCAAGATGAATGACAGCAAAAGCCTCAAATAAAAGCATTATAAGCTGAAAAAATACATTGACTTGTAGGGTGGACAAATCAAAGCAATAAAGTACGACTGTAAACAAGGGAATCATAAGAGCGAGGACATATCTTGCTTTCCTCTGGGCAATCGGAAGAATATTAACCTGTTTCAAATTTATATATTTATAATCAAGGAAAATTCCCACGAACATTCCAATTAACATAGTTATCGCAGGTAGAATTCGGAAATTGAAAAACGACAGTATGATAGACGCAATTCCAAACAGCAAGCGAACCATTTTTCCCCGGCTTGCGTCAGTTCTTACCAGCATTATTCCGATAATCAATGCAAAAACCAGAAATGCACCCGTGTATAAGGTGGAAAATCCATCATACATCAGCGCCGCAATAAAGGAAACAGAAAGCAGGTTCCAGCCACATTCAGATATTGTTGCCTTTTGCAGTGATGTCATTACATGAAGATAGAGCAGATTGAAATAACAAAGCAAGACGGCAATCGACAATAAGTTGATGGCTCCGTCATTCGCAATTCCTTTATGTGTTCTATCCAATATAACCCATAAAGTCACAATACCCGCATGAAGAAACAGATACGGATAGAAGCGTTTATCCTGCATAGCCCCCCTCCTTTCAGCTAAAATTCATTATGTTAGTAATATGATGATACGATCCGTTCTTTAGTCATCAGACATAAACCACACGCAGTCAAAACTATTATACTCACTGGAGAAAATAGTAGCAACACCCACACATTATTCGTTTTCATAAATATCCCACATTTTAAGACAACCAGCAAAATATGAAGCAGTGTTGCAAAGATAGGAATACTCTTAAACCAGTTCATATTTCTAATCCAGAGAATCAAAACATTTATAAATGCCGAATACAATATGCTAAGGATCAGAAAATAGGTGCCTAATAACAAGATAAGGTTTGGCAGGCGAATGGAAATTATCAAAAGTAGAGGAAACAAAAGGATCAGCGTTCCAATCCATAGTGATAGCAGATTCTCCTTAACAATACTTGAGATTTTAATACCATTAGCAAGTTTCCATTCTATTCTCTTTGTGATTTTTTCTTGCTGCAACATATCCTTGCTTATTTCTCCGGCAAAAAAGATAAATAAGCACAGGTATCCATCAAGCATAAAATACTTTATATCAACACCAAATACAATGTTCTCTGAAATATCCCCAAAGTTCATCAGAAAGATCATGCCGAAGATAGCTGCTACCGCACTCATAAATATAAAATTCCAGTTCAATACCCTTTTAAGGTTTAATGTTATCAAACCCATTCGCCATCCCTCCTGATAACTGTTTCGTTGCTCATGTGCCGAGCCTTAAAGAAACTTAATAGTACAAACATCATGCAAAGTGCAACATCAACCACAATAATCAAATAGTCAATTCCTATATGATGTTGATTCACAAACTCTGTAATTCGTTCTGCCGACATCGCAATCAAATAAACCAGTGCAAAATTACCAAAGAACAGAACATTTTTGAACAGTTTTACTCGTTTCACATCCAGTACAATGATATTCAAAGCGACAATCTCACAAAAACTAAGTACAAGAATACTAAGATAAACGCATACGATCCGCCCAAAGCTCATTGTCCAGTCGGTAAAGTAATAGCAACTCATAAAAACAAAGAACGGGATAATACCAGAAAATCGGAAAATCTGTATCGAATACTGTTTTATAATCTCTTTTACCGCAATTCCAGAAGCTGCAAAAAATTCAACTCTCCGGCTTAACTTATCCTTTGCTGTCAAATCTACAATCATAGCACCGGATTGCAGGGAGGTAAGACCAAAAATAACCGCATAGAGCATTAGGACTAAATAATCTTCTCCCTTTGACTGCAAGGCGTCCATCTGCATTGCAAAGCTCATAAAAATCGCCAGAATGGCAACAATCGCAGTATCAATTAGGAGGCTTTTACTTCTGGTAAGATAGTAGCCTGCGCCTTTTCCCATGTTACTCATGCCGATTGCCCTCCTTAATAAAGATTTCTTCCAATGATTGTCCTTGCATTTCTTGAATACCCATATCAAACAGCAATCTGCCATTTTTAATCATAGATACATCATCAGCACACTTTTCAATCTCGCTAAGGTCATGTGAAGTGATAATAACCGTTTTTCCGTCAGCTTTTAGAGCTTCTATCAAACTACGGATTTCTACTCTGGATATGGGGTCTACACCCGATGTTGGTTCATCCATGAGCAGAATATCCCGTCCTATCATAATCACAATCAAAAGGGACAGTTTTCTTTTCATTCCTTTAGAATAAGTGCTAACACGCTTTCCTAAATGCTCGGTCAATCCTAATTGCGTACAATAACTGTCTGAACGATCATTTATTTCAAATCCAAAGTATTTCCCAAAAATTCTCAAATTTTCAAGACCAGTCTGTTCTTCATACAGATAGTCATTTTCAAGCTGCATTGCATATTTCCCTGCAATGTTGATTGTCCCTGCATTTGGCTGGTATACCCCTGTAATCAAGCGTAGCAGTGTTGTCTTTCCAGAACCGTTCGGGCCAATAATCGCATGGATTGTATTTGCTTTTACATTCAGGCTAAAATTCTCAAACAAAACTCTGCCACCAAAACCTTTTTTTAAGTTCTTTACTTCAATCGCATTTTGAATCTCAGACATATTTTTTGCTCCTTTCATTTGGTGCTCCACCATATAGGTATAGTGTATAAAACGAAGAAGCATTTTGCATGAGTAATTACTGCAATTTCGATACTGCCATCAGGCAAATGTCACAGAAACCTCACAACGAGAAAAAAATTTAGTATTCTGTCAGTTCCACAATTACATTACTCTGCTGATACAGCCAGTCCGTAAATTCTTTCGGGCTGGCTGTTCCTGTTTTTACAGCCTTTTTTCTCTGTAAGGCTTCTTTCTTAAAGTCGGAAAAGGCAGCCTGTATTTTTTCCAGACGGTCAGCCGGAAAGCCTGCGGTATTTTTTACCCGGTTTATTTTGTTGCGCCAGTTCTGGCATTCATTTTTATAAAGCAGGTCATAGTTATTTTCTCTTGCCCTCTCGTCAAATTCCCGCTTGTTTTGAAGCGCCTGTGCTTTTCGGCACTTGTCGCTGCACAGCTCATACCGCTGGCTCTTTGCCAGAAAATATTTTCCACAGACCTTGCACCGCCGGAAGCAAAGCCCCCAGTCATTCAGCCTGTTCAGATAATAGGTAATCAACGGGTAGAGGGACGCATAGGCAGACACACATTCTTCTGTGCGCCGGTTGTCCGGGAACCAGAGGTCAAGCCGGGTATCTTCTGACGGTGCGCCTTTGAAATAAAGGCTGCCAGCTTGAAATTGTTTCGGTTTTCCTGTCTCCCTGTCAAAGCTCATGGTTTCGTTTTGGAATACCCCGGTCAGTCTGCTCATTTTATCCATGAAGCGGTCACAGGCAGCGTTACGGTCACGGGGTTCTCTGGCAAGCAGATAGCTGTTCCAGATACGGAACGCCACATACATTTTCAGAGGGTCGTTGCTAAGATATTTCTCCCAAAGAAATTCGCTTGCCGCCTGCTCCAGCTCCGGCTGTTTCCATCGGTTGGAGTGGAGAGCTTGCCGCAGCGGAGAAAGCCCGTATAAGTTCCAGTCTCTGTCCGTGTCACGCTCAAAGTTTATCAAAAAAGTTCCCAGTGGGCGTGTCATATCACAAAGCACCTCTGCGTTTTGGCTCCCGTTCAGACGGAAGCGGATCTGCTGTTCTTCCCCAATCAAAATCCGCTCTTTCATTTTCTTCCTGTCCAGCGTCAGGACAAACAAAATCCTCTCAAAACATGGCTCATGCCGTATAAACTGATTCTCCATCCCTATCCCCTGCCTTTGTTTATGGTAATTATATAATTCAGTTATATCCGTTACACTCATGGTATCGCAGAATCATTGTTTTGTCAAGGATAGTACGCTATGATGATTGCGGTTGGTAATTTCGTACCGCACAGTACCTTGACAAGTGAATGACCGTCCAAAAGGGATATGACCGGCAGGAGAAGTGACGCATTCGGCGCACCAATGCAGGGAAACACCGCAGGAATGGGGCAGGAAAACGGCTTTTGGGGAGAACGGCAACAGGAAGCATTTTAACCTATTTGATTTATGGGAGGAACAGAATGAACGATAAAAAGAGATTGAACAGCTACGAGGATTTACCGCTGGTTCTGGATGTGGCGGACATTCAGCGGATTATGGGAATTTCAAGAGCGAGCGCCTATGAGCTGGTACACACACCCGGCTTTCCAGCGTTCCGCAGGGGCAGACTTATCAAGGTCAGCAAAATTGCTTTCTTTGAATGGATGGCAAAAGGCTCCGAAACCGTACCGGGAAGCGACAAATAAGCGTGAGGTATCATTCCCTGACTTGCAATACTGCCGCACTTTCCAAAGGGGCATACAGAGGGAAAAAAACTTAAAAATGATACCGAGACGCTACATCAAAACAGCCTATCTGCGTACATCAGATAGAAACGGAGAAAGGAGCCGGTTATGGCAAGAATGAGTAACAAGCGGCGGTTGGAATGGTCTTTCTTCTTAAATGACCGCAGCCGTATCACTTACAACGAACTGTGCCGGAAATGCCAGCACGAATGTAAACAGAGCTTCCGGGCGGTTGTGGTTGACTGCCCGAAGTATCTTTCCAAGCGTTCCAAGAAAAAGGACAAGACTGCCGGAAACGGCAAAATCCCTTAGGAACTAAGGGCGCACTTCTATACATAGTCTAAAGACCATGTATCGTGCGTCCTGCGGAGCTTACCTCTGCCGCTGATAAAATCAGCAATCCGAGGTCTGCGTTCGCTTCGCTCCGACAAGGTGGCTACACCCCCTTGCGCCGCTAAAGCGGCTATCCCCTGTGTACCCGCCGCAAAGAGAAATCCGCTCTGCGGTTTTCCCTTTTCATCGGGTTTTATAGAAGCACTGACACACGGACTGTCTGCGGATGGTCTTTCTTTATCTTATCAGCAAAGGATGTGAGAACATGGAAAAATCTTTGGAACAGTTGAAGCAGGAATATGAAAAAACCACTGTCCTGCTGGAACAGGAAAAACGGAAAATGCAGCGTTTGAAAAACCGGCAGGCGTATCTGGAAAGCGGTTCCCGGAAACAGAGGACGCACCGGCTGATTACCCGTGGGGCAGCTATTGAGAGCATTGCACCACAGACAAAGGAGCTATCCGAAGCGGAATTTTATTCCCTCATGGAAAGCATTTTGAATCTGCCGCAGGCGGAGCATTTCATCCGGTCTGCCACAGAGAACCACGCCCGTATTTCCGGGCAGGAGAAAGGCGGTGACTAAGGATAGCACTTTATCATTTTTCAATCGCACAGATCAAGCGCAGCGCCGGTCAGAGCGCCATTGCCAGCGCAGCCTATCGAGCCGGGGAGCGTCTTTACAGCAGCTACTATGGAGAAGTCAGCGACTACACCAAAAAGGGCGGCGTGATCGCTTCGGAAATCATGCTGCCGCCCCATGCGCCGGAAATATATCTTGACCGGGCGACCCTCTGGAATGCTGTGGAGAACTGCGAGAAACATCCAAAAGCACAGCTTGCCTATTCCTTTGATATTGCCATGCAGAATGAATTGACGCTGGAAGAAAACATGGAGCTGGCGAGGAAGTTCGTACAGGAGCAGTTTGTGACAAAAGGCATGATTGCCGACCTTGCTTTTCACAGCCCGGAGAAAGAGGACGGCGGCATCCCTAACCCGCATTTTCATGTGATGACAACCATGCGCCCTTTGAACCCGGATGGCACATGGGGACAAAAACAGCGTCGGGAATATCTTCTTGATGAAGATGGAAACCGAATCCGGGATAAAAACGGCGATTATATGTTTAACGCTGTCCATACAACAGACTGGCATGAGCCGGAAACGCTGGAACACTGGCGGGAGCAGTGGGCGGCTGCCGTTAATACAAAATTTGAGGAAAAAGGGCTGGATGTGCGTATCGACCACCGTTCCTATGTGCGGCAGGGGCTTGACCTGATACCTACTGTCCACGAGGGAGCTAATGTCCGGCAGATGGAAGCAAAGGGCATCCGCACCGAGAAAGGGGAACTGAACCGCTGGATTAAAGCCACCAACCGGCTCATGCAGGATGTGAGGAAGAAGATCAAAGCCCTGTTTGTCTGGATGGCAGAGGTAAAAGAAGAACTTTCCAAACCGCAGACACCGAGCCTTGCCGACCTGTTGATCGCTTATTACAACCAGCGCAACGCAGGGGCATGGAGCAATAAAGCCAGAACCGGAAACTTAAAGCAGTTTGCCGAAGCCGTCAATTATCTGACGGAAAACAAGCTGCTCACATTAGAGGATTTGCAGGAGCGTCTTTCCTCTGTCAACGAAGAATTTGAAGCGTTAAGCGACTCCATGAAAAAGAAATCTGCCCGGATAAAGGAATTGCAGGAATTGATACGGGAGGGCGAGAATTACCAGCGGCTAAAACCTGTTCATACGGAATTGAACAATATCAAGTTTAAGAAACAGAGGGAGAAATTTGAAACATCCCACGATGCGGAGTTACGGCTGTTTTATGCCGCCCGCCGTATTTTGAAAGAAAAACTGGACGGAAAACCCATTGCCCTGAAAGCATGGAAACAGGAATACGCACAGTTAAAAACAGAGTATGCCGAACTGTCTCCGCAGCACAAGCCACTCCGGGAGGAAGTCATACGGCTACGGCAGGTGCAGAACGCCGTAGATACCGCACTGCGCCGGAGGGAGCAGCCACAGGCAGTACAGAGAAAGAAACATGAGATGGAGCTATGATATGTTGTGGTCAAGCATTTTTGTAACACTTATGGCTAATAAAATCGGTGGATTGCAGTTTGGAATCTATCGGAACTGTCAGATTTCATCAAGGGTGTTTCACACCGCTGTCGCAGCTTTGCCCTTGACAAAAGCTAACCGTTCCGATTTTGAGTAATCAAGCAATCTGCTCGGGCAGCCCTTTTTTATCCTGCGATTCGTGCCTGATATGGCGTACGGTAACCGTTGGAGCTATGCGGGCGTACATGATTGTAGTGGACATAGGAAAATTCCTCCACTGCTTGGTAGAGTTCTTCCTCTGTTTTGAACTCATACAGATTTGTGCATTCATTCTTCAGTGTATTGAAGTAACGCTCCATCGGTGCATTGTCATAGGGATAACCTGCTTTGCTCATACTCTGCGTCACATTCACTGACTTGCAAAAATCAGTAAATGCCTTAGATGTATACTGTGAGCCCTGATCGGAATGCAGGATCAATTCTCCTTTGATAGCTGGCTGAGAATCCAATGCTTTCTGTAGAGTGCGGATGGCAAGATCACTGGTGATGTGCCGATCCGTTATGCTGGCAATGACACTTCTATCATGAAGATCAATAATACTGCAATTGTATCTCACATCATGGTTCTTCAAAAATAAGTATGTGAAATCTGTGCACCATTTTTGATTGATTTTATCCGACATAAAATTCTGCTGAAGTTTGTTTTCAAACACCTTGTGTGGTTTTCCCTGTTCATAATCTGTTTTTTGGGGACGAACGATGGATCTCAGTCCCAACTCCGCATTCATGTACTTATGTATGGTTGCAGGGCTGTAGTGATATCCCTTACGTGCCAGATAGACTGTCATGC
>OIOL01000233.1_pt1 | contig 13829 bp, 6 predicted proteins | sample 1585551 | NCBI WGS metagenome assembly OIOL01 (sample SAMN02674699, study PRJEB24791) | human gut metagenome, SKBSTL042 | isolation source: stool | host: Homo sapiens | place: USA
CTATGTTGCCCGTGACGGTCGGCTGACGCTCGAAGCCCGGCGTGACGGGGATACCATCCGCATTTCAGCACGCAGCGATTCGCTTGCCCGACGAGTCGAATATTACAAAGCGACCTCGGCCCGGCAGGACCGATATGCAGATTCTCTGAAGGAGAGTCTGGCAGAAACCCGGGAAGCATACGACCGACTCCTCGAAGTCTCCAGGCATCAATCTTCGGAAACAGCAATACAACAAACGCGGTCCCCGGCCTATCGGGGAAGGTGGATGCTTTTCGGAATCGTTATCGGATGTCTCGGCGGCTGGTGGGCTCATAAAACAAACTTATTTGCAAAACTTTTCAAAACAATTTAATTATGTCTAAACGATCTGTAATTCAAACTAACGACGGCTATCTGATGCTGCTCGACGCTGTCTATTTCAACGGCAGACGCATGGGGAACATTTCGGAAGAGGGCCTTGACTGGGGCGGTGAAGACGCCCAGACCGTCGAACTCTGGGCCGCACAGATTCGGACCAGTCCCGTGCTGGATATCGAAACGCGAGCCGCGACGAATGAGATTACCGGAAAGATGATCGAAATGGTTCCCCAGAACTGCGTCGATCTGATGGGCGGCAAAGTCGCGGGTGAGGAGTGGCAAATGCCCGCCAGCTCGATGCGTGTCGAAGGAGATATGCGCATTCTGACCGGTACGGGTAAGACCGTCAAACTCAAGCGCGTTTCGTTGCGTGCCTCGAAGATTCGCGGCGGCTTGGGCGGCGAAAACGTCCTCGGCATCGAATTCGGACTGAAGGTCCTGGCCCCGCTGGACGGCTCTTCGCCCGGTTCGATTCTGCCGACGGAGCCCTTCATCGAGGCCGACCCGACGTCGCTGACCTTCGAACAGGCAGGCGGCAGCCTCCCGGTCGATATCGAAGCATCGGGTCCGTTCTCGGTAGGTGCTGTGCCCGAAGGCTTCTCGGTGGAAGTCATAAACGGACGCGTCACGGTGATCGCCGAAGCCAATTCCACGGAATCGCCCCGCTCCGGACAACTGGAATTCATCCTGGAGTCCGATCCTGAAACAAAAGCTACCGTATCGCTTTCGCAGCCCAATGCCTAAGCCATGAAACGCAATGTAGAACTGGAGGCAGCGGAAGCTCTGCTCGATGTGGGGATTCTGCTGCCTCTTCTCCGATTCCGCCTGCCCGGAGGCCGGGAGCGGGTGCTGCGCGTAACGATGCGGCGCCCCTGCCTGGGAGGGCAGATGCGCATCGTACGCCACTACCTGAAGCTGGGAATCACGGCCCGGGAATGGGATGCTTTCTCCGAAGACGAGGAGCGTGCCTTTTTCGACCGGCATGCCAAACGCCTTTCGCTGATCCTTGCGCTGACGATATGTCGCGGCTATCTGTCCGGACTCCTGCTGGCCCCCGTGGTGGCCTGGTTGATCCGGTGGAAGGTACCCTCCGAGTACCGGATCGAAGCCCAGCGCTGGTTCCGCAGAATGCGGGGCACGCGGGATTTTACGAGTATTATCGAATCGGCCGAGAGTATCAATCCCTTCCGGTACGAAGCGAGCCGCCCCAAAAGAGCAGGAAAGGGGAGTTAAGAACCGTTTACGAGAGTTCCCATAGCCCCTTCGGAATCGTTTGGCAAATTGCCTCCGCAACAGGATGGTCGGTGCATTACATTCTGTGGAAGGTCAATTTCCAGACACTGGCCATGATGCTGGCCGATGCCCCGCATTATCGAAGCGTCCCGGCCGAATGTACGGAAGCCGGGAGTGCAACGGGAAAAACCGATACCGCACAACTCTTTCAATCGAAACTCAACTTGCAATGAAACCCGTCGAGATAGAATTCCTCGTAAAGAACAATACCCGCCAGGGACTCTCCGGAGTTTCCGGCGGGATTGATGCCGTGGACAAGGATGCCGCGCAGGCGCGAGGCCGTATTCAGGCTTTGAAGGATGAAATTGTGCGACTTCAGAAAGTCATAGCCCAGACGCCGGAAATGGATCAGACGGAAAACATCCGCCAGATAGAAGCATTGCAGCGGCAGCTCCAGGCTTTGCAAGCCGCGACCAAACGCACCGATCTGGTTCCTGCAAGCGCTCCGGCAGCCGTAAGGAGCTATAATAGCCTACATATGGCTATTCAGCAAATAATTCGTGAATCACCGTCGCTGGCAATGGGATTACAGTTGTATTTTCTGGCAGTTTCGAATAATTATCCTATTCTTTGGGATGCAATAGCTCGTACCAGGGCCGAAAATCAGTTATTGGCTGCCAGTGGTGAAAAAACAATTCCTGTATGGCGACAAATACTTTCCTCCGTAGGCTCTTTTCAGACTTTATTGACTGTGGGTATTACTTTGGCAGTTGCGTACGGCAAGGAGATCGGAAACTGGGTGACGAATCTGTTTCGGGGAAAGAAGGCGCTCGACACCGCTCGCATGGCGACTGAACGTTTTCAGAATACGATGCTTGAAGGGGCCCGGAACGCTCAGCAGGAGGTCGTAAAATTGAATCTTCTCTACCGGGCCGCGACGGATAACGCCCGCGCCACAGACGATCGCCGGGAAGCCGTGCGCAAACTCAAAGAGGAGTTTTCGGGTTATTTCAAGAATCTTTCCGACGAGCAAATCATGCTCGGACAAGCGAATGACACTTACAAGGAGCTGATCAAAAACATTTACAAATACGCCAAAGCACAGGCGGCTTTCAAGAGCCTGGTGGATATCGAACAGCAAGAGCTGTTCTTCAATAACATACCGGATATCGAACAATTCCTAAAGGCTAATGACAAATACCTCGAGGCCCAAAAGGATGTTGCTGAAAAACGGAAAACCTACTATGCGAAATCATGGCGTCAACCAGGCTATGATCCCCAAACACGCAAAGATCTCTTACAGGCGAAAGACATTCTGTCAGATGCAGAAGAAAGTGTTTCTTACTGGCAGGAAAGGATTTTTGAAGAGATCAGGAAGAACAAAGGAGGAGAAGAGATTATCGATGAGATAGAGGAGAAATTCGATGGCAACCTCGGGGCATTTCTGCAATTCCTCGCAGAGCAGCGGACGAAATTGGCTGCCGTGGCGGAGCAGGCCCAGTTGCTGGAAAACCCGTCCGGCACGACGACCGATCCCGAACCGACTTCCATCGACCAACTCACAGAACAGTATAAGGCGGCCGTACGTCGCCAACAGCAGAGCCTCGACGACCAGCGGGCCGAGTTGATTGAAAACGAATTCGACCGGGAACGGGAAGCGATCCGCCTCAATTACGAGAAAAACCGTCAGGAATATGAGCGGCAGGAACAACAGACGCTCGCGCTGATTCGCAAACTCCGGGAGTCGGGGGCCGATATCGATTCGAATGCGGAGAAAACCTTTATGGCCGGCACGGCCGCTGCAATAGCCCAAGCTGCGGAAATTCGGGACAGAGAGCTTGCGGATGTCGATAAGAAAGAGGAGGCTTCATACGCCAAGTTGCTGGAGAAGTACGAAACCTACCAGCAGGGGCGTCTGCGAATCGCCCGGAAATACGATCAGGATATTGCCGCTCTTGCCTCAAATCCGGAGGCCCAGCAACTCGCTCGGGAAGCCAAACAAAAAGCGCTCGACGACTTCACGGAACAATTTGCAAGCCAGTTCCCGGAATTCGAAGCCTGGGCCGACCGGGTCGTCACTGCCTCGGTCAAAAAGCTGGAAAGCCTGGTGATCGAAGCTCAGGAAGAGCTGGAGAACCTGCAAAGCGAGACGCCGGATGATGGTAATGCCATCGCCGTTGCGCGGGCCAAACTCCGCAAGGCCGAACAGCAACTGGCGAAAAAACAGAACCAAACGGAACAGGAAACTACCGATACGACTTCCTGGACGGAGCTTCACCGCGTATTGACCGACGTTATCGGCACTTTCAATGAGGTCGGCGATGCCGTCGGGGGAGCCGGAGGAACCATCATCGCCACCGCAGGAGATATCGCCGGCTCTACCCTGCAAATCATCAATGCCGTTCAGGCATACCGGAAAGCTCAAGCCGCATCGAACACGCTCGGCATGGCCTCCGGAATTCTCGGAGGCATATCTGCCGGTATCGGTGCGCTGACCACTATTGTCAATTTGTTCGAGGGCGGTGAAACTTCGATGGAGCGCAACCTTCGTCTGGCCCGCGAGTTCAACGAAGAACTTCGGATCATGAAAGAGCGCAGCCGTATCGACTCCGATGAATTCGACAATATCTTCGGGGATCGGGTGTACGACCGTTACAAGCAAAATATCGATGTAGTGCGCACCTCGCTTGAAGAGCTGGAGAAAGTCCGGGAGAGAATCCTCTCGCGCGGGGAAGAAAAATATCAGTTGCCGGGAGAGTGGCGAGGCGGAGCCGGCACGGGACTTTCGGGGCTGTTCAGGTATGAAAAAACTTGGGAGAACATTGCCGATTCGATCGCCAACATGCAGGTTCAGACACGTCACTCGACCTGGTTCCGCTCGGCAAAATATCAGTCCCTCGGTTCGCTGCTTCCCGAATTATTCACGGATGGCGAAGTCGATATGGACGCGCTCCGGCAATTCGTCGAAGAGGGCGGAGAAACTTTCCAGCACCTGGCACGGGAGAATCAGGAGATGCTCCGCGAAATGGTGGACGACTGGGAAACCTACGAAGAGGCATTGACTGCGGTCCGGGATTATTTGCAGGATATTTTCGGCGATCTGGGCCGTACGCTTACCGATGCTTTGGTGGATGCTTTCGAAAACGGCACCGATGCGGCGGATACTTTTGCCGACAGCGTCGGGCAGGCCCTGCGCTCGCTGGCCAAGGATATGATCTATTCGAGTACGCTCGGTAAGGTATTCGAAGATGCCCAAAAACGCATCGAAGAGGTCATGCAGAGCGACCTTTCCGACGAAGAGCGGTTCGCTCAATGGAGCGAAACGATGAAATCGCTGGTTTCGGATGCCATGGAGCAACAGGACGATTTCAATCGTCTGGGGGAAGAGTTCCGCCGCATTGCAGAAGAGAACGGACTTTCAATCGACGAGGAAGCCGGCACTTCGCAGCAGAGCGGTAAGGCAGGAGCCATTCAGACCGTAACGCAGGATTCGTTCTCCCGCGTCGAAGGACTGGTCACATCGGTACAGATCCATTCCGCGAAGATCGACGAAAACATCGAAGGTATTGTCCCGGTTCTCAAAGGGTCACTCGAAGCGATGAATGCCATCCGGGAAAATACCGAACCGATACCCCAAATCTATGAACTGTTGCAAACCATAAAACGCGACGGATTAAAAGCGATCTGATTATGGCTGAAATACTCGAAGGACTGTTGCTGATCAACCAAACGGATGTATATGCCCGTTTCGGGGCTTTCCTCGCGGAAACCGCTGAAGACAGACACGACAACTACGATTCGCTGCTTGCACCTCCGGCTCTCAAGCAGCAGGCGGAGGTTTCCATTCAGGAGGAGGACGGTGTCCGTATGCCCGATATACTGACGCAGACTTATGAAGCCCGCGATATCACGCTGCGATTCGCCATCGTCGCCTCGAACGATGTTTCGTTCTTCACGCGCTACGCCTCGTTCGTGAAATTTCTCAAGGAGGGCGACGACGGGTGGCTGGCGCTCCATCTGACGGACGTAGGGCTGAAATTCCGGGTTTATATGACCGGATTTTCGGATTATTCACAACTGGCGCCATTCGGAAAGGGAGAGGTCGCAGCGACCTTCTCGGTGAAATTCCGGGAGCCGAAGCCGACATTCGAACTCGCTGCGTCGATCTAAAGGTCACGTTCAAATCTTCAAAAAATGGAACTCAAAATATATTCGAAAGAAGGGAATCTGAAGCTGACGGCCTCTCCCGATAGTAACAGTGCTGCAACCTGCGGCATACAGGAGGAGAGTGTCCTCTCGCTCTCCTTCACGGCCTTCGAATGCGTCACGCTCGAAGTTTACGATTATGCGGACTTCCTCGGACGGCGTTATTGGATTCTCGAACGTTATCAGCCGAAGATGAACTGCGACAGCGAATGGAGCTACTCGGTGCAACTGTCGGGGGTCGAAGGACTCACCACGCAGGTCCTGATGGTCAATCCGGATGATGACGACAATCCGATTCTGACACTCACGGCACCGGCACGCGAACATGCGGCGCTGATTATCGCTAACATGAACCGCAAAATGGGGACGACCGAATGGAAAGTCGGAGAAGTGGTCGTATCGGAGTACATCGATATCGAATATACGGGAAAGTACGCCTCCGATGCTCTTTCGGAACTGTCGTCTGCCGCCGGGACGGAGTGGTGGTTCGACGGGATGACGCTCAACATATCCCGCTGTGAGTTCGGCGAGCCTGTCCCGTTGTCTTACGGCAACGGATTGACCGGAGGAATCGAACGGAGCATGGCCGATGGCGTGAAATTTTTCACTCGGCTCTTCCCGGTAGGCTCCTCCCGCAACATCGATCCGGATCGGTACGGATATGCCCGGCTGCAACTGCCCGACGGGGCGAAGTACGTCGAACAGGATACCCACCTCGGTATCATCGAATATTTCGAGCAGGAAGCGTTCGATGCGATATATCCGCGCCGGATCGGTACGGTCGGTTCCGTACGGTCCGAAGAGCGCACAAGCGATGACGGCTCGCCGTTTACGGTCTGGTATTTCACCGATCCCGACATTCCGTTCGATCCCAATCAATACGAAATAGGCGGCCTCGTCAAACGGGTGACCTTTCAGACCGGAGAGCTTCGCGGACGGGAGTTCGAAGTGAATTACGACTCGGAAAAGAAGGAATTCGAGATCATCACCCAATGGCCCTACGACAACGATATGCAGTTGCCGTCGGAACCGTTGGTCCCGGCTCCCGGGAACGAATACGTGCTCTGGAATATCAGTATGCCGGACAGTTATTATCCTGCGGCCGAACAGGAATTCAAAACTGCGGTAGATACCTTTATGGCCGACAGCCGTAAAGATATATCCGTGTTCCAGGCATCGACGGATTTTACGGTTGTCGATAAAAGAAACCTCGATTTGAAGCCAGGGCAACGGATTCGGCTCGGAAGCGACAAGTTTTTTCCCGATACCGGATATCGCGATATCCGTATCGTCGCGATCAGTCGCTCCGTCGTTCAGCCCGGAAGCATGACTCTTAAAATGAGCGATGTCCTCTCCACAGGCCGTATTTCCCGCATCGAAAATCAGATTTCAGAAGTGACGCAGATAACCCGGCAGGTTTCATCGGAATTTCCTGACATCATTAAATCGTGGGAGGAAACACCGGCGAGCGACACGACGCTCTATTCGTCGCGTAAGAGCGAACGGGAATTTCTGAACAAGCGCCGGGGAGGTACGGTCGAAGGAATCACCCGATTCCTTAAGCGGCAGCAACTCGACGAGGGATTCCGGACAAGCGACTTCGCCAGCGGCATCACCGGCTTCGGTGCACAGATCGACGGACGAGGCGCCGGCGAGCTGGAGAGCCTCTTCATCCGTCGTTTTCTGGAGGTTCCGGAGCTTCGGTACAACCGTGTGGGCATCAGCGTCGGGGATGACTGGAGCGCTCCGGGCGCCGGGGTGATCGAGAGTGTGGACAAGGATCAGAAGCTCGTAACGCTCAAACTCGAAGAGGGCGAGATCGGCGCCGTAGCGGTCGGGGATATATGTATGGGTATCTTCCACGACTTCGACCCGTCGAACAATGCGACGGCAGATTCCGACGACGGCCGGGGCAACTTCTCTTTCTCAGGCTTCGCAACGGTCTATTTCCGTATCACGGAGGTCCTGGGCGACCGCAACGAGCGGTTCCGCTACGGGCTGCGCCCCCTGTCGGCCACCTTTACCAAGCAGATCGATCCGATGGAATCGATGACCTTCGTGGCCTACGGCTCGTTCACGAATCCCGCCCGGTGGAGCTCGCGCTACTCGACGCGCACCTACCAGCGCTATCTTCGCAATGTCAGCGACTGGGAGTTTACGGCCGAGAATATCGCCGCGCAGTTCGGCGACCTTACGAACCTCTCCGTCTTCGGGATCCAGATGTCGGGCTATTCGGCCTATCTGGATAATATCTACCTGCAAGGTATGATCAGCAGCCTGGACAAGAAGGCACTGCTGGACACCCGGAGCAAGCTGTTCCGGCTGGTAGGCGACAACGGCGTCGGCGTGGCATTCACCCCGGAGGCAGGCTGGAAGCAAGGCAAGCTCTACGACCCCGCGACGGGACAGTTCCAGAAGGAGTTCGACATCGAACAGATCGATCAGACGGCCACCGAAGCCCAGGCCACTGCCAATTCCGCCGATCGCAAAGCTCAGCAGGCTAAGGATTACATCGATAACACGCTGCCCGGCGAATTGTCCGAGATCAACAAACGGCTGGACGGTGTCGTGGAAAACTGGTTCTATCCCTATACCCCCTCGCTTTACAATGAACCGGCCCAAACATGGATAGCGGACGGCGAGCAGGAAAACCATATCGGCGACACGTTCACCAATACGCTGCCCGCGAATTTCGACCCGACGGACGCAGGCTGCTGGGAGCAGGGAAGCATCGGTGCATCCTATATCGACGGCATTAAGACCTGGGATCAGATCAAAATCGCCGACAGCACCCGCATCCGGCTCAAAACTCCGGTCGGAGGAATACCCAAAGGCGCCGTACTGTCGGTGGGCGAAGGCTATACGATGGGTTACAATCCGATAGCGTCATCCGGAGCGGTTATAGCAAGTTACGTATGGAGCCAGAGCTATACCGTCGGAAGCGACAATCCCTACATAGCTTTTGTCATCCGCAAAACCGATAATGCCAAAATCACTCCGGCGGAATACCCGCAGATTCACTTCACCATATCGAGCGACGAGACGACGAACCCCGATGCGGGCAAATCGTGGCGGTGGGTAAAAGAAGAGGACGGAACCTATAAATGGACGCCGATCGCCGACAGCGATGCGGTAAAGGCCCTGCAAGAGGCGGCGCGGGCGCAGGACACGGCCGATGCCAAACGTCGTGTATTCGTCGTAACACCGACTACACCCTACGATGTGGGTGACATCTGGACGCAGGGCGAAGGTGGCGACATCATGCGCTGTATCGAATCCCGTGCAACGGGTAATTTCGAGAGCTCGGATTGGGACAAAGCATCTAAATACACCGATGATACGGCAGCCAACGAAGCCAAAGACGAGATTGCTAATCTTCAGTTCGGCGCCCGCAACTATATAGCCCGACAATTCCTCTATGCGTGGAACAGCGCCAAAGAGGGTGTTTCGGACGTGGTGACTTCGGGATCGGACGCAGACGGAGCCTACATGAAGATCGATGCCAACAAAGCGAGCAATGCAGGGGTAGCTATTGCGGCTACGAGCCAGATCGTAAACTGGACGGATTGCTTCGGGGGTAAGATCACCTACAAGGCCGGCATGTCCTATGTCTTCAAGGCACGCATCAAACTGCCGGAAACCAAGACCGGCTGCGTGTTCTGTGCCGTTTATGAAGACGGATACGACATTATATCACGCCCGCCATCTGCTCCATATTCTGATGTGTATGAAGCCGTTTATACGACCAAAGCGGGCAAGTCCTTGCAGAAAATAGTCCTCTATGTCGTCACCTGGAACCCGATCTACCTGTACGATATTCAGCTTACGGAAGGCAACAAGGCCCCCACGGGATACATCACGGCCGAAGAGGATGTGCAGGCGCAGATCGAGCAGGTGAAGCTGGATGTGGACTACATTGCCTCGGATTCGAGCCTGACGCCATCCGACAAACAGCAGGTGGCTAATGAATGGGTGCGGATTCAAGGCGAATACTGGAGCATCATGGCGAATGCCGAAAAGTATGATGTCCCCACGGATTCATTTACGGTCTATTTCCAGGCACTCGAAGATTATCTCACGCCCCTGCTGGCCGATATGAGTACGACATCCGAGATAACCGGCACCGAGTTCAGAAAAGTATTCTCCGATTATTATGAAATAAGCAGCAACATGTCGGACTTGATCGACGACGCGATAGACGAATCCATCAAATCGACAGAGTACCTCAAGAAGGCTATGGAAGACGGAAGTACCGAGGTGAAAGGCGGTCTGATAATGACCAATGTGATGTTGCTGAAAAATGCTGAAGGCGACGTGACGGCCGGCGTGAGCGGCTTGCAGGAAGACGATGTGCCCTTCTGGTCGGGAGCCGACTACACAAACCGGAAAAAAGCCGTGTTCAGAGTACACGCCGACGGGGAAGTACACGCAACCAAAGGAACCGTCGGAATCCTGCAGGTCAAAAACGATTCCGTAGAGGTGAGCGATGCGGCCGCAAGCAGAGATAAAATCATACTCACCCCATACAGAATTACGTCCATATCGCAGGTTCTGGGTGCTGTGAGTGTACCGGGTGTCATAGAAACGAAAGAAGTGAGCGCACTGGCTACGGGACAAAGCAATCCTTTTGTCCGAAATGTTTACGAGTCAAGTCCGCCGTTTACCTGTGGGCAGGGAGTACAGATGTCAGCCCGGATTACAGCCCGCATCACAGGCAATGCCGAAGGAGGTGGCGGGGGCGTAAAGATCGAGGTGGTAAACGCTTTGACGGGGAAAGCCGATCCCCTGTACCGAAACAGCACGGCTGAAGCCCAAAACACGAATTTGAATATCGACGAGACGATTTCATATCTTTTCACTGGAGCAGCCCAGAAGTACTACATCCGGATTACGGTCGAAGCATCGGCAGCCGGAAAACTTACGGCCTCTGCAACGATGAATGCCGCCCAATTCAACTTCGTGAAAGACATCCGCAAGAACCTGATCGCTCCCAACGGAGTAGCCGTTGTGAAAGGATCGAGCAACTATGCGGTATTCACGGGAGATATTTTCGAAGTCCTGATCGGAAAAGCCGGATTACGTATTCAAAACGGGTATGTCTATAAGAGAGATACCGACCATACGACCTGGACAAAGATTTGAGAACCGCCATTGGAGACAGTCGTAAATTAATTGAAGAATTTTTAATGGCTGCGATGGACCATGTATGGAATACGTCGGTTGTCGGCAGAAAAGTGAAAGACGAAGTAGACGGTCAGCATCGAATCTGACAAATAAAGTCCTTCGGGGGAGGACACAAAAAATCCCCCGGTTTGTTAGCAGTCATCTCACCTACATACCAACAAATGCACGATTACTCGCAGCGACCGGGGGATAAAACCTCCTGCTGCGAGTAATTTTTTGTGTCGTTTCCTGTACAGGGGACGGCTGGTATGTAGATGAGATACGCAAAGATACTAATTTTAATAAAATAGCAAACTATGAGAACCCCTATTTCCTACTATGGCGGCAAACAGACAATGCTCAAGCACATTTTGCCTTTGATCCCGTCGCATAAGATCTATACAGAGGCATTTTGCGGCGGTGCGGCCGTCTTGTTCGCCAAACGGCCCTCCGAAGCTGAAATCATCAATGACATCAACATGGAGTTGACAAACTTCTACTGGTGTATGCAAGTTTACTATTCAGACCTCAAACACGAGATTAACAAAACACTACACAGCCGGGACCTGCACGCCCATGCCGGACATATCAACTCTTATCCGCAGTTCTTTACTCCCGTCGAACGGGCATGGGCCGTATGGGTGCTCTGTAAAATGTCGTTTGCGTCAATGATGGACGGGACATTTGGATATGACTTCAGCGGCACAATGACCAAGAAACTGCGTAACGCGAAGGATGAGTTCACAGAGCGGCTTTGTCAGCGGCTCGAACGAGTGACTATTGAGAACCGAAACGCTCTCGACGTGATCGACTGCTACGATGCTCCCGATACCTTTCATTTCGTCGATCCGCCTTATGTGAACTCCGATTGCGGACACTATGAGGATACATTCAACGAACAGAATATGGAGCAACTCTTGCAATTGCTTGAAACCGTCAAGGGAAAGTTTGTGCTCACGATGTTCCCGTTCGATATGATCGACCGGTATGCCCGGAAGAACGGATGGATTATCCATCGTATCGAGCGGACGATCAGTGCCTCGAAATCAAATCGCCGCAGACAAGAGGAGTGGATGGTCTGCAACTACGAGGAACGGGCACAGGCATCTCTGTTCCAGGGTGAGTATTTAGGCGAATAGATGGAGCTGGTATTGATTCATCTTGAAATAAAAAACCGTTCGAGCGGCAGTTAAACGCCATTCGAACGGTATGTTTTCTTGATTCGCTTTACATATTTCCCGCGATATGTAAACGGATCGTGCATTTGCTTTACATATATTCTGCGCGTGTGCGAAATTTCAGTCGCTTTTCGTTTTGGATTACTTCAACCCTCTAAAAGTCGCATCTGGTTCTGAACTTCGTCGCATCTCGTTTTGCCGATTATATAACGAACACAGGGAGAGGGGCACGGAGTATCCGGAGCCTCTCCCCGTTTTTGAGATTTCCATGAGAAAGGTACTGATATGGATTTTACCGCTGTTCGCACTGGCGTGGAGCTGTGCCAAAGACGATGCGGGGACGGCCGAAAGGGCGAAGGCCCGGCTCACGCTGAACATCCTCGAGGAGGGGCCGCGTCTGGCGGCGCGGGCCGCGGACGAAAAGGCCGTGCAGGACGTCAACGTCTTCCTGTACGACGTCAGGGGGATAGCGCGGCCGCAGCATTTCTACGTGCAGGGCGGTGTGCTGGCGTGTTCCGTCCCCGTCGGGGAATACGAGGTGTATGCCGTGGCCAACCTGCACGAAGATATGGGCGCGATGGACCGCGGGGCGCTGCTGGCCTATGAGTTCCGCATGCCCCGGAACTACGCTTCGCTGCCCATGTCCGGCCGGGCGGCCTGTACGGTCGGGCCGAAAACGCAAAGCATTACGGTCTCCGTTCGGCGCAATGTGGCCAAAATCGTCTGTAACATCTCCTTCTACGGGACCAATTACAACCTGAAGCTGCAATCCGTGCAGATGATGGATATGGCAGGCGTCACCACGCTGTTTGCGGAGGATCAGCAGGCCCGGGAGCTGTGCTCCTCCGAACTGTCGGCGATGGCACCGTACGAGAACCGCAAGGCGTCGCGCACGTTCTTCTTGGCGGAAAACTGCCGGGGCGAAGTGCTGGGAATCGCCTCCCAGCAGCAGAAGTGCGCCGACAACGCACCCGCAGGGGCTACCTTCCTGCGGATCAAGGCACAGCGCGAAGGCAAACTGCTGACCTACGACGTATATCTGGGAGAGAACAACACGACCAACTTCGACGTGCGCCGCAATACGGTATATACGCTCAATATCGTCATCAAGGGCGAAAACGTGGTCGATACCCGTGTAGATGCGTTCGAGGTCGGGATTTCGGACAACTTCCCTTTCGAGGGCTACCAGTTCGAGGGGTACTGCCTGTACGATCCCGGCCGGCAGCTTACGATCACCGTAGACGACCCGCAAAAGGCCGGCGACCTCTCGGCGACGGTTCGCCTTCTACAAGGCCAGCACGGAGCCTTCCTCTTCAACGGGCAGCCGCTCACCTCGTCCGTCACCCTCCCGCTGAACGACCCTTCGGGCGTGTACAGTTTCTCGGTGGACTACATCCCCGGAGAGGTGTTTACCGCCGACAATTACCGGCTCGTCTACGAAGTGGAGGTAAGCAATACAAGCGGGTACCGTTACACGAAAACGTTTACGCATGACTTTTACAACCTCCTGACGATATATACCTACTGGAAACGCGGCACGACCCACCGAGGACGGGGAGGCGTCGATTCAGAGAACATGACGGTCGTGAAGTGGAGCTCCTCCTATACGGCCCAAGACAGCCGCGTGATGATATTGTCGCTGGACGACGGGCCGCTCGTGCCCCTCAGACCGGTGGACGGATCGAGAGTCGG
>OIOL01000252.1_pt1 | contig 13070 bp, 12 predicted proteins | sample 1585551 | NCBI WGS metagenome assembly OIOL01 (sample SAMN02674699, study PRJEB24791) | human gut metagenome, SKBSTL042 | isolation source: stool | host: Homo sapiens | place: USA
CTCTTCCGATCTCAAATCCGTATAACTAAAACCTTCCGCTTTTAGATTCGTCTTAATCGCACACATACCACAACCGATATCCACTCCCACAGCATTGGGAACAATCACACCATTGGTAGCCAACACACCGCCAATAGGCATTCCTTTTCCCGCATGCGCATCAGGCATGATGGCAATATGTTTAAATGCAAAAGGCAGTGAAGTCAAATCCATAATCTGCGACATACAAGAGTCCTCTACTTCATCCAACCAAAGTTTAGCGGGTAAACGTGTTCCCATAATTACTTTTTCTTGAAATCTTGCTGATTAGTCGTAATACACTGATAATCAATGTTGTTTTAGACATAATGTAGATAAAAGAAACAAATTAGGAACAACATAATTGAGAAACCACAAAATGAAAGCATGAGAAAACAAAAATTAACACAGAAAACAACGATAATTTTCCGATTTTGGTATTTATAAATCAACTCCAAAAATTATAAGTAGGCACATCTGTTTTCATTTTAACAGAATATAGTGATATGCAAGATAAAGAGGAAAAGAGTCACTGTAAATCATACAAAAATCAATGGGATTTCCAATTAGACAAATTATTTTCCGCTTTTTATAATGATTTTCGGATTTAACAAACGATATTTGGGGAAGAATGAGTATCTTTGCAACCGAAAACAAAAATAATATACGCAATGGCTGAAAAAAATCTTAATCGTATAAAAGTTATGCTTGCAGAAAAGGGGAAAACGAACAAATGGCTTGCAGAGAAACTTGGCAGAGACCAAGCAACCATTTCCAAATGGTGTACTAATGCTTGTCAACCTCCTTTAGAAGCATTAATACAGATATCTCAATGTCTGGAAGTTGATATAAAAGAACTCATTAGGGTTCCTGAACATAATCCTTATAAAGAATTGTAATGAAAAAAATAAATACTTCATTCTCATTATTTGATTTCAATAAGAAACGTGTGACTTAGAGCAATTTGATGCAAAATCTTAGGTGAGTCGGTCTTGACATTTTAACTCAAGCAGCGAGCACTCGGAGATATTCATTTCTGTTTTTTATCCCAACTGGCTTATAATTCGGAAATTTATCAAAATTTGTATCAAAACTAAATAAGCATAACAATGGAACCATCTATATACAGTTTTTCACTTTATACCGCACTGCCGTTGATGTTATTCTTCGGCTTTTATTTTTTGTTTGCAAAGACTCCTGAAAAGAAAATTTTCAAGAATTATCTCCGCTCCCGACAGATTATGGGTATAGCTATGTTGCTGCTTTCAGCAAACTATTCGGTACATTTCTTCTTTGGTATCCGATTCAAAAATGCGGATTCTGCCATATTGATGAACATGTCCACATACTTCCTGTGCTATTCTCTGTTCAGTTCGGCATTGATAATGTTGCTTGATCGTTTTTACATTACCAAACGGCGTGTGTGGACACATATCATTTTATGGATTATATTTTCAACTCTTTCCGGAGTTGTGTTGTTCCTGTTGCCAAGCGGAATCATGCAAAAATTCTCTTTATTTGCTTTAGCTGTATGGTTAGTCGTTTTTGGAGTCGTTTTAGCTCGCAGAGTCATAATTGCATACCGTAGAGCCATTCGGATTTTCAATGAAACTCAGGCGGATGATATAGGCGCATATATCGAATGGCTTTCCATATTCACTTATTGGGCACTTATCTTCGGTGTCGGATGCGGATTGCTGACATTTCTGCCAGACAAATATGTTTTTATCTGGATTTTGTCGTCAATACCGTTCTACAGCTATCTTTTCTACAGCTATCAGAACTACCTGCTGTTCTATGAACAGGTAGAAAATGCGTTTGAGCAGGATATACAATCTGAAGAAGAACTTCTGACAAATTCGGAAACTGAACATGAAATAGTTTCTGAGAAAGAAGTTCCTAGGTCCTATACAGAATTTATAGAGAGGGTTGACAACTGGATAAAGACAGACGGCTATGTCCAGCAGGGACTTACCATAAAAGAACTGTCCGAAATACTTCATACGAACCGTACCTATCTTTCCGCTTATATCAAGACTACGTATAAAATGACATTCCGCGAATGGATAACCAGTCTTCGGTTGGAGTATGCGAAAAACATACTGAAGGAGCATCCAGAAATCAATATACAGAAGCTGGCTGAGTCTTCTGGTTTTCTTTCCCAAAGTAACTTTATCAAATTATTTTCCGAGAAAGAAGGATGTACGCCTGCCAAATGGAAAAAATCAAATCGGGAATAATTTGTGTAGTAAAAAACATCGGAAAAGGTCACAGAAACCCATTTTCAAAAAGTGCTCAAACGACAAAAAAGTGCTAATTCGACAATTCAAAAAGTGCTAATTCGACAAAAAGATGCTCAAACGACATTATTTATAAAATTTTACAGCAAAAGTTTTTCTAATCTTTTGGGCATAGAATGACATTTATTATCTTTGGAGAGGACAAAGATAATAAATGCAAGTTTATATGAGCAGAAAAATCACTTTTCTTACCCTGTTTCTGTGGCTGATGACGGTAACTTTTCCTGTCATTGCGCAGCAGAAAGCAGACACGACCTACACCTTCCGGTTCGTTCCGCAGAAGGACATGTTCTACGTGCCTTGGAATGGCAATGACACGGAACTTGCCCGCCTGTTGGAATGTATCGAAAACAACAAAGCAACAATTCTTGACGGCAAACTGCCGCTATTGGTTGACGGATATTGCAATTCGCAGAGCAGTGAAGTCAAGAACCTTGCAACAGCGAAGATTCGTGCCAACCGTGTGAAATCAGAACTGATTACACGAGCGAAAATCAAGGAAGAAAACTTCATTACCCGCAATCATGTGACAGAGGGTGATTTTGTCACCGTGCGCCTGACGGTACCGGTAAAGGAAACAGCCGTGACGGATGCGGAAGCAGAAGCACGACGCAAGGCGGAAGCCGAACGCTTAGAAACCGAGAAGCGTGCCGAGCAGGAACGGCTTGCCGAAGAGCAGCGCAAGGCGGAAGAAGCCCGACTTGCCGCTGAAAAGGCAGAAGCCGAGAAAACCGCTCAACAAAATACACTTGCCGACACGCTGTCGGAAACCAAAATCACAACTGATTATCATCTCTCCCTGCGTGCCAACCTGCTGCGCTGGGCTACCTTGACACCAGATTTAGGACTTGAATGGCGCATCTGTCCATCGTGGGGCATTGCCGTAAACGGCTCGTGGACTTCTTGGAGCTGGAGTGACAAAGACCGCCGCTATGCACTCTGGGAAGTGGCTCCGGAAATACGTTATTACATGGGTGAGAAGAAAGCCTGGTATCTGGGGGCGATGTTCAAGGCCGGACAGTTCAACTACAAGATCTCCGAAACAGGCAAGCAAGGCGACCTGATGGGTGGCGGCATCACCACCGGCTATCAGCTACGGCTGAACAAGGCACTGACTCTTGATTTCAACCTCGGCTTGGGCTACCTGAATGCCGATTTCGAAAAATATGAAGTCATCGACGGTGTACGTGTACGCCGCGGCAACGAAACAAAGGACTGGTGGGGCCCCATCAATGCCGGTGTGACATTGGTATGGAAGTTATTCTAACACGGAGGAATAGAATATGAAAGCAAGACAATATATAAATATGATGGGAATGGCAGCCGCCGTGCTGCTCTCTTCCTGCGTGAAGGACACGCTTTATGACACGCCGCATCCCGACTATGGGAAAATTGCGGTGACAGCCGACTGGTCGGCCTGCGGTGAGGGTATCAACATACCTGCCACGTGGACGGTCACCATGGGCGACTATACGGGTACGGAGACTTCCGCCACCCATGCCCCCGACCATCTGTTTGCTCCAGGCAGCTACGCCCTTGCGGTGTGGAACCCAGCTGAAGGAATCAAGGTAAATGTTACCACCGCCACCATTGCCGCAGCCACGGGAAACCGGGCAGGCACGGATGCCTTTGTGAACAATGCCCCGGGATGGTTCTTCACCTATACGAAACAGGTGAGCATCGAGAAAGACAAGGACTATCCGCTGACCGCCGCAATGAAGCAGCAGGTACGCGAACTGACGCTTGTCGTCGAACCTACTGGTGATGCCGCCGGACGCATCACGGAGATTGTTGCCCATCTGACGGGTGCAGCCGGAACACTCGATTTCGCTACCGATACCTACGGAGCCGCTTCAAACGTCGTGCTGCCCTTCACCAAGATAACCGAAGGTGACGATGCCGGCAAGTGGAAAGCCACGGTGCGGTTGCTGGGTGTGACCGGCACGGAACAACTGCTGACGGCTGAAATCCGCTATGCGGACGGCAACCCGAGCCCCACCACGCTGAAAAGCGACCTCACAGAAGCTCTCAAGGAGTTCAACACCAGAAAGGGCAAATCGCTGACCCTCGGTGGAACGCTGGTTGAGACTCCTGAAGGCATGGAAGTGGACGGAGCCGAAATCAACGGCTGGGAAGAAGTGAAAGGTGATGATGTAAATGCCGATTTGTAAATAATTAGCAAACCGAACGCAGAAGCAAAGCTTGCTTTGATTTTGCTGAGGTGCAGCAATTATTGAAATGGAATTTAACTAATATAATGACAGATATAATGAAGACAAGATTTTTTGCACTTGCAGCGCTCGCCCTCGCACTGGTAGCCTGCAACAACGACAACGAGAACCTGAACGGTGACCCCGTGGCCGCCCAGTTTACCGCCAACATCGCCCCCGCCACCCGCGCCAGCGGAACCACCTGGACTGCCGGCGACCGTATCGGCATCACCGACATCGGCAACGATTCCCAGTACGGCAACGTGCCTTTCATCCTGAAAAACGGGAAATTTGAGGCAGAAGGAAAGGTTATCTATATCGAAGATACAAAGACCCATACTTTCCGCGCCTACTATCCGTACAACGCGGTGGGAGGCATCCTCACAGCCACGACCGATGCCACGGCGCAGCAGAACCAGCCTGCCATCGACTTCCTCTTTGCTTCAGGAGCCACGGGAGACAAAAACAACCCGGTAGTAAGCTTCACCGACAAAACCGCCAAAGGCGGTGAAGACAACTCCTTCCACCACCGCATGAGCCAGATAACCCTTACCTTCGAGGCGGGCGACGGCGTGGATTTCAGCGTGGTCAAGCCTGAACGTTACACGCTGGACGGATTGTTACTCACCGGTACGTTCAACACGGCCGACGGTATTGCCACCGCAGACAACGGGGCACAGACCGGAGAACTGACCATGAATCTGGCAGACGGCAATCTCACGTCATCGATCATCCTCTTCCCGCAGACAGTTGCATCCCTGCCGTTGGTTGTGAATTACAAAGGTCAGGAATATCATGCCACACTTACCGTGCCCGACGGCGCACTGCTGGCGGGTAGAAACCATACCTATACCGTCAAGGTACGCAACAAAGTCCTTGAAGTCAGCGAAGCCACCATTGCAAAGTGGAACGATATAGACGGTGGAGATGTGGGTGCTGACCTGTAGGATGTTAATAATTAATCGATTAGAATAAAGACTTATGAGACATAGATTATTTATCCCCGCAGCCACCGCACTGCTGTTCGCCCTCGCCGCCTGCACGCAGGACGAACTTGCTGGCGATAACCGTCTGCCCGAAGGTGAATACCCCGTCGTCATCCGTGCCACCGGATTGTCCGTAGAAGCAACGCCGCTGGCAGCCCCTTCCACCCGTGCCTCTGTGGACGGCGACTGGCAGGGCGTCACTTCCGTGGCACTCAAGATGGGCGATGCGGTAAAGGAATACACCGTAACGGCTTCTACCGATTTCAAGAGTGCCACGCTTTCACGCGAGAACGACCCGTACTACTGGACCAGCCGCGACCCGATTACCGTATCGGCATGGTGGCCCTTCAACAATGCCGACATCACACAGATGCCTGCCGTGAAGGTGGCCGAAGACCAAAGCATATTGGCTGACTTCCAGAACAGCGACTTCATCTCTGCTGAGAACCGGAAGGTGGAATTTAACAACCCGACTCTTGAATTTACCCACCGCACGGCACGCGTGACAATCGAACTGAAGCCCGGCACGGGATTCACGAGCGTCGCTGGTGCCATGGTGAGCCTCGTGAGCCTGTCCGCCGATAACGGCAACCCGACTGCCATCAAGACTTACAACGCAAGCGGCAACACCTACGAGGCACTGACCGCCCCGCAGACCGTTGCGGCAGGCAAGCCGTTCGTCAAGGTGGAACTCGGCGGCGGCACCTTCTACTTCCGTCCGCAGAACAACGTCGTATTAGAAGCGGGCAGCCGCTATAAATACACCGTCAAGGTGAACGCCACCGGCCTGACGTTAGAGGGTTGCACCATCGGTGACTGGGCTGACGGTGGCGGCGAAAGCGGCGAGGCTGAGGATTTAGGCTATTCTATACAGAACGACGGCAGTTACACGGTCTATAACGCCGACGGCCTGCTGGCATGGAACAAAGCCGCACAAAAGGACGAATCGATAAATTGCACCCTCACCGCCGACATCGACCTGACGGGTAAGGATTGGACACAGATAGGCACATGGCCAGGTTACTCCGGCGTCTTTAATGGGCAGGGACACCGCATTACGGGATTAAACTTTTCAGCAGCGACTACTGAACTTTTTGGGTTATTAAATTTACGTGGTGTGATAAAGAACCTACAACTCATAGATGTGAATCTATATGGCAATAATGGATCAGCAGCTGGAATAGTGGATCAAAATAATGGTCAAATCATTGCCTGCTCTGTGACGGGAAAAATTTCTGCATATGGTAGAACTTGTGGTATAGCCGATTTAAATTATGGCAGTATCACAGCTTGCTGGTTTGACGGCACATTGAAAGATTATGAATCTGGAGCTATAGTGCGTTTCAACTACAATACTATAACTTCCTGTTATTGGGGAGGCAATGCCGAGCGAGGAGAATTCCGTAATTTTGGAGGAACGGTAGATGCCACGAAGGTGGACGGCGCGACAGTGAAATGGCAGACAGCCGTCGACGGCATGAACACCGCCCTCACCGCTGGCGACTACCAGTGGGTACTCGGCACCGACGGTCTGCCCGTATTGCAAAAGAAACAATAACGAACCCTAAACAACACGCATCATGAAACGAACAATCATCCATACATCTGCAGCCATAGCCCTGCTGCTCGGCATTGCCGCCTGCACGCAGGACGAAGCGGGCTTCCTGCAGGAAGGGGCGGAAGGCACACCCATCGTCTTTACCGCCACGGGGCTGAACCCCGTCGCGACAGCCACCGTCGGCACCCGTGCCCCAGCGGACGGCAATTGGGAGGGTGTGCAGAGCGTGGCAGTCCTGATGGACGGCACGGTGAAGACGTACAACGTGACGCCCTCCACCGCTGACCCCACCAGCGCCACGCTGACCTCCACCGACCCGTACTACTGGACCAACCACAACGACATCACCGTCACAGCGTGGTGGCCCTACACCGCTGGCGAGACAACCCCACCTGCGGTAAAGGTAAAAGCCAACCAAAGTACCCAGAAAGACTTTGAGGGCAGCGACCTCATCGTAGCCGACGGACAGACGGTGACCTACGGTAGCCCCACGCTCCGCTTCACCCACCGCACGGCGCGGGTGACCATCGTTCTGACGGACTACACCGAGGGGCTGGCATCCGTGCGGCTGACGGGCCTCTCCACCGAAGGCGACAACCCGGATATAATCGTCCCGTACAGCAAGGGCAGCAACACCTACACCGCCATCGTAGCCCCGCAAAGTGTGGCAGCTGGCACGACCTTCATTACCTGCACCTTCACTAACGGCAAGACCTTCGTTTATAAGATGAAGAATGCTACCGACTGGCAGGCGGGCGGTGAATATACCTACACCGTCTCCCTCGCTGCGGCAAAAGACCTGGGCTATACCATAGAGAGCAACGGCAGCTACACCGTGACCTCCGCCGATGGCCTGATGAATATAGCCAAATTAGTGAACGGAGGTAAGACCGACATTAACATTACCCTCGACACAGACATTGACCTCACAGGCAAAGACTGGACACCGATAGGCACAGACTACGACAACTCATACAAAGGCACCTTCGACGGTGGCGGCCATACCATTACGGGGCTGACCTTTACGACAAATGACGAATATGCGGGTCTGTTCGGCTGGCTCAATAGAGCTGGTACGGTGAAGAACGTGGTGATGGAGGGCGTACAGATAACAAGCAATCAAATATATGGCGGCAGTATTGGCGGCGTGGTAGGATATGGCTGGGGCACCATTGAAAACTGCTCGGTGTCGGGCAGCGTCAGCGGCACGGTGTATGTCGGCGGTGTGGTGGGTGTTCAAATAGGCGGTTCCATCACCGGATGCAGCTCCTCTGCCACAGTGAAGGGAACGGTCGATGTCGGCGGCGTGGCAGGTCAGACGAATTCGAGTGCCACCCTGACCGCTTGCTATGCCACAGGCAACGTGATCATAGAAATGGCCCTCAAAAAGAATATCGCTGGCGGCGGTCTGGTGGGAATGAACGCAGGAAGCAGCCTCCTTGCCTGCTATGCCACGGGCAACGTAACCAGTACGGGTAGTAGCACTGGCTATGTACATATCGGCGGCTTTTTGGGAAATAACTACACCACCGTGACCGCCTGCTATTGGAAGAACAATCATGAACAAGGTATCGGCTACAATAAGGAAAGCACCGAAGCCACGGAGGTGGACGGCTCTGTCGTTACCTGGCAGAAAGCCGTTGATGCCATGAACACCGCTTTGCAGACCGCAGGCTCAAAGTGGCGTTACAAACTTAACGGAGCATTGCCTACCCTGAGGAAGCAGTAAGCCGTTGCGGGCGGAACATTTCCGTCCGCAACGAACATAAACCGAAGTATAACCCCAATAAAAAAGGAGGACGTGATGGAACACACGGAGAATCCACCATATAGGTTGTGGCATCAAGGCATTGTCAATAATAATATAGACTCCAGTGTAAATATGGAAGCTGTAAGCCGGACATTGTCAAGATTGGTGCTCATTAAAGACAACAAATCAAGTAATTAAATTAAAAACATGGGACTTTTTCACAGAGACAAGAAAAATAATGACGATGAGCCGGACAGTGTTCAAACCAATTCATTCTCTGATATTATGAATGGTTTGCAATACGCCGTAAACTGTGCACAAGATACATTGCAGAATCATCAGATACAAAATCTGACCAGACTTTTTGAAGGAACAAATGCAAATAACGCAAATACGTTCCAATCGAAAAAAATCATGGTTGGAGACAAGACTATTGATATTCCACTTATAGCCTTGATATCCCATCATTATCTTGCGATGGATAATGTGCAGATAAAGTTCAAGGCGAAGGTCGGAAGCGTGGAATCACAGATTCCAGAAAACAACTTATTGTTATCCAGCCCACAAAGAGCCAATCTCCAGATGCAGATGAGCAACATAAAACCGGATGCGGATGATGTCATGGAGGTTTGCGTCAATTTTAAGGTTCAGGAGACTCCGGAGAGCATTTCCCGAATTATTGACGATTTTGTAAAAAACATCTAACAATTTTAAAATTCAAATGTTATGGCAGAAGAAATATTAAACCAAGGGCAACAAGAAAATGCGGAAAACTTGAATGAAAATGTAAGCGGACAGGCGAAAGAAATTATCTCCGCTGCATTGGAAGAGACTCAAAACAGAGAAACTTCTCCAGTTCTTAAAGCAGATTCAAACGTGACTGACAAATTCAAGGGGCTTCCCATGCGGGAACTTATTGCAGCTCCACTTATTGCAGCAGCCGAAGCACAACAGGAATTGGCAGCGACAGCATGGAATTTCTACCAGCAAATTGCATTTGATGGTAAAAGCGGCAATAAAGCGCGTATATTGGAATTCGATGTCGAAAGACCGATACAGCAGGATGGAAAAATGACAACAATGTCACAAAGTGTCAAGGCTCCGTTTATAGGATTGGTGCCTATTCCTTCCCTGCTCATAGATCGCGTGGATGTCGATTTCCAGATGGAGGTTACCGATACATCAAACGTAAAAAGCACTACCAACGCAGAAGTAGAGGCAAAAGCTTCTGCAAAACATTGGTTTATAAATGCGGAAATCAGCGGCAAAGTCACGACCGCCCGCGAGAACACCCGCATGACCAACCAAACGGCAAAATACCAGATACATGTGACAGCCAGTCAGCAGCCGCAGACCGAAGGTCTGTCTAAACTGATGGATATAATGGCATCATGTATCGAGCCTATAACAAACGAAAGTAACAGTAAGTAAATATATGAATTTGATTCAAGCATTAAGATTGCCAAACAGTCAAGCAGTAATGACAAATATTGCACGGTTTCATTATCAAAATATTTATAATGTAGGTTTGACCCCTCCGATTTTCACGCAAAGTAATTTGACATTTCAAATAAAAGGATATACCCGTAACTATCGTTTTCTTAGATTAGACTATGCCTGTGTCATATATATTGCGGATAGAATAGCAGTCGTTGCTTCAAATGGCATAGATACTTTAAGTTCAGGTTTTTCGGGGTGTTATATGGCCAGTTTTAGGCACAATGGCATTAGGTATGTTGCTCATATTCCAACGCCTAACAATAGTATTAAAACATCATGGAATCGGGCGGTTAAAAATCGAATAATAGATAATGTTGTTCTTTTTAAACCTACTGAAGGATTGGCGAGAATCCCAGGAACCATTGGTATTTGGGGAATTATAACATTTAACGATAGATGTTATCGGCTTGATGTAAATGAAAACGCTCCTCCAAGTCAAGCCATACGTGGCCAAAGAATTTTTAACTCAATCCCGAGAAATCCCATACTAACAGAAATTCCACCTATCGCCGGTGGTCAGATGCCTTAATAATTATAACAATTGTAAATAAGGGAAGAATGGTTGTTTCATTGAGGAGTAGAATTCTATTCGGATATATAATTCTGGTGGCGGTCATAGGCAGCATGGCCGCCATTCTCATCCATGAACCTGCGAAGTTCCACGACCTATATGCGTATTTTAAATAACGGTATTTACACAAACAGCAAATGAGCGAACAATTCGTTACCACTACCAAGCATTTCCGCAAGCTGCTTGCCGCAGGCTATCTGTTGATAGTCCTGCTGGTGGGCGGCATCATCTGCACGTGGCTCGGAGAATGGCGCGACTTGGAGTTGCTGGAACGGGAGAACCGTGAAATCAACCGCTTCCGCAAGGAAACACACGATGCGTATGTGGGTGTGGTGGAGTTGTCTCTTTTGGGCGAGTCGGTGCTGGAATGGGACGATAAGGATGTGGCGGCATACCGGCGGCAACGGATGACGGTGGATAGTATGCTTTGCCGCTTCAAGAGCCATTACGAATCGGTGCGCATAGACAGCGTGCGCCACTTGCTGGAGGACAAGGAAAAGCGGCTGTGCGCCATCATGGAGGCTCTGGAACAACAGGCGGACATCAACCGCCGGATAGCCAAGCAGGTGCCGGTGATAGTGCAAACGAGCAGGCAGGAAGAGCCGAAGAAACAGAGGAGGAAAGGTTTTCTCGGGTTGTTCGGCAAGAAACAGGAAGCACCTCCGACGACGACCACCACGATGCTCTACACACTGAACCGTGATATGATAGCGCAACAACGTGCCCAAAGCCATCGTCTGTCGGAATATGCCGACAGCCTTGCCAGCCGCAATGCGGAACTGAACCGCCAACTGCAAACCCTTATCCAGCAGATGGACCACAAGGTGCAGGCTGACTTGCAGGAACGTGAGGCGGAAATATCCGCTATGCGTGAAAGATCGTTCTTGCAGGTAGGTATCATAACGGGTGTCATGCTGCTGTTGCTCATTATTTCATACATCATCATTCACCGCTATGCCACCCGCATCAAGCAGTACAAACGTAAGACAACAGATTTAATCGGGCAACTGCAAAAGTCCGTAAAACAAAACGAATCGTTGATAGCCTCACGCAAGAAAGCGATGCACACCATCACCCACGAGCTACGCACACCACTGACTGCCATACATGGATATGCGGAACTGATGCAGGACAACGAAGAAGAAAAGATAAGCGGTTATGCGGACAATATCCTGCAAGCCTCCAAGAGAATGACCGACATGCTCAACTCCCTGCTTGACTTCTTCCGCTTGGACAGCGGCAAGGAACAGGCGAATGTCCGTCCGTTTCGTTTGGAAAACATCGCGGAGCTGTTGCAAACGGAGTTTACGCAACAAGCAGAAGCAAAAGATCTTAAACTTACCATCGAGTGCCCGGAGGGTATTATCCTGAATGGCGACAAGGAGCGCATCATACAGATATGCGACAACCTGCTGGGCAATGCCGTCAAGTTCACGAATGCCGGAAGCGTTTCACTTGTCATAAGCTATGACGGCAATAGGCTGACCCTTGTAGTAGAGGACACCGGAACCGGCATGAGTGCGGAAGAACAACAGCGAGTGTTCGGAGCGTTCGAGCGGCTTTCCAACGCCGCAACGCAAGACGGTTTCGGATTGGGGTTAAGCATTGTGAAACAGATTGTCGGTATGCTTGGCGGCACTATACGCTTGGAAAGCGAAAAAGGAGAAGGCAGTCGTTTTACTGTGGAGTTGCCAATGAACACTGCCGATATTGGTATTGAAGAACAGACAGCCGCAGAAAGTCTGGCTCATATAGAAAGACCTTATTCTGTCATCGTATTGGACGACAATCCGATGGTATTATCCATGACAAAGGAAATGTATGCTGGTATAGGTGTGCATTGCGACACGTTCACCACTATTGGCGATGCAATGGAAGCCATGCGGCAGCACACATACGACCTCATGATAACCGATATGAAGATGCCGGAGATTAACGGCTATGAGGTGTTGGAGTTGTTACGCTCGTCAAGTGTCAGCAACTCGAAAGAGATTCCCATTGTCGTGGCGACCGCCTCCGGCAGTTGCAGCGAAGAGGAGCTGTTGGAAAATGGATTTACCGCCTGCCTGTTCAAGCCATTTTCCATTTCCGAACTGGTTGCTGTATCAGACAAATGCCTTTTGACAAGTACGGACAAGGATGAACTTCCCGACTTGTCCTCTCTGCTTGCATATGGT
>OIOL01000256.1_pt1 | contig 12887 bp, 8 predicted proteins | sample 1585551 | NCBI WGS metagenome assembly OIOL01 (sample SAMN02674699, study PRJEB24791) | human gut metagenome, SKBSTL042 | isolation source: stool | host: Homo sapiens | place: USA
AGAATGAAAAATTCGCGGCGCATCTTGGCGCATTCTTATCTGGAAATAGTATAAAGTACATTTTCAAAGGAAGCGTCAAGCCCTGCGCAGCATCGCATCCACTTCCTCCGCCCTCGGAATCGACGGCGCTGCCCCCTGCCGTGTCACGCTGATGGCCGATGCCGCCGCAGCGCGCGCCATGCACGTTTCCAGCGGCAGCCCTTGCGTCAGCGCCGCGAGGAAGTAACCCGTGAACGTGTCGCCCGCCGCCGTCGTGTCCACCGCCTGAACGCGGAAAATCGGCTGATGAACCGTTTTCTCCGGCGTGCAGCAAATCGATCCGGCGCTCCCAAGCGTCAGCACAACGCACAGCGCGGGGTACTTCTCGCGCAAGGCGGACAGGATCGCGTCCGGCGCGGTTTCGCCCGTCATTTGATGTCCTTCGACCTCGTTGATGAAAATCCAGCGAATTTGGTTGTAATCCAGCGACCGCAGCGAATCGTCAAACGGCGACGGATTCAGCACGACATGCAAGCCGCGCTTTGCCCCCGCTTCCACCATCTCCGGCAGACAGGACACCTCGTTCTGCAGCACCAGATAATCGCCGGGGGCAAACGCGGCAATCGTCTCTTCCACCTGCGCCTTCGTGATGGCGTGGTTGGACTGCCCGAAGAGCAGGATGCAGTTTTCGCCCTTGGGGCTGACCTGAATCATCGTGCTGCCCTGCGTGCAGTCGCAGTGCAGCAGGTAGTCATCATGCACGCCGTTTTCTTTCAGCAGATTTGTCAGCAGCTCGCTGCCGTTGCCGACGACGCCCGCATGATACACATCCGCGCCCGCCCGTGCCAGCGCCAGCGACTGATTCAGCCCCTTTCCGCCGGGATGCACCGCCTCGGACAGCGCTGCCATTGTCTCGCCCGCCTGCAGAAAGTGCGGCACTTGGTAAACGTTATCCAGATTCAGCGACCCGAAATTGAGAATCTTCATCGTTATCTCTCCCACACGACGACTTTGCTCGCGTCAATCGTCTTGCCCGCGCATTTTGCTGTCGCGACGCCCTTGTCGATGCTTACGTTGATGAGCTGCAAGCCCTCGTTCAGGTCAATATCCGTGCTTTCGCCGTCATCCTCGTACAGCGTGATGGCACAGCCGACCTCCAGCCAGCCGACCAGCGACAGCTTCGTCGTGTCCAGCGCATCGACGTATTCCGCGCTGCGGCACAGCGGAATCACATGCCCGCGGCGGATGAACAGCGGCACTTCGTTCATTGGCACATCCAGCCAGTGATGCCCCTTCTGCATCGTTTGCACGGTGTAATCGTCGCCGGAGCGGAAGCGCACCAGCAGCATGTCCTCCGGCAGATAAACATGGCGGCCGCGCGCGTTCTGCTCAACCACGGGGGCAATCATGCATTCGTCGCCCAGCATCAGTTGATCTTCCACGCGGATGGCGGTCTTATCCTGCGGATAATCGAACGCCAGCGGGCGGAACATCATCTCGTCCCGGCAGGCGCACTTGACCAGCAGGCTGTACAGGTAGGGGAGCAGCGCATAGCGGACGGACACGACATTGCGCATATCCTCCCAGTTGCGGAAGCGGAAAATCTCCTGATCGCGCGTGTGCTGCGCAGTGTGGTTGCGCATCAGCGGGGTGAAGACGCCCAGCGCCAGCCAGCGCAGGAGCAAATCCTCCGTCGTGTTGCAGGAGAAGCCGCCCAAGTCTGCGCCCGTGTACAGGAAGCCGCACATGTTCAGCGACGGCATCATTTTCAGGTTCAGCAGCAGATGCGACCACCAGCTGCTGTTGTCACCCTGCCACACGCCGCCGTCGCGGTGCGCGCCGATGAAGGAGGAACGGCTGAACAGCAGATAGCGCCGGTCGGGATTGTAGCTGCGGAAGCCTTCGGCGGCGGATTTTGTCATCATCGCGCCGTAGAGGTTGTGCACTTTGTCGTGGCGTACGGGCTGACCGTCCACCGTGTGGTAGAAGCGGCGGTAATCCTCGGCGTTGTTGGCAATGTTGACGAACGCGGCTTTCAATTTGAACGCGCCGTCAATGCCCAGATTCTCGTGCCGCATCTTTTCCGCCGTCTCGAACGCGTTTTCGAGACTGTCCGTGCTGTAAAACAGCGCCGGTTCGTTCATGTCGTTCCAGAAGCCCTCGATGCCCGTATCCATCAGCTTATGGTACTTCGCGCCGAACCATTGCCGCACGTCCTCGCGCAGGAAATCCGGGAAGCACGCGCGCCCCGGCCAAACCGCGCCCACGAACAGGCTGCCATCCGCCTTCTTGACGAAGTAATCCTTCTGCACACCCTCGTCGTAAATCGGGTCGCCAGTGAGCTGCTTGATGCCCGCGTCAATAATCGGTACAAGGTGGATGTGTTCGTCCTTCATGCGCGCATTGGTGGCTTTCAAGTCCGGGAAATGCACCGGATTCCAGGTGAAGTCCTTGAAATCCTCCATATAGTCGATGTCCATACACACGTTGTCCAGCGGGATGTGGCGCTTGCGGTGCTCGGATACGATGAAGTTCAAATCGTCTTCGCTTGCGTACCCCCAGCGGCTCTGGATGTAGCCCATCGCCCACTTCGGCGGAATGTAGCTGCGTCCGATGAGGTGGCGGAACTCGCGCACAAGCCCCGTCAGCGTGGTGCTTTCAATCAGATACACCGACAGATTGCCGTTTTCGGACGTAATGACCGCCTTGCCGCCGTCAGAATACCCCAAATCAAACGTGACCGCACCGGGATCGTCGAAATACGCGCCGAAAACACCTTGCTCGCCGCTGAACAGCAGCAGATTGTGGCTGGAATAAATGCCGCCCTTGTTCTCCGTGTGGCTGAAATCGTCCATGTTCCACGCGCGATAAAGATGCCCGCGCTTGTTGATGCCGCGGACATTCTCGCCCAGCCCGAAGATGAGGTCATCGTCGCCCAGGATGGTAGTGAAAGAGACGCTGCCGTCCGCTTTGGTGACGGTGAAGTGGGGGATTTCGCCGCCCGACGGCGCAATTTCGCGGATGACCGCCATGGTGGGGAGGGGAGTGCCGAAAATATAGCGTGAGATCATCGACTTGACCTGCCTTTCCTGATGATAAAGAGATAATATAGAATTCGCGGGGGAAGGGGGAAAATCCTGCAAAGCGGAGAGGGAAAATAATGTGGAGGTTTGGCGGCTTCCACTTATTTGGATGCAAAAAAAACCTTCCCAAAAGCAATTTTTCGGGAAGGCAGGAGATTCACTCGTTGATAGCGAACATCTTCGTGGATAGATACCGCTCGCCTGTGTCGGGCAGGATGACGACGATGTTCTTGCCCGCGAATTCCGGACGCGCCGCCACTTGCGATGCCGCCCAGACCGCCGCGCCTGACGTGATGCCCGCCAGCACACCCTCGTGCGCCGCCAGCTCGCGCCCCGTGCGATACGCGTCGTCCTCCTTGACGGTGATAATCTCGTCAATCAAATCGCGGCTCAGCACATCCGGCACGAAATTCGCGCCGATGCCCATCAAGCCGTGCGGTCCGGCAATCCCCTTCGACAGCAGGGGCGAGGAGAACGGCTCTACCGCGACGATGCGCACATCCGGGTTCTTTTCACGCAGGTAGCTGCCGATGCCGGTCAGCGTGCCGCCCGTGCCGATGCCCGCGACGAGCACATCCACCTGACCGTCCGTGTCTGCCCAGATTTCCGGGCCAGTCGTGGCGCGGTGGGTGGCGGGGTTCGCCGGGTTGACGAACTGCCCGACGACAATCGCGTTCGGGGTTTCGGCGGCGAGCTCATTCGCCTTGTCAACCGCGCCCTTCATGCCCAGTTTGCCGGGGGTGAGGACGAGCTTCGCGCCATACGCCAGCATCAGCTGACGGCGCTCGACGCTCATGCTGTCCGGCATGACGATGATGGCGGTATATCCGCGCGCGGCGGCGACCATCGCCAGCCCGATGCCGGTGTTGCCGCTGGTGGGCTCAATGATGACAGAACCGGGCTTCAAAAGGCCCTTGGCCTCAGCGTCATCGATCATGGCCTTGGCAATGCGGTCTTTCACGCTGCCGCCGGGGTTGAAGGATTCGACCTTCGCCAGCAGATGCGCGTTCAGACAGTGCGTCTGCTCAAAGTGAGTGAGTTCAAGCATCGGCGTGCGGCCGATCAGTTCAGCGACGGACTTGGCAATGCGCATAACCAGCGCCTCCTTTTCGTGTCTTTCCTCCCGATAAAGTCAGGAGGAAGAATGACGGCATTATACGCTATTCCTATAGGTTTCGTCAAGCACAAATTTGCCTTTTTTTCGGAAAAAATTTGCCTGAATCTTGCGAAATCCGATATGCGTATGCTATACTGGAAGCAGATGCAAGAGAAACAACATCCGAAAGGCGGGATGCGGGTGGCTCAGGCGGATGACGAGCGGCAGTTCCTCGCGGCGTGCTATCAGCGCCACCGCATCAGCATGATTCGCTTGGCGAAGTGCTATGCCGCTGACAGCGCGGCGGTGGAGGACATTGTGTCGGACAGCCTCGTGGCGCTGATGGAGAAAATCGACCTGCTGCGCACGCTGACGGAAGAGCAGGAACGCGCGTATGTGCTGGCAGTTGTGCGAAACACCGCGATGGACGAACTGCGGCGCAAGCAGCGGCAGCGCGGGCGGTTCCTGCGCGACGGGGACGAGGCGCTCGCGCTTTATCCCGACCCGACGGCGCTGGAAGAGAAGGTGCTGATGCGGGAGACGATGGCGGCGGTACGCAGGGCAATCGCGGAATTGCCGGAGAAGGAGCAGCAGGTGCTGCGCCTGAAAGTGCTGGAAAACCGCACGGACGCGGAAATCGCCGCCGAAACGGGCTTATCGCCGGGCAGCATCCGGCAGTATCTCCACCGCGCGCGGGGCAGACTGCGCGAGAAACTGTTTTGAGAGGAGGAAGCAGCATGAACGAAAAGAATCAGCAGGTGTCGGATGAGCAGATTGACGCCCTCATCCGCAGTGGACTTTGGCAGGACGAACAGCCGCTGACGGCGGACGAAGAGAAGCTGGCGGACGCGGCGTTTGCGCGGGCAATGGCGAAAATCGACCGCAAGGCGAAGCGGCAGAAGCGCCGGAATGTCCTGCATATGCTTGACCGCGTGGTGCGCGTCGCGGCGTGCCTGATTGTGGCGGTCGGGATTGCGTTCCCGATTGCGCTGGCGAATTCCGAAGCGTTCCGCGAGCAAATCCTCCAATTGGTGCTGTCCATCAACCCCGAAACGGGCATGGCGCACGTCGGCATGAAACCCGCGAAGGAGGAGCAGACCGCGAACGTGCCGCGCATGGACGTGCCGGACGGCTGGGAGGGGCTGTTCTTCCCGACGTTCCTGCCGGATGATCTGCCGCTGGTGCGCTGCGAAACGACACGCGGCGACCAGGTGCACAGCGAAGCCTACTATGCCGACGAGACGCGCTCCCTGCGCTTTGAGGAGCAGGACAACCTCGACGGCTGGAACGTCCGCGCGGCGGATGCGCGGGTGCTGACGATTTATCTGCACAGCGTGCCGGGCTCCCTGATTGACCGCCAGACCGAGGACACGCACGAGGTGAGCATCATCTGGGCGGAGGGGAAGCGGATGCTGCGCGTGACGAGCATCGGGCTGCCGGCGGACGAAGCGGTGCTGGTGGCGCAGAGCGTGAAAAAAATTTTTGCGGAATGATGTCCCGTTTTGCCCCTTTGCAGCGTCTTTATAGGTGAAAGCGCCCGAAAGATGGTTCGGACGCGCCCGACGAGACACGGAAGGAGCGAAACACGATGACGACCCGATGGAAACGGCTGACCGCCCTGCTGCTGGTTCTGCTGACGCTGCTGAACGCCGGAAGCGCGCTCGCGGCGGAGGAGTTTTGGAAGTGGGGGGATGAGTTCCAGCAGTGGGAAGCATGGGAAGGACAAGTAAGGGTACTTTCCACGCAAGTTTACAAAGATGAATTGTACTTTGTCTATGGTCGCCTGCTGTTAAAATGTCATGATCCGGAATCAAAGCCGGAAGAGGTTATGCAATTAAAGAAGCTGCTTCCAGAGGAGGAACAGCCTTATTATGCAGAGGATAACTATTATGGGCATATCGTTTTAACGGCGTACCTGTTCACGGACGGAGATGCGCTGTATATCTTTGCGCAGGGGATGCACAAAGTCTTTCGGATTGACTTTGTGGATGGCGAAGCAACCCCGGTATTATGTGCGGAACTTGATTTTGATGATGTTGAAGGCGTAAACCGGGAGAGTACCGACGGAAGTGAGCGGGTTTTCAAACCTTATTATAGCTATGGCAGAATCGCGAAGATTGGCGAAAAAATTTACATGCGTGGTATATATGGAACTTCGCAAAATACGAAAGCAGGATTTTTCTGCTTTTCGTTAGAAAATGGGAAAGGAAAACTACTTGGAAACGTTCTTGCCACAACTCAAATTGTTTCGTGGCAAGAAAACCCCGAATGGGCATCTACACTCCTAATCATGCGAAATGATGGACATTGGGAATGGAAGGGAGATACCAGTTATTATCTGGATGAACGTGCAGTTTTGGTATATAATCCGGAAACATTTGAACCTGAACAAACGGTTTTTGCTTTTGCAAATCTGGGCTTAGAGAATCAAAAAGAATACGATTTGGATTTGGGAGTATATCACTATAATCCAAGCTGCACTGCGCTTGCAGTGGATGCTGAAAGCGGTCGATTCTTCTTCCTACATGATGACATTGCTTGGTATACAGATGGAACGACAACTGCGAGAGGTTTTGACCGACTGCCGGAAGAAGCATATCATGCAGCATACGGATTCTTCTGGAAAGGGAATTACTATTATATGACACATGGAGATACGCTGTATGTTTGCGATATGTCGCGTGTGCCATGATAACTAATACAGTGTAAAATGCGTGCTCAGAATTACACTATGAATGCTTGCGCTAAAATGCGATTTTATAATGCTTCTTATAGCATACAATACAGGAATGGAGGAATGCCTATTGAAAGTGTAATCATTTAGTAAACCGGTATCCAAAGACGCTAAAGTACCAGTCACAATAAGGAGAAAAGAACATGAAGAAGTTTATAGCACTTTTGATGGCAATTGTTGGCTTGGCTTGCAGTGGTGTGCTTGCAATAGCTGATTCCCACAATTGGAATGAAGGTGAGTGGATTCAGCTTCCGAGTTGCAGTGTTCAGGGACAAAGAAAGTACACCTGTACAAATCCGGGGTGCGACGCTCAATATGTGGAACAAGTAGGAATGCTGGAACATTTCTTTCTGCCGGCCACATGCACTGACAAACCTATATGTCAGTGGTGTAAGAGGCCTAAAAAAGGCAGCAAAGAATTGGGGCATATTAAACCGGAAGCGGCATGCGTTGAACAAAAGTGTCAGCGCGTTGACTGCGATAAGGTATATCCGGCAACTAATAATGCGCATCATTTTAGACCCGCAACGTGTGACAGTCCGGAAATTTGCAGAGATTGTCGCATCAAGCAAGGACAGGCCTAGGGGCATGACTTTACAGCAGCTACTTGCAAGTCTCCTGCTACTTGCACAAGATGCAATAAAACAGAAGGCGCAAAAAAAGCACATGTGTATTTTCCTGCCACTTGCACCCAGCTTGCCACATGCCGGCATTGCGGTGAGACGACCGGCACTTACAAAGACCATAACTTCAAGAATGGCAAGTGTACCGTTTGCAATAAGCCGCAGTACGCGCTGGACGATGAGCCGAACGAAGAAGATGACCTGATGGTGCTTGCGGCACAATAATCGCCCCACGAAAGGAGCCTCCCCATGAAACACAACCTCCGAGCTGCATTCCTGTCCCTCCTGCTGGTGCTGACGCTGGGCGTGATGCCCGTGTTCGCCGAATCTGCCGACCATGCCATGGACTGGACGCACGGCATCGGCAGCCGCTACCGCACGGACGTGACCAGCGCGCTGCCGTTTGAAGACGAACTCTTCTTCATCAGCGGCAGTCAGCTGCTGCGCGTCGATGACCCCGAATATGAGCCGGAAGTCGTCTGCAATCTGGAAGACATCATCTGGTCGGAAGCGCTGAAACAGAGCGGCTATTACGGGCAGGTGATGCTTCTGAACGGCGGCGCGGAGCTGGTGCTGTTCAGCGCGAATGAAGGGCGGCTGTACAGTTTTGTTCCCCCGACGGATGACACGATGGTGCGGATGCAGATGGTCGCGGAACTCGATTACAGCACCGTGCCGCAAATGGGGTGGAAGAAGTTTCCGATTGCAAAGGACTTGTACGACGTGACGGTCGAACAGGCAGTGTACGACGCGGAAAACGGGCTGTACGTCATCGCGAAGGACAAGACGGACGAATACCAGATTGTCCGGTTCGACGTGGATACGGGCAAGGGCGAAATGATGGAATTTGCGCTGGAGGACGAAGAAGACAGCCACCTCATGCCTGATATGCCCGGCTTCTTCCGATGGAGCGCTGAAAGCTCGAAGTATGAGCGCACGCTGTACGACGGCAAGGTGCTGACGATGGTGAACCTGCCAAACGGCGAAGCGACGAGCGTTGTGCATAACTTGGTCAACACGCTGACCCTTCAGCCGATTCAGGATTATGACGTCACGCTGGGCGATTATGTGACGCACGATGCCTACTATGCCTATGCCCCCAACAAGGACAACACGGCGATGTACTTCGTGCATGACAATACGGTGTGGGTCATGGAGTACGACGAGGAAAACAGCCAGTTCAGCGAACCGCGCGGCATTGACAAGCTGCCTTTCTTCGCCGAGGACACCATGTGCGGCTTCTACTGGCGGGGCTTCTACCTCATCCAGACGCACGACGGGCTGTACCTCTGCCACACGGGCGACGAAACGGCAAGAGCCTACCTCTATGGCGAGGTTGAATAACATTCCTCTATAAATTACGCGCCTGCTTCCGATTGTGTGGAAGCAGGCGCGCTTTCTATATCCTCAATTATTCCCCAATCGCGTTCCCGGTGTACAGCGTGTAATACTTGCCCTTCTGCGCAATCAGCTGGTCATGCGTGCCGCGCTCGATGATGCGGCCCTGCTCCAAGACCATGATGCAGTCGCTGTTCTTGACCGTGGACAGGCGGTGCGCAATCACGAACGTCGTGCGCCCCTTCATCAGGGCGTCCATGCCGCGCTGCACCAGCGTTTCGGTGCGCGTGTCGATGGAGGAGGTCGCTTCGTCCAGAATCAGCGCGGGCGGGTCGGCAACCGCGGCGCGGGCAATCGACAGCAATTGCCGCTGCCCCTGCGAGAGATTCGCGCCGTCGCCCGTCAGCATCGTATTGTAGCCGTCGGGCAGCTTGCGGATGAACTCGTCCGCGTTGGCGAGCTTCGCGGCTTCAATGCACGCCGCGTCCGTTGCGTCCAAGCGGCCGTAGCGGATGTTGTCCAGCACCGTGCCGGTGAACAGGTGCGTGTCTTGCAGCACCATGCCGAGGCTGCGGCGCAAATCCGCCTTGCGAATCTTGTTGATGTTGATGTCGTCGTAGCGGATTTTGCCGTCCTGAATGTCGTAGAAGCGGTTAATCAGGTTCGTGATGGTGGTTTTACCCGCGCCCGTGCCGCCGACGAAGGCAATCTTCTGTCCTGGCATGGCGTACATGGTGATGTCGTGCAGCACCGTCTTTTCGGGCGTGTAGCCGAAATCAACGTGGTCAAACGTCACGCCGCCGGACAGCTTGCGATAGCTGACGCTGCCGTCCGCCGTGTGCGGATGCTTCCATGCCCACAGCCCGGTGCGCTCGGTCGTCTCGGTAATCGTGCCGTCGGGCGCTTCCTTCGCGTTCACCAGCTCCACATAGCCATTGTCGGCTTCCGGCGCTTCATCCAGCAGGTTGAACACGCGCTCAGCGCCCGCCAGCGCCATGATGATGGAGTTGAGCTGCTGGGTAATCTGTGAAATCGGCTGGGAGAAGCTGCGGTTCAGCGTTAGAAACGCCACCAGACGTCCCGTGGACATCAGCGCGCCGCCCGTTGCGATGGACAGCGCCGAACCCACCATCGCGCAGATAACGTAGGAGATGTGTCCCAAGTTGTTGTTGATAGGGCCAAGGGTGTTCGCCCAGCGGTTCGCTTCGTGGGCTGATGTGCGCAGCTGCTCGTTCAGGTCGCCAAACTGCTCAATCGCCTTTTCCTCGTGGCAGAACACCTTGACGACTTTCTGCCCGGTCATCATTTCCTCAATGAAGCCGTTGACGCGGCCCAAATTCGCCTGCTGCGCGACAAAGTGCTTGCCGGACAGTTTCGCGAGTTTGGCGGACGCCAGCATCTGGAACGTCAGCAGGATGAGCGAGAGAATCGTCATAATCCACGAATTGTTCAGCATGGCGAAGAACACCATGACGACGGAAATCGCGCTGTTGATGACCTCCGGGATGCTCTGGCTGATGAGCTGGCGCAGGGTGTCCACGTCGTTGGTGTAGATGGACATGATGTCGCCGTGCGAATGCGTGTCGAAGTAGCGGATCGGCAGGGACTCCATGTGCGTGAACAAGTCCGTGCGGATTTTGAGCATCGTGCCCTGCCCGACGCTGACCATCAGGCGCTGGCGGATGTAACTGGCGGCAACGCCCAGTGCGAGGACGCAGCCCAGCGGAATCATGGCATTCGCCAAATCGCCCATCGTCTTGGTGCCTTTTTGAATCCCGACGATGTACACGTCCACCAGATCCCGCGTGAACGTGCTGGACTGAATGGTGGCATACGCCGTCACCACGATGCAGACGATGACGGCAATGAACTGCCACAGATAGTTTTCAAAAACGATTTTCATCAGGCGCTTGAGGATGTGTCCCTGCCCCTTGATGGACATGCGGGGCATCGGAGCGCCTCTGCGGCGAGGACCTCCCATCATTGCGCGTCACCACCCTTCATCTGATCGGGGCTGTCGAAGTCGCCGCCGCCGGACGTCTGCGTCTCATAAATCTCGCGGTACAGGTCGGACTTCTTCAGCAGGTTTTCATGCGTGTCGAATGCTTCCACGCGGCCGTTGTCCATCACGATAATGCGGTCAGCGTCCTGCACGGAGGAAATACGCTGCGCAATGATGATTTTCGTCGTGCCGGGGATGCGCTGGGCAAACGCGCGGCGGATTTTGGCGTCCGTCGCGGTGTCAACGGCGGAGGTGGAGTCGTCCAGAATCAGCACGCGCGGCTTTTTGAGCAATGCGCGGGCGATGCAAAGGCGCTGCTTCTGTCCGCCGGAGACGTTCGTGCCGCCCTGCTCGATGTGCGTGTCGTACCCATCAGGCATCCGGTCGATGAACTCGTCCGCGCAAGCCTGTGCGCAGACCTCTTTGCATTCCTCCAGCGTGGCGTTTTCATTGCCCCAGCGCAGGTTTTCCAGAATCGAGCCGGAGAACAGCACGTTCTTCTGCAGCACCACAGCAACCTGATTGCGCAGGGCTTCCATGTCGTACTTGCGCACGTCCACGCCGCCGACTTCCACCGAGCCTTCGGTTGCGTCGTATAGGCGGGAAATCAGGCTGACGAGCGTCGATTTGCCGCAGCCCGTGCCGCCGATGATCCCCACCGTCTCGCCAGACTTGATGTGCAAATCAATATCGTTCAGGATGGGGTCGCCATTGCCGTCAGCATGGTACTTGAACATGACGTGGTTGAAGTCGATAGAACCGTCCTTGACCGTTTCCAGCGGCTGTTCGGGGTTCGACAGCGACGGCTCCTCGTTCAGCACTTCCACGATACGCCGGGCAGACGCTGCGGACATGGTCAGCATGACGAAAATCATCGACAGCATCATCAGGTTCATCAGCATATTCATGACGTAGGTGAACATGGCGGTCAGGTCGCCCACATCAAGCGAACCGCCCGTGACCAGCGACGCGCCCAGCCAGCTCAGCGCCATCACCGAGCCGTAGATGGTCAGCATCATGACGGGGCTGTTGAAAGCGATGATGCGTTCCGCCTTGACGAACAGGTTGTAGACGTTCGTCGCCGCTTTGCCGAACTTCTTGTCCTCGAAGTCCTCGCGCACAAACGCTTTGACGACGCGGATGCCGGAGACGTTCTCCTGCACGGAGGCGTTCAGGTCGTCGTACTTCTTGAACACCTGATCGAACAGGTGCGTCGCGCGCTTGATAATCAGCCCCAGCACAACGCCCAGCAGCACCAGCGGAATCAGGAACACGCCCGCCAGCTCCGGGTTGATGACGAATGCCACGATCATCGAGAAAATCAGCGTCAGCGGCGAACGAACCGCAATGCGCGTAATCATCTGGAAGGCATTTTGAACGTTGGTCACGTCGGTGGTCATGCGCGTGACCAGACCGGCGGTGGAGTATTTGTCGATGTTGGCGAACGAGAAGCGCTGGATGTTGCGGTACATGCCATCGCGCAGGTTCGCGGCAAAGCCGGTGGAGGCGTGGGACGCTGTGTGTGCGCAGACGGAGCCGAAAACCAGCGACAGCATGGCCATCGCCATCATCAGGAAGCCATAGCGGTAAATCGCGCCGGTGTCGCCGCCCTCAATGCCATACTTCACCAAGCGCGCCATCGCCATGGGAATCAGCACTTCCATGACGACTTCCAGCGCGGCAAAAATCGGCGTGAGAATCGTTGATTTCTTGTACTGCTTAATTTGCGCAGCCAGTGTTTTCAGCATGAAATCATTCCTTTCCTTCATTATTATGGTAATTGTTGTGGCAATGCTCTGTTTCGTCCATGTCGTCCTTCAGATTTTCATAGACCTTTTGCAGACATTGCAGGAACAGCTGCTTTTCTTCCTCCGTCATTCCGGCGGACATTCGCTTTTCGGATTGCAGAATGTCCTTATGCCACGTTTGCCGCATTTCCGCGCCGCTTTCTGTCAGGCGAACATGCTTGATGCGCCGGTCGCGCGGGTCGGTGAAGCCTTCAACCAGCCCTTTCTTCTCCAGCCGCGTCACC
>OIOL01000266.1_pt1 | contig 12594 bp, 13 predicted proteins | sample 1585551 | NCBI WGS metagenome assembly OIOL01 (sample SAMN02674699, study PRJEB24791) | human gut metagenome, SKBSTL042 | isolation source: stool | host: Homo sapiens | place: USA
ACAGTATATAACAGAGTAACACTGTTGTCAAGTGTTATATGGTGTTTGTACAGAAAGTGAAGCGTGCAAATCTCATTTAGGAAATGCACGCTATATAATTTATCCTACAATCTTCCAGTTACTATCCTTATGTAGCACAAGTTCATACTGCGATATCTGCGTCGCCTTTGTCTGATTATCAAGGAATTTCACGCCTACCTTGACTTTCACATTGTCCCCGTCCTTTGTAAAGATAGGGTTTACCAGTTCAGAATAAAGATAGTCCCTGCCGATAGGTTCAAGCACATTTCCCGATACATAATAGGCAAGCTCTTTTTCCGTAGCTGTCGGGTAGAGCTTAAAGAATGTTTCCAGAAATGCGGTAGCGTCATTCACGGTATCAGCGTCTACACTTGCGTCTGCTTCTGGTGTCTTAGGCTCATAGTCTGATTTTTCGATTGCTGGTGCAAGGGTAGGGTTCTGAACGATTACCATATCCCCGTCAGCGTCCACATGGACTTTTACGGTATAGGTTGCTTTCACATTGCTTGTCTGTTCTCCCTCTTTTATCTGCTGATCTACTTCGTAGGTAGCAGAAAAAGTGTCCGTTCCCGATTGTTCGATACTCCATACAATCACATCTGTAACTGTGGAGCTGGTCGGTATATCCGTTCTGATTGTATCAACATTCAAGTCCTGCAATTCCTTTGTCAGATAACCGCTGATTGCCTGCGTCCTTGCTTCAATCGCTTCTTTACTGTTATTCCATGTGTAATAGGACTTCGCAAAATTCTTCACGAAATTTTCTATCCCGTTGGTATCCTGCAAGCGAAGCTCAATGATTTCTTTTTCATGGGTGGTGTGCTGGTCGATAGCGGTAAAATTCTTATACACCCCAAAACTCACGCTTGCGATAAGCACCACCCACAACGCAATCACGGTTTTCTTATGTGTGCCTACCTTAACAGTACGCACCTTTTTTTCTTTTGGTTCTTTGATAGTTTCTGTCTGTTTCTTATTCTTCTTAAACATATTTTCAAGTCCTTTCTATTGTTTTACTCGTCCTGCACCGATTAAGTGCTGTTGCCAGTAACTACTACTTAGGTCTGCATATCCTATCGGGTCGCCTGCATGGTACATCTGATTATTTCCTACATAAATGCCGACGTGGGTTACATACGAACCAGCGTTATAGGTAGAATGGAAAAATACCAAGTCCCCAGCCTTTGCCTGCGAGAGTGGAAGATGTTGGGTTGCGTCATACTGTGCTTGTGCCGTTCTCGGTAAGGAGATACCAGCTTTTCCATAGCACCATTGCACAAGTCCGCTACAATCAAAGGAAGTGTTCGGGTTACTGCCACCATACACATACTTCCAGCCTTGATATTTCAACGCTTCATTCATTACCTTTTGTGCCAGCTCTCCCGATACCTGCGAAACAGTTAAATACTGATTGACTAATTCCACATAGAACATATTTCCATAGCCATACCGCCAGCCCCCGTTCTTCGCAACAGCTATCGGGTTGGTATAGGTTACTTTCTTTCCACCCGATTTCTCACGGGCAAAATTTTCCGCAAGATTAAAAGTGTGTTTCTTTCCTTTTCCTGCCACATAACCCACATAGCCACCGCCATAGTTATAGGACTGTATCGCTACATTCAAATCGTCGATACCTTGATTTTTGCAGGAAGAAAGCAGGGACGCAAAATATTTACACCCCTGCTTGATTGAGCTTTCCGTATCTAAAGAATTGGGCGGTAAACCCAGACTTTCCGAACTCTGCATAACATCTTCTGCCGTACCGCCACTTTCTACTTGAATGATAGCCAATAGCACATTGACATACTCGGAGATACCGTTTTCTCTGGCGTACTTTTCCACCATAGGCTGATGTTTCAAAACTTCTGCGGATAAATTCATACCCGTAATGCCAGAAGAAAAGTTGCTGTTCTCGTCGTCGCTGTCCGCACTAATCAACACCCCAAAGAAAAGCACCAGAGAAAAGAGGATAGGAAACAGACTGCCAATGAGAGCGATATGTTTCAGTTTCATTTTTTCTTCTGTCCTTTCTTTGTTACAAGGCTTCGGTTTTTCTCTTTGGTCTGCTGGTTCTTTTGGACGGTTTGCGTCTGCTGAACCTTTGTCCTGCGGTCTTTCGTGTCATTCTGGCGTGTTTCCTGCGATACCACTTTTTCTACATTCTGCCTATGTACTGGCTGTGCCGACTGGGTCGCTTTCTTATCAGAAGCACCAGAAGATAACGGACGCTCTTTGATAACATTTGTCTTGACTGGCTCACTTGCTTTTGAAGTGGTCGCTGTGGCAGGACGTTTGACTTCCTGCATTTTTTCCGCACTCGGCTTTGAAGCTGTGGCTGGTCGCTCATGGGGACGGGTAGCTCCTGTTGTCGCTGATCCGTCAGCCTTTCGCTGTGCCTGCCTTGCTTCTTGTGCCTTTTGAAGCTCCATACGCTTGTCAGCGATATTTTTCTTGTGCTGTTCCTGCTTTTCCAATCGTCCCGTCTGTCTGGACTGCTGTTCCTGCACCATGCCACGCTTGAAGTCGGACACGCTGGACTTTGCCTTTTCCTTTGCGGAATACACCGCATAAGCGGTCTGTGTCGGCATATCCTTGATGTTTTCTTTGACAGCATTTGCCTTGTCTTTCACTTTATTTTTCGTATCTAAGACAGCACCCACCTTTGAGCCTGCACGCTGTCCCATGCTGGAAGTGGTATTGCCCCGATTTTCTTTAGAAGCTGTATTTTTTCTTTCAGCTCTTTTGCCAGCAACAGAACTACCAGCCACCGCACCAGCAACACCACCAGCAGTAACCGCACCAGCAAGCCGTCTTTCCATACGCCTAGCCCTATGTGCCAAGTATAGATACGGTCTGCGGAAAATTCTTCGTCCCATGCTTTGACTGTCATTAGCGTTCAAAGAGAACATACTCATTAAGTCGCCCAGCTTCATGTAGATACCAGCGAAACATACTATCTGCAAGAACGCCACCATGAAAAACGGGTAATCTGTGGAAATGTTATAAAACATACTGGAAATGCTGAACGCCACCGTTACAATGAGCGTTATTCCTGCCCGTGTCATAATGGTATTAAACACCCTCACGATTGCCTGTTTTGCCATGCTTTCATAGCTCGGTATCATGGAAAGTAGAAAGCTGATAGGCAGAAACATAGCGAAGATAATAAAAAGTATCTGGCTGAACAACATCATGCCCGTAAGCAAGAATACAAATATCGTTATCCCTAGGTTAAAAAACAATAGGAAAAACACCATGCCTAAACGGTTCACGACCTGCGGTATCGTCAGATTGTTGTTGTCGTTGTCCTCGATTTCTGTTTTCACGACTTCCTCTCTGGTCTTGCCGTCCTCGTCCTCTGGGCTTGCCGATACGAGAGCTTCCACACGGTCTGTCCCGATTTCCTCTGCGTTGCTGTTTCCGAATTGTAAGAGTAACCACGGCTGTTCCACTTGAATAGAAAATAGGCTGTCCCGTATCAAGTCTACGCTGTCCTTACCCTCGCTGTCAGAGTTGGGGAGCATGATTTTTGTTCCCAAGTCCAAAGAAGCGGTACTGATGTCTGATGAAAATTCATTTATCTTCTTGATGTAGTCGGGAGCGTAGGCAATAAACGAAGCGGACAGCACGAACACCACCACAAAGTTGATAACAGCGTGAAGTGCCTTGCTGGTTTCTCTTTTTATCAGTCCCGTATAGGCAACATAAAGTCCCACCACTAAGATAATGAGAAGCAGGAAACCAACATAAAAGCCAGAGCTGGAAAAACCGTTCTGTGTTACGCCTGCAAGGGTCTGTATGCTCTTTCCGATACTGTCTGCCATATCGTTAATAAAATCAAGTTTATAGGCTTCCTGCACCACATAGCCCGTTGCATTGCTCAAATACAAACTGATAGTCCAGACAAAGTTGGTAATGCAGTACAGCCCGTATTGTACCGATTTTCCGATACCGTCCAGCCAGTTCCACGGAAGCCACGACCAGCTATTATCGACGAAAAAATCAAGCTGGTAGTTGGAAAGGGGATATTTTGAATAAAGATTTCCTGCATTTATGGTATCGTCCACAAGCCCCGTTGCATGAGCCACCGTCCCCAGAAGTGAAAGCAGGATAAGGGAGAGTGCTACGACAAACAGAGCCATTTTGAGAAAGTGGAAAATCTTCTTTTTTGTGAACGCACCTTTTATCCTTTCTTTCATCACTCCACCTCATTTCTCTGTACGGGCGGTCTGGTATCAAAGGCGTGTAGCAGTTCTTCAAAGACGGGGTGTATCTGCACCACACCGACACGCCCGTATAAGTCCTGCAATAAGCATTGTCCGTTCTCCAAATCACGCAAGCGTTTCTGGTTGTTTTCGTCGTCCTTGTCAATGCCGAAAAATTCTAAGGTCTGCTTTATCTCGTTAATGTCAGTAGAACGAAAGGCAAATTTCAAGCCGATATTGTTTTTCAGACTTTCCTTTGCCACGTCCCCAGAAGATTGTGTAACGAAATAAACGCCTGCCTGCATAGCTCGTCCAGCACGAACCAGCTTGTTAGAGAGCGTTTCTCCTTGTGCCACATTTAAGAACGCCCACGCTTCGTCAAGGTCTACAATCTTAAAAATACTTCTGTCCGAATGGATAAAATCAAGGGCAAAGGTACTAATCACAATCAGCATAGACACCGACAATAATTCAATGGTCGTGTATTCCTCAAAGGTCGTGTCCTTATCTGGTAATACTAAGTCCGCTACTTGAATGATATTGAGCTGGTTATCAAGGCTGATTGCATTTTCCACCGTACCGTCTGAAAACAGCAGATGTGCAAAGTCGTAGTCCGTGAAGCTGTCGATATGGTCTGCGATATTTTCTGCCACAGGAGAACCGTCTTTCCTTAATTTATCAATGACACGGAGCAGTCCTCGTTTTTTGCTCTGTGTCACGGAACGGATTGCACGCCTTAATACAGGGAACTTCTCACCGTCACGGGACGAAATACCTGTAAGGAATGTCAGAATGTCGATTGCCAGACTTTCAGCGTCTTTTACATTCTTCATAATCACAAACGGGTCAAGAAGTCCTGCATTGTCCTTGTCGCTGGTAAGATTTACGATATTGATTTCATGGGCGATTTCTGGGAGCGTTTCTTTCCAGTTGCCCCTCTCAGCTTTGGGGTCTAAAATGACTGCTTGACCGCCAAACAGCACCGCATAATATACCAGAAGATTGTTGCAGAACGACTTCCCACCGCCAAGCGAACCGACAAAAGCAGAAGCAAGGGCGTTTGTTACTGTACCTTTTACACCTTGACTGGCAAGGGACGGTTGCAGGTACACATTTCTTCCCGTATCAACGGAATAGCCCATATAGATACCCGTAGTTTCCCCTAACTGCTGTGTCGCTCCAAAGCCAAGCCCTGCCAAGAAGTCTGATTTTACATACTGCACATAATCATTGATATATCGCTTGCTGGCAGGAAGAAATTCAGAATGAAGCCCCAGCATATCCCCAGCAGGACGCACCAGCTTTACATTGAGGTCGTCGTAAAAGTCTTTGACTTCATCACAACGGCGTTTCAGCTCGTCAAGATCGGGTGCAGACACCCGTATCACGTAGCTTAACTTATACATACTTTCTTTGCTCTGGTCTAAGTCCGTTTCCAGCTCGTCCACGCTGTCTAATGCGTCCACCACATTTGAGCTGGTTTCACTTCCTGCTTGATAAGCGTGATTGTCAAGGTCTTTCAATTCCTTTTTCTTGTTTCTTACTGTGGTAAGAGCCTTTCTGTTCTCCACGATTTCTACATTCATAGAAGTATCAACGGGGAACGTAAACTGCTGTTGCTGGAAATAGAATATTTCAGACGACGGGAAATCAAGCTCCCCGACAATCGCATTGACGGTAAAGTAGGACACATAGCTTTCCCTGTCCTCATGCTCCAAGCGTAAATATCGTTGACTTTCTTCAATCACACACCTTGTCGGACGGATAAGGTCATAATACTTTATCAGCGTTTCTTTCTTGTATTTCTTCTTTGGTAGCTGGTACTCATAATCTTCATAAGCGATACCGTCCCTGCCGTAAAGATGTTCCATGAGATACCCAAAATCATTGATTTCCAAGCGACGCACCTTAAAGCGACGGGAGATTTTATTTTCCAGTAACTTTTCCATTTTCATGTAACGGTTGATTTCATCATTCGGCATGGAAACAAAATCATTCATCAGCGTATGGTTCACTTCATGGAGAAATTCCGTGAACGTCAGCCACGCCGATTTTTTGATGTTCTTCAGATTGAGCTGTTCTTCCGTAACCATGAGCTTAAAGCCAAGAAAAAAGCGGTAGTCCACTTGATTGTCCCCAATCATAGATACTAACGCTTCGGTCTGTTCGTCTATCTTCTGGCAGGCAACTTCCTTTAATTTTCCCGTTACCAGTTTCTTTGACTGCTCCTGCATACTTCGTATGGAGCTTTCCGTGGCAATCTGCAAGGCATGAATTTTTCCCTCACGGGACTGTGCGATAAGCTGGCGAAAGCTGTCATGCACGATAAATTTCTGCTCTGCGGATAAGAAAGAATAGTTGTACGGTATCAGCTCATAATAGGCGAACACCTCATTGTCCTTGTTCCAGACAAGGTTATTGTCAATATATTTTATCGGGAACATAGTTCACACTCCTTACTGCCGTGATTGTTTCATTCAAGGTCTGCTTATGCAGTTTTACGGCTTTTCCTGCATAAGTGATTTTAGGTCGCAGGGCATAGGTTATCTGTGATTTCAAAAAGCTGTACGGCTTCTTTCCGTCAAAGGTTTTCTGCGACATGAACCAAGTGAGAGCAACGGGAATACCAAAGTATTTGAGAAATGCTCCCTCAATCATGGAAAGTGGGGGAATATCCCCAAACAGAATGATGATAAATTCTGTAATCACAAACCATGTAATCTGTGTAAAGGTAACGGGAAAGGGCAAGTTAAAGTCATTGATTGCATACAAGACTTTTTCCACGTTCCAGATACCCGTATAAGATTTAATCTTTTTCAAGTTCTTTCAGCTCCTTTCAAAATAGAAAAGGACAGCCATGTTTCAGACTGTCCCTTAAAAGAGAAATACGCTGTCAGTAGCAACAATGCTTGTCGCTGATCTTCCAGCGTTAATATGGTATCTCGCACATACCTCGGCTTGTTTCAATAAAGCAACCGCCCATATCCAAATCTCGCCCGTAGGCTTCATAGTCAATGTAGTTCTGTAAGCTGGGTGGAATGTCGCCAAGTGCCTGCAATTCGTCTATGTAGTAGTAGGCAACGTCTGTCATGGTTTCACAGTCGGGATAATAATAAATATCGTCCTTGTGTTCCACGACTTCTTCCAGCGTCCCGTAGTGGCTGATAAATTCGTCCAGACACTCTACGATATAGTCGGGAAGTTCCTCTATCATTTCATACATCTCATTGAGTTCTTCAATGGAAACATACTCGCCAATCGCAATAGGGAAGTTGTCGGTATCATGGATAGCGTATTCCTCATACTGTTCATTCAAGCCGATTTTTTCTTTTACATCTTCCTCGTCAATGGGAAATGTGAACCAAGCACCGACTAAATAGCCCTCATTGTATTTGCCAAGATTAGCAATGTAAACCGCCATATCATCAATCATAAGCACCACCTCATTTCCTACTCTGGCAGTTCAAAGATACCGTGTTCCGTTACTAAAAATTTCCCGTGTTCCTGCAAGTGAGAAGCGTAGGCTTCAAAATCAAAGTAATATTCTTGACAGTCCTCGGACAGATGTTTGAATGTCGGGTCATTCATCAGCTTTTGCCTTGCAACATCTATCATGCTTTTGCAGTCGGGATAAACCGTAATCACGTTTCTGCAAATATAAAGTGCTTCTAAATTCTCAAACACCGTAAGTAGTGATACATATTCTTCCTGCATATCATTTGAAAGCTGGCGGTACATAAAATCTAATTCGTTGAGCTGGTACACGCTTGTATGTTCGTGGACTTCATCAGCATAAGGCAACACCTTTTCGATAATACGGTAATCCCCACTTTCTGCACCGATACCTAACTTTTCTTCAAACTCGGCAACATCTATCGGCAGTTCAAACCAGTATGATATTGTTTCTTCGCCAGTTGTTCCTCTCGTTTCCACCAGCACCCTTGTTTCCTGCATTGTTCCTCACGTCCTTTCTGTTGTTTCATCACATCTTGTAAGGTCTGGTACGACATACCAAACACATATTTAGAAAAATCTTCTAACTGTCTTTCTTCATAATCGGCAGGGTTCAGCCGTTTCATTTCCTGCCACACCTTACGCTTGTAAGAGGGCAGGTCGGAAATATACTCACAGCCGACTTTTACCTGCATATCCTTAAAAATATCGTTCATTTCATCACTCCAATCTGAAATTTAGGTAAGAAAAAAGCAGTCAATCCTAAGACTAACTGCTTTGTGTGTATGGATATGAAATTGTCAAGCTAGAAACTGTTTATTTTTTCTTTTTAGGTTTTGGCGTTGGTAGTTCATCATACATCACATCAAATAACCCCGTCAGAAAATCTTTATTATCAACTTCTTCCACCAATAACATTTCTTTGGCGTTTTCGTATGGAATTTCATAAGTAACTGTCGGCATATAAGAAATTGCAGACTTTGTTGGTTTTACAAGTAACCTATCATCATATATACCGCCAACGATTTTTCCACGATAATAAATAATAAATTCTCCCATCATTGCACGATATGTTATTTCTTGTAATTCTGATAATTGTTCTAAAACAAATTGTAAATAATCTTTACTTGAAGCCATTTCTAAATCTCCAATCTTGAATTTTATTATTCCAATGCTTTCTTTAAGTCCAGAACAAATTGCTTTTGTTGTTTTTTCAAATAGGTTTTTACAAAAGGTTTCATAAACCACTTTTTAGGTATCACATTTTCTGTAAAGTCTATTTGTGTTTCATTCCCTTTGTCTGTAAAAATACCAATCCAGTGACCTTTCATGTTGCTATTATCCATATCAAATTCCCAGCGTTTATATGGTTCTGCAACGGTAACGGTAAATGTAGTAGCATATCCATTTTTTGTGTATTCAATAAATTGTTTGTCATTTATTATTTCTGTTTTGCTCAAATCACTTCGCCATGAGTTATATTTATCAACAGCTAAAACAATGTTCCAAACTTTTTGAATATCATTACTAATAATTGTATTTATATTTGAAATTGCCACTTTTTCATTTCCCCTTTTCAAACTGGAATTGAACAAAATCGCTGCGCGATGGCCTGCCAAGGCTGTGGCATAGCGATTTTCTATTTTCTGTAACAAAAAGCAGTGGAAAGCAAGTCCTAAAAGTAGTATTGTTAAATCACCACAAAATAACAATCAAACAGGATCGACCTTCCCACTGCCTATGAAAAGAATACCATCCTTCCGCTTGATTGGCAAGCGGTTTTATGACCCAAATGCACCTCCGTGTAAAGCAGTGTTGTGTGATAACTACTGATTTTACATGGAGGATTTTATTATGTACGAAAAATATTTAGAACAACTTGAGGAAGCAGGAAAAATCCGTAACCTCAAAGAACGTTCCATCAACTGCTATAAAAACTATGTTTCTTACTTTCTGAAATATCAGGGTAAGAATCCGGAAGAACTTACCTGTCAGGATGTCAGGATTTTTTTGCTTGCAAAAAAAGATGAAGGGCTGAAAGCTACAACTCTGAATCTTTATAATTCTGCCATCCGTTTTTTCTACAGAAATGTATTGCATATCCTTTGGGATGATATCACAGTTCCACGAATGATTCTGGAACACAAGCTTCCTACAGTATTAACTATTGATGAAATTGACCGCCTGTTAGAAGCTGTTGGTGATATTAAATATAAAGCGATGTTTGCAACAATGTATTCTTCCGGAATGCGTGTTTCCGAAGTCATTCATCTGCATTATGATGATATTTCTCGTTCAAATATGCAGATACATGTCAGAGACACGAAGAACAGGATGGATCGTTACACAATCCTTTCCAAGCGGTGTCTGGATCTCCTTACACAATACTGGTTTGAGAAAGGACGTCCCCGTGGAATTCTGTTTCCTAATAAATTCACCGGTAATTACCTGACAGTCAGTACACTGGAGCAGGTAATGCGCCGTGCTGTATCTGATGCAAAACTTCCACCGAAAGCAACTCCGCACTGTCTGCGTCATAGTTTTGCAACACATCTGATGGAACAAGGTGTGGAACGACAGAATATTCAGGCTCTGCTGGGACACCGTGACCCAAAATCCACGGAAGTTTATCTTCATGTCAGCAACAAATCTCTGATGGGAATTCAAAGTCCGTTTGACAGGAAAGCAGGTGCTGATTATGAATAAGCCCACGGTTCAGGATATTTTCCAGTGTTTTTATCCGGCATATCTTGAAAAGTATTCTCCCTCTCCTGAACAGGCAAAAGTTGCACGGAACATCTTGAACTGTAAAACAGGAGCCTACGGTGCGAATGTCAGTGTATGTGAAGACTGTGGTGCTGTCCAGGTTCATTATAATTCCTGCCGCAACCGCTGTTGTCCCATGTGTCAGGCTGTTCCAAAGGAAATCTGGATGGATGCTCGCAGAGAGGATGTACTTGATGCGCCTTACTTTCACTTGGTATTTACGGTGCCGGACATTCTGAATCCAATCATTTACAGTAATCAGAAGCTATTATATGACACCTTGTATCATGCCGCTTCTGCGACAATCAGTGAACTGACTGCTGACCCAAAACATCTTGGTGCGAATGTTGGATATATCTGTATCTTACATACATGGGGTTCTGAGATGAACTTTCATCCTCATATCCATACAATACTGCTCGGCGGTGGGCTGACATCCAAAAATGAATGGAAAGACAATGGTACTGAGTTCTTTCTTCCCATATGGGCTATCTCCAGAGTCTTCCGTGGAAAATATATGGATGAGTTGAAAAATCTCTGGAATACGAATCAGCTTGAGTTTCATGGAACTGCTGAAAAATACCGTAACCATTATACATTTAAAGAACTGCTTGATTCCTGTTATGATGCGGAATGGATTCCTTATTGTAAGAAAACTTTTAACGGTGCGCAGTCTGTGATTGATTACCTTGGAAAGTATACCCATAGGATTGCCATCAGCAATCACCGCATTATCCGCATGGATGATGAAACCGTCACCTTCTTTGTAAAAGATTACCGAAACAAAGGAGAATGGAAAGAGCTGACCATTTCCGGTATTGAATTCATACGGCGTTTTTTGATGCATGTGCCGCCAAAACGTTTTGTCAGGATTCGTCATTACGGACTTCTTTGTTCCCGAAGTAAACGCAAAAAGCTTACTTTATGCCGGAATCTCCTTGGATGTCAAAAGTATCTCTCGAAACTTCGGGATAAGGAGATTCCTGAAATATTAAAACAGCTTTATGGGATAAATGTCTGTGTGTGTAAATCCTGCGGTGGTCATCTTGGAAAACCACAGCTTCGAATACCACAAAGATGTTAAATCTTATTCCTTTATACTTTTTTGAAGCCTCAAAATTTGAGGTTTTGTTGTTGTACCTATTTATCTGGAAATGCTTGATTTCTGTAGCTTCTGGATAGAAAATCCTGTATAATCATGAGTAAGAACAAAAGATTGAAAGTCCATAGGCAGTGGCTACCCGGACGCTCACTTTGTTCAATTAGGTCAAATCGAAAATGGTGTAAACGAAGAGGCAGTTCACTGGAATGCCAAAACTGCTTTTTCGTTTACCCCATCATCGATTCTAACCTAAAGAATTTGTTTTTGATTAGGAGTATCTTATGAATCATTATCTTCACGTAAAAGCCGATGACGCTGCTGAGGCTATCGAAAATTATATATCCATGCATAATCTTAATCCTCATGACCGTATTCCATCTGAACGTGCCATGGCAGAAGAGCTTGGCATTAACAGGACCACTTGCCGTGAAGCTCTAAAGCGATTGGAAAATGAACATATTCTTTATTCTATAGTTGGGAGTGGCACATATGTGGCACCCCCAAAACTAAGAACAAGTATTGGTATGGGATTTTCACTCGATGCCTATTGTGAAGTAAACGGCTTCAAGCGTTCCAATAAATTAATATATTGCTACCAGACTCTTGCCACAGATTATATAAGCAAAATACTTGGATTATCTCCCTACTCACCAATTTATATTATTAAACGATTGCGGTTTATAAATCAGAAACCGGCAATGATAGAAACTACTCATCTTTCTGAGGCTATGTTTCCTGAATTGTTAAGGAAAATGAAGGAAAATGAAACGCAGTCATTATATGCTTTAATGAAAAACGACTATAACATTATTCCAACTCATCATAGCTATAACGTTTCTATGAATATATGCGACATTGATAATGCTGTTTTACTTGGAATCGAAACCAATTCTCCATTGTTGAATTTCAGCATAATATCTAAAGATTCAAATAACAATGTAATTGAATACTGTCAAAGTCTGCGTCGAATTGACCGATGTTGTATCAATGCCAGTTTCAAAAATTGCTGATACATGAAATTACTTTACCCAGATCACTTACTACATA
>OIOL01000276.1_pt1 | contig 12208 bp, 10 predicted proteins | sample 1585551 | NCBI WGS metagenome assembly OIOL01 (sample SAMN02674699, study PRJEB24791) | human gut metagenome, SKBSTL042 | isolation source: stool | host: Homo sapiens | place: USA
CCTATGAAGAAGCCGTGCAGCACCTTGACCGCACGAATTGGGCGGTCGTCAACAACCCAAATCCGGCGGATCGACTGTACCTGCGCGGCAAGGCGAGCAAGGAAGGGCGCAATCTCGGCAAGTTCTACAACCGAACGCCCGTGTATGTGGAGGAAATCCGCGGCGACTGGGCATATGTGCGCATCGGGCGCGCGACGACGGGTTACATGATGACCAAGTATCTGGCGTTCGGCGAGGATGCGGACAAGGTGGAATGCGCGTTTCCGCAGCTGGAGGTGCGCGAAGAATATCGGCTGAACGTGGCGGACGAGACGACGTATGAATTTGAGGTGCTGGATGAGCCGAGCAAATCCGCACCGTACACGCGCTGGCACAGCGGGGACAACTGGGTCGTTATCGGCATCAAGGGCAATTACTACATCGTCATGAACGACAACGAGAACGTGTGCTACATCCCGCAAAGCCACCTTGGGGAGGGAAACGGCTGACGAAAGGGGAAAATCCGCATGAAAAGAATCCTTGCACTGCTCTTGCTTCTGCTGATGAGCGCCGCGTGTGCTGAATCCGCCCCGCTCCCGTACGCCATCGAATCCGGCTTCCTGATTTTCCCCGCCGAGGACGGCAAGCAGCCCGTGCCCATTGCCGTGAAGGACGGATTCGCCGCGAAAGCGCAGGAATTAGCGGCTGAAAACGCCTATCTTGGAACGCCGATGAATCTGCCGGAGGCGCTGCTGCCGTATGTGTCGGATGAGCTGACGGGCGGCGAAGAACTGGTGGAAATCTATGCGACGGAAGCTGTCATCGTGATGCACACCCGCAGTGCGGCGGACGGCGACGTGCTGCGCTGGGCGGAGTTGGACGGCGGGCAGTATGCGGTGTACCGCAAAATCATCGGGACGGATTTCTGGCTGCAAACGTCAAACGCGGCGGGAAATCTGGCGGAAATTTTCATCGAGGGCGAACACTATGCTGAATACCGCGTTACGCTGAAAGATGGGAAGATGCTGCTGCATTCGGTCTGGGGTGAGCAAGTGTATTTTATCATTGAACCGCACGCGATTTGCAATGACGGCACGTTGACCACCTGCACGAGCGATGGCTATGTGTATGGCAATCACCCGTATTCCGACGTGACCGACCTGCCCTTTGCGGAGTTTCCGACGACCTATGAAGAAGCCGTGCAGCACCTTGACCGCACGAATTGGGCGGTCGTCAACAATCCAAAACCGACCGACCGTCTGCATTTGCGCACCGAACCCGACCGCAAGTCGGTATCGCTGGGCAAGTTCTACAACCGCACGCCCGTGTACGTCGACGAAATCCGCGGCGACTGGGCACATGTCACCATCGGGCGCGACCTCTCCGGCTGGATGATGACGGACTATTTGGCGTTCGGCGCGGATATGGAGAAGGTGGCGTGTGCGTTCCCGCAGCTGACGGTCAAAGAGGCGCATCAGGAGTACGGAGCGGACGAATTTGTCTACGAATACCGCGTGTTCACGGTGCCGGACTTGTCGGCGGACACGATGCGCTGGCACAGCGGGGAAAGCTATTATCTCATCGGCATGGCGGGGAATTTTTACATTATCATGAACAGCGAAGAAGAAATCGCCTACATCCCGCAGGAATGGCTCTGGGCGGGAAACGGTTAAGCAAATCAAAAGCGTCGGACAGCCATGAAAACTGTCCGACGCTATTTTACTGCATGTTTTTGAGGTACGCGAAGATATCGCGGGCAATCGGCGCAGCGGTTGAGCCGCCGCCCTGACCATCGTCGATATCCTCGACGACGACGCACAGCGCGTAGGGGACGCCCTGTGCGAAGCCGATGAACAGACCGTTCGTGATGGCACGCCCGTTCAGCGATGTTTCCGCGCTGCCGGTTTTGCCGCAGATAATCATCCCGCTGACGGCAGCGCGTGTGCCTGTGCCGCTGGTGACGACCGCGCGCATGTACTCCGCCAGAATCGCGGCTTGCCCCTCCGTCATGGCGGTGTGGTAGACGCGGCTGGAGCGGGTATAGCGCGTCACGCCGGACGGGCTGGCGACGCGGTCAATCAGCACGGGTTCCATCATCACGCCCTTGTTCGCGACGGCGGCGGCGAGCAGGCACAGGTGCATCGGCGTGGCGGTGATGGCGGACTGCCCGAAGCCGCTCATGGCGATGTTGAAATTGCTGCGGCTCGTGGTCGGATAGATGCTGTTCTCTACGACGAGATCGCGGAAAAGGAAGTTGTCGTTAAAGCCAAAGGATTCCGCCGCTTCGCGCAGCGCCTTGTCGCCCATGGACAGCGCGTACTGTGCAAAGGCGTTGTTGCAGGAGCGCATGAAGGCGGTTTTCAGGTCAATTGCGCCGTGGCTGGCGGAGCCGTAGTCATGGATGATCTGCCCGTCCACGGTCAAATTGCCGGTGCAGTTGACTTGCATCGTCTGCGCGGAGGGGTTCACGCGGAGCTGCGCGGCGGCGGTCACAAGTTTGAATGTGCTGCCGGGCGTGTAGGGGTTCTGCGTGACACGGTTCCAGTAGGCGTTGGAGGAGGCGGACACGGCGCTGCTGCTCATGGGGTCGAACGTCGGCAGACTGACCATCCCCAGCACTTCGCCTGTCTTGTAGTTCATCACGACCGCCGCGCCGGCTTTGCCGGGCGCGCGCCGCTGGAAGGATTGCAGAATTGCCGTGCAGAGGGAACTGTCCACGGTCAGCGTCACGTTGTCGCCGTGACGCTTCTGTCCGGTCACAAGCGCCTGAATCCGCTCCCAAATTCCGGTCTGGAAGCCGTAGAGGTACGCCGTTTGAAAACTTTCAACCCCGTTGGCAACCTGCCCGTCGGAATCGCCCAGCAGGTGCACAACGGCGCGGCGGGCAGCTTCATTCGCCTGATAAACGCGGGTGACGGTGCCGTCCTCGCTGACGGAAGAGGTCGCCAGCACCACGCCGCTGCGGTCGAGAATATCTCCCGGCACGACGTTCTGCTTCTGCGCCCGTACACGCGGATTTTTCGCGTAGGTGAACCAGCGGTTGCCGTAGAGGGCGATCGAGTGCATCCCGTATGTGCCGAGCAGGGCAAAAAGCGCGAAGAGGAAGAAAGCAAGGAGCTTGAATTTGAACCGCTGCCGCTTCATGCCGCACCTCCACCGTAATCCGCCAAGTCCGCGTCGCGCGCCAAATCATCCTCATTGACACTGGAAACGCCCTGAATCAGCCCAATCAGGCACAGACACGCCACCAGCGACGTGCCGCCGTAGCTCACGAACGGCATTGTCACGCCCGTCAGCGGAATCAGCTTAATCACCCCGCCGATGATGATGAACGTCTGCAAGCCAATCATGGCGGTGCAGCCCATTGCCAGCAGCCCGTGGAAGCGGGTGCGCGCCGCCATTGCGATGGATGTGCCGCGCCAGATGATGGCAACATACATCAGCAGCACGCACGAGCCGAACAGCATCCCGAACTGCTCGCAGATGACGGAGAAGATGAAGTCCGTGTGGTAAACGGGAATCGTCGTCGGGCTGCCCAGTCCCAAGCCGACGCCTAACACGCCGCCGCTGGCAATTGCCATCAGGCTTTGAATGAGCTGATAGCCCGCGTTGTCGTAGTCGCTCCACGGGTCGAGCCAAATCGCGACGCGCTTTTTGACGTGCGCAAACTTCTGATAGCCCAGCAGCGCCGCGCCGACGCCGCCGCCGATGCCGCACAGCATCAGCACCGGATTCCCGGACGAAGCGAAATAGAGCATCAGCGCCACGCCGTAGTATAGCAGCGCCGTGCCGAGGTCGGCTTGCAGCATCAGCACGCCAAGACATGCCACAGAGAAGCCAAGCCACGGAATCAGCCGCCGATCCGCCATGAATCGGCTGATGACGATGATGAGCGTCAGCTTGACGATTTCGCTGGGCTGAACGGAGATGCCGCCGACATAGAACCAGTTTTTCGCGCCGTACGTCTCCTTGCCGATGAACAGCGGGAGGACGAGCAGCACGAGCGAGAGCAGCATCATCGGCCACACGAGCAGCCGGAAGCTGCGCCCGACGCGGATGAGGTAGATGCACACGACCATCGCTGCCAGCCCGACGAAATAGTAGATGGACTGGTGATAGGCATACGTCGGGTTGGTGTCGTAGAGGACGAGCAGCCCCAGCGCACACAGAAAGTTGGTCAGCGACAGCAGCAGCTTATCCACCGGGAAGAGCCGCGGCAGGAAGCCAGTTGTGAACGCGCTCGCCAGCGGTACGGCGACGGCGAGTGCGAGCGCCTGCCATTGGAAATCGCGCAGGAAGAGAAGGCAGAATGCGCTGATGTAGAAAATCGAGACCGCCCGCGACAAAGAGCGTCCGGGGTCTTTCTGCTTTTCACGCCCGCGCCGGCGGTCACGCGCCAAGGAAATCACCTCGCAAAAAATGAAATAGGCGCCTTCTGGCGCGAAAATCTGATTATCATAGAAAGGTATTGTGCGGAAAGCGTTTTGTAACCATAATAATAAGCAACACGCCAATACAAGTATGGTAGTGTGCACCCGAAGGTTTCCAAAGGGCGATCGCAAACTTCGTTTGTTTTCATGCCCTTTGGTCGCGCCCGCAGGCGCGAAATCCCTCTGCAACAATAAAAAGTTAGTGAGCTTTTTGCACTGCCAGAGTTGACTTTCCTATTGTAATGGTAAAAAGAGTAGCTTCCAGAGGGCTTTCCGATCGCCCTCTGGACTCCTTCGGCGGTCGCCTCCCATGTCGCTTGAACTATATTGGAAGGTTTTTTAGTTACTGGCAGGGACGCTTCGCTGCCTGCTCCTTTATTGACTTTTCCTTTGGAATGGTCGCCCGAAAAACAGTTGGGGCGTTGCCCCAAACCCCACAAGGGAGCTCCGCCCCTTGACCCCGCAAGGGACATTGTCCCTTGACCCTTTTTTGGCTGCCCGGCTTGTCGGTTCTCAAAGCGTAATCGCTATCGAAGCAATTATCGCCCCAAGTGTCTTTGCCAAGAGAATCGTCACTCGTACCGCACCCGACACGTCCCCCAATCGAAACCTTCTCATCAGCACCGGCGCAACCTCCAAAATTTCCCCCAGCGCCGACGCGACCATCCCCACAAACATCCCGCCGACAACCATCGCTGCCACCCCGAACACCCCCGGCAGACCCAGCGTCCACTGCAGCGCATTATGCAGCGCTGCCAGCATCAGTCCGCTAAACAGCGCCAGCCCCATCATCCGCGGCGACGCGGCGTGCAGCAGGTGCTGAATCCGCGCGGGCAGGTGCAGCACGCACCATACGCTGCTGACCGCCACCGACATCGCTGCGCCGCTCATCAACCCGATGAGGATGGCAAGCACGCTATTCAATCGGCTTCCCCTCTGCTTTCTCCATGTCCTCCTGATATTCGGTCAGCTTGACCTCCAAGGGCGTTGTTTGATGCGGGAAGGGAATCGCGTAGAACACGCATACGCCCAGCGCAACGCCGATGCAGTAGGGGATGGTGATGAGACGCACGTCGTCCGGCGGCGCACCGGTGATGGCGGCGTAAACATCCGCCTGCGCCTGCGGCATATTCACGTCGGCGTGAAACCACGTCAGGCCCAAAGCGCTGCCGAGCAGCAGAATCAGCAGCGCCGCCGCCGTCCGCACAGGGCGCAGAAAATCCTTGCCGCGCGCCTTGATGCGGTGGACGTAGCAGACATCCGCACCGATGAGGGAAATGTCCTCCTGTGGAAAAACTTTTTTGAGCGCCTTGGCAACGGCGATGGCATCCAGCGTGTAGACGCCGGGGGAGGTTGGGCAGAAGAGGGAGCAATGCCCGGCTTTTTCGCTGCCCAGCACTTTGGCAGCATCCGCGACATGGAGGGTTTCGCCCTGCGCGAGCTTCACGCGGGCGCGCAGCTGCACATAAATCATGCGGATTTCTCCTCCTTCTTATGCGGAATATCCGAACAGCGCGCGCCAGAAGCCGCCCCACGTCCAGTCCCATTCGAGGGTGTCGGGCGTATCGGCGGCATCCGCCGGGATGCGCGCGAAATACGCCGTCCAGCCGAAGAGCGAACGAAGCAGGGCATCCTCCGTCAGCGCGGGGACGGAAAACAGCAGCACCCAGCAGAGCAGCAGGGTAGGAAGTGTTCGTTTCATAATGGGTTCACCTCCGCTGATGATACCGTCAATATCCCCGAAAGCGTCAGAAAGTATACGGGAATGTAAATCTTTTGGGTGTTCGCTTTACGGAAAGGCAAAAGTGTGATAAGATAAACCATACGGACAGTGCTGCGCCGCTGTCCCTTGATGATTTTGACGGAACTTCCGCGCAGAATGGAGGAACAGGAAACACATATGGAAAAATGGATGAAGGGCCGCTATATGGCCAACCAGAAGCGATTGAGCGTCGGGACGGGTGTTCCTGCGCCGCGCGGACGGGGCATTGTGATGCTGATCCTGCTGGCGCTGGTTGTGGCGCTGGCGGCTGTCAGCGTGACGACCGTTGCGAAGCTTTCCAGCGTCAACAGCCGCAATATCGCCATGATGCAGGAACAGTGCCGGGACGCGGTGGCGCTGTCGACAACGCTTAGCCGGACAGCCAGCTCGTCCTCGGCCGCCACAGTGGGCAAAATCCGCGCCGATGTGCACGCGATTGATGTTATCAACCAAATGAAGATGCTGCAGGACGGCACGAACCACGCCTACGTCAGCACGGAACTGATTTCAAGGATTTACACCATCCTCGACGCCTATTCCAACCAGCTCATCACCGGTATGAGCACGATGGAGGAGCAAACGAACCTTTCTGCGGCACTGCAGGAACTTTCTGCGGCATTGTCGGGGCTATAAAACGCGAAAGGCACTGCACGCGCGGCAGTGCCTTTTTGCAGCGAAAAATTCTGAAAATTCCCGAAAAAAAGCGCGAAATGCGCCGTCTAATTGAATGACGAATCCATGAAGAACGGAAAGGAAGCGAATTGCCATGCGCGCCCGACGCCTGCTTATCCTCTTGATGATGCTCCTGCTGCTCCCGCAGGCACAGGCGGAGCGGCTGACCCTCTACACTCGTCCGGGTCAGGTGGATGAAGCCGCGCCATTCCAGCTGCGCCCGACGGAGCTGTCCATTTGCAGCGTGACCCGCGCCATGGGTGGCGTGGTGGTGCTGGCAAATGATGATAATTATGACAGCTTGTCGCTGTACTTCTGGCAGGACGGCATGACGGAAATGCGCAAGCTCGGCGGCGGGTTCTACTGGGTGATGAGCAGCGATACGATGGAGACGGCGCAGGAATCCTGCGAATACTCCATGAGCCGTGTGCCGAATTACCGGATGCCCGATTTGACCCATGCCATCAGCAATCTGACCTCCGACGGCGAAACGCTCTATGCCCTCAACCGTATAAACGGGCTGATTTTCAAAATTTCGGAGACGAAGGACGGTTTGCAGACAGAAGACGTCTGCACGATGGCGAATCTGTCCTGCCTGAACATCAGCTATCGGGACTTGGAGACAGACAAAGTATACACCTATCCGGCGTCGCTGACGCGGATGCATGTCTGCGGTTCGGTGCTGGCAATCAGCGTGATGCAGGAAAACGGCATCAAGGTGGTGCTGGTGGACTTGGCAGACGGCGCCATTCGCGAAATTGCGGATGAGTCGCTGGAAGCTATGTACGAGTGGGCAGATGGCGAATTGCTGCTGTGGCGGCTGGAGGGGTCGCCCAACGAAATCAGCCGCAGCAGCGGAACATATACGCTGTCGCGTTATAGGGTGGCGACGGGGGAGGAAACCCTGCTCAGCACGGGTGTGCCGTATAAAAAACGCAGCGAATGCGGCGCGTATGACCCGTACAGCGGCAGCTACTACGACGTGAGAACACGCCAAATTGTGCGGACGACGGATTTCGTGCAGGAAGACCCTGTGGTAACCTTCCCAGCAGCGAACGTGAATATTGCGGTCACAAAAGACAGCATCGTCGGTGTGAACCTGAGCAGCGTTTACGTCCGCTCGAAGGAAAACGGCAATATGACCGTGCTGCGCATCCAAAGCAGCAACGGCGCAAGCAACACCGCCCTGCAGCACTTCGCGGAGGAAAATCCGGAGGTGATTCTGGCGCAGGAGACGCTGGCGAAGAGCGCTATGAATGCGGCGAGCTTGGCGGCGCGCATGAGTGCCTCTGCCGATGCGCCGGACATCCTGCGCCTGGGGCTGACGCCGGATACGCCTGAAGCGGACGGCAGCTGGCCGCTGGACGTGCTGATGGACAAGGGCTGGTGCATGGACTTGTCAGTCTACCCGGAGGTATCGGACTATGTGTCCCGGCTGAACGGGATTTACCGCGACGCGGTGACGCGCAACGGCAAAATCTACGCTCTGCCCATCTACGCATGGAGTTACGGCTACTTCATCAGCCGAAACGTGATGGAAAAGCTCGGCTTGCAGGAAAGTGACATTCCAACGAATCTCATTGACCTTTGTGCGTTCATCACGAAATGGAACGACAACCTTACGGGCGCGTATGCCGCCTACACGCCGCTGGAGGAGACGGAATCATACCGCGAGCGCGTCTTTGACCTGATGGTGCGCGACTGGATTGGCTACTGTCAGGCGGAGAACATTCCCCTGCGCTTTGACCATCCCGTTTTCCGGGAGATGATGGCGGCGCTGGATGCCATGCGCACGGACAAAATCGAGCAGGCGAATCAGCAGGTCAACGAAGAAATCAGCGACCACCGCGAATGCCTGATCTGGACGGATGCGCAGGCGGTTGGGAATTTCGCAAACTACGCGGATGCTTTCGGCAGCCGGATTTTCCTGCCGATGGCGCTGACGCCGGATGTGACCACGCATTACGGCATCGGCTACATGACTGTGCTGGTGGTGAATCCGCGGACGATGAATGCGGATTTAGTCGGCAAGATGCTTGCGCAGGTAATCGCTGACCAGGAAGCAACGGCAAAGTGCGTGCTGCTGGCGGATTACGACGAGCCGATAGAGGATTCCTACTACTTGATAATGGTGCGCGACTACGAGAAAACGCTGACGGAACTGCGCAGGCAGCAGGAAAATGCACCTGTTTGGAAGAAGCAGGGGATCCAGGAGCGTATCAACGAGGAAGAGGCGAGCTTGCAGCGATACACGGTGCGGGAGAGGTGGACGATTGCGCCCAAGACGATTGAACTCTATCAGCAGACGATTCTGCCGATGAGTTACCTGCGCCGTCCGGGGATTTTGGCGGATTCGGATGCGTTCAGTGCGCTGGTGTCGCAGGTGCATCAGGGGGAAATCTCGCTGGAGGAGTTTGTGGAGAAAGCGGATAAGCTGATAGAAGGATTGGAGCAATAAAGCTTTTTCTCCCTGCATAAACACGCGGAAGAAGTAGGAAAGAGCAGTCAACTCAATCGCGCGAAAGGGTCAAGGGGCAATGCCACTTGAAGAAAATTTGTAAAAGAGGAAACGAAAAGGGATTTTCAAACGTCTAATATGTGTGGGCTAAACGGAAAAGCGCTGCCGGATGGTTCGCACAGATGGAAATAATGATATGCCCCCTGCAAAGGGTGGAACGTGAAGGAGGTTTCAAGGAGCATGAAGTTCAGAAAAATGGCGAGTGTGCTGCTGGCGGCAAGCCTGCTGATTGGCTGCGCGGCGGCGGAGAATCGGACGATTTTCAAGAAGCTGAGCGAAGAGGAAAGCATGGCGAATGAAGCGCTGCCGGTGGAGGAACGTGCGGAAAGCTTTTCCCCGGCGGGGCTGCTTTCGCTGAAGGACCGCGCGGCGATTCTTGTGCAAGATGACACCTCGCGCCTGTATTCGCTCTACACTTGGCAGCCCGGTCAGCAGGAAATGGCGCTTGTTGCGTCGAATATGTACCGAGCGGGAGGCTATGCGCAGCTGAAAGACCTGCAAGAACGGCTGGAAAACCTGAAAGAGGACGCTCTCGCGGGCACGGAATTGCCGGACGCGGCGCATTGCTTCTCCATGCTCGTCACGGACGGCGAAAAGGTGTACGGCATCAACCACTTGACCGGCGGCATCTTCACCATCAGCGGCGAAAACGGCAAGGCCGTGTACACCGATGTTGCAACGGTGCAGGACACGAAAATCTTCATCCAAGAGGAGGAAGATTACAGCTATGCCCTTATTCCGGACACGGTGGCGGCATCGGGCGATACCGTGCTGATGCTGATGAACACATGGGACGACAAGGGCCGAGTGACAAACCTTTACGCGCTTAGCTTGACGGACGGAAGCGTCCGCAAGGCGAATGTGGAGAACGTACGCAACGTCTGCGCCTACAAGGACGGCAAATTTCTCGTGATTGCCTCGCAGAAGAAGGAAGACTGGGACGAAAACGGCAATCGCATCCCGCAGATGGCAATGGTCTATGACCCGGCGACGGATACGACAACGATGCTGTCCAGCAACATTGGCGTGAGAGATGATTTCTCTTATCAGCAGCTGGCGTACAGCGAAAAGCTGGATGCAGTGCTGTACTGTGACAGCACGCAGGTCATGGGCACGACGAACTTCCAGAAGGCGACGCTGTATGCGTACCTCCCGATGGAGGGCTATCACGTTGCAATCGTGGGTGATACGATTGTTTCGGCGGATTACAGCTCCGGCATCTTCGCGCGCACGCTGACGGAAAACTATCAGCCGAACCACGTCATTCACCTGTCCGGCACGAGCGTCTGGGGCGGCATTCGCTATTATGCGATGGACTACCCGGAAGTGGCGGTTGTCTCGGATTCGGACATTGACAGCGCCAGCGCGGAAGAGGTCGCGCGCGCATTCGCTCCGGGCGACGATGCGCCGGATATTGTGAGTGCGTATGTCAATTCGTACACGTCGCGCGACGCGGCGGGCGGATTGGCGATTGAGCGCCTGAACCAGAAGGGGTACTGCAAGGACTTGTCCGTGTACCCGGCGGTGAAGGCGTATGTTGAGAGCCTGAATCCCGTTTTCCGCGACTTCGTGACCGATCAAAACGGCAAGATTTTCGCCCTGCCCATCAGCGTCGGCGGCGCGTACGCGTTCACCATCAACCCGAAGGTGTTTGAGGAAATGGGACTGACGATGGACGACATTCCGACGAACTTCATCGACCTGTGCGCTTTTGTGACGCGCTGGAACGACGAGTTTGTGGAGGATTACCCGAACTTTGCGCCGCTGGACTCGACCGAAAAGTACAAAGACCGCATGTTCCGCTTGGCACTGCGCGAGTGGAAGGGATACTGTCAGGCGACGAATCAGGACTTGCACTTTGACGACCCGATTTTCCGCGAGATGGTGGCGGCGATTGACGCCATGCGCTGCGACCGCATTGAGGAAAGCAACAAGAAAACGAGTGACGAAGAAAGCGACTACAAGCAGCCGCTCATCTTCACTGGCACTTGGATGCTGAACTCCTACTACGACGGCGACGTGACCTTCGGCAAGGACAAGACGCCCAAGCTCATTCAGATGACGCTGACGAAGGACACGGCCTTCTACCTCGGTCAAGGCATTGAGATAGAATTGATGTTCATCAATCCGCGCACGACGGACAGCGACGAAATCGGCACGCTGCTGGAATACGTCATCAAGAACATCCGCGACGAACAGAAGGTGGAGCTGGTGGCAGGCTGCACGACGCCGATTGAAAATCCATGGTACGAGGAACAGCGGAAGCAGAACGAAGCAGACCTCGTGATGTATCAGAAGGCGTACGACGAAGCGTCGGCGGAAGAAAAGAACGCTTACAAGGAACAGCTGGACGAATTTAAGCGGTACATGGAACAAAGCGCGGAAAGCGATCGTTATACAGTATCGCCGGCGTACATTCAGCGGTATCAGGATGTAATTCTGCCGGCGCTGTACATCGGCAAACCGACGGTTTTGGACAGCACGGACAACACATCGGGGCTGAAAACGCTGGTGCAGCGCTATATTGATGGACAGATTACGCTTGACCAGTTCATTCGCGAGGCGGATGGAAAGCTGCGGATGATTCAGCTGGAAAATCAGTAAAGCGCAGGGGATTCGCGCCTGCGGGCGCGAGGAGGGGGCTTTCCGATCGCCCCCTCCACCCCTTCGGCACCGCCACTTTTGGGGCTTCACGCGGCTTGATTTGTCCGTTTCCCGGATAAACACGCGGAACCTGTATGCAAGTGCGCGCAACTCAATCGCGCGAAAGGGTCAAGGGAGGAACTCCCTTGTGTCCGTTTCCCGGATAAACACGCGGAACCTGTATGCAAGTGCGCGCAACTCAAT
>OIOL01000327.1_pt1 | contig 10399 bp, 6 predicted proteins | sample 1585551 | NCBI WGS metagenome assembly OIOL01 (sample SAMN02674699, study PRJEB24791) | human gut metagenome, SKBSTL042 | isolation source: stool | host: Homo sapiens | place: USA
CGGCGTGCCTAATACATGCAAGTAGAACGCTGAAGAGAGGAGCTTGCTCTTCTTGGATGAGTTGCGAACGGGTGAGTAACGCGTAGGTAACCTGCCTTGTAGCGGGGGATAACTATTGGAAACGATAGCTAATACCGCATAACAATGGATGACTCATGTCATTTATTTGAAAGGGGCAATTGCTCCACTACAAGATGGACCTGCGTTGTATTAGCTAGTAGGTGAGGTAACGGCTCACCTAGGCGACGATACATAGCCGACCTGAGAGGGTGATCGGCCACACTGGGACTGAGACACGGCCCAGACTCCTACGGGAGGCAGCAGTAGGGAATTTTCGGCAATGGGGGAAACCCTGACCGAGCAACGCCGCGTGAAGGAAGAAGTAATTCGTTATGTAAACTTCTGTCATAGAGGAAGAACGGTGGATATAGGGAATGATATCCAAGTGACGGTACTCTATAAGAAAGCCACGGCTAACTACGTGCCAGCAGCCGCGGTAATACGTAGGTGGCGAGCGTTATCCGGAATTATTGGGCGTAAAGAGGGAGCAGGCGGCACTAAGGGTCTGTGGTGAAAGATCGAAGCTTAACTTCGGTAAGCCATGGAAACCGTAGAGCTAGAGTGTGTGAGAGGATCGTGGAATTCCATGTGTAGCGGTGAAATGCGTAGATATATGGAGGAACACCAGTGGCGAAGGCGACGATCTGGCGCATAACTGACGCTCAGTCCCGAAAGCGTGGGGAGCAAATAGGATTAGATACCCTAGTAGTCCACGCCGTAAACGATGAGTACTAAGTGTTGGGAGTCAAATCTCAGTGCTGCAGTTAACGCAATAAGTACTCCGCCTGAGTAGTACGTTCGCAAGAATGAAACTCAAAGGAATTGACGGGGGCCCGCACAAGCGGTGGAGCATGTGGTTTAATTCGAAGCAACGCGAAGAACCTTACCAAGTCTTGACATCCCTCTGACCGATTCTTAACCGAGTCTTTCCTTCGGGACAGGGGAGACAGGTGGTGCATGGTTGTCGTCAGCTCGTGTCGTGAGATGTTGGGTTAAGTCCCGCAACGAGCGCAACCCTTATCTTCAGTAGCCAGCATATAGGATGGGCACTCTGGAGAGACTGCCAGGGATAACCTGGAGGAAGGTGGGGATGACGTCAAATCATCATGCCCCTTATGATTTGGGCTACACACGTGCTACAATGGCGTAAACAAAGGGAAGCGAGCACGCGAGTGTGAGCAAATCTCAAAAATAACGTCTCAGTTCGGATTGTAGTCTGCAACTCGACTACATGAAGCTGGAATCGCTAGTAATCGCGGATCAGAATGTCGCGGTGAATACGTTCCCGGGTCTTGTACACACCGCCCGTCACACCATGGGAGTCAGTAACGCCCGAAGTCAGTGACCTAACTGCAAAGAAGGAGCTGCCGAAGGCGGGACCGATGACTGGGGTGAAGTCGTAACAAGGTAGCCGTATCGGAAGGTGCGGCTGGATCACCTCCTTTCTAAGGAGCAAGCGAAAGCGGAAACGCAGACGCTTCATCCTAAAGGTCGATCTGGTTGACAAGGGAAGCGAAAGCGAAACAAGTTGACCAGTAAGGAGCTGTCACAGGACAGCAGGGCTGACAAAAGTCAGCAGCTGAAGAAGGAAACGAAGGATCAGCAAAAGGACGCACAGCGTCAAAGAGGAAATCTGTTGTGTTTGCGAAGAAAAGTTCTGTATCGTTTTCAGGGTTCGCGAAAGCGAAAACTGAACAGTTTCAAAGCGAACCGTTGAGATGAAACCGAAAGGAAGAAATCAAAACGAAACGCAGCGAAGCTGCCTGCACCTTGACAACTGCACAGAGAATGATTCTAAATAAAAGACCAGTTGCAACGGAGTAATGAGTGAAAACTCGCATACGAAGTTGACCAGTTGGTCTCAGGATCAAGCGACGAAAAAATCAAGCTAATAAGAGCACAGGGTGGATGCCCAGGCACCAAACGCCGACGAAAGACGTGGCAAGCTGCGAAAAGTCACGGGGAACCGCAAGCAGGTATTGATCCGTGAACGTCTGAATGGGGAAACCCGGCGGGTTAACAGCCCGTCACTATTAACTGAATCAATAGGTTAATAGGGGGAACGCGGGGAACTGAAACATCTCAGTACCCGTAGGAAGAGAAAATAAAGAATGATTTCCTAAGTAGCGGCGAGCGAACGGGAAAGAGGCCAAACCGAAGGGCTTGCTCTTCGGGGTTGTGGATCAGCAAAAAGGACGGAAGACCTTAGCAGAAGAGGATTGGAAAGTCCCGCCAGAGAGGGTAAAAGCCCCTTACGCGAAAAGGTCAAACGACGAGCTGACACCAGAGTACCGCAGGACACGAGAAATCCGGTGGGAAGCCGGGAGGACCACCTCCCAAGCCTAAATACGAATTGGTGACCGATAGCGCATAGTACCGTGAGGGAAAGGTGAAAAGAACCCCGGGAGGGGAGTGAAAAAGAACCTGAAACCCTGTGTTTACAAGCAGTGAAAGTGCGAGCAAGGCACGATCACGTACTTTTTGTAGAACGGACCGGCGAGTTACGTTATGCAGCAAGGTTAAGAACTGAAGGTTCGGAGCCGAAGCGAAAGCGAGTCTGAATAGGGCGATAGTTGCATGACGTAGACCCGAAACCGGGTGACCTATCCATGAGCAGGTTGAAGTGGAGGTAAAGCTCCATGGAGGACCGAACCAGACGTCTGTTGAAAAAGGCGGGGATGACTTGTGGATAGGGGAGAAATTCCAATCGAACCCGGAGATAGCTGGTTCTCCTCGAAATAGCTTTAGGGCTAGCCTCATGGATCATTGGTGGGGGTAGAGCACTGAATGTGCGCGGGGGCCACAAAGCCTACCAAACGCTATCAAACTTCGAATACCATACAATGCAGACCATGGGAGTCAGTCCGCGAGAGATAAGTTCCGCGGGCAAAAGGGGAACACCCCAGATCAACCGCTAAGGTCCCCAAGTTCACGTTAAGTGGAGAAGGATGTGGAATTGCACAGACAACCAGGATGTTGGCTCAGAAGCAGCCACACATTTAAAGAGTGCGTAATAGCTCACTGGTCGAGTGATTGTGCGCCGAAGATGTCCGGGGCTAAACGTGACACCGAAGCGATGGGTGCATCTGAAGAAGATGCGCGGTAGAGGAGCAATGTGCAGAGGCAGAAGCCGTATCGAGAGGCACGGTGGACACTGCACAAGAGAGAATGCCGGTATGAGTAGCGAGAGGCATGCGAGAAACATGCCCGTCGAAAGCCCAAGGTTTCCTGGGGAAGGTTCATCCGCCCAGGGTAAGTCGGGGCCTAAGCCGAGGACGGAAGTCGTAGGCGATGGACAGCAGGTGTAGATTCCTGCACTACCGATGGAATGAAGCAGTGACACAGAAGGATAACTCGAGCAGGGTGATGGTCAACCCTGTGCAAGCATCAAGGTTGGGTTGTAGTGAAGTACGCAACCCTATAAGCTGAGGTGTGATGCGGACCGAAATTTCAGTAGGGAAGCGAGTGAGTTCACGCTGGCGAGAAAAGCTGCTAGTACATCCAAAGGTACCCGTACCGGAAACCGACGCAGGTGGGCGAGGAGAGAATCCTGAGACGAACGGGAGAACCCTTGTTAAGGAACTCGGCAAAATGACCCCGTAACTTCGGGATAAGGGGTGCCTGCGAGAGCAGGCCGCAGAGAATAGTCACAAGCGACTGTTTAGCAAAAACACAGGTATCTGCGAAAGCGAGAGCTGACGTATAGGTGCTGACACCTGCCCGGTGCTGGAAGGTTAAGGGAACATGTTAGAGCAATCGAAGCATCGAACCGAAGCCCCAGTAAACGGCGGCCGTAACTATAACGGTCCTAAGGTAGCGAAATTCCTTGTCGGGTAAGTTCCGACCCGCACGAATGGTGTAACGACTTGTGAGCTGTCTCAACAGGGGGCCCGGTGAAATTGAAGTATGGGTGAAGATGCCCATTACCCGCGACTGGACGGAAAGACCCCGTAGAGCTTTACTGCAGCCTGATATTGAGTTTCGGTAACTGATGCACAGGATAGGTGGGAGTCTGAGAGACACGGGTTTCGGCTCGTGTGGAGACGCTGTTGGGATACCACTCTTCGGTTACTGAAATTCTAACATAGCTCTGTGAAACCAGAGGATGGACAGTGTCAGGTGGACAGTTTGACTGGGGCGGTCGCCTCCGAAAGAGTAACGGAGGCGCCCAAAGGTACCCTCAGAATGGATGGAAACCATTCGAAGAGCGCAAAGGCAGAAGGGTGCCTGACTGCGAGATTGACAAATCGAGCAGAGACGAAAGTCGGGCTTAGTGATCCGGCGGTATTGAGTGGAAAAGCCGTCGCTTAACGGATAAAAGCTACCTCGGGGATAACAGGCTGATCTCCCCCAAGAGTCCACATCGACGGGGAGGTTTGGCACCTCGATGTCGGCTCATCGCATCCTGGGGCTGTATTCGGTCCCAAGGGTTTGGCTGTTCGCCAATTAAAGCGGCACGCGAGCTGGGTTCAGAACGTCGTGAGACAGTTCGGTCCCTATCCATCGTGGGCGTAGGAGTCATGAGAGGAGCTGTTCCTAGTACGAGAGGACCGGAATGGACGCACCACTGGTGCAACTGTTGTCGTGCCAACGGCATAGCAGGGAAGCGAAGTGCGGATGGGATAAACGCTGAAGGCATCTAAGCGTGAAGCCCACCTCAAGAATAAGACTCCACAATAGACCCCTGGAGGACTACCAGGTAGATAGGTCATCGGTGGAAGCGCTGTAAGGCGTGTAGCTTGATGATACTAATCGGTCGAAAGCTTCATTTAACGCTTGAAAGCTGAAAATGAGGATGGCTGAGCGGAGCGTAAGCAATGCGAAGTCAAGCGAAAGCAAATCTGAAACAGAAAACTGAGAACTAATTGGAACGGTCTGAAGAATCATTCGATGTGCAGTTGTCAGGGTGCGGGGTCTTCGACCCTTCTCTTTCTGAAAGGCAAGAAAGAGAAAGTCGAAGCAACGAAATAGCCACAATTTCCGGTGGCAATGACGGAGAGGTTCCACCTGTTCCCATCCCGAACACAGCAGTTAAGCTCTCCAGTGCTGAAAGTACTTGGCTGGACACGGCCCGGGAGGATAAGTCACTGCCGGATTCCATAATCCTCAGTAGCTCAATGGCAGAGCACTCGGCTGTTAACCGAGTTGTTGTAGGTTCGAGCCCTACCTGGGGAGCGCTTGCCGATTCCGCATGGAGTCGGCTTTTTTTGTAATATCATAAGGAGGCAAAGCATGAAGCGCAAAGGAATGCGTCGGCGCCGCAAATTGGTGCTGCTGGCAGTTTTGCTGATAATGGTGAGCATAGCGGTATGGCGGATTTGGCAAACGCCGCGCCCGGTGGTGCTGCACCGGCAGGATGCGTGGCTGTCATCCGCCGAGCCGGAAATGGTGGACACGCTGCCCGACAATGCGTTCACGGCGGAGCTGCCGGAGGAAATCGACGGCCGCCTTTTGTACATCCGCGATTATTCCGCATCGGGGCATTACCAGATTGTATGGGAGAATGTATCAGCGGAGGCGGCGGAATCGTACCTGACTGCCCTGCTGGACAAGGGTTTCACGCGCCTGATGGGGACGGCGGAGGATATCGCCAGCGGCGTTTTGCTTGCGCGCGGCGACTTGACGCTGAGTATCTCCCTGTCCGGCGGGACGCTGAACATGCTGATGACGCGCGCTGAAGAATCTACGCCGACACCGCTTCCGGAGTGGCTTGCAGATTGGTAATCCCCGCGAAAGGTGCTTCCATGCCGCGAAAAGATGTGCTATAATGGAGACACATATGATTTTCGGAGGTCGCTTATGGCGAAGGAAAAGACCCTGTTTGCCTGCACCGCGTGCGGGTATGAAACATCCCGCTGGGTGGGGCGCTGTCCGGGGTGCGGCGCGTGGAACACGATGGTGGAGTCCGCGCCTATTGTGACGGGTGCGCCCGCGAAAGCCCCGAAACAGCGGCCGGGCACAGGCGCTTCAGCCATGCTCCTCCGCGAAATCCCGGAAGATGTGGCGGTTCGCTCGTCCACGGGCATCAGCGAGCTTGATCGCGTGTTAGGCGGCGGCATTGTCGAAGGGGCGCTGATGCTCATCGGCGGCGATCCCGGCATCGGCAAATCCACGCTGCTGCTTCAAGTGTGCGCGAATTTGTGCAAAACGGGCAAGCGTGTGCTGTATGTCAGCGGCGAGGAATCCGCCAAGCAGCTGAAACTCCGCGCGAACCGCCTCGGCATCACGTCGGAGACGCTTTATGTGCTGGCGGAAAACGCGCTGGACAATGTGGAAGAAAAACTGCGCGGTTTATCGCCGGACGTCGCCGTCATCGACTCCATTCAGACAATGTATCGCCCTGATATGGCGTCCGCGCCGGGTTCAGTCAGTCAGATTCGCGAATGCACGAGCCAAATCATGCGCCTGTGCAAGGAGAGCGGCACGGCGATTTTCCTTGTCGGGCATGTGACGAAGGACGGCGCGATTGCCGGCCCGCGAATGCTGGAACACATGGTGGACGTCGTGCTGTACTTCGAGGGCGACCGTCAGCAGGAATATCGGCTGCTGCGCGCGGTCAAAAACCGCTTCGGGTCGGTCAATGAGCTGGGCGTTTTCCAGATGACGGAAGCCGGAATGCAGATTGTGCCGAACCCGTCGGAGCAGCTGCTGAGCCATCGCGCGAAGGGCGCAAGCGGCTCGGTCGTGTTCTGCGGACTGGAAGGCTCACGCCCGCTGCTGTGCGACGTGCAGGCGCTGGCAAGCACCTCATACTTCGGCACGCCGCGGCGGACGGTCGGCGGTGCGGATACCGGGCGCGTGGCGCTGCTGCTGGCAGTGCTGGAGAAGCGTGCGAATCAGAAAACATATAATCAGGATGTGTATATCAACGTCGCGGGCGGGTTGGAGCTGTCCGAGCCGGCGGCGGATTTGGCGCTGTGTATGGCGGTCGTGTCGTCGCTGAAGGATGCCGCGATTGGCGCGGAAGTCGCTGTGATGGGCGAAGTCGGCTTGGCGGGCGAAGTCCGCGCGATTCCGCAGTGCGACCGACGCATCTCCGAATGCCAGCGGCTGGGATTTACGACCATCCTGCTGCCGAAGGAAAATATGCGGCGGCTGAAAGCGCCGGAAGGCATGAAGCTGGTGGGCGTCGATACGGTAATGCAGGCAATCAGCGTTTTATTCTAATGGTGTTGTTCTATTGTAAGGAGTTTTGCAACAGCTATGAAATCGGATCTTGTGAAGAAACTGCTGCGGGCACTGGTGACGGCGCTGGGCATCGGGCTGGGGTCGGTGCTGGCGTTCGTCATCGTGCAGCTGAACGCAATGGCGGGCAACCCCGCAATGAGCGTCGGCGCGCTGCTGGCGCTGTATGCGGCGTTTGCGCTGCTGCTGGGGCTGGGCGGATACCTGATTGCGCCGCGCACGATTGACAGCATTACCCGCCTCATCGCGCTGGTCGAGCGCTGCATGGACAAAATGACGTTCGAGCAGCAGGCTGGCAGCATCAGCGGGCTTGTCGGCGGTTTCATTATCGCCGCGCTGCTGTCACAGCTGGTGATGCTCATGGGCGCGAGCATGTTTACTGTGGCGATGTGCGCGATTCTGTTCGTGGTGTTCGGCGTTTTGGGTGTGACGCTGGGGATTCGCCGCGCGGCGGATTTCAAGCGGATGTTCCAGCGCTTCAGCCCCAAAGGGAACAAGCAGGTTGCTTTGTCGCACAGGAAAATCAAGACGGCGAAACCGAAACTGCTGGACGAAACCGTGCTGATTGACGGGCGCATTGCTGCCGTCTGCCGCGCGGGATTTCTGGAGGGGACGCTGCTGATTCCACGCTCGGTGGAGAAGGAATTGCAGCGCCTGAGCGCATCGGAGGAGGAGACGTGCCGAATCCGCGGCGAAAAGGGACGAGAAACGCTTTCGCAGCTCGAAGCATTGGGGCGCGTCAAGCGTGTAGACAGCGCGGCGGGCGGCGAACTCGCGCAGGTGCTGCTGGCGGACGCGAAGAAGCACCATATGGTGATTGTGACATGCGACGCGGCAATGAGCCGGGCGGCGGAAAAGGCGGGCGTGGCGGCGCTGAACCTGAATGACCTTGCCTGCGCGCTTCGCCCGATGGTGCAAATGGGCGACTTGCTGGATGTGCGCATCGTCAAGGCAGGGCGTGAAGCCACGCAGGGCGTAGGGTATACGCCGGATGGGACGATGGTCGTTGTTGAAGGCGGGCGCGATGCGGTGGGACAGGTGCTGCATGTGCAGGTGAGCAGCGTCTTGCAAACCAGTGCCGGACGGATGATCTTCGCGAAGAAAGTCTAACGTTCCCCCAATCAACACGCGGGCGTTGTATGAGCGTGTCACCGACTCAATCGCGCGAAAGGGTGCAGGGACAAAGTCCCTGCCGGAGTCCAGAGGCAGCGCCTCTGGGGAGGTCTTTTGATATGGAAAGTAAGTTGATTTTGGCGTTTCATGTGGCACCGCAGAAACTGGGGAAAATCCGGTTCTGCGCGATGAAAATGGGGATGCGCGTGATGGACGTGCCGCTGGCGGACTGCGGGCAGACGCTGGGGGCACTGTGCGGAAAGGCGGAGCGTCAAGCGGATGCAGCCGCGCCGGAGAATGCCGTCGGCAGCGAAATGCTCTACTTCGCGTTCTCGGAACTGCCGCTGGTGGAACGCTTCCTGACGACGATGAAGCAAATGCGCGTCCCCCCGGTGCGGCTCAAGGGCGTTATGACCGAAACGAACCTCGCATGGACGCCCGCCCAGCTGTATGAGGAGCTGACGCGCGAGCATCAGGCGATGGCGGGGCACGGCGCGCCCATCCACGCGGCAAAACAGGAGGAATAAATGATGCTGATTCAGGTGGCACCAGGGCAATCCCTGCAAACGGTGATTGATGCGCTTCCGGCGGACGACCAGCCTGTGACGATTCATCTTGCGCCCGGCGTGTACGAGGAAAAAATCGCGCTTCGCCGCCCGCACACCCGCATTGAGGGCGAAAGCGCCGAAACGACCCGCATCACTTGGCACGACGGCGCAGCGGAAATCCTCCCCGACGGCAAAAAACGCGGCACGTTCCGCACGGCAACGCTGCTCGTCAATGCCCGCGACTGCGCACTCCGCAACGTGACAGTGGAGAACAGCGCATATCCGCGCGAGCAGGTCGGTCAGGCACTTGCCCTCTATGTGGACGGCGACGGCTTCTGCTGCGAGGACTGCACGCTTAAATCCTGCCAGGATACGCTGTTCACCGCGCCCTTGCCGCCACGCGAAATCCAGAAGGACGGCTTCATTGGCCCGACGCAGTTCCTGCCGCGCATCCCGCAAAGGCAGGTCTACCGCCATTGCCGCATTGAGGGCGATGTCGACTTCATCTTCGGCGGCGCGGCGGCGTGGTTCGAGGACTGCGACATCGTGAGCATCGACGGTCTACGCGACCACGGCGATAAAAAAGAACCCGCGCTCGGCTTCTGCACGGCGGCATCCACCCCGGAAGGGCAGGAATTCGGCTATGTGTTCATGAAATGCCGCTTTCAGGGCGAGGGCGTCCCGGACGGCGCAATTTACCTCGGCAGACCGTGGCGCGAGTTCGCGAAAACCGTCCTGCTGCACTGCGAACTGGGCGCGCATATCCGTCCGGAGGGGTGGCACGACTGGAACAAGCCTTGCTTCCCCGCGACGGGCTACTACGCGGAGTTCGCATCCACCGGCGCGGGCAGCCAAGGTCAGCGCGCGGCGTATGTGCATCGGCTGACGGCGGAGGAAGCGGAAAAGTACACGTTCGAGCGGTTCTGGACGTCTATTTCGCCGGAAGGGTGACATTGACAGTATCATACGAAAAACGCCGCAGACACGCTGTTTTCAGCCAATGTCTGCGGCGAATTTTATTTATCCGGATATTTGATGAGGTCGTAGAGTGTGCCGAGTTCGCCCGCGTCGCGTGTGCCAGCCAGTTCCATCCCCAAATGCACATACTTGTCGCACTTCGATTTTGCGTCTGTCTCCAGAATCACCGGCACTTGCAGACGGTTGCCGTCCGCGAACGCCATCTCCAGCACCTTCCGCATGTACCCCTGCCCCTGATACTTCTCCGTCACGCACACCAGCCCGACGTAGATGTGCGGCTTTTTCTCCTTGTCGTAGCGGTCGTTCAGGCTTGCCCCGGCGCGCTTCATCTGTTGCGCGAATCGGCACAGTTCCCGGAAGGTCATCGCCTGAAACACGCCTTTGAGCAGTGGGAAAAACGCTGTCAGCTTCACCTTTTCGCCCGGCAGACGATAGGCAATGAACGCTTCGCCGCGCTCACTGGTGGTGTAGAGCAGTCCGGCAGCGAGCATCGCGCGGACAAAACCGCAGATATA
>OIOL01000333.1_pt1 | contig 10310 bp, 10 predicted proteins | sample 1585551 | NCBI WGS metagenome assembly OIOL01 (sample SAMN02674699, study PRJEB24791) | human gut metagenome, SKBSTL042 | isolation source: stool | host: Homo sapiens | place: USA
ATTCAGCAAGCGTGTACTAATAGGTCGAGGGCTTGACCACAATTCGCTTGAGACTTTTAAGTCAACGAAAAAATGTTAGCAGTGATTATTCAGTTTTGAAGGCACGTCCTTCAATCGCAAGACAGGATTGAGAGTCTTGGAAAACAGCATCTGTTGCGAAACGCAATCCAGCTGTTGTTGCCAACGATTCGAAAAGCTGGATTGCAGTAAAAATACTGGACAGAAGCACAGAAATGTGTTATACTGATTCAGTCAAATCGGTCGGTGTCGATGACGGTAAGGTTCCACCTGTTCCCATTCCGAACACAGAAGTTAAGCTTACTTGTGCCGAAGATAGTTAGCTGGAAACGGCTTGTGAAAATAGGTAGTCGCCGACTTAACTGAAAGCTCTGAGATGAAAGTCTCAGGGCTTTTTTGTTGCATTTCGGGGCAAAAAATAGTATCATAAAAGGCAGAACCTTATACTTTCTACAGATTTTCCTGTTACACTGAATGCACAAGGAAAGGAGAGTCTGTATGGACAAATTAACGAAAAAGGGGCTGGACGGCACCCAGCTCAAGACCATTGCACTGGTGCTGATGGTGCTGGACCACATTCATTATTTCTTCGAGTTCACCGGCTGCATCCCGACGGTGTTCAGTATGCTGGGGCGGCTCAGTGCGCCGCTGTTTCTGTTCTGCACGGTGGAGGGCTTTGCCCACACCCATGACCGCAAGCGGTATTTTATCCGCATCTGGGCTATCGGTGCAGCCATGGCGGCGCTGGAATTCTTTATGATCTACGCCAAAGCCTTCCGGCGCGGGGATGACTTCTACCCGCTGAACGCGATTTTTCAGGATCTTGCGCTGCTGTGCATCGTCTGGCAGGGCATCGACTGGCTGCGGGAGAAAAAGCTCGCAAAAGGCATTGGCGCCATTGCCGCCGTCTTGTGCTGGCCGTATGTGGTGATCGTATTCCTGCTGCTCTTCCCCGGGGTACAGGAGATGCCCATTGCTTCAACGATCGTGGCCTTTGTCATCACCAGCCCGCTGCCCATGTGGACGGCTATCACGGATGGCAGCTGGAGTTTTCTGCTGGGCGGTGTGCTGCTGTATGCATTGCGTGGACGGCGCAAAATGCAGCTGACGGTATGGGCACTGGTGATTTTCCTGTGTGACTTTGCGCTGACCTTTGGGATGGCTTGCCGACAGGAGGGTTTTGTCTGGACGCAGATGTTCACCGACTACTACGAGTGGTTCGGGGTGGCGGCGGTGCTGCTGATGCTGCTGTACAACGGGCAGCGGGGCAAGGGCCACAAGCAGTTGTTCTACTGGTTCTACCCCGCCCATGTGTATCTGCTGTATGGGGCGTCCTGCCTTGTTTATAACGTATTGAGGTGATTTTGTGGCAAACATTCTGGCAGTGGATGACAATCTGGAGCTCTGCAAGCTGATCCGCACTACTTTGGAGCGGGACGGCCACCGGGTAGAAACGCGGCAGGCGGGCGGGGAACTGACCGAGGCGCTTTGCCGCTGGGCAGACTGCATCCTGCTGGACGTGATGATGCCCGGGGAGGACGGCTTTGCGGTCTGTCGGCGCATCCGCAGCCTGACTGAAGCCCCCATCCTGTTTCTGAGCGCCCGCACCGACGAGGCTGCTGTGTTGGAGGGGCTGGGCATCGGGGCAGACGACTTTTTGTCCAAGCCCTTCCGGGTGGCAGAGCTGCGAGCGCGGGTGGCGGCACATCTGCGGCGGCAGAGCCGTACCCCGGCGCACCGGATGGTGCGCAGCGGCGTAGCCTTTGACCTGACCGCCCGGAGCGCGGCGGTGGAGGGGAAGGCGCTGCCCTTGACCCGCTCGGAATATGCCATCTGCGAGTATCTGGCGCTGCACGCCGGGCAGACCTTTACCAAGGAGCAAATTTACGAAGCGGTTTTTGGTATTGACGGCACTGCGGACGACACCGCCGTGACCCAGCACATCAAAAATATCCGGGCAAAGCTGCGGGCGGCGGGCGTGCCGGAGCCGGAAAAGCTGCTCAATACCGTATGGGGCGTGGGGTACCGATGGAAAAGCGAAGACTGACCTCTCTGCGCAGCGTGCTGCTGCAATATCTGGTGCGCACGGCGCTGGCCTGCCTGCTGGTCGCGGTGGGGTGGCTGCTGGTGCTGATGCTGTGGATCCAGAACGGCGGGCTGTTTCTTCCCGCGAATCAAGCTGCACAGGCCTGTCAGAAGGCCGCACAAGACGTTTTACCGGGCATGACCGCCGCCACCTTTGACGAGACGCAGCTGGACTCCTTGTGCCGGTACGCCCTGTTTGCCGCGCCGGACAGCAGCGAGGTGCTGGCCACCAACATGGATGCCGGGCACTTGCAGCGGGCAATGGAGAACCGGCAGGGGAAAACCCGCTGGCATTTTGGCTACACACAGTATTATATGACGTCAAAATTGCAGGACGGAACGGTTTGCCTGCTGCAATTTGACTATGCCGTGCCCTACGCCGACCCTGCGCTGCGGGGCGTGCTGCCGGATATGCAGACGGTGCACTGCATTCTGGGCATTCTGCTGTTGGTAGGCGCGGTGGTGTGGAGCACCCACAGGACCGGGCGCTTCCTGACCCGGGAGACCGAAAAGCTGACTGCCGCAGCGCAGGCGGTGGCGCGGAAGGATCTGGACAGCGCGGTGTTTTCCGGCGCGAAGGTGCGGGAGTACGAGAGCACTTTGCAGGCGCTGCAGACCATGGGCGACGCCCTGACCGGCAGCCTGCAGAAGCAGTGGGCGATGGAGCAGCGGCAGCGGGAGCAGATCATTCAGCTGTCCCACAAGCTGAAAACGCCGCTGACCATCATCGAGGGCAACGCGGAGCTGCTGGCAGAGGATGACGATTTGACCGCAGAGCAGAAAGCGCAGGTGGAGTCTATTTTGCAGGGCGCAGAGCAGACCCGCACCTATCTTGGTAAGATCCGCGCCGAGGTGCAGACCCCGCTGCGCTATAAACGGAATGTAGAATGATGACGAAAAAAGACAGCACTGCTGCAAATAGCCCAACAGAAAAATGAGCCGGACTTCTCCCAAAAGGCGTTGTCCGGCTCGTTTTTTTTGCTGTGAACGGAAGCGGGCGGGAAGCAGCTACAGTGGGAACGGTATATATAAAAAGTGGACAGCCTGCGGTGTCCCATATCTTTTTGCCCCAAAATCTGTACGAAACGCGCAGAATAGTTGCTTTTCTCCGGCAGTTCTGATATACTGGACACGTTTTCCCATTTTGACCCCGCACTGGATTTCACACGGGAGCTCGATATTTTTTTGACAAGGAGGAACCGAGTGCTGCGGCCTTTGGCTGCGCACCCAATACAAACCACATTATGGAACAAATGTTGATCTGTCTGTCCCTTGCCCTGATCGCCGGTCTGCTCATGTCACGCGCTGCCAAGGCCGTGCGTCTGCCCGCCGTTACCGCTTATCTGCTTACCGGTCTGCTGCTGGGGCCTTTCTTTCTGGGGCGGCTGGGGCTGAGCCGTTTTGGCTTCGGTTTTGGCAGCCTTGCCGCCGTAGAGGGCTACGGCATCCTCACACAGGTGGCGCTGGGCTTTATCGCCTTCGTCATCGGCAACGAGTTCCGTCTCAGCGCCCTGAAGCACATGGGACGCCGCGCCGTGACCGTGGGCATTGCGCAGGCAGTGATCACCACCGCGCTGGTGGATATCGCCCTTGTTGCCCTGCACTTTGCCCGCCCGGACGCCATCTCGCTGGCCTCCGCCATCACGCTGGGCTCTATTGCCGCCGCTACCGCACCCGCCGCCACCCTGATGGTGGTCAAGCAGTATAAGGCAGACGGCCCGCTGACCAAGCTTCTGCTGATGGTGGTCGCTATTGACGACGCCGTGGGTCTGGTGCTGTTCTCGGCATCCTACGGCGTGGCAAACGCGCTGGAGCAGGGGCGTATCGACCCCGTGAGCGTGGTGCTGGAGCCGCTGCTGGAGATCGCGCTCTCGCTGGCGCTGGGCGCTGCCGCCGGTTACCTGCTGAACCTGCTGGAGGTCTACTTCCACTCCCGCTCCAAGCGCATGAGCCTGTCGGTGGCCTTTGTGCTGCTGACGGTGGGCTTGTCCATGACCGAGTTTGAGATCAATGGCACCCGCTGCGGTTTCTCGTTGCTGCTGGTGTGCATGATGACCGGCACCGTGTTCTGCAACGTCTGCCCCACCTCGGACGAGCTGATGGATCGTCTGGACCGCTGGGTGTCCCCCATCAACATCCTGTTCTTCGTGCTGTCCGGCGCAGAACTGGATCTGACCATCCTCACCAACCCCATGGTGCTGCTCATCGGCGTGGTGTACATCGTGGCGCGCTCTGCCGGTAAGATCAGCGGCTCTTACTTGAGCTGCCGCGCCACCAGCTGCAGCCCCGCTATCCAGAAGTATCTGGGCATCACCCTGCTGCCGCAGGCAGGCGTGGCGCTGGGCATGGCTGCCACAGCCGCCGAGCTGTCGGACGGCCACATGGTGCGCAACGTGGTGCTGTTCTCGGTGCTGGTGTACGAGCTGGTAGGCCCCACCCTGACCAAGATCTCGCTGACCGCTGCCGGAGAGATCCGCCCCGAGGGACGCACCAGCGCCCGCGTGGAGAACCAGCCCGAAGCCCCTGTGGAGCTGAGCTGAGACGGTAAGGAAGAATTATTTGTAATTTTGAGGGTCAGGAAAGTCCGCGGACTTTCCTGACCCTCTTTTCACAGAAAAGGGTTCTCCCCCACCTTTACGTGCAAAAAGTTGCTTTTTGTCGAATTAACACGCAATCATTGACGAAAGGTGTTATTTTTTGTATACTAAGCTTATCAACGCTGGCACAATTTTCCTATTGTGTCAGTGGTTGCTAAGTAAGAAGGAAATAGTGAAGGAGAATGACATATTATGAAAAGCACTGGCATCGTCCGCGGCATTGATTCGCTGGGACGTATCGTTCTGCCGAAGGAACTGCGCACCAGTATGCACCTCGACACCGACACCAAGCTGGAGATCTTTGTGGATGGGGACGCCATCGTCCTGAAAAAGCACCGCCCTGCCGGCAGCTGCGATTTTTGCGGCGAGGTGGACGAGCAGGCCATCCAGTTCGGCGGCTACTGCATCTGTACCGCCTGCCGCCGCAAGCTCAGCGCACTGTAACTCAGAAGGGAGGCCCTTTCCATGAGTCAGTTCATCGACTTTACCCTTCCCTCCACCGTGCCGGGGCGCACCCTGCACGGCTTTCGCTGCGTCCCGGAGGGACAGGTGCGGGCGGTGCTGCAGCTGTCCCACGGCATGGTGGAATACATTGACCGCTACCGCCCCTTGGCAGAATATCTGGCCGACCGGGGCATTCTGGTCACCGGGCACGACCATCTGGGACATGGTGCGTCCATCCGCACCAAGGAGGATTACGGCTATTTTGCTGAGCCGGACGGCAACCGCGCCGTGTTGGCCGACCTGCACGCTGTGACCGTGCTTACCAAGCAGCTTTACCCGGATCTGCCCTACTTTTTGCTGGGGCACAGCATGGGTTCCTTCTATGCCCGGCAGTACCTGTGCGAGTACGGCAGGGAGCTGGACGGTGCCATCATCATGGGCACCGGCTTCCAGCCCAAGGCGCTGGTCAAGGTAGCCAAGACCCTTTGCCGGGTGCTGGCAGTCTTTCACGGTTGGCACTACCGCAGCAGCTTTGTGGCCAACCTTTCCTTTATGGGCTACAACAAGGGGCTGGAGGGCCGCACCACCCACGACTGGCTCAACCGCGATCAGGCCGAGGTGGACAAATATCTGGCAGAGGAGCGCTGCACCTTTACCTTTACGCTGAATGCCTATTACAGTATGTTCAGCGGCATCCTGCGTCTACACGACCCGGCTTTTCTGGCACGGATGCCCAAAGACCTGCCGCTGCTCTTCCTCTCCGGCGATGCCGACCCGGTGGGCGAGCAGGGCAAGGGCGTGCGCCGCGCCATCCAGAGCCTGAAGGACGCCGGTGTGCAGAACATTGAAAGCATCTTCTACCCCGGTGCCCGCCACGAGCTGCTGCTGGAGACCAACAAGCTGGAGGTTTTCGGGGACATCGCCGCATGGTTGGACAAACAGCTGGCAAAACAGTAAAACGAGAAACGGGCTGCTGCACAAAACGTGCAGCAGCCCGTTTCTCTTTGGCGGCAGGGGCAGCAGGCACCGCGCAGCAGCAAAAAGAGAGAAGCTGACCCGATAGCGCCTGAGCGCACGGGTGCCAGCGTAAGCAAAACAAGGCGGATTCTCCAAAATGGTTGCATATCATCGCAAAAAGACAACTGCCGTCTTGTTTATTTTGTGCACTTATGCTAAAATAACGGACGGATGGTTGATTTTTATAGAGTGGTATTACTTTTCTGATGCTGTAAAAAATTCGGCTGAGCCGAAAAAAATAAGGACGCAACAAAAGGAGAACACGCCATGAAAAAACTTTTCGCCATGACGGCGGCTGTGCTGCTGCTTTTTTCAGTGCTGCTGGGCATCCCCGCCGCCTATGGGCAGGCACCGGAGACGGGCAAAACGCTGGATATCCTGTTCAGCCACGATACCCACTCCCACCTGAACACCTTTACCACCGTGGTGGAGGATGAGGAAACGGACATCGGCGGCTTTGCCCGCGCCAACACCCTCATCAAGGCGCAGCGCGCCAAAGACCCGGACACCCTTGTGATCGACGGCGGTGACTTTTCCATGGGCACCCTGATCCAGACGGTGTTTGAAACGCAGGCCGCAGAGCTGCGGATGCTGGGCTGCATGGGTTACGATGTGACCACCTTCGGCAACCATGAGTTCGACTACCGCTCCAAGGGGCTTGCCAATATGCTTACCAGCGCCCGCACCTCCGGCGATGCCGTCCCGGCCATCGTGGTCTGCAATGTGGACTGGGACGCTATGGAAAGCGCCGGTCTTACCGAGGGCCAGCAGCTGCTCAAGGACGCCTTTGCCGCCTACGGCGTGCAGGACTACACCGTGGTGCAGAAGGGCGATGTGCGCATTGCCGTGGTGGGCGTTTTCGGCAAGGATGCCCTCTCCTGTGCGCCCACCTGCGAGCTGAAATTCAAGGACCCGGTACAGGCGGTAAAGGCCACCGTGGCAGAGATCAAGGCGAACGAAAACGTGGATATGATCGTCTGCGTTTCCCACAGCGGCACTTGGGACGACCCCAAAAAGTCTGAGGACGAGCTGCTGGCCAAGGGTGTACCTGACCTTGACCTCATCCTGAGCGGCCACACCCACAGCCGCATCCGGGAACCTATCCGGCACGGGGACACCTATGTGGTTTCCTGCGGCGAATACGGCAAAAATTTGGGCAGCCTTACCATGGCACAAAAAGCGGACGGCCGCTGGCAGGTGACCGATTACCAGCTGATCCCCATCACCGCCGACATCCCCGCCGATGCACAAACGCAAGAGGTCATCGACCGCTTTATGGACACGGTGGACGAGGATTATCTGGCGCAGTTCGGCTACACCAAGGATCAGGTGCTGGCAGAAAACGATGTTGTTTTCTCCAACCTGAAGGATCTGGGCAAGGTGCACACCGAGCACAATCTGGGCGATATCATCGCGGACGCCTACGTGTACGCGGTGGAGAACGCCGCCGACTATGACGGCGTACCGGTAGATCTGGCAGTCGTGCCCAGCGGCACCGTGCGCGACACCTACGCCCGGGGCGATATCACGGTGGAGCAGGTGTTCAACTCCTTCTCGCTGGGCATCGGCGCGGACGGCGTGCCGGGCTATCCCCTTATCGAGGTCTATCTCACCGGCAAGGAACTGCGCACCGCCGCCGAGATCGACGCTTCCGTGTCGGATTTCATGACCACCGCGCGGCTGTATTGCAGCGGCCTGAACTTTACCTACAACCCCCACCGTCTGCTGCTGAACAAGGTGACGGACGTCTATCTGGTCAAGGACGGGCAGCGCGTGGAGCTGCAGGACGACAAGCTGTACCGCATCGTGGCCGACCTTTACAGCGGGCAGATGCTGAGCGCCGTGACGGATATGTCCTACGGCATTCTGTCCATCGTGCCGAAGTACGCCGACGGCACACCCATCGAAGATTTTGAGGATGTGATCCTGACCGAAAACGGCAAAGAGCTGAAAGGCTGGGACGCCATTGCGCGGTACATGGCGTCGTTTGAGGACACCGACGGCGACGGCATCGGCAACGTGCCGGACTATTACAGCACCCTGCACGACCGCAAAAAGGTGGAGGACAGCCGCAGCCTTTCCGCGCTGCTGAAAAAGCCCAACCGCTTTACCTTTATCCTCCTTGGTCTGATTCTCACCGCCGTTGTACTGGTGGTATGCCTTGTGCTGCTGCTCCGCAAGCTGGTGCGCAAGCTCCGGCGCAGAAAAAAGACACATTAAAATAGCACAATGCCGGACAGCTTGCGGGCTGCCCGGCATTGCGTTTTCACGGGGAGAACCCTCTCAGTCATTGCTGCGCGGGAGCGCCTGAGAGGGTTAAAAAATAGCGGAACACCCGCAGGGATGTTCCGCTATCCTGAAATGCAAAAGCTTATGTTAGCCCTCGATGAGCTCCACGGTGGCCATCTTGACCGGGGTGGTGGGCTTGTCGTTCCAGTCGGTGCGGACAGAAGCGATCTTATCCACAACGTCCATGCCGGCAACCACCTTGCCAAAGGCGGCGTACTGGCCGTCCAGATGGGGGGCATCCTTGTGCATGATGAAGAACTGGCTGCCTGCGCTGTTGGGGTTCATGCTGCGAGCCATGCTGATCACACCGCGGGTGTGCTTGAGGGGGTTGTTGACGCCGTTAGCGGCAAACTCGCCCTTGATGTTCCAGCCCGGGCCGCCGGTGCCGGTGCCCAGCGGGCAGCCGCCCTGGATCATAAAGCCGGGGATGACACGGTGGAAGGTCAGGCCGTTGTAAAAGCCCTCCTTGACCAGCTTTTTGAAATTCTCACAGGTGATGGGGGCAACTTCCTCGTTCAGCTCGATGTCGATGATGCCGCCGTCTTCCATAGTAATGCGAACCATAACGCTACAATACTCCTTTTGTGTTGCCCCGCAGCAGTGCGGGAGTGTTCGGCAGAAGGCCTGCCGGATATCTCTTATAGTATACCATAGGTTTTGGGGGTTGCAACGCCGCAGATGCAACGTTTTTGTTAAAATTCATCTTTCATCTCCACCATATCGGCCCAAAAGCGCTTGGGGCAGTGGGTCATGCGGCATTTTTCGTTGTGGCGGGCCTTGATCTCCAGCGTCTGGTAGAACTGCTTCCACAATGCCTGAAACTGCTGCTCCCGCTCGCTGGGCGGCGGCAGCTCCAGCGGTGCAGCCAGCTCCAGCAGCTGGGCCTTGTGGTCCTCCTGCAGCAGCACAGCCTGATGCACCGCATCGTAGATCATAAAGTTCTCTTCCGGGAACCGTCCGCAAAAGTGAGGCCGCAGCAGCGGCAGGATGTAGTTTTTGGGGTGGATGACGGCGCCCAGCATCCCGTCGTGCTCCTCAAACCGCACAAAGCCCTGAAACTTGTCCACTTCCCAGTCAAGGCTTTTCTTCATCTCATACAGCGGGGCCACGTCCGGGTGGCCGGTGCGCTTTACGGTGCCGGGGCCGAGGGCGAAGGCCAGATGCAGAAAGCGGATGAGCAGCAGCTCTTTGTCCTCCCGTCCGGAGAGGAAATCCCGGCTGACGAGGTACTCTGTCTCGGGGCCAAGCTTTCTGCCAAAGCTGGCAAACACCCGCTGAGCCTTGGCGTGGTCGGTGGGGATGTCCTTGACCGGGTACAGGGTGGAAGTTTCCCGCTGGGGTGTCCACACCGCAAAGGGGATCTCGTGCTGGGCAAAGCTCTCGAACACGCAGCACAGAAAGCCTTCAAAGCTGCTGTCGTAGAGGTACACCACATCCGCATCGTGGAGCCTGCGGGCTTTCTGAACTTGAACATTTACAGCGCCTTCGCCAGACATTGCACTGCCTCCTCCCGCACCATGCGCATGGCTGCGCGCGGTGCCACGCCCTGCGTGATCAGATCGTCCACCGCAGGCGGCGTGAACAGACTGAGCTGTTCGCAGCTGCCGCCGAACACGTTGGGGTCGATGAGCGCCTGCGTGATGCGCTCCCGCCCGGCGGTGCCGCGGCCCGGGTGCGCACCCGCAAAACCCTTGCAGGTGATGAAATACTGTGCCCGCTTGAGCACCACGCCCATGCGCTTCAGCTCGTCCAACCCAAGGCTGGAAAGCTTGCGCGCGTGCCAGATGCGCCGGGCGCTTTTGGGGCCGATGCCCGGCACACGCAGCAACATTTCAAAGGGCGCGCGGTTCACATCTACCG
>OIOL01000375.1_pt1 | contig 9413 bp, 7 predicted proteins | sample 1585551 | NCBI WGS metagenome assembly OIOL01 (sample SAMN02674699, study PRJEB24791) | human gut metagenome, SKBSTL042 | isolation source: stool | host: Homo sapiens | place: USA
CGAACCCGGCGAGATGCTTCTCCCAGTAGGACGAGTGAATGTTTGCGTACTTGATAGGGTCTCCGGCACTAACCATCATGCCGTTGCCCAGATAGATTCCGGTATGGCTCATGCCGGGGGTGTCGTAGGTTCCTTTGAAAAAGACCAGATCTCCGGGCTTTGCTTCGGCTTCGGAAATGTGCTGGCTCTTGTTCCACAGACCGTTGGCGGTGGTGCGCCCCACATTGTAGCCGTTCTGGTTGTAGACCCAGCAGACATAACCGCTGCAATCGAACCCGGTTTCCGGGGTAGAACCGCCCCACACATAGGGCGTGCCCACATACTTTTGGGCTTCCTTGTAGATGGCGGCAAATTCGCTGTCGGTCAGGGCTTCTGCCGGAATCTGATAGTCGATGCCCGGTGTGCCGGAGCCATCCGAGCCACCGGGCGGCAAGCCTCCATTAAAAAGATAAGGTCTACCGCCCAAGGTATCTTGGAAAATCTCGTAACGTTTCCATTGGTCGTTATTCAGTTCTTCCCGAATGACCACTTCCAAGCCACGGTTCACCAGCTTGGTGTGGAAGATGCGGTACTCGTAGGGCACCTGCGTGGGGACTGGGATTCCTGCGGGAGTCATGACCCACACAGTCATATACCGGGTCTGCACCTCTACCCATGTGGTCAGCTTGTACTGCTTTTTGAAGGTCTCCTTCAACTTGCCCTGCACCTCTGACCGGGTGTAATCGTCATAGAGAGTCGTGAGAAAAGAGGTCAACTGCCATGGGTCATGCTCGATGGGGTCAAGGTGATACTGGTACTCGTTGTAGCCGGGGTGGTCGGTGGGGGTGCGCTTGATCTTTTTGTCCAGCTCCTTTTCCAGCTTCTTGTAGTCGGTTTCGGCTCCCCGGATGTCCCGGTCCTCTGCGGTGTAAATGGTCTGCCCGGATACCTGCGTGGTGCCGGAAAACAGAATGGAACAGGACGAAAATGCCGACATGACCAGCAGCAAGAGCAAAAGAAAAACGCCCACGATCAAAAGAACGTGCGCGTTGCTTTTTGCAAAATTGGCAATGCCGTTGAATGCAGTGTTGACCACCGATTTTCCTTTGTCGATGACCTGCTCCATACCGGACTTTGCAGCAGGAACACCACCAGATGCCGCTTTCTGACCGCCTGCGGTCTGTGCAGCGGTGCCGCCCGACCGGGTTGCGGCACGGTAGCTTTTCTGAATATCCTGTTTCTGCCGCCATCGGGAGAGCCAGTTGGAGCCGCCCTCGCCGGTGCAGGATGCGCCTGCATCTTGTGCCGCAGTCGGCTCCTGCGGGGAAGATTTTGCGGTTTTGGAGCCATTCTTGCCCTGCATCTTGGCTTTCTTTTTCAGCTTTCTGGCGTAACGGCTCTTGGAAATATCGTGGGTAGTCTCGGCAGCTTTTTCGCCCTCGCTTAAAGCCTGCGTGCCCACATTATCGTCCTCGTACTGGTCAACCTCCCGATGCACCGCAGACCGGGCGGCAGCAGCGGCATACATAGCACGTTTCTGCTGCTTTGTCATGCGGGATGCTTCATCCGGGGTGATCTCGGCTTTGCCAAAACGCAGGTGCTGCGCCTTTTCCGCTGCCTTGTCTGCATCCTGCTTCAGTTTCTGCTTTTTGGGCTTAGACTGCTCGACCTTCGACTTTTTCGGAGGGGAGCGTGTGGCCGTGCGCTCCTTGTCCTCCTCAAATTTCAGCTTCGGCTGTTTCTCACTCATGCTTTTGCGCCTCCGCAACTTCGGAAAGGCGGGTCGTAAGGATGCGGTAGAGTTCAAGGTCTTTCGGGAAGTGGTCAACAAAGGGCAGGATCACGTTGCCGAAGAACAGCAGCCCTTCACCTTCGCCGGAGTGGGTCACATAGGAAAGCTGATGGGGCGAGATGTTGAGCTGCTTTGCGAGAATCTGTCGGTCTCCGTTGGCCTGATTGAGCATATACACAAAGTCCGAGTTCTCGAAAATGTTCGATACTTCGGGACTTGCCAGCAGATCTTTGACGTTCTGCGTTAGGGCTGTCGGGATGCCGCCCCACTTACGAAAACGCTTCCAAATTTCAACGCTGTATGCCGCAGTCTGTTCCTCTTTCAGCAAAAGGTGGAACTCGTCTGCATAGTACCGGGTGGATTTTCCGGCACTGCGGTTGGCTGTCACACGCCCCCACACGGCATCCTGCACGATGAGCATACCCGGCTTTTTGAGCTGCTTGCCCAGCTGCTTGATGTCAAAGCAGACGATGCGGTTATTGATATCTACGTTGGTGTGGTGATTGAAAATGTTCAAACTGCCCTTGACGTAGATTTCCAGCGCAGCCGCCACATGGCGGGCTTCCGGTTCGTCCTGTGTCAGCAGGGCGTTGTACAAATCTTCCAACAGGGGCATATTTTCCGGGATGGGGTTCTCGAAATACTTGCGGTAGATCACATGGACGCAGCGGTCAATGACCGTCTTTTCCACCGGCTGCAAGCCCTCTTTGCCGCCGACCACCAGTTCGCACAGGGACAGCACAAAGTCGGCTTTCAAAGCCAACGGGTTGTCCTCCTCCGAGTAGTTGCTGTTGATGTCCATCGGGTTGATATACTGGGTACTGGCAGGGCTGATGTGGATGACCTGCCCATGCAGACGCTCCACCAGCGGAGCGTACTCACATTCCGGGTCACAGATGATGATATCATCGTCCGTCACGAGGAACGCATTACAGATCTCACGCTTTGCGCTGAAGGATTTACCGGAACCGGGAGTGCCCAAAATCAGACCGTTGGGGTTCTTCAGCTTTTTGCGATCAACCATGATGAGGTTGTTGGAAAGAGCGTTCAGACCGTAGTACAGGCTTTCCTTGCCGTTGTCGAACAGCTCCTGCGTGGTAAACGGCACAAAAATCGCCGTGCTGCTGGTGGTCAGCCCCCGCTGAATTTCGATCTGGCAGTCTGCCAGCGGCAGGCTGCTCATCAGACCCTGCTCCTGCTGGAAGTCAAGACGGCACAGTTCGCAGTTGTGCTTCTGCGCAATGCTGACCGCCTGAAACACGTTGTTTTCCAGTTCCTGCTCGGTCTTGCCGGTGTTCAGCACCAGAAAAGTGACAAGGAACATCCGCTCGTTTTGCGACTGCAATTCTTTCAGCAGGGCTTTTGCATCCCGCCCATAAGTCGCCAAGTCTGACGGCAACACGTCCATATCGTATCCGGCGCGGACGGCTTTCTTCTGTTCCTCGATCTTGCTGCGGTCGAGTTCGGTGATGGTGTGCTTGATGGTTTTGATGGCCTTGTTCTGGTCAACAGACTGGATGTGCATGGTAACGATCTGGCTGGAATCCATGTCCAGAAAATCCTTCAGCAACTGGTCACTCAGGTCAGAAGCCGTGATATTCAGGAAGCTGACCGCCCCGAAGATGCCGCCCATCTGAAAGGTGCGGCTGTTCTTAAACGCCAGTGCAGTGGGTGCAATGGCATCCTTTACGGACAGACCGCTGGGCACAAGGTCTTTCCAGTTGAAGTGGAACTTGTTGGCTCCATCCATGTTCAGCATCCCGTGCATCAGCCGCAGACGCTCCGTACCGTCCAGCGGCTTTGCCAGAACGCCCAACCTGTGAAAGTTGTTCATCAGGTCGTTCTGGATGTGCTCCAACCGAGGTTTGACCTGCGCCATGCTGTCGCCCTCGATGCCATAGGTCAGGAATTTGGTCTTGGTCAGGCCGTTGTTGCCCTTGGAAAGCTGCTGCCGCAACATCTGGCTGTACTCGGCTCGCACATCATCAAAGCCATCCTGCTGGTACGGGATGCGGATGGACTTCTCGAAGTCCGCCGAATCGGTGGCGGTATTCACGAAGGACAACTCGAAGTGGATAGAGCTGTCGAAAAAGTTGAGAAAACTGCACCATTCCTCAAAGATGGCGGTCTTGTCCTCCTGCTGCGCCAACTGATAGTTGATATCCTGATACTGGATGGTGCGGGTGTAGTAGCCGGGACGGACACGGCAGGTGCCGTCCTCAAACATCCGCTGGAACGGGATGCTTTCCTGTGCCGTGTGGGGCACTGTGGGCTTGGGCGGCTTTTTGCCGTCTTTATTCTTTTTCAGAAACGGAATCATGGGTGTCATCTCCCTTCATAAGCAGTGCATAGTAATTGCGGGTCTGGTACGGACGCACCTTCGGGCGAACAAAGCGCGCCTGAAAGTAGTACCGCAGGATCTTTTCGGCGGGCTGGTCGTTCTTCTGGTACATGGCCAGAAAAAACATGGGCAGCATCACCGCCATCATGCCAAGGGTAGCGCCAGAATTGCCTGCGGTGTCCCGCAAAACAAAGAACAGCGGCACACCAACGACTGCCGCTGCACCAAAACAGATAAGCTGCCGGGCGGTCAGGTTGAAGGCCACTTTGGACTTCACCTTGCTGAAATCGCGCGGCACGGAAATATAAGCTGCCAAAATTCCACCTCCTTAGTGTGCGCCCAGAATGCTCCGGGCAACGGAACCAGTCTTGAACAGTGTAAAGCACAGCAGCACCGTGTACCCCACGATGCTCCAGATCGAGTTGATGGCATCCCCGGATATTGCAACATTCTGGAGCAGAACAGCGTAGATCGCCACGCAGATCAGGATCAGGAAACCTTGAAATCCCAGCGCGAACAGAGAACGAAGATAGTTCTGTCCAACATGGGATTGCTCATGGTTGCCCCATGTTGCCATGGGCACCGGAGCCAGACTGACCATCATGTAGATCTCAATCATTCTTCCGTAGACGATGACGAAAATCACGATGGACAGGATGCGCATAGTGATGCCGATGAAGAAGGACTGCAAGAACAGTCCGAACAAGGGTCCTACGTCCATCTGCATCATGCTGGATTGCAGCATGGAAAGCCCGATGTCGTTCACCCGCGTGTTGCCAGAAATAATGCCGCTGGAATTTGCCACCACCTGCTGCGTCACGTCGAACACCGCCATGATGATGTCAAACGTATTCGAGATCATCCAAACCGAAATGGCAGTTTTGAAAATCCACCTCAAAATCAGTGCTGGTTCAAACTGTGCCATATTGTTGTGTTCAGTAATCATCTGAATCAATTCATAGCAAGCAATGAAGGTCAAAATCACACCTGCAATGGGCAGCACCACATTCCGGGAGAGGGCTTCGATCATAGCAAAAACGCGCGGTTCAAAACTGGATGGTTTGGTGCCGACCTGCTGTGCGATGTTGCCCACTTGGGTGTTCACATCATCAAACAAGCCGGAGAGATTGGACATGATCGCCGCTGTCAGCAGTGACTTGATCCAATCGGAGATTGCTTTGAGAACAGTTTCCACTCAGCGCCACCACCCATCAAGAAAAATGGTTGATAAGGGTCTTGAGCAGGTTGAGCAGAAAAATAAGGTGAGTCAGAATCTGCATAATAGCACCATCCTTTCAAAATAAAGGTGAATATTCGATTTGCAATGCGTTTCCTCTTTATAATAAGAATCCGTTTGCCACGGAGGGGCTGGAAATGCTTGCAAGTAAATATGTACGGGGCGGCAAACGCCGCCCGGAAAAGATCAGCCGAACAGACCGCTCAGCAGGGGGATCAGGGTGATACCGATGAGGGCAACGCCGCCGCCAGCCATCAGCTGTTTTATCCCCAATTAGGTGTAAAAACTCTGCTCGATGGCGGGCGGCGGCGTACAAAAAATCTATATGGTGTTTTTAAGAGAACCGTCCCGGCGGGACAGGTCAGGCAGTGACCTGTTCCACCTCCGGGATGGGTTTGAGATTAAAATGAATTTCGATAGAAATGTGTCTTGTTTTATCTTCGTCAATGCGCTCATGCACGACGATTTCTTTGATTAAGCGGTTGAGGGTGGCTGCGTCCAGCTCTGTGATGTTGGCGTATTCCTGAATGGCTTCCACCCATTGTTTTGCGTCATTGGCAAGCTGGACTTCATCGGACAGCCGCTTTCTGCCCTCGGACACTTTTGTTTTAAGCTCCGTCTGCTCGGTCTGTGTCTTTTCCAGCATGGTGTTGAAATTCTGCTCACTGATACGCCCTGCAATCATATCCTCATAAAGCCGCATTACCATTTTGTCCAGAACCTCAATCCGTTCCTCGTCCCTTGTAAGGGAGCGTTCCATTGCTTCCCGCTGTTCCCGCTGCTCGGCTTCACAGGTATTGGTCAGGCGGTCGGCAACCGCTTCCCCGTCCATCAGGGCAGCTCTGGCACATTCCCGGATTTTCCGCAGCACATGGCTGTAAAGGGTGTCATAATCAATCCGGTGCTGGGTGCAGTGGTTCTTTCCAAAGGCATTGTAGGTCTTGCAGGAATAAATCTGCTGGGGATGTTTTGCGTTTGTGTAGCGTATCGTCAGCGACTTCCCACACTCGCCGCATTTTATCAGTCCGGCAAACAGGCTGATTTCATTGGTCTGCCCCGGACGCTGGCGGGATTTCAGCTTGTTCTGCACAATGTCAAAGCTCATGCGGTCAATCAGCGGTTCATGCTGTCCCTCCACCACAATCCAGTCCTCCGGCTTCTTTTCCCCAATCGTGCCGATTTTGAAACGGTAGTCTTTTTTCTGGGAAGCAATCGCCCCGGTGTAGACGGGATTCATCAAAAGGTCTTTGATAACGGAGAAGTCCCACATATACCGCCCGTTTTCCGGGTCTTTCTTTTCCCATTTGGTGCGGGTATTGCGAAGCCCCCGTTCCCGGTTCCACCATGTGGGGCAGGGGATTTTTTCTTCCTCCAGCCGTCTGCGGATATAGTTCGGACCATGACCGTTTAGGGCATATCCGAAAATCAGCCGCACAATCGGGGCGGTTTCCTCGTCAATGAGCAGATGGTTTTTGTCCTCCGGGTCTTTCCGATACCCAAACGGGGCAAGACACCCGGTAAACTGTCCTTTCTGCGCTTTCAGAAGATAAGAGGAATGGACTTTCTTGGAAATATCCTTGCTGTACATCTCGTTCAGGATATTCTTGAACGGGGCAATATCGTTGTTATCCCGCAGGGTGTCGATACCGTCATTCATGGCGATATAGCGGACACCGTTTCTTGGGAAAAAGTCCTCAATCAAATGCCCGGTTTGCAGATAGTTACGCCCCAGTCGGCTGAGGTCTTTCGTGATGACAAGGTTGATTTGCCTGCGCTCAATGGCTCTCAACATTCTCTGTAAATCAGGACGCTCCATATTAAGACCTGTGAAGCCATCGTCCTGATAGACTGCCACAACCTCCCATCCCTGCTTTTCGCAGTATTTTTCCAGCATATCACGCTGGTTTGCGATACTGGCACTTTCGCCTTGCAGGTCATCGTCCTTTGACAGCCTGCAATAGACCGCCGCACGATAGCCCCCGGCAAGTGCCGAACCGATTGTTCTGTATTCCATTTCGTTCATCATAGCCATTTACCCACACAATCCAGACGGTATCTGGCTCTTTTGAACCTCATCTTCATTATACTTCAATTCTTTCTTTTTAGCAAGATATTCTTTTGTATTTGTCTTTCCGTATTTCTGGGAAATCAGGCTGACGAACACATCGGTGGCGTCCAGCTCCCCGTCAAATACAGTGGTCACATGAATCTCTGTTTTGTTTTTTGCCATAGGCAGTTATCCTCCATACATGAAAATAGCCAGACAGAGGGTGTCGGCAACGAAGTCCGGCAACGGGCTTCAAAAGACCTTGCAAACAATCTCAATCTGGCGATGGTTACTATTTATACTTTTCTTTTATTTTTCTGTTGTTTTGGTTGTCATAGGGGAGAAAAGCCGATAGTTTCGGGATTTTCCCCGGCAACCGGCTCGGCAACGGGATAGCAACAGGGGGTGCAACGGGCTGCCATTTTCAGAACGGAAGCTCCATCTGTTCTGTGACCTCCACAAAACCGTCCATCGTTTTTTCAGACGGGTTGCCGGAGTCCGTTGCCGGGTTTTCACGCTCCCAGCCCTTTTGTCTGCCATATTCGGAAAACATTCTTGGGTTCGGGAAGTACCGCCAGCCGGAAATGCACTGGTTCATAATCTCGTTGATTTCCCGGATTTCCCATTGCTTCGGCTCGTCAAAGGCATGGTTCAAGGCTTCCTTGTAGAGCTGCTTGGAACAGACCATGCTCCCGGTGTACTTATCAAGATACGCCTGTATCATCCCGGCTTTGGTGTCCTCCGGCATAAAATCCCGCTGGTGTTCTTTGAGATACCGCTGCATGGCGGGGCTGAAAGCCAGCTTGAACCTGCCGCTTCGGTAAATCTCCATCGCTTCTGCCCACATCTGCTCGATATAGGCTCTGGAAGCGGCTTCGTCCTCCAAAATGTGAACCTCGGCTTGCTCCGGGTACACCATGACCGGGATAAAGCGGCGGTTGCCGGAACGGTCAAGGGGCAGGAAGTCAAGGGCATTGGAAGTGCCGCCAAACACGCACTGACGGGGGCGGTCTGCCGGGTGGGTTTCATAGGGTATCTTGTAAACCTCTTTCTGCCGGCTTAAAAACGACTTGATTTCCTCAATGCTCTTGGCGTTGGCGGTTGCCATCATTTCCGACATTTCGATAATCCAGTGACCTTGCAGCTTGCGGTACACATTGTCATCGTCCAGCTTCCGCAAATCATCGGAGAACCACTCGTCCCGGACTGCCAGCAGACGGAAGAAGGTGGACTTGCCAGCCCCCTGACCGCCTACCAGACAGAGCATGATTTCAAACTTGCACCCCGGCTGAAAGGCTCGTGAGATTGCACCCAGCAGGAACAGCTTCAACGCTTCATAGGTGTAATCGTCTGCGTCAGCCCCCAGAAAGTGCCGCAGACAGAAACGGATTCGTTCTGTCCCGTCCCACACAAGGGCACTTAGGTAGTCCCGGATGGGATGGTACTTGTTTTCATTCGCCACAATCCCGATGGCGTTATCAATCTTTTTCTCATTGGTAAGCCCGTAGGTTTCTTCCAGATAGAGAAGCAGATACTTCATGTCCGTATCGTTTAAGGCGGTGCTTTCCCTGTGGAAGCCGATGGGCTTTATGATGTCCTTGCGGTCGGTCAGGATGTTGTATGCGATAGCCCCGGAAAGCAGCGGGTCACGCTGGAATACGGTCAGGCAGTTCCGTATGCTCTGACGGACACCGCCTTTCTCGGTAGTTTCCAGCCCCGCCTTGATTTCCTCAATGCTCTGGGGCGGCTGCATGGCGTTCATGGTGTTTTTTAGTTCTTGCTGCGTCTGCGGCTGCAAGCTCTGCCATTCGCTGTTCAAGCTGTATCACATCCTTTCCGTAGTCCGTAATCAAAGCCGCTTTTTCCTCTGTTTCCCCGAACAGCAGCACATCCAGCAGATATTCCACTTGGGCTTGCTTCTGTAAGGCTTCCACAAACCGGGGATGAACGGCTTCCTCCGGGGAGTGCGGGACATAATCCTTTCTCCATGCCCTAAGCAGGTGGAGATAATCGGCAA
>OIOL01000377.1_pt1 | contig 9370 bp, 10 predicted proteins | sample 1585551 | NCBI WGS metagenome assembly OIOL01 (sample SAMN02674699, study PRJEB24791) | human gut metagenome, SKBSTL042 | isolation source: stool | host: Homo sapiens | place: USA
TGTGAGTTATGGGGTAGGGAAGTCTAATTCCGCTTACAACTCGTTAAATACCCTTACCCGCTTCGCCGTAGGTTCTGCATGGATGTTGTTTTGGGGGCTTGAACATAAGGATAAAGGATATACGGGCTTTTATTCGTACCGTGGGAGCAGTTACCCATGCTCTTATTGCGACAGCATGGTTGGCTATCATCCCATATCCGACTATCAGAACCAGTGGCATATAAGATGCTGCTGCTATTTTGTGTTTGTATAATTAAAAATCATAATAATATGTTGAGAGGGAAGGAAGAAAAAATAACATTCAGCAAAGGATTGGGTTCTGAATGCAGAAAAGCGGGAATCAGTATAAAAGAGAAGGCTTTTGCCGACCTTTTAGCGTTAGGATGGAAAGACAAGGACGCCTATCTTATTTCCGGTCTTTACAATCCGGTATATAACCTGGAGATAAACAAGAAGAACATGAATACCCTTTTGTCCGCCGATAAAGACTTCATGGACTATTTGACCTCTGCAAGCAGAAAGATTAAACGCAGGCAAAAAGAGAGCGAGAAAGAGGATGATATATTGGTAGATGGTATTAGTGAGGAAGATATTGCTTCCGAGCTATCAAAAGAAAATCAACTTCGTAAACTTATCGCTGCCCGTAAGAAATATGACGGGAAAGAGGGATGCAAGGAATGGATAGACCTTACTAAAATGATAGCAGACATTACGCAAATCAAAAAGGACGAAATAAAGGAAGAGGACACCACTGTGCATTTCTATTTGCCACTTTCATGCAATAATTGTTCCTTATACCTTGCTGCTAAAAAGAAAGCCGGGAAGTGATACCCGGCTTAAGAAGTGTATTTCTGTTAGACCAATTCGTGTAAGTATTTACTGCCGCATTTTGCGATAAAATATGTTCTTCCCGAACTCATTTCCCATAGCTAAATTCTTATTCCCAAAGAAACTGCAAACATCGGGGATTTTTTACCTGTCTCCGCATCGGCTGTTTCATACTCCTTGATGGAAGAATCTATATGAATTCCGCCATACTGATATGAGAAGGACAAAAGCATTGATTCTATTTTCCTTTCCAACTCCTCTTTGTCTTTTCTTATCTGATAGCAAAAGTCTCTTTCATTTATCTGCTTACCTTTATCTAACGGTAGTACTGAAGCTATATCGGAGGGATAGTAATATTTTCCGTTTTCTCCTAAATATCTAACATTGTATCCGTTCTTGTCACATAACGCATCTTCTATCGCTTTCAATTTTCCCCCATTTTTAAGAGTTATTAGTATTGGCTCATTCATGATTATCCTCCATTTCCTTCTTCATCTCATACATCTTCCTTTCCTCCTCAATAATTTGGGCGTCCTCTTCGTCGGATATGGGATTGGCATCCGCACGGTCAAGGGCGCTCCCTATTGCCTTTAATACATCCACCTGTAACTCCACATCAATGCAATTGGCAACATATTGGGCATTACGCACTATAAGCATTGGCAGGTTATCTACTTTGTCTTCCAATCGAGTATTATCCAGCATCATAAACATCACACTTCCTGCCCCATATTCAACAGAGAAGTCCCCGCTTACGGTTGATACCTTAATAAAAGGCAAACCGCCTTTCTTGTACTTGACAAAAGTCATGTTCCCGATTTGTGTCTTTCCGAAATCCATAATCTTATTTTTTTATTTTGTTGTTGTAAAACATATATTCTTCCCCTTTGTGTTGTATGAGTTCCATGCCGAACCTGTCACATATCAACGCCATACGGTTGCTCGGATTGGGGACGACAATGTCATATTCCTTTTCCTTTAAGGCATTGAGCAGGTGTAAAAAGTTGCCTCTTCTTTCTTTCCGGCTCATTATTAAAGAAACGAATATGACATTGCCACGTTTCCATAAATAGCCTGAAAACTTGTCCGAAGTAAAACCTATTTCCTTTGCAAAATCGCAGTCAGGTGGAATACTGCCTCTTTCAATCTCTTTTTTTGTGATATGCAGTATCGTATCATTCTTCATATTTAATCCTCATTCAGGAAATCTTCGTCCGAATATTCCCAACCTTCAAACAGATTGGTCTTCGCCTCTTCCGCAATATTGGGCACGTGTCTCATAAAGTTGTTCACAATATCTTCGTTGTCACACCACAGCGTATAGACATTGCTGTATCCCTTATCTGCACGTTTTTCCCGTACGTATCCGAGTGAAAGCATGTCAATGCCCAACTTCCTTTGCGAAACCGGGATGACCCCGTTCTTTTTACAGAACCGTTCATAGTTCTTGTATATATCCGAGGATGTCAGCTCTATGGAACCGCTCCCTTCAAATTCTTCCGGCTGGCACTCTTTGTATTTGAAATATCCCGAAATGCTCCCGTCCACGAGTTTCCCATCCTTTCCCGTAACACTCGACCGTATCCGTTCCAGTTTCAAATCAATCTTCCCGCCCAAGTTCTCAGGCATCCGCCAATTGTTCTTTTTAAGTTCGCACAGCCCTTTCACAATCCAAGCCATTATACCGGCATGTTCCGCTTTCATTCTTTCTGCAAGCATGGTGTCTCTCTTTTCCACCGGTATTGTCTTGTCAAAGTTCAGCACCAGGGCGCGGCGCTGCATACTCTCGTCGTCAGGGTCGTCACGGTTTAGGAAATCTTTCGGCTGCCAACGGTAATTGGAGTTGCACAGCATAATAGGAGGTCTCTGCATCATTGTGATATTCCCGCCTATTCCCCGGCAGGCAATCGGCTCTCCGCTGGATATTGCCTTGATGATGCTCATGTCCTTGAAATCACCCCGGTTGCTTTCCGTGCAGTACATAAGCCTTTTCCTTGACATAGAGTAGGCGGCACGCAGCTGCTCATCCCCACCTCTTGCAAACTGGCTCATCTTGATGTTGAGTATTTCATCCTCCCCGAACATGTCTTTCAGAACCCTGTAAATAACGCTTTTCCCATTTGCCCCCGTACCCTGCAATATAAGGAAATACTCGAAGCTGATATTCTTCCTGTTGACAAGGCAAGCGCCGAGGAACATCTGCAATATCCTGCGCTTGTGCTTTTCCGGCAATACGCCATCCAGCTCTTCCGTAGGTATCCAGCTCTCTCCAAGAAAGCTTCTCCAGGTAGGACAGTTGAATATTTCCTTTCTGTCATATTTGAAAGGATACATCTTTACGCAGTCAAACTTAGGAGAGTGCGGGTAAGTCTTTAAAGTATTCATGTCAACCACGCAATTAGTGAAGCACATAATGCTAAGGTCGGGTTGCAGCTCATGGTCTCTGATGACATTGATTATCCGGTTCATGTAAGAATACATAATCTTATTAGTGCGGTCACGGGCGGCAACACCCATTTTCTCAAGCCACCTGTCTACGGCATCATAGAGCACATTGTAGTCCATGTACTCGTATATCTTTCCCGTAAATACATACAACGGAACACGGTAATCAGCAGTATCTTTCGTTACAACACCATACCCCTCCCGGAACAACTCCTCAAGACGCCTGCCGTATCTGTCTGTACGTTCGGGATTGCTTGTAACCAAAGATATATCCCTGAATGTAGAGGCGTATTCGTCGCAATGTTGCGACAGCAGACCGAGCACATAATCTTTTAATTCCCTTCTATTCATTGTAAGTCGCTCATTTTGTGTTTAAAAGAACATAACGCATGCTCCTATAGGCGCATTTTATGAAAATAACCTTTTTTCTTTTATCTGTAAAGGCTAAATACATATATCTATGTTCTTTATCTTCATTATGCAAATATACAACTATCTGATTATAAAACAAGTAAATTTTCTAATTAATATGTATTAAAATGTAGAAAATCACCCAATAGTTATCCATATAGTGCAAAAATGTAAAAACACAATGGTTGATTGGTTGTAAAATATCATTACAAATTGGCGCAAAATGGAGAAAATAAAAAATTTTTAGATGAGGTGACTACGCCGATTTCCTTACAAAAATAAAGGGGCGGGGGTGGCTTTTTGTAAGGCTCTTGCGCTGTATTTTGTTGTATGATAGTGGTTTGTGCTTTACATTATATGTATAATATAAAGTTTCCGTTTATTTACATTGCTACTGCTCGCCAGTCCTGGACATAAAGTAAAGACCATCACAGCGTAGCCGAATACACCCAATACTGTTAATAAATAAAATTAATATTACACATATGTTATATAGATAATATCTATTAATTATCATACTCCGTTAGCGTCCTACGCTTATTTGCATTGCCTATATACACATCTTATAATATAGATAAAATCTATTACCCCAGGCGCTCCGTCAAGGAATATTATATATTTATATTATCTATGTGTTTTATTATTAATATAGATTGTTTCTATAATATTTAAAGCCTTTATTGTGCTTGTTGTGGTATTATATATTTACATATTCTTGTGGTTGTATTTTGTGCTATAAATGCTTGATATATAGTATATTATGTTGTGTTTATTATGTGTTTTATAGCATGTGTATTTTATGAAAATATTTTGCAATATTCTTTGCTGTTTACTAAATAATTCGTATCTTTGTAATGTAAGAAAGAGATAGATATAAGGTCCTTGTTCTTACAGGCGTGTTATTAAGTGTTGGAATAAAAAAAGAGAGCCTTAACACTGCAATGTTAAGACCCTCGTAGGTTGGGAATACTTAAAGAAGTATTCCCCCCCCCAAGCGGAGGCAAAAGTACTTCTTTAATTTCTCACCTGCAAATATTCTTCCATTTAATTTTTTTGATGTACTGGATACGGTTATAAAAAAGAGTGTAACAGGTTGGAAGCTGCTACACTCTGTTAGGTGGAATAATCCACCGAAAGCGGCTAACTTGAATTAGCCAATTAAACCGGTTAAGTTATGGAAATAAGATTTTCCGTAAAGGTTTGGAGACTCAAAGTAACGGTTATAATTAACCTATAGTTTGCCAAACCGGGGGTAATGTAAGGAGTTACCCCCAATCGGTTTACTTATTCCATGTCGCAAATATAGCCGTAATTCTCCAATAATCAAAAATCACGCTGTAATGAATTGAATTATTAACATTAAACATTATAGCATTATGAAAGTAATGAATTTCTACACCGCAAACGGTTGGGCTGGCTCAAATTATGACAGCAAGTTATCTACAAAGGAAATCGCCGCAAAGGTTAGGTCTTTTGCTAAGAAGAATTTCCCGGGTTTTAAATTTTCCATCCGTACAGAATGGAGTATGTACACGGATTCAATGTATATTGAGCTGAAAGAAGGTGTTTGCATTCCTTTTGTTGAAGGTTCAAGAAGTGCGGAACGTGGCTACATGTCTACGATGTCCAGCGTAAAAGGATGGGAAAATGAGTTAACGCCGGAAATGTTCAAGGTGTTGGACGCTGTTACAACGTATGCAAATTCTTTCCGTTACGATGATAGCGACGGTATGCAAGACTATTACGATACTAATTTTTATTTGAAAATCAAAGTTAGCGACGAATATAAGGTTATAGAGCCGAAAGCGAAGAAAAGCAGCGTTAAGGCTGAAAAGGTTGAGGAAACCAAAGAAGTGGAAGCCGTGACGGTTGAAGGTCTTGAGGTTGTGGACTATTCAGAAAAGGCGGTTGCTGTGTTTGGCGATACAAAAGCTATCAAAGAGCAATTAAAGGAATTGGGCGGACGCTTTAACCCGTCTTTAAATTACAACGGTGAAAAACGTGCCGGATGGATATTTAGCAAGAAACAAGCGGACAAGGTTAAAGAGCTGATAACGCCTATGGCGTTACCGGCGCTTCCTGAAGAAATATATATCCCGGAACTTGCGGAGGAAACGGGGACGTTTGAAAATATCCATTTAACCGAAACGGACAACTTTAACGGCGTGCACTATTACGATATTGAAGGCGCTGGAATCATAACCAGCGCGAAAATACGCGAGGATATACAGCCGGGCGATGTTTTCAATGTATATACGGATGGAGGACGTAAGTTTTGCGTAACCTATGACGGTGTGAGTGTGAAAAGCAGCTTAAAAAAAGATTTACCCGGTATAATTGAGTTTAACGACAAAATAGAAACGGGTACTCTTAGCACTTCATCACATTACACCCCGCTTGCTGAGGGTATGGAATTTTACGAGAAGAAAGTAAAAGGAAAACGTTACACCGTAAAGGATAAGCCGTTAACACTTGGGTATTACGGCGTATTAGATAATTTGGACAACTGTATAATAGAATGCTATCCGACTAAAGAAGAAGCCGCAAAAGAGGCGGAGATACTTAACACGCATATAGGCGAAAACGGACGGTTAAGAAGTATTATATAATTAAATATAGGAGGGTATAATATGAAGGCTAACGATATTGTTATAAAAGAATGCGAATTGCTTAATACAAAAATATATAATCCGGAATTTGATAGTATCAAAAGTATGCCGTGTACAATGGTGTTGCGGTTGATGGATACAGAGGAATACGGGTGCGACTATTGCGGGGCCTTGAATTTGGTTTTAGAACTGTTCCCGGAAATCGACCGGGCGGAGCTTGAAAAAGAGTTAGACCGGTTCGTATAAATGTATGTTAGGCGTTATGTTGTTGTTATTCGGTGCCGTGTTGTTTATCAGCGGCACCGATATAGAGAGGATAAGGGAATTTATAAACGACAGTAAAGAATCAGATAAATTTTGAGGATATGTATTTAGGTTTTATACTTTGGGCAATCTTGCTAATTGTTATTTTATGGAATATTAGTCCGGCGCTTGTTATTACGTCAGCTTTAATAGGAATCGCTATGGCGATAGGAAAAACAAAAGACAATAAATCAGGTGAATAATATGGAGACTTTAAAGGAAGTGTTTTTGAAGAAATACCCGCAATACGGAAAAGTGTTGCGGGTGTATGAAGAGGTTAACGAAGTGGAATGTGCATTCGACAGCATAACAAAACCGAGGTTGTACAACTTTGTTCAGGCTCTTAATGAAAGAGTAGCCACCAATAGCGCTAAAACCTATTGCGCTATGCTTAAATCAATTCTTAACCTGTACAGCGATATGTATTCTTTTCCAAAAGGTTTTGAGGCTATATTGACCTTAAAAAAGGACGCTACGCAAAGTACGTGGCTAACGGATGACGAGATAAAAACGTTATTGGCGTATAATCCGATTAATGAAACGGAACGCGCTGTAAAAAACTGCTTTTTGATCGGTTGCCTTACAGGCGCCAGACATTCGGATTATATAGAATTTACAGAGGACAACATAGTAGACGGAAGACTGATATATGTTTCACGGAAAACCAAGATTAAAGCGGAGATACCGGCGGCTCCTGCTGTGCTCCGGATATTGAAAGAAAACCGGGAATACGGTATCAATGAACGAAAGGTTTCGGATGTAACCTTTAACGACACAATAAGAAGTATATGCCGGCGATGCGGGATAAGCAAGCGTATCAAGCTGTACCAGGCGGGTGAATATATAACCGGTGAAAAGTGGGAATTTATTTCCTCGCATTCCGCCCGGAAGTCTTGCGCAACCAACTTATATTTAAGAGGTGCGGATTTGTATTCTATTAGCCGGATGTTAGGGCATTCCAGCGTAACGATGACCGAAACATATATATGTTGTGGGCTGCGTGAATTATCGGATAAAATAATGGGATATTTCAACGGGTTTAAATAGATTTGCACCTGATTTTATATATACATAAATATTTTATGGCACAAGAAAGTAAATACGCGTACGACGAAGATAGTGTAAAGGCTATTGTTCATTGGGCTTTAACGGCTCAACTGCCTATGCAAATAGAGCTGAGCGAGTCGGAGAATATATTCGATGTCAAGAAATACGTACAGGCGAATATACACGATATAAACCAGCATTTTCCTGACCCGTTTTACAATCCGGCGATTGACAGGCTGTATCGGTTAAAAGAGTTTATGGAAAAACAAGAATGATTTTATAACCCAATGGGTTGTTTCGCTTGTTTTGGGTTGAATTTAACCCACTGGGTTGTTTGGGTTATAACTTGCTGTCCATCTTTTCAAATTCTTCTTGCACGGACTTGTTCAGCACTTTCGCGTATATCTGGGTTGTCTTTATATCTGTATGTCCCATCATTTTGGCAAGGTTTTCGATTGATACGCCCATATTCAGAGCCATTACCGCAAAACTATGTCTTGCCATGTGGGAATGAAGGCTTTGCTTTATTCTCGCAATTTCCTGAACGACTTTCAACCTTAAATTATATTGGTAATTGCTTATTATCGGTAACTTGAAGTCGTATTTTCTCAATATTTCCATTGCGGGCTTTAGAAGCATAAGAAAGTATTCTTCTTCTGTTTTTATTCTAATATCTCTAATAAAAAAATTGCTTCCTTTCTTGATTACTCCGCAGAAATCGAATTTGGACAAATCTGCATAAGACAGACCGGTGAAGCATTGGAAGACGAATAAGTCCCTAACCTTACTAATGCTTTCTGATGTTATTTCTAAGTTCTGTATTTGCTTTATTTGGTCTATGGTAAGGTATTTTATCCCTTCGCTTTTTCCACGGTCAAATTTGAGCCTATTATATGGGTTGTCTTTTAATAGCTCATATTTAATAGCTTCGTTTATATATCTTTTCAAGCGTTTATGATAGCCATGAACGGTGGTCTGTTTATTATATTTCTTATGTAGGAAATCGTCATAATACATTATGTTGGCCGTTGTTATGTCGGAAAAATAAACGATTCTACCAAATTCTTCCAGAGAGTTAATTAATGTGGCATGGGTGTTTAAAGTTCCCTTTCTTAAATCTGTTCTTTCGCTTACCCGGCGCTTTATGAAGTCAAGAAAACTTTCTTTTTGCTGTGAATACTTTAGGAAATGCTCCAGCTTTTCAAAGTTGAAAGGTTCCTTATTCTTTATAAGGGAGTTGATAAATTCGTTTATATTCTGTATCTGCGCATCGAGTCTTTCGTTCAGGTCTATGGACTGAACTGTATTCTTGACTTTGTTTTTTTCGCTCCATTGGTCGGAATATAGCCTGACGCCTGTACTAATCCATTTTCTTTTCCGTTCAAATAATATTTCTATCTGAACGGTTCCTTTTGTTGTCTTGCTTGCTGTGTGTTTCCGGTCAAACACAAATCTTGCTGTTGGGTACTTCATAATTTAAAAGATTTGGTATCACACAAGGGTATCACATTTGTTGCACATTTCATGAAATACAATGAAATATAGTGAACTAAAATGAAACAAATATAGAACCGCGTTTGTTCGTATAAGTCATTGATAATTACATAATATGCTGATAATAAGAAAAAAGGGGTTACATTTCTGTAATCCCTTGCTGTGATTCGCTTGGGGTTCGAACCCAAGACCCCAACATTAAAAGTGTTGTGCTCTACCTGCTGAGCTAGCGA
>OIOL01000403.1_pt1 | contig 8965 bp, 7 predicted proteins | sample 1585551 | NCBI WGS metagenome assembly OIOL01 (sample SAMN02674699, study PRJEB24791) | human gut metagenome, SKBSTL042 | isolation source: stool | host: Homo sapiens | place: USA
TGCTCTTCCGATCTCATGAGCCTTGCCGCCATCCGCTTCCTGATGGATTACGTCAAGCGCCACGATTTCAAGTTCTTTGGTGCCTACCGCATCGTGCTGGGCATCATCGTGCTGGCAGTGGCGGCTGCGACGGCAATCTTCTGATTTTAAGCGGAAGAATTATTTTTATAATTTACGACCCCGGAAAATCTGCGGATTTTCCGGGGTCGTTTTTTCACGGGAAGGGTCGTGAAGGCAAGCGGCATTTGTTTTTTTACGGTGCTGTGAGCGGCAAAAAATTTCGATGCAGCCAAGGCGGGTGCGCCCTCTGCGGCAGCGCTGACGCGATGCCATTGTCTGCCAAAGGGCACAGGACTTTGCCAGATTTAAAGATGCCGCTTTTACGGAGTGCGAGGGCTTTCCGCGCTGGATGGACTGGCACCCGGAAGCGAGGACGTGGAGGGTGTGCCCGCCGCCCTTTACGACAGCACTTTTTCTTTGCGGAAAGATGTGCTATACTACAAAATAAGAGAGTATGCGGCAGCGTGCCGCGCAAACAAAATGGAGGAAACTGCTATGGAAGCATCCAAGGTCTATTATACAGATTTCCGCTGTCCCGTGGGCACCAGCCTGCTGGACAAGCTGCGCCGCGTGTGCATTGCTGCCGGCATCAAGGACATTGATATGGATGGCAAATTCGTTGCCATCAAGATGCATTTCGGTGAGCTGGGCAATCTGGCATTCCTGCGCCCCAACTACGCCAAGGTGGTGGCCGACCTGTGCAAGGAGCAGGGCGGTCTGCCGTTTCTGACCGACTGCAACACCCTGTATCCGGGCAGCCGCAAGAACGCACTGGAGCACCTTACCTGCGCCCAGCTGAACGGCTTCTGGCCCATGACCACCGGCTGTCAGGTCATCATTGCGGACGGTCTGCGCGGCACCGATGAAGCAGAGGTGCCGGTGCCGAACGGCGAATACTGCAAGACGGCAAAGATCGGCCGCGCCATCATGGATGCGGATATCTTTATCAGCCTGACCCATTTCAAGGGCCACGAATCCACCGGCTTCGGCGGTACTCTCAAGAACATCGGCATGGGCTGCGGCTCTCGCGCGGGCAAGATGATACAGCACGCCGCCGGACACCCGGAGGTGCAGCAGAGCCTGTGCCGCGGCTGCCACCGCTGCGCCAAGGAGTGCGGCTCGGACGCCATTACTTATAATGCCGAAAACAAGGCGGTCATCGACTACGACAAGTGCAAGGGCTGCGGCCGCTGCATCGGCGCCTGCAGCTTTGACGCCATCTATTCTCCCAACGACTGCGCCAACGAGCTGCTGGACCGCAAGATGGCAGAGTACGCCGCCGCAGTCTGCCACGACCGTCCCTGCTTCCACGTTTCTCTGGTGCAGGACATCAGCCCCAACTGCGACTGCCACTGCGAGAACGATGCCCCCATCCTGCCGGATATCGGCATCTTTGCGTCCTTCGACCCGGTGGCGCTGGACCAGGCCTGCGTGGACGCCTGCCTGAATGCCGCCCCGCTGCCCAACAGCCAGCTGAGCACGAACCTTGCAAAGCCGGGCTGGAACTGCTACCACGACAACTTCAAGGACTCCAACCCCAACATCGAGTGGAAGGCCACCCTTGAACAGGCCGAGAAGGTGGGCATGGGCACCCGCCAGTATGTGCTGAAAAAGGTATAAAAATCAGAAACAGAAGGGATGCTGCACATGGTCAGCATCCTCGCCCTCTCGGCCATCGCTTCGCGATGCCAGCTCCCTCAAAGTGGGAGCCCTTGGCAGTCCACGCAGACTTCATCTTTCTGCCAAGGCCTCTCCCTTTGGGAGAGGTGTCACCGTAGGTGACGGAGAGGGCGAGCCCGCTAAAGAAAAAGCATCTGCAACAAAATCGCTGATTCTGAAATTCAGAAGCGATGGTTGCAGATGCTTTTTTGTTTTATTAAGCTTCGCCGTTTGTCTCCGGCACAATGCCGTCCAGCACAGCTTGCAGCGCCTGCCAGTTTTTCAGGGTGCAGCCGGGCAGGGTGTCAGCGTCTAGCCCTGCATCCGCGATGCGGTCGGTCATGCTGTCCTTATCGCTGAGCAGGTCCAGCGCGGCGTCCTTGATCAGCGGCCATGCTTCGGCAAAGCCCTCCTGCTGGCTGTCGGTCAGGCCGTCGTACCAGCTGTAAAAGGCTTCCTGAATGGCCTCCGGGGAGCGGCTGGACATCCGTGCGTCCTCGGCCCAGTGCAGCAGCGATGCCGCCGCGATGACCGATTTCAAGGAGCAGCCGGATACCCCGGGCCCCCAGCCCAGACAGGGCGCAAAGGCGTTTTCTGTGCCGGTGATGGAGAACACCGAGTTCTCGTCAAAGTTGCCGGGGTTCAGCTCTCCGGTGTTGGCTTCTGTGGTGGAGGAGGGCAGCGTGCTGCTGCCGGAAGCGGATGCGCTGTCCGAGGCGGGCGCAGCGCTGGATGCGGGGCTGCTTGCAGAGCCGCCGCAGGCTGCCAGCAGACAGCCCAATAAAGCGGCGCACAGCAGCAGCGCAAGGGAGCGGATATATTTCGATGTCATAAGAAAAACCTCCGTAACTGGTGCCCCGGCAAGCCGCCGGAGCAAAGCGGGATCTACACCCTAAGTATACGTTCTGCGCACGGCGTTGTCAATCGTTCTGCGCAGGACGAATTTCAAGCAGCACCTGTGCAGGATATACAAAAATGCAGCTTGAATTTCGGGCAGTTCAACGCATTGACATTCTCCGCGCTGGCTCGTATAATCAAAGACAGACAAGTGAATTTATCAGTGCGTGTAACTGTTCGATCAGGCATGAGCATCAGAGGGAAGGCGGCAACGGCATCCCTTTGGTTCTTGTGCCCTTTTTCTTTTTCACAAGAGCTGCGGCATGGAAGCGGAGGAGTGCGGCGATGCAGGCTGTAAAGGTGTTCAATAACAATGCGGTGTCGGTGGTCATGCCGGATGGCAGGGAAGCCATTCTCGTGGGCAACGGGCTTGGGTTTGGCCGCCGCCCGGGGGACGTGATCGACAAAAACCGCGTTTCCAAGGTGTACTATGTGCAGAACGAGCTGCAGACCAAGTTCCTCAAGATGCTGGATAACGTTACCCCGCAGGTGATGCAGGCCGCCGAGCGCATCTCGCTGGCGGCAGAAGAGCAGGGCATCCTGCTCAGCAGCAAAAGCACCATCTCGCTGGTGGACCACATCAGCTTTGCGCTGGAACGTGTGGAAAAGGGCACTTTTCTGCCCAATCTCATGCTCTCGGAGACCCGGATGCTGTACCCGAAGGAGTACGCAGTGGGGCAAAGGGCGCTGGAACTTGTCCGGCAGTTCTGCGGCGTACAGCTGCCGGAGGACGAAGCGGGCTACATTGCCCTGCATCTGGTAGCCGGTGCGGCGGACGGCGCGCTGGCGTATGATACCGTAAAGTTCGTCAAGGCAGTCAAGGAGATCATCTGCGATACCTATCACTGCACCTTTGAGGAAGAAAGCCTTGAGACCACCCGCCTGACCGTGCACCTCAAGTTTCTGGCGGCGCGCATTCTGCGGCACACTCCTTGGCAGGACGCCGGGCTGGAATCCATGTACGCGGTGCTTTTGCAGCGCGACAGCCGCAACGAGGTGTGCTTACAGCGCATCAATGCCTATCTGCGGCAGGAATTTGATTACGAGCTGGATCATCAGGAGCAGGTCTATCTGCTCATCCACCTGACCAAGATCGTAGGATAAAACGCTTCAACAGGGCGTCCGGAAGCCCTGCGGAATAGAAATCATCCCCCAAAACAGTCAAGTCAAAAAGTGAGGAGTATTACACGATGAAAGAAAAAGTCATGAATGGCTTGGAAAAGTTCTCCAAAGCCATGCTCTCACCGCTGTCGTATATCTCGGCAGCAGGCCTGATCCTTGTGCTGGGCGCATTGCTTACCAGCACAAGCCTTAGTGCGATGATCCCCGTTCTGCAGTGGACCCCCATCAAGCTGCTGGGACAGCTGATCTACAACTGCATCATGGTCATCATCAACAACCTCAGCCTGATGTTCTGCGTGGGCATCGCAGCGGCGCTTGCCAAAAAGAACAAGCAGCAGGCTGCCATCATCGGCCTGATGAGCTACTTTATGTACCTGACCGCCGGCAACGTCACCCTGACCCAGCTGGGTATGCTGGCCGAGGCTGACCCGATGGTGGGTCTGTACGGCACCGGTCAGTCCACCGTGTTCGGCATCCAGACGGTGGATATGGGCGTGTTCGGCGGCATCCTGCTGGGTCTGGTCTGCGGCTGGGTGTACAACCGCACCTGTGAAAAGCAGTTCAAGGGCATCATCACCCAGATCTACTCCGGCAACCGCTGGTCCTTTACCTGCATGGTGGTCTTTTCCATCCTGTTCGGCTTTGGTTCCTGCTTCTTCTGGCCGCCGGTGCAGAACGTCATCAGCGCACTGACCGACCTGATCGCCACCTCCGGCAACTTCGGCCTGTTCCTGTACGGCTTTTTGGAGCGCTTCCTCATCCCCACCGGCCTGCACCACCTCATCTATACCCCCTTCCAGTTCTCTGCACTGGGCAACAGCCTGACCGTGGGCGATGCCACCTACACCGGCTCCTACATCGTCATGATGATGGAGTACAGCATGGGTCTGCCCTTCTCGGACGGCATCGTGTGGATGTACACCGGCTTCACCAAGACCTTCGGCTACTTTGGCATCGTGGCGGCCTTCATCTTCTGCGCCCGCAAGGAGAACCGCAAAAAGACCGCTGCCGTTCTGGTGCCGCTGGCCTTTACCGCTTCTCTGGCTTCCATCACCGAGCCGCTGGACTTCATGTTCTGCTTCACTGCGCCCATCCTGTGGGTGGCACACGCCTGCATCTCCGGCCTGTTCATCGTGCTGCTGCACATCTTCCATGTCACCGGCTTTACCACCAACCTCCTCGGCTCGGTGCTGATGAACCTTTCTGCCGGTGCAGATAAGACCAACTATCCCACCCTGTACCTGCTGGCGCTGTGCCAGATCGCAGTGTACTTTGTGGTGTTCACCCTGCTGATCAAGGCCTTCAACCTGCACACCCCCGGCCGGGAAGAGGTGAGCACCGAGACCGCGGGGAGCGATGCACCCGCCAAGAAGGCAAGCGTGAAGAACGCTGCCGAGGTGCAGTGCGTCATCGATGGTCTGGGCGGCAAGGAGAACATCCTGTCGGTGGACAACTGCTTCACCCGCCTGCGGGTAAACATCAAGGACCCCGCAAAGCTGGACGAAGCTGCCATCAACAAGCTGCCGAACAGCGGCATCGTGAAAAAGGGTACCGATATCCAGATCGTTTACGGTCTGCAGGTAGCCGATATCAAGCGTGCTGTGGAAGCACAGCTGGAAAACCAGTAAACCGCTTTTCCGCGCCCCGGCGGACTGCGCCGGGCTAACCTGAAAAATACAAAAAAGGAGCGTTTAACTATGGTCATTACCATTGCTGGCGGCGGTAGCACTTTTACCGCCGGTATCGTCAAATCCATCGCCCTGCGCCGGGAAGAACTGGAAGTGGACGAGATCCGTCTGTTCGACATCAACAAGGAGCGGCAGGACAAGGTTGCCGTTGTGGTGGACTGGGTCCTGCACAAAGAGCTGAATACCGACATCAAGCTGGTGGTCACCACCGATGTGCAGCAGGCTTACACGGACACCTCTTTTGTGTTTGCCCAGATGCGCGTGGGCGGCTACGCCATGCGGGAGCAGGACGAAAAGATCCCCCTGCGCCACGGCTGCGTGGGACAGGAGACCTGCGGCTGCGGCGGCATGGCCTACGGAATGCGCACCATCTTCCCCATGATCAAGCTGATCGACGATGTGGAAAAGTATGCCAAGAAGGACTACTGGATCCTGAACTACTCCAACCCCGCCGCCATCGTATCCGAAGCCTGCCGCAAGCTGCGCCCGAAGGCACGGATCATCAACATCTGCGATATGCCCATCGCCATCATTGACGTGGTGGCAGCTGCCATGGGCATCCAGAACAAGAAGGAGATCGTTTACGATTACTTTGGCCTGAACCACTTTGGCTGGTTCACCTCCATCCAGTACCACGGCGAGGATCTGATGCCCAAGCTGCGCGCCTACATCAAGGAGAACAAGATCCTTCTGCCGGAAAGCTACCTCAAGGGCATGGGCGCCCTGACCTCCTCCAGCAGCCAGAACCGCCACACCAAGGGCAGCTGGTACTATGTGTGGAAGGGCGAGTACGAGATCATGGAAAACTTCCCGGAGTACCTGCCCAACACCTACCTGAACTACTATCTGCAGGCCAAGGAGTTTGTGGAGCACTCGGACCCGAACCACACCCGCGCCAACGAGGTGGAGGAGACCCGCGAAAAGAACCTGTTCGACGGCATCGACCACTACCTCAAGACCGGCGAGGTGGACGCCAACACCTTCTATGCCGGCAGCCACGGCGACTGGATCGCAGATCTTTCCGCTGCGCTGAAGAACGACACCAAGGCACGCTTCCTCATCATCACCGAGAACCGCGGCGCTATCCCCAATATGCCCTATGACGCAATGGTGGAGCTGCCCGCCTACATCGGCAAAAACGGCCCGGAGGTCATTGCCCGGGACAACATCCCGCTGTTCCAGCAGGGCTTGATGATGCAGCAGCTCAACAGCGAAAAGCTGCTGGTGGAGGGCTGCGTGGAAGGCAGCTACGAGAAGGTATTGCAGGCCTTTACCCTGAATAAGACTGTGCCCAGCATGAACGTTGCCAAGGCCATTCTGGACGATATGATCGAAGCCAACAAGGGCTACTGGCCGGAGCTGCACTGAGCAGCCGACCTTACAGCCGCCGCAGGCATTGCCGCCTGCGGCGGCTTTTTTATGCGCATTGACCTTTGTGCAGCAAGGGCTTATAATGAGAAAAAACCAGTAAAAGCGAAAGGAAGCACACCCATGCAAAACCAAGTCCCTGTATCCACCAGCCGCCCGGTCACCGGGCGCTTTGCGCCCAGCCCCAGCGGACGGCTGCATCTGGGCAATCTGGCGTGCAGCCTGCTGGCATGGCTCAGCGCAAAAAGTCAGGGCGGGCGCATCGTGCTGCGCATCGAGGATCTGGACGCCGAGCGCTGTCCCCGCGTTTATGCCGACTTGCTGGAGCAGGATCTTGCGTGGCTGGGGCTTACATGGGACGAGGGCGGCAGCACCGGCGGCGCACACGCGCCCTATTACCAGAGCGAATGCGGGGACATCTATACCCAAAGCTACCGCAAGCTGGAGCAGAGGGGGCTGGTGTATCCCTGCTTCTGCTCCCGCTCCCAGCTGCACGCCGCCAGCGCACCCCACACCTCGGACGGCAACGTCATCTACCCGGGCACCTGCCGGGGGCTGACGCCGGAAGAGATCGCGGAAAAGCGCAAAAAGAAAGCCCCTGCCTACCGCCTGATGGTGCCGGATGAGGAGATCACCTTTACGGACGGCTGCATGGGCACCCACACCGAGAACCTGCTGCGGGACTGCGGCGACTTCTATCTGCGCCGGGCAGACGGCGTGTTTGCCTATCAGTTGGCGGTGGTGGTGGACGATGCCCGCATGGGCGTCACCGAGGTGGTGCGCGGGGCAGACCTGCTTTCCTCCACGGCGCGGCAGCTGTACCTGTACCGGCTGCTGGGCTTGCAGCCGCCCCGCTTTGCCCACTGCCCGCTGCTGCTGGCAGCGGACGGGCGGCGGCTGTCCAAGCGGGACGGCGACCAGAGCCTTGAAAACCTGCGGGCAAAGTACACCGCCCCGGAGATCATCGGCAAGCTTGCCTATGCCTACGGCTTGCAGCCGGAGCCGGCACCCCGCACCCCGGAAAGCCTTGTGCCGGACTTTGCGTGGGCAAAAGTCCCCAAGCAGGATATCTGCCTGCCCGAGGGGTTGTTCTGAAAAAGGAAATGAAAAAGCGACCCCTGCCAGCGCCAAAGGCGCTGACAGGAGTCGTTTTTTCTTTCTTTCTTAGGCTCTCCGCACCTGGGGCAGCTGGCTGCGCTCGGCGGCGGTAAAGGCGCTGTCCAGCGCCAGTGCCAGCAGCGCACCCAAGGCCACATCGATGCAGCTGTGCTGCTTGAGCAGCACGGTGGAGCAGACGATGGAAATGCACAGCACAGCGGCTGCGGGACGCATCCAGCGGCGGCGGGGCGCATCAAAGATATGGCTGCGGTAGTACGCCAGTAGCAGCGTTACCGAGTTGAACACATGGATGGAAGGGCAGACGTTGGTGGCGGTGTCGGTGCGGTACAAAAAGCGCACCACCCGCGCAAAGATGTCGCTGCCCGGCACCCAGTAGGGGCGCAGGTCCAGCGCTGTGGGCAGCACCGCGTAGCACGCCAGTGCAATGGTCATGCCGGAGAACAGCGGCAGGCACAGCCGCCAGAAGTCCTCACGCGGGGCTTTCCACAGCAGATAGAACAGGGTGAAGGGGATCCATACGAACCATGCAAAGTAGGGGATCACCGCATATTTGCAGAAAGGGATCAGATCGTCCAGACGGCAGTGCACCAGAATGCTGCGCAGGGGGACGTTTGACTCCAGATAGTGAAAAACGGAAAGATAAAATATAGTATACAGCGCCATGAACCCGACCGGGTGGCGCGCAAGCCAGCTGCGTTTCATAGAATAGCCTCCTTTTGCAGAAGAGCAAAGTCTGATAGCATTGAGAAATTATACGCCCGAACGATGAAGATTGCAAGAACGAAAGGTGAAAACTTTGTCAAGTGCTGAAAAAATAATTTGTGAAACCTGTAAAAAATACCAGCAATCTTCTGTTGATAATACGAATCAAAGCGGCGGTTTCCTGCAAAAAGAAAAAATCCACCCCTTCGCCGGTCTTTCACAGACCGGCAAAGGGGTGGATGTCAAAAACTTATGGCATACGGGCAGCGTCCTCGCCCTCTCAGTCATCGCTACGCGATGCCAGCTCCCCCAAAGTGGGAGCCCTTGGCAGTCCACACAAACTTCATCTC
>OIOL01000425.1_pt1 | contig 8551 bp, 5 predicted proteins | sample 1585551 | NCBI WGS metagenome assembly OIOL01 (sample SAMN02674699, study PRJEB24791) | human gut metagenome, SKBSTL042 | isolation source: stool | host: Homo sapiens | place: USA
AAGTAACAGGCGATTAGATGCTGATTTTCTAAAGGAGGAAGAACACAAGCTATATTGCCTTGACTAGTTGAATTTATGATTTGCAAAACGTTTCCATTTCCAAAAAGAAGATATTGCGATTCTTGAGCAATGGTTAAATAATAACCATATTTCCAAAACATCAAATCATTAAAAATAAGCGCATTGATTTGCTGATTACAGGCACATGATATGGAAGAATAGCCAACTTTTCCAAGACTTCCGATACAACACACATAAACCGTATTTGGCGGCATAATTCGAGCACAAAGTGCACCTTCGGAAGTTAGATGTTCAGATGTTTTTGAAATAGAATGAGAGTATCCTAAATTATCAGGTTTTATCCATGGAATACCCGTACTAGCGTAGTAATTTGAATCAAAAGTTTTTGAGGGAGTATTTCCCGTTTGAATAGAAGTGAATCTCTTGAGTGGAGCGACTTCCCACCCCTCTGGAATTTCCCCGATCCATTCAATGCCGCTGTCTTTCATTTTCCGTGCCATGGTCAACCCTCCTTATGGAACAGCTCTGCCAGCCCGGCGGAGATATCCTGTTCCAGTGCGGTGATGCGCGCCACGATATCCTCCACGGCTTCCGGCGACTGATACTCGTAGAAATAGCGGGTCATGGGGATCTCGTAACCCACCTTGGTCTTGCTGTGGTCGATCCATGCGTCGGGGGCGTAGGGCAGAACTTCCCGGGCAAAGTAGGCGTCAATATCCTGCACCAGCGGTACGTTTTCGGTGTCCCGCAAGCTGGTGTCCGGCACAGGCTTGCCGCGCTTCAGGATAACGTTGCCTGCTTCGTCCCGCTGGGGGCGCTCCACCACGATCTTGTTGTAGCCGAACTCCACGCTCTCGAATACCTTGCTCTCGCAGTAGATGCCGTTTTTGTCGCCGTACACCTTGCCGTTGGCAAACTCGCCGTAGGCGGTGACGATCAGTTCCCGGCAGGCATCGGTGATGTCGTTGCGCTTGGTGCCGATGCTCTTGCGGCGGGGCTCGAAGCAGTGGCTGGCGTCAATAAGCTGCACCTTGCCCGCACGGTGGGCGGGCTTATCCTTGCTGAGCACCCAGATGTAGGTGGAGATGCCGGTGTTCATGAACATATCGGTGGAAAGCTGGATGATGCAGTCCAGCCAGTCGTTTTCCAGAATATACTGCCGGATGTTGCTGGGCCCGCTGCCGGCATCGCCGCTGAACAGGGGAGAGCCGTTCTGGATAATGGCCATCTTGCCCTTGTTTGCCAGCTTGGCAAGACCGTTCAGCACGAAAAGCTGCTGCCCATCGCTGATCTTGGGCAGACCGGGGGCAAAACGCCCCATCTCGCCCCGGGCGGCTTCAGCTTCCACCGCCTTCTGCTCCCGCTTCCAGTCAATGCCGAAGGGCGGGTTGGAGATGATGTACTGGAAGGTGAACCCGGGAAACTGATCTTCCGACAAAGTATCACCGAACCGCATATTGTTGGGGTCGCCGCCGCGGATCATCATGTCTGCCTTGGCGATGGCAAAGGTGGAGGGGTTGAACTCCTGCCCGAAGCAGGTCACCTCAATGTCGCTGTTCAGCTCGTGGATGCGCTCCTCCATGCAGCTCAGCATCTGGCTGGTGCCCATGGCCATATCGTAAACGGTCATGCTGCTGGTATCGAGGTCGGCTTCGGACAGCAGCAGGTCGGTCATTAGATAGATGATATCCCGGCTGGTGAAGTGAGCTCCGGCTTCCTCGCCAAAGCTCTCGGAGAATCGCCGCACCAGATCCTCAAAAATGTAGCCGCAGTCCACGGCGCTGATCTTGTCCGGGCCGAGATAGCCCTTCTCGGAGCCGAACTCCTTGATAACGAGGTAGAGGGTGTTGCTCTCTACCATCCGCTTGATGATGTTGTCAAAGTCGAACTTTGCCAGCACATCCTGTGCGTTGGCAGAAAAGCCGGACAGGTAATCCCGGAAGTTGGATTCAATGTTGTCCGGGTCAGCCAGCAGGGTCTCGAAGGTGAACCGGCTGGTGTTATAGAACTGGTAACCGGAGGCCTTCTGCAAAAAGCCGTCGATGACCTGCAGCTTTTTCACCTTTTCGTAGGTGTCCAGCACTGCCTGATGGGTGGGCAGCAGGCAGTCGTGGAACCGCTTCACCACGGTCATGGGCAGAATGACCAGACCGTACTCGTGGGGCTTGAACGGCCCACGCAGCATATCAGCTACGTTCCAGATCATGGCGGCTTTTTCGGCAATGTTGGCACCTACGGCGGTGATCTTATCGTTTGGCATACGTTGCTCCTTATTTTTTGTGATAGGTGGACATCTTGATTTTACAACGATGGGTGTCCTATAAATCGGATAGCAGAATGCTTTTCCTGAAAAATGATTCTTGCATCTATTGTACCACGATAAAAGTGGAAACACCATATTCCGGCAAAAGAAAATGCCCGCCTGAAAATCAGACGGGCGGTGGAGAATCAATATGGAGAATTCTTAATCTTCGCACAGAAGGTCGTTGCTGTGCATGAATTCAATAAAGTTGAAGATGATTTTGGCATTTCTTTCCACAATATCAGATTCAGTGAAATCTGTAGCCGTTGCAGCAAGAACAGTTAATTCTTCGATCTTTGTTCCTTCCTTTCTCTGCTTTCTGTTGTTTTCAAAACCTGTGTAATACTTTACTTTATCGCTAAAGCGATAGTCAGAGGCACGAATATTGATTCGTTTTTCTAACAACGCCTTATTTCCGAGGCTTTCGATATTTCTCGGATTGGAAAGTGAATGCTCTTTTTCCTGACGGCTGCGTGCATAAATGTGTTCAATTTCCAATACGCTTTCAAGCGACAAAAGTTCCTGATGTGAATTCTGAAAGGCCCACCAAGTCAACATTGCTTTTGTAATAGCTCGATTATTGCTGAACACATAGTTGTTGAAGGCATTCTGCAATTGCTGGGTATGGAACAGATAATCCGTAAATTGAACCGGCTGTCTATTCACAAGATTGATCATCTCTGCAAAAATTGGTGTGCGAAGTGCGTTGACACCTGGATTGGTAACAGCGTATGCCCAGATGAAGGCTGTGATTTTATTCAAAAATCCGTAAAAACAATTATCATCAAGGAACCCGTTGGAATCCCGGTTGGCCATATAATACACAGAAACGAAATACGTCCACATACCGTTGGGCGCATAGTTCAATACAAAAAGCCGCCGAAGAACTTTATCGGAGAAACGTTCAACGTTTTGATTCTGCACATCGTTCCAGAAATTGGCCAGATCAATCAGGTTTTCAAAGGTCTGATCATTCTTTAATAAGCTATATGCATTCCGTTCGTAGAATTTGCGCAATGCCTCTGTTGTCGAGGATTTGATTCCCTGCTTTGCACGCTCGTAATACATATACCGGGTGAAAAGCTCATCCATCGGGGTGCCGGTAAGGGGGTGAAAAATAGAGTCGCACAATACCTCAAGATCTTTCCATTTCTGGATAAAAACTTCACGTTCACCCTTGGCAGAGTAGTATTTATAAAACTGCGCCTTGAAGATATCTGCGTCTGATAACGGCTTTCCTCTATCGTTCAGCGTCGAAAAGATCCGCAATGCAGTATCCTGGGATTCTGCTTCGATTGGGAGGAGGATGCAATTATTCATGATCCGGATTGGGAAGAAGGAAAACCAATCAGGGTAGGTGTTCAAAAAATCCACGATTTTCTGCTGAAAGAAGCGGTAATTGTTAGCGTAGCTGCTTTTTTCGTTTTCAGAGACTTTTCCTGTTTTCAGGATGCTTAAAAATTCCCCTTTTTCTTTGTCGGTAGCAACTTCTGAGTCGATTTTCAAAGCTGATTTGTCAGGGTCACCGAATTCATCAGTCTTCCAGATACACTGCTCAATGAATTTGCTAGTTTTAACAGCCTTGTCGTTCTTCATGCTTCCATACTTTTCATAGAACGCTCGAAGCAACAACATCAATGTTGTTAGGCGTTGTTGACCATCAATGATTTCCAATTTTCCATCATCGTTTTTGAATGTGACGATCGGCCCTAGAAAGTATTCATCACTATCGCTTTTAAATTTGTCACAATCGTTATCAGGAAATGCAAATAGGAACAAATCGTCCCAGAGTGTCTGACATTCCTTCTCGCCCCAGGCATAAGGCCGCTGATAGTCAGGAATAAGAAAGTCGGCTTTCTTTTCGCTAAAGAGTGCTTTAACACTTTTCTGATCAATATTTAATTTTGACATCCAGTGCCTCCTATATGAAAGACAAAGACTTCTCTATAAAATTTGAGCAGGTTACATACGATCCGTCAAATCATCTGAAAATGCCGCAGCGCTTCCACAATCGCATCCTCTTTTTCCTTCAGACACTTGGGCTGCTTCGCATTTTCATTTTTCGCTTTATGGTAATTCTCCCGCTCGATGATGCCGTACTTCTGCTTCACCTGTGCGATATAGAGATTGGATACCTTCAACTGATGGTGTTCCCACACATAATCCCGAATCTCGTTGTAAGTCGCCTTGCTTTCCGCAGCAGTCACATCCAGTTCATCCATGCTGACGTCCACTTCGATGTGTCGCTCGACATTGAGTTTGGTCAAAAGGAGAACCGCTTCGCAATGCTTCGTCCTCGGGAACAAATCCACCGGCTGTACCTTCTCTGCATGGTATCCCTTCTGCTCCAGCCATGCGGCGTCTCGGGCGGCGGTGGCGGGGTTGCAGCTGACATACACCACCCGGCGGGGGGCCATGCGCACCACAGCGGAGAGGGTGGCTTCATCGCAGCCCTTGCGGGGCGGGTCCAGCATCACGATATCCGGGTGCAGGCCCTCGGCGGCCAGTTGGGTGGCAGCCTGACCGGCATCGGCGCAGAAGAAGCGGCTCTTGGCAGCTACGGCCTCGCCCATGCGGGCGGCGTTGGCCTTGGCGCTCTCGATAGCCTCCGGCACGATCTCCACGCCGATCAGCTCCCGGCATTGATCGGCCATGGAAAGGCCGATGGTGCCCATGCCGCAATAGAGATCCAGCAGCGCGTCGTCCGGGGTCAGCTGCGCGTACTGCGCGGCAACGCCGTACAGCCGCTCGGCAGCCAGCGTGTTGACTTGATAGAAGGACAGCGGCCCCAGACGCACCGGTACGCCGCAGAGAGTGTCCTCAATGTAGCCCGGACCGTACATGATATGGTTCTCACTGCCCAAAATAACGTTGGTGTTTTTGGCGTTGACGTTGAGCAAAATGGTGCTGATGGCAGGGAACTGCTCCCGCAGCGCGGTGCAAAGCTGCTCTGCGTGGGGCAGCTTTGCCCGGGTGCATACCAGACACACCATGATCTGTCCGCTGTGCGCGCCGCGCCGCAGGAAGATGTGCCGTACCAGCCCCTTGCCGCTCTGCTCGTCGTAAGGGCGGATGCCCTGCTGTGCAAAAAAGGCGCACAGCGCATTGCCGATCTCGTTCAGCACGCCGGGCTGCAGCTTGCAGTCCGGGCAGGGGACGATGCGGTGGGTGCGCCCGGCGTAGAAGCCGATGCAGGGTACGCCGTTCTTGTCCACGCCCACAGGGAACTGCACCTTGTTGCGGTAGCGGTCCACCTCCGGGGAGGGTAGGATATCCAGCACCGGAACCTCCAGCCCGCCGATGCGGCGGAAGGCGTCCAGCACGCTTTCCTGCTTGGCGCACAGCTCGGCAGGGTAGGCCAGATGCCGCAGGCTGCACCCGCCGCAGGGACCTGCCACCGGGCAGTCCACCGGAATACGATCCGGCGAGGGAGTGAGCAGCTCGTCCAGAATGCCAAAGGCATACCGGCCGCAGTCCTTCACAATGCGCACCCGGGCTTCGTCCCCCGGGGCAGTGCCGGGCACGAATACGGCCTCGCCATCGGCACTGTGGGCAACGCCGCTGCCGTCGCTGGAAAGGCGCTCGATGCGCAGGGTCAGGATCTGGTTTTTCTGTAAAGGCATGGTTTCTCCTTGTGTGATGGGCTCAGGTTACAGTTGGGCAGGGTCTGCCGGGTCGGCGTCCTGCTGGGCGGCAAAATACTTGCTGGGCGGCACGCCTTTGGCGCGCTTGAACACCCGCGAGAAGTAGAACTGGTCGAAGAAGCCTACCGACACCGCTACCTCTGCAATGGAAAGACTGCCGGCGCGCAGCAGCTTGCAGGCTTCGTTGATGCGGTACTCGGTCAGGTAGTCAATGGGGCTTTTGCCCACGTTCAGCATGAACACCCGGTACAGATGACTGCGAGAAACACCCACGCTCTTGGCTACATCGTCAATGGAGATGTCGTGGGAGTAGTTGAACTGGATGTACTTGATGGCGTTCAGCACATACTGGCTGGAGGAGGAGGCCGTGTGGGGCTTGCCTGCGCTGGTCTCCCGCATCAGAGCGGCGATGAACAGGTACAGATACCCCACCATGGCGGCTTCGTCCTGCGGCTGCAGCCCGCGGGAGGAGTAGATGTTGTTTAGGGCTGCCCGCATCCCGTCCGGGTCGCTGGTGTGGTGCACAGGGGCATCGTCCGTAAAGGGCAGCTGCGCGGCAAGCTTGTGGGCACAGGCACCGTTGAAGCCTACCCAGCTGTACTCCCACGGCTGCTGCTCGTCGGCGGTATAGCGGATCAGCTGGCTGGGACGGGCGAAGAACAGATCGCCCTCGCTCACCTCCCAAGTGCGGCCGCCCACCTCAAAGATGCCCTTGCCGGATACCACCAGATGGATCAGGTAGTGGTCACGGATGCCGGGACCCCATGTCTGCCCCGGAGCGCACCGCTCCAGGCCGCAGTTGAAGATGGACAATTCAATGTTGTTGGTGTAATTCTGCTTAAAGGATTGCTTATAAACGTCTGGCATGGCAGCTTTACCTCCGTCCTGTCACATTCTGCACCCAGTATACCATAGAACACCCTGCAAATTCAACAAAAGTACATCTTATTCTTTGCGCCTGACGCCGAAATTTGGATTTTTAAGGCAAATAAATTGAAAAATCGCCCGAAATGCATTACAATAGGCAAAAAAGCAGAATCGTTCATTCTTGAGGGGAGGAGCTGTCATGGCCACCAGTGCACAACTCAGAAAACAGATCCTGCAGGGCAGCTGGGACGCCGCACTTGCTGCACTTTACGGGGCAGACCCGGCGGTGCTGCAGCGGCAGCGCGGGCGTTATGCGGCAGCGCTGGAGCAGTTCGAGTTATATTTCGGTCCCGGACGGCAGGTGCAGGTGTACTCTGCACCCGGGCGGGCAGAGTTGGGCGGCAACCACACGGATCATCAGGGCGGCTGCGGTCTTGCGGCTGCGGTCACGCTGGATCTGGTGGCGGTGGCAGCCCGCAGCACGGATGGCTATGTGCGGGTCAAGTCCCGGGGCTTCAACAAGCTGGATGTCATTGATCTTGCCACCGCAGAGCCGCAGGCAGGGGAGAGCACCCACTCGGCCAGCCTGATCCGCGGCATTGCCGAGGGCTTCCGCGCGGTGGGCAGGCAGATCGGCGGCTTTGACGCCTATACCGCCAGCGATGTGCTGCGCGGCTCCGGGCTGTCCAGCTCGGCGGCATTTGAGATGGGCATGGCCTCCATCTGGAACGAGGAATACAGCACCGGGCTGACCCCGGCAGAGCTGGCCGGCATCTGCCAGTATGCGGAAAACACCTATTTCGGCAAGCCCAGCGGACTGTTGGATCAGCTGACCAGTGCGGTGGGCGGTATTATTTTTGCAGATTTTGCCGATCCGCGTGCCCCAAAGATCGAAAAGCTCCATGCGGACGGTCTGCTGCCGGAGGGGATGTTCCTCTGCGTCACCGATACCCGGGGCAGCCACAGCGAGCTGACCGGCGAGTTTGCAGCCATCCGGCAGGAGATGGAGCAGGTGGCTGCCTGCTTTGGCAAGCCGCTGCTGGGTCAGGTGGAAGAGAGTGCGTTCTGGGCGGCACTGCCTGCCCTGCGCAGCCGCTGCGGAGACCGTGCGGTGCTGCGGGCGATCCATTATTTTGAAGAGAACGCCCGTACACTGGCGCAGCGGGAGGCGCTTTATGCAAGGCGATTCCCGGTGTTTGCAGAGCTGGTCAAACAGAGCGGACAGGCTTCCTTTGCGCTGTGCCAGAACGTGTACTGCACAGCGGATGTGCGGCATCAGGGGCTGTCAGTGGCGCTGGCTCTGAGCCAGAGCATCCTGCAGGGCAGTGAGGGCGCATGGCGGATGCAGGGCGGCGGCTTTGCGGGAACCATTCAGGCTTATGTGCCCGGGCGGCTGCTCAAGCGGTACCATACAGCCATTGAGCAGGTGTTCGGGCAGGGCAGCTGCTATGTGCTGCGCCTGCGGGAACAGGGTGCAGTCCGGGTGATCTGAACATAAAAATAAGCCGTGCATGGCCGGAAAGCTCCGGGATGCACGGCTTTTTTATGGCTTACTGCTGTAGAGAAAAGGGCTGGGGGAGAGAGTTTGTAACGGGGCGATCCTTTCTCTGCTGTTGGATACTGTCCAGATACTGGACGGTAGTGGTGGCGGCTTCGCTGGTCACACCAAGCAAACGGGCGAACTGCTGGTACAGCTTGATACCGGTCTGTACGCCTA
>OIOL01000439.1_pt1 | contig 8445 bp, 9 predicted proteins | sample 1585551 | NCBI WGS metagenome assembly OIOL01 (sample SAMN02674699, study PRJEB24791) | human gut metagenome, SKBSTL042 | isolation source: stool | host: Homo sapiens | place: USA
TGCTCCGTGCGCGGATTGGTGTTCACATTGGCCGAGCTTTCTATTACAAAATCAAAAGCGTTACCAAAACCGGCCATTACTTTAGCATGATTACGGAAGATGCAGACACGTGATCCGAAACGTTCCGCCACCTTCTTTAGGTATAAATAAACATCCGCGTAGGAACCTTGAAAGATTTCACCTACATAAAAATCCGCGTGCCCTATGTCTTTTCTCTCCAGCCATTTCTCCACCTCCTTAACATCGGTAATTGCCATACACCAGGTAGAAATCAGAACATATTCCACCGGTTGTTGCTTCACGATCACACGAAGATAAGTAAGGCTGTCAACGTCCCCATGACTGATACAGTGATAAGACGCCCCTTTCTCAAAATGCCAGGGCAAACACTCTTCCAGGTGCAGCTCCGATTTTATCCGCCGGTCAAAATGAACGTTTTTCGTCCGGCGGGCCTTTATATGCTTGTCCGGGGTGTTATCGGCCCGGTTCTCTTCCGGTTGCCGGTCGCTTACCGGTTCTTCCGGCACATCTTCCGGTTTCGGTGTAAAAAACAGACTACGCATTTTCTTTCATACGGTTAGAGGGTGAAACGTTCTGTTCCGCTTCCACTATGGTACGATAAAGCCCTACTTTCGTTGCGGTACCCGGAAAGTTGGCATTAATATACTGCTGTAACGGCTTACAAAGGATCATGTCCGGAATAGCCGTTTCAGAAGCGTTATACACTTTCAGGCTGTATAATTTCTCCGATCCGGAAGAAAGTTTGTTTTCTATAATCAGATTTGAAAGTACCGGATCAAGACCGAAGCCGGAAGTGGCGGCAGCGTCCGCCTTATTGGATATCTTAATCTGGGCGTCCACATAATCCTTTATCTTCTTATCCAGTGGTTCCACCGTCCAGCCCTCAAAGTTATTCGCTTCCGGATTCCAGAATTTGGTCGTGTGCATGTATTTTCCGGCGTTCTGCCTTCCGGTAATGTTGGAGGCGAATTTCTCCATAGCTTCGTCCTTGAAATCTTCCAGCATCTGGGCCGTGTATTTCTCGCCCGTACGCTCGCAAACCTGTTTTATACGTGCTTCCGCGCGGTCCCAGTAAGACTGCGGCGATTCGATATGCAGGGAAATGGCCGAAGCGTTTTCATTATAGGCGATCAGGATAGCGGCCAGACCGCCGGCAAGCTCCAGCCAGTCAAGCGCACCCAGAAAACGCGGCGTACTCATAAAGTCCTTACAAAAGGAATAGATATTATAATATTTCACAGAAACCGGATATTTGAACGGGTGGGCCGGATCAAAGACCGGGTAACGGTAAGTATAGGCCGGATCAGGATAAGGAAAGTCGCCCACAAGTACTTCCTGCGGTTCATCCTCGCCGTCGGGAGGATATACCAGGCGGGCCTTCTGGTAGGGAATATGTTCCAGCCGTACCAAACGCCCGGGATTGCCTACACGCGGCGCACGGTTCCGGACAAACTTTATAAAAAAGCCCTGCATGTGTGTTAAGTCTACGAGTGAGCGGTGAAGAACCGTCGTGTAATCCCACGACTCCAGGTCGGCGGTTATTTCCGGATCGAGTTTCCAACGCCGGTAAAAACGGTTATTCTCTTCGTCGATCGCATCCTCATACAGCCGCGGGCCTTCTCCCCACTGTAAACCGGCTATTTTACCCATAATACCTTCACCGGCGTAGAATTTATCCAGTAAACGCATGACCTCGCCCGGCATGTCGTTATTGTCACCCATGGGAACGATAAAGGTACCGTTTACGCTGATCTTTCGCGAAAAGAAAGCCCCCCGCCGGTTTAACTGGATGCTGGAAGGTTCCCAACCTTTACCGCGGCCACCGATAGAAAAGGAGATCAAACCCTTGTCAGTGCCGGTATCTATAATTCCAAAGTTGCCACTTCGTCTTATTTCCATACTCTTAAATCGTTATTCTTTTCCCGTTGAACTCCATTACCAGACATTCCCAGCAATTCAGCGGCCGGCCCGTTGTGGTGTCCGTCAGGAATAGTTTATAGCTTGAATTTTCGATGCTTTCATCCGTCGCCTTTTTCCTCAAACGGGCGGCAGTAAGTATCACCATGTCACCCCGTCTTCTTGCCGGTTCATATCCCATCCTTGCCAGAAAAGCGGCGATAGGGATAGCTTTTATCTCTTCTATAGTCATAGATGTACAGTTTTAATGGATAATGAATTTGATTCCCAATCCGAATTGGGTTGTAAACAGATCCAGGGAACTTCCCCACAAGGCACGTTCCCGGATATTGGCAAGCAGGACAATGCGGTCTGTCAGGTAAGTCTCAAGTTCCAGGGTTATCGCACCGCCATAGACAAACGCATCCTTGGCGAGCAGCGTTGAGCCGTCATACAGCATCCTGTCTCCCCAATTCACGGTTTCATAGCCGGCCAGTGCGGAACCGCCGATGGAGAGAAAGACCGTCCTGGTCGGGTCCGACAGGAATTTCAGGTAATAGCCGCCTTCTGCCGTGAACTGTGCGCAGGGCACATTCACGTTCCGGTACCCGTAATTCTTCATCAGATACTCGGTACCTATGACCCAACGGTCGGCTCTTTTGGTATATCCTGAAACGGCAAATCCGGCATAATGATTCAAGGGGGATTTCGAGCCGTTCGCAAATCCTCCGCGCAGTTCCACGCCCTTCATCCCGGGCAGGTACCGCTGGGCGTGCGCCCGCCCTGAAAACAGGGCAAGCGACACGACTGTAACAAAAAGGAACAGATACTTCTTCATGGCTACTTCACTTTAAGTTCGTTGATAACCCCGGCTCTCACGATGTCCTCACTTTCCACGGTGAAGGTCTGGTGCCTTCCACCGCTTTTCTCATGCATTTCCACCACCAGCACCTTGTCCGAGGGAATGGTGAATTTGTCCAGGACGAAGACGGTGCGCCCGTCCTTTTTCCCTGCGACAGTTGTTACATAGTCGTAAGCACGCAAAGGAAATATCACCTGTTCCTGGATGGCGGTACGTTTCATCACCTTCTTGTCCACAATCTTGAATGTCACGAAATCCACTTCATAAGGTACGTTGGACCGGTTCCTGATTTGTGTATGAAAGTACAGCAGCCCGTTATGGGTGTAAAGACCGCGCAGCAGGTACTGGATGCCGAACGCCTTGCTCCCGATATGCTTGATGTGCCTTTTGTTGTTCTTGTGGACGGACTTCGAGATGAGATATACCAGTTTCGGAGACTCGCTGCCGAGTTCCTTCAGGTAAATGTCAAGGGCGTTGTTGGGACGGTTCACTTCGCTTCCGTCATGGATGAAATCCTTCATCTCGATGTTCAGCAACAACGGTTCTTCCGCATACTTTACATTGAATGTATAGAAACTTCCGCTTTCGGTTATCACGGACATGTTGGTCTCCTCACGGAAATTCTTTACGGTAGCCTTTACACGAATGACATTTTCCGCACCGTCCGCCTTGCCTGCAATGAGGTTCGGCGATCCGAGGTCCACATAACGCACCGAAGACGGGAAGATGATATGCGTGGTCTTGTCGTAAGTCACTTCCAGACCGTACGGCGGTATCATCCGGTCGAAAGTGAGTTTTCGGGTCAGCCCGTGATAGAGGTCCCCGTCTTCCTCTTTTTGGGGATACACTTCCTTGACCGGTGTGATTCCTTTGTTTACTACCGCTGCGCTGTCGGTTTCAGTCTGGGCAAAGGCGCCCATGGTGCCCCATGCAAGGGCAAGCATTACAAATAACTTTTTCATGTTGATTGAATTTTAATGGGTTGTCATTGATTGTCATTCTGATAAAGCATCAGGGTGTAACCGGATTTGAGATGCACCTTCTCTTCACGCATCTTCCGGGAGATGTACTGTGAAACACCCTGTATGGCACCCTTCCCGAGTTCGGAAAGTAGCTGGTCGCCTGCCGACTGGTTGGTGATGGAGATGCTCGTGCCGAGATTCTGCCCCAGATTGGCGGCAACCTCCTTGACAGCGTTTGCTTCCATGGATCCCGGAATGAAGATGCCTTCCTGTCCGTCATTGTCATACACGGCAAGTTTCACGGGGATGATGGTACCGCCATATTCCACCTGAAGGATGTTGACGTGAAGCCTTTCTCCCTGTATGCGCCCTTCTCCGATGAGCAAGGAGTTTTTGGGAAGGACATGCTTTCCTACACGCATCGCTTCCAGCAGTCTCATCCTCACACCCTGACCGCTGATTACAGTCTGGTTCCCGTGGATGCAGGCACATATGGTATTCCTCACGTCTTTTTCATTCCTGTGACCAATCGGGGTATGGAATCTTTCCGCCAATGTCCTTCCCGTTAATGACACGGAATCCCGGACCGGTTGCGGCAACGATGAAACCACGGGAGTGGAGACCAGCCCGACGGGAACGGCCTTCATGTTTCCATCCCGTCCGGCTTCTTCATCCTCCGGGCGGCTGTCCATCCTTTTGCCGCCATTACCCGGCATGTATTTGGCTGCGAGCTCGTAGGACTTTTCCAAAAGTGCCACCTGTTCCTCATAACCCGGCTGTGCATTCTGTGCGGCAACCGTCTGCTTCAGTTGTTCCACCTCGGCTTTCAAGGCCTCCTTTTCCGGGTCTTCCTGCGGTGACTCGTAAAAGTTGCCGAGAGTCCTGTTGATGTCATTGTAGGCGGAGACGGATGAAGAGCGGGCTTCATTCCTACTGTCACTTGCACGTGGACTGCCATCCTTGGTATCCGCATCCGATGACAATGCCACGACAGCTCCGGAGTTTTCATCCGCAACACCTGAGAAGTCTCCCAGTGTACGCATTTTTTCCGCCTGTTTGCGCTTTATGTCAGCCTGCTCGTAGGCGGCAATCTTGTCTTCCTCTATGTCGGCTCCTCTCGGGTCAGGCAGTTCGGTGTTGAAGCCCGCATTTTTCTCCTCCTTTTGTTTGTCCTCTTCGGACGGTGCGAAAATGAGCCACATCGCCCCGAGGAACAGGAGGAACATCCCGGCAAAAACCAGGTATTTCCTGATTTCCAACCTCTGTTTCAATTTATTGACATCATTACCCATTTTCTTTCTGATTGAATCGGTTAAAAAACTCTTCCATTTCCTGCACCCTTTTATCCGGGAGTGTATCGGCAGGAACGATATCCGGAATTTCTATCGGGGGTATCTCTATGATTTCCGGCCGTACATCCTCCCGTCCGATGTCATGGATGGCACGGAAAATCATATAGAAATTTCCGATGGCAAACAGGGCAGCCAGCACGACAATTGCCGGCACTCTCTTTTCCGGGCTAAGCCCGGAACACAGCTTCCGCAGCTTTTCTTCCACGGATTCCTTGATTTTTACAAACATCTTTTTCATACATTCTGAATTTTAACGGTCATACACTCTTATATCCCTGTTCTCCACCACACGGAAGGCTTCGAGGATGAAGCCGTGCGGATTATTGTCGCTGCGGGTGGAGTTCAGCAGCCTGCCACGCGTGACGAGGCTGCGCTCGGTCACGCTCTTCTCCCTGATAATGGAGAGTTTCGCGTAGGTCACGACCTCATACGGATAGGTATGGAAATCGCACTTGACGCTGTCAATCCCTACACGCTGGTTCACGTTACCCGAAATTATCCGGTTGTAATATCCCTGCTCTGCCAGATCCACATAATGGGCATAGGCGGAACGGTCACTGAGGAACATGGCCCTCCGGATATTGCCTTCAATCGCATTCTTGTCGGGCGAGAGCGTAAAGAACAGTTCGTGGAACCGTCTGACATGCTCCCTTGCCTCTACCGGGCGGTTCTGCTCCAGGTCTTGTGAAAGGGCCAGCATCAGTGACTTGCCTTCATCCAGCACATAGATCTTCTCCCGTTGCGCTTCCGCGAAACTGTAAGCCTTCCATACGGAAAATCCCACAAGCAGGGTGCATACACACAGATAGACGATTCCGAACAGACGCAGGTGTCGGAAGCTGCTCTCGATATTTTTCAATGATTTGAATTCCATTCTGTAAATGTTTTATACTGTTATTACTTGATAAGCCTGCCGGCAATGTTTCCCACCGCCGCTCCGGCAGTCCCGGCCACCACGGAGCCTGTCTTGGATGCCGCCTGGTTCACGTTCTTTCCATAATTGCCCGCACCGCCTCCGGCCTGCACAATCCAGTTCGATACGGTCGGGATGGTGAAATACCCGATGATGCCGATAATGAGGAAAGTGATGTAAACCCCGTTTGAGCTGTCGGGGATGAAATCCGGGTCGGAAAGCTGTTCGATGTCCCTCTGCAGCATCAATATCTGGATTCTCGCCAGCACGCTGCTGAACAGGTCGCTTACGGGAAGCCACAGGTAGATACTGATGTAGCGGACGAACCACTGGCTGAGAGAAGCCTGGAAACCGTCCCAGCAGGAGATGGCAAAGGAAACGGGACCGAGTATCGAAAGCACGATCAGGAAGAATGTCCTCAGCGTGTCGATGACCAGCGCCGCCGCATTGAACAGGAGTTCCAGCAGTTCGCGGAAGAAATTCTGCACGGCCCTTTTCATGTTGTACATGGCACGGTCCACATACATTCCGCAGGCTTCTATAGCGTCAAACGCGCCCAGCTCGTCCAGCCTGTTGTCAAAAGTCTCCTTGTCGACCAGATAGGCTGTCTCGGGATTCCGTTTCATCGCCTCAGTCTCCAGCTTGTCCTTCTGCGCCCTGTACTCGTTCATGTCAAAGGTCTGCGACTCCAATATGGTATGGGTCCCTTTCACGACGGGCGAGAGGATGCTGTTCAGCGTACCCAGAACGAGTGTCGGAAAGAACATGATACAAAGCCCCAAGGCGAACGGACGCAAAAGTGGAAAGACATCCACAGGCTCGGCACGGGCCAGAGCCTGCCATACACGATACGCCACATAGAAAAGCGCTCCCAAACCGGCAAGGCCTCTTGCCACACCGGTCATCTTTGAGCAGAGCGGCATCATTTCCACATACAGATTCTGTAAAATCTGATGCAGGTTGTCAAAATCTATAGCCAACAATAACATAATGAAAGCGGATTAGGAATAATTACCAATAACGTTCGTTCGGTGAGCCGTAGAGTGCCATCACGCGGTCCAGGTCGTTCCGTTTCTTGGCGCGCAGGTAGGACACCCCGATGTTCTTGTTAGTGTAATACTGCACCAGGCTACGGTTTTGCAGCATGTCGTTGTAGCAGCGGTCGATAATGTCCATACGTTCCTTGTCGTTCATCGAAAGGCCGTTCTCGTTGACCACCGTCTTCAGGTCGTTCAGCAGGTGGGCACTTTCTTCCAGCAGTTTGGTGTACCCCAAAGCAATCGCGCTCAGTTCTTCCGGCGTAAAATACGGGTCGCTGAGCATACGCTCGAAGCTGGTGACATAGATGTCCGTGATATCGCCCACCATCAGGATGGTCTGCTGAACCTTGCGGGCATCCCGGACAAGGTTCTTGACCTTGCGAAGCCCGTCGTAATACTCCTTGCTCTGCCGGTAGATTTTCACGGTTTCCTGAAAACTATTCGCCATATTGGTGGCAGTGGAGGACGTGTGAACGATGTTCTTGGCGGCATTGATGATTCCCTGCGCCAGATTGCCCGGGTCGCTCACTACCCATTGGGCTTTCGCTGTGAGGCTGACAAGGAAACAGCCCATGCACAGCATAAGAATTTTCTTTTTCATGATGTTCCTGTTTTTAATTGTGAATAATTCTGTTAAAAGTCAGATTCCCATTTTCCGTCCTTTGGACGGCGGGTTCCGGAGGATAGGCTTGTGTACCGGTCTCGGACGGTCTACCTCTGCCACTTTTTCTTTCCCGTGTCTGAGGGATGCGAAGAATTCGTCAGCATAAGGTCTGCGGCTGGTAACCCGGACTAATCTGTTATCCAGTTCTTTGTAGGCTTTCTGTGCCTGACGGGATTGTTCTTCCGGGGCTGCGGTCTTGTCAATACCGTATTTGACCAGAAAATCCGGTTGCACATTGATAAGGTCGTTTGAAGCATCCGGTGACACGGCGATACGCCCCAATTTGTCAAGCTCCCGGTCAAGTCCCTCAAGATAGAAGTCCGGCAGACGGACTCCGGGGATATTCTCGACCGCCTTTTCAGCCGCCGCGCACATCTCGGCTTCTATACGGGGAATGTTCATCCTGACATCAGGCTCAATGCAGCAGTCATCCCTGTCCATCAGATAGTTTTCGAGCCATTCATAGGTACTGCATTTGTCCTCAATGCCATAGCGCAGCTTGACGTAGGTCGATGGCACCATGCTGTATGAGGCGAGTTCGCATAGTTCAGATACATCCCGGCTCTTTCTCTGGAAGTCCAATATTCTTATTGCGGATATTACTTCACTATGTGGCGGGCGTTCAATTCTATTCATCGGATATTTCGTACATCCCCAATCACGCATAATGGTGTACATTGCGAACAAACCATGCACTGATGTGGCTTCCCATGGTGGGATATCCGTCAGTTGAGA
>OIOL01000450.1_pt1 | contig 8305 bp, 8 predicted proteins | sample 1585551 | NCBI WGS metagenome assembly OIOL01 (sample SAMN02674699, study PRJEB24791) | human gut metagenome, SKBSTL042 | isolation source: stool | host: Homo sapiens | place: USA
GGCGTTGGTAATCGAGCCTGCGCCCTTGGCGAGGTTCGTGACGTTGACTGTCAGCAGCGAGTTCGCTTTCTTCTGGTTCAGCCCCGCCAGCTTGCCGGTGAACGTCGGGTCATTCATGCTGGATGACCATGTGACCCCCGTCTGCTTATCCAGCACCTCAAAGCCGCACAAATCCACCGAGAGGGAGAGCGCCAGGCGGTCGTTTTCCGCCACGGGGATGCGCGTCTCTTCCGCCGCCGCGACGCTGAATACTGCCAGCAGCATCATCAGCAGGCATACAAGCATCCGTTTTTTCATTTTCTGCCTCCTGATTCAGTCAATCCTGTAAATCACTTCGTAGAACATTTCGCGAATCATCCCCACAAACTGGGATGCAATGGTGAACAGCAGCACCACCATCGCCCAAATCATCACCATCGTGAAGAGGGAGAGGAAAATCATCAGCACCGTTTTGCCGACGGAGTAGCCGTTCATTTCCTTGAGCGCGAGTATCATCAGCAGCACGACCCACGCCAGCACGCCGACCTCCAGCGTCGCGAACAGCCCTATTTGGCTGCCGTCCATGATGCGGGAAGCAAGCGTCAATATCGGCGTAAAGACGATGTAGGGTGTGAGCGCGTAGGCGGAAAACAGCAGCGTTTCGGAAAGCAGCGTTTCGCCGTCCAAAATCGTGGTCATCATGTAGCTTGCCAGCACCCACGTCAGCACGGGCACAAACAGCTTGCCGCACTCCAGCAGCAGGTTCGCCTTGCGCACGGACACCGATGCCAGCGGATAGTGCGTGCCGTAGATGGACAGGATGCGCACCGCCAGCGTCAGCACGAGCAGGACAATCACCGGCAGCCAGTTTTTCTTTTCGCCGCGGTGGCGCTTGATGTGCTCCGTCACAACAATGGGGTGGTAGAGGGTCATCAGGCACAGCTTCAGGCTCTTCATGGTTCACAGCCCCCTTCCCATCTGCACATCGTCCGCCCACTGGTCGGCTTTCTTCTTGAGGAAGCCAAGCAGCTTCACCAGCAGCAGCGCGCCCACGGCAATGCCCAGCACAATCGGCACAAAGTGCTGCCGGAACGTCTCGTGCCGGTATTCCGCGAACGCCTCGGAGTAGCCCTCCTTGTCATCCGCCAGATAGTAGGATGCCAGCGCGTCCTCCCAGTTCTCCTGCTTGCCCATCACCTTCGCCACGCCCTGATGCGCCAGCGCGTAGTTGCTGTCGATTTCCAGCGCCTGCTGCCAGTAGTCCAGCGCCTCGGCATAGCGGCCTTCGCCGTGCAGCGTCACCGCCTGATGGATGAGCTTGATGAAGTGCGTCGGTTTGAACACGGTGATAGACCCCGTGTTGTAGTCCAGCACATACAAGAAGCCCTCGCTGTCATGGTCGATGGACACGGGAATCTGGAACAGCCCGCCAACCGTGCCGATGCCGCCGAAGGTGCACAGCAGGTTGCCTTCTTGGTCGTACTGGTAAATCAGCCCCGTGATACGGTCAACCACGGTGATGATGCCGTTGTCCTCCACCGTGATGTCCGCCATCGTCGGGTGGAGCGGCTTGCCTTCCTTGTCCTCCAAGGTGAAGCCGTATTTCTTCGTCTCGTAGGTGTTGTTGCCGACGGAGTTCAGCTTGCGAATCTGCGCGGTTTCCTTGTTGGACAGGATGCCGTAAATCATGTTGTCCGTGCCGATGTAGAAGTTGGAGTAGCTCGCAGGCTCCTGCTTCACCGTGCGCTCAATCTGCGATTTTGAGCCGAACATGCGGATGAGCGTGCGCGAGAGCGAGAAGCCCACGTCGTCCGCGCCGAGGTAGCCGCGGAAGTTGTTCGCCTCGTCGATGGCAATCAGGTTCGCGCCCTTGAGGACGTAGATGTACCCCGTGTTGGCGACGAACAGCTTCTGCACGTCGAAGGTGAAGCTGTTTTCCGGCAGCGCCGAATCAGGCTTGCCATACGCCTTGCGGTCGGTGCGGTCGGCGTTCAGCGTCGCCAAGCGCAGATTGCCCGTGTCGGCAATCCAGATGGACAGGTCGTCGCCGACGTACACGCCGCGCGGCTTGGAGAGCTTCTTGCCGCACGCTTCGGTGATTTCCTCCAGCACCACGCCTTCGCGGTTCATCACCAGCACGCGGTTGTTCTCCGTGTCCGCGACGTAGAGCAGGTTGTCCTTGCCGATGAAAATGTCCTCCGGGTGATTCATGAAGCCGTAGTCATCAAGGTTCTTGAACGTCGTGTACACCTCGTACGCCGCCGGAATCGGGATATAATTCTCGTCCTTGTCGGCGACGAAGGCATCGACCCCAACCGCCGCAAAGGCGCTTGACATCATCAGCAGTGCCGTCAGGAGACATGCGCAGAATCGTTTCATCATCGTTTGCCTCCCTTACGACTTGATGCCCGAATAGGACATGGTTTCCATCACCTTGCCGCGCATGATGGCGAACACGAGAATCGACGGCAGCGTGGTCAGGAACGTCGCCGCGCCCACCGTGCCCGCGCGCGCCACCACGCCCGCGCCGCCCGACATGGTTTGCAGCGCCAGCGGCATCGTCTTCAGCGCGTTGGACTGAATGAAGATGAGGGGCGAGAAGTAGTCATTCCAGTTGCTGACGAAGGAGAACACCGCCAAGGTCGTCCATGCGGGCTTGAGCAGCGGCATGGCAATCTTCCAGAAGATGTGCAGCTCGCGTGCGCCGTCGATGCGCGCCGCTTCCAGAATGGAGTCCGGCAGCTGCTCGCAGAACTGCTTGACCAGAAAGAAGTTGTACGCCACGGCGATTTTGGGGATAATCAGCGCCCAGCAGGTGTTCACGAGCCCCAGTTTGTTGACGACCAAGTAGTTGGGAATCGTCGTGACGTGGGTGGAGAAGGACAGCGCCGCCACCACGATGCCGAAGATGATGTTCGACCCCGCCGGACGGTGCTTCACCAGCCCGTATGCACCCAGACAGTACACCAGAATCGACGCGAGCACCGTCGCGACAGTGGTGAACAGGCTGTTGAAGATGTAGCGCGTAAACGGCACGGTGGAGGAGGAAAGCGAAGTCAGCAAATCCGAGAAATTGCGCAGCGTCGGCTTCTGCACGATGAGGCGCGGCGGATAGAGGTAGAGTTCATCCAGCGGCATCAGCGCGCGGCAGACCATTGCGAACAGCGGCAGCGCGCAGACCACCACCATCAGGCAGAGGAAGATGTACAGCATCACCCGCGAGAAGGAAGGCCGATGCATCCGAATGCGCTTTCTGCTGATTTTGAGGGATACCGTCGACATGGTTCGCACTCCTTTCTTATACTATTTCCAGATAAGAATGCGCCAAGATGCGCCGCGAATTTTTGCGTTCTGGCTAACACGAATGAAACGCAGCGTAGCAGCGCTACGCTAAGTGGAATGAGTGGACGCCAGAATCAAAAAGGCGCAAGCAGATGGCACAGGCGAATCTGGAAATAGTATTACGCCAGCAGCCGCTCGAAAAAGCCAAGCACTCGGCTGACATTCTCCAAAATCAAATGGGCGATGCCGGGCAGGCCGACAGGACTCACAAGCAGCATCAGCACCGCGAAGGCAATCCCGTTCTGCCAGCTGCCGGTGACAAACGCCATCAGCGACAGGATGCCAAAGAGCGATGCGCTCAGCCCGATAACGGAACCCGCCAGCGAAGTGACGAAGGCAGCGGCACACAAGATAAGCCTTGCCAGCAGGATCACGGGGCACAGGATGATTTTCAGGATTCTCTTGCGCATAGAAATCCCTCCTCAAACCGTGTTCAGCTGGAGCGTAGAAAGCATCTGGTTCATCATGCCCAGCAGCTGATTGACTTTCTCCTGAATTTCGTCAATCTCTGATTCGTAGATGCTGCCGTGTTCGTTGACCCTGCGGGCAATCTGGTTGACGTTGTTCGTTAGATTCCCCAGCAGGCGAATCATTTCGCGAAGCTGCGGCAAATCGAGTTTCAGGACATAGCCGTTCAGCACCATCGCGCGGAGAAACGCCGACATGTTCCGAATTTCCAGCTGCTTCATCTTTTCGTCAATGATGCGTGCTTCCTCTTCCGTTACGGCGAAGTGGAGCATCTTCGACCGCCGCGCTTTCTCCTTCTTCATTCTCTCTCCTGAAACGCCTTTGCGCAAGGCTGTCGAATCGCTTTTTCGTTTTTTGCAGCAGGCGGACGTTCGCGCTTCTGCATTTCCTGCCGTGCCAGATTGATGAAGTCATTCAGAATCACCGGATGCGCGGCGACGGCATACGCACTCCAGCGGTCAGGCTCGCAGGGAATCTCCTTTTCGAGCGCCCAGCGCTTGTTCGCATTGGAGAAGCGTCCATCCCAGACTTTTTCCTGCACCGTTGCCGCCAGCACCAGCGTTACCCGCTCGCTGCCGTATTGGTCAAGCACCTCCTTAACGCACGCTTCGTCCAAGTGCATTCCGTCGAAATGCTTCGCAATCGCTTCTTCGATGGCATTCTTGCAGGCGATATTGCTTCGGCGCGCATTCCGATATTCTGCCAGTTCGCCGTGCGCGCGGGCATATGCCGCATCGTGCGGGTAGACAGCTGTCATTGCAATTGTGTCCATTTTGTCCTCCTTTTTCGGATTATCGTTCCTGTTCTGCGCTCTTTTCTCGGCTGACAGCGCGCTGATCCATGTTCAATTCTGCATCCAGTTCCGCCAGTCTTGCGCTTTTGGTTTTCAGCTCTTCCTCCTGCGGAAAGGGCTTGTCCAGCTCCGCTTTCGCCGCTGTCATCTGCTGCTTTGTCGCATCAATGCGCGCTTGAACCTTCGCCATTCGGTCGGGAAGCGTCTGAATCAGGTTCGTTAAGCGGGTGATGTTGCCCCTTGCGTCGCTGCCGACTTCCATGATATGCGAAACCGCGCCGCGCAGGGTGAGCCTGAATTTATTGGCAAACGAATCGAACTGGACGCTCATGTTCAGCCCGCGATAATCGCCAAACTCCACCGGATTCCCCTGCGCGGCTTCCTTGCACGCGGCAAGTATGGCTTTGCCCGCCGCTTCCTTGTCCTCAATGAAATTTCCGTGAGCAGTCAGCCCGCCGAACTCTGCTTCGGGTTCGGGATGCACCGCCAGCGTCGCCCTATCCTGCGCAAAACCTTCCAGCAGCTGTGCATCCTGTTCCAGCTGCCGCGGAAAAACTTTCAGCAGCTGATCTTCCAGCCGATACTGCTGGCTTTGGTGGTCAGCCTTCATCAGCCGCAGGCGTGCCACGTCCACATCCAAATCCATTTTTTTCCTGATGCGCAGGTCGCCAGCACACAGCGCCTTGATTTCCGCGTAGGACAGCGCCGTTTCATCCACATCGTCGCAGGAGCGGACGGGACTTTTGCTGGTCATAATCTGGCTGATGAACTTCTGCTTGTTTTCCACCGTCTGCCAAAGATAAGCATCAAACGTCGCCTCTGTGACATAGCGGTAGATGTACACGTCCTTGTTCCGGTTGCCCTGACGAACGATTCGCCCCGCGCGCTGCTCCAAATCCCCCGGCCGCCACGGGCAGTCAAGGTCGTGCGACGCGGCGAGACGATCCTATAGTGATAGGTAATCCTTTGGCGAACTCACCTCCGGATTTTCCCCCACTCCAAACCGTGCATGAGCGTTTCCACTCACACGGCTTTCCATCATTTACAAATTGTTATTCTAATCAGCAGCAGGTGTCTTGCTGCTCTAACGTAATTGCCTCGATTCCAGCTAACTTTCTGAGCTTATTCAGCTTATCAAGCTGCTGTTTGTTTAGCTGTACAGTCTGCATGATTGCAGAAATAGTACCTTTTTGCGTTGCGTGAATCAGTCTGTGAATCCGTTCATGCAGAATAATCAGGTTCGCGTAATTGTCCCCACCGCCCAGCGACTTAGGCTTTTTGTGGTGGCAATGGATTTCTTCAAGGGACAGCTGCTTTTTCGTAATGGCACATTTTCCTTGCTGCGCCACATAGAGGGATATACGGTTATCGTTATACTCCACTGTGGCGCTCGTAATGGGGTTTTTCATGAGACTGTGCAGGATTGACATGTCTACACACTCCAGATTCTTGTGTATTTCCGCTCGTCCAGCAGCGGTGTATTTATTCACCGACTTCTTTTTATGAATTGGCGGATGGTGCTGAATATAACCAATTGGAAGCAGGATGTTCTTGCCGATAAAGCGTATTTCCCTGCTCCTTGCATACCGTTTGGCATATTCAGGAATTGTTTGATTGCTTCGTCGCCTTACTCGCTCTTGCAGCCTGTTTTTTATAGAAATCTTAATTTCAAATGCTAATCGCTGTATGTCCGGGGACGCAGCAGTTGCCATGCGGTAGTAGTTGTGGATACCCATGACAAAACTGTTGTAGTCGCTTACAGCCTTGAATTCTTCCATTTCACCGGATGAGTGCTGGATTGCCTTGACTTTCTTTTTCGCAGTCTCCTTTATCCTGTCCAATGCTTTGGGTGCAATATGTGATATGACCACATATTGATTTCTCTTGCCTTTATGAACCTTGATTCTGAATCCCAGAAAATCGGAATATGCATGTTTCAGATTCACAATCTTGGACTTTTCCGGGCTGATGTCCAGCCCCAGGCGCTCTTTCAGCCATGCTCTTGTCGCTTCAAACAGCTTCACCGCATCGCTGTGCTTTCTGCAAAAGATTTTGAAATCATCAGCATATCTAACGATATAGCACTCTTTCAGATTGGTTTTTCTGAGCTCCCTATACTTTTTCGATTGGTCTTTGGTGCCGTTTTCATGAATTTTTCCGCTGTATTCATGTCTTGTAGGCATTCCAACCCATTGACTGGTAATCCACCAGTCCAGTTCATTCAGAACAATGTTGGATAACAGCGGGGAAAGGATTCCACCCTGCGGTGTCCCTTTTTCAGGAAAACCGATACCAGCGACCTCTGCTTTCAGCATAGCGGATATGATGCTCAGCAGCTTTTTGTCATGGATTCCCATTGCCCAGATTTGGCGCAGCAGCTTTCCATGATTTACATTGTCAAAGAAGCCCTTGATATCAATGTCAATTACAATATGAAGGTTGCTTTTCTGCATATGTTTTTCCGCCTGCGCCAGCGCATTTTCAACGCCCCTGTTGGGACGGAAGCCATTGCTTGTTTCACAAAATTTTGCTTCACAAATTGGCTCCATCACTTGCAGGACACATTGCTGTATCAATCTGTCCATGATGGTGGGAATCCCAAGCGGTCTGGTTTTGCCATTACCCTTGGGAATCTCTTTTCGTCTGACAGACTGGGGCTGATACCAGTTGAATTTTTGCTGTACAAAACCAATCAGTTCCGGCTCACTCATTTTTGCAAGGTCTGCGATGGTTTTCCCATCCGTACCGGGCGTTCTGCTTCCAGCATTCTTTTTTAGATTTCTATAAGCTAACCTGATATTTTCTTCAGCCGTGATGATGCTGATAAGATTCTTAAATTCACATTTCGCAAGACTATTTTCATACAGTTCGTCGAATACTGACTGCATATCATAGTATTCGTTGTTCCTCAGCTTTTGGCGTTTGAGCAGTTTTCGTCCTGTCAAAGTCGGCTTTCGCCTTTTTTAGTCTTACTCGAACCTTTGATATATTGCTTTTTAGAATATTTGTTTTGCAAATGACTGGCGGCTATTCTTCCGCCCCTGTTACGGGAGCTTCATCAGTCTTGCCGCCGCTCTCAGTCGGGATAAAGGTTACTTGTTTCACTGCTCGATTTTTCGTAACCACCGCTTCATCGTGTGCAGACACTCAGCGTTCCGACCTTTCCTCGTTCCGATATTCCTATCTGTGCATAATCCCCTTAGGCTGTCCTATGAGCCTGTGCGCTTGGAAGTGCCTGTAACACTCCAAGGTTTTTCATAACGTCCATTTTTACTCAACCTCACGCACGCCGTACATTTACGACAATGACATTTCTGCCATATCACGCTATAGACCCTAACACTCGGACTTCGTCGGTCATGGATGACATCCTCACCATAGGGATTTTATAGACCTCCGGCGTATCATCTGCATATCCCACCTCTGGGACACTTTCCACAGCACATGACTGCCTGTTGGGGCAGATTTCCGCCGACTTCAGCGGGCTTTGCACGGCTCAATTTCTGCAAACCTTGCCGCACACCGCAGTATCAAGGCAGGCGTTTCAGGGCGTTGCCCCCTCATTCCACCTGTTGGAATATCAGTTCTTCAAATCAATTTCCAAGCTCCTTTCAATCTTGCAGAATTTTGACTTGAGCGTAACCTTTTCAGTTACAAACGAGTCGCACGCACATTGGTGCCTGCGCCCATCTTGGCGGTGCTGCCTAATAGGACACGCACCTG
>OIOL01000478.1_pt1 | contig 7852 bp, 7 predicted proteins | sample 1585551 | NCBI WGS metagenome assembly OIOL01 (sample SAMN02674699, study PRJEB24791) | human gut metagenome, SKBSTL042 | isolation source: stool | host: Homo sapiens | place: USA
TGCAGGAAGAGGTAACTTCACTCCTGCGCACAATCATTAGAGAGATAGGAGAATAAATGATGCATATGCTTCGCCGTATTTTCGCTGTGCTGCTTGTTCTTGCGGTACTTTTGAGCTGTGCATTCGCAGACGATTCCGTAGAACCGTGTGCGGATGTCACTTTCCTGTCCGCCACTTGTTCGCTCGGCATGGACAAAGTTGCCACTTTTACTCTGATGACGGATATCCTTGCCGGCCGCATTGTTGTCACCAACGCATGGCTGGAACAGCAGTCGAACGGACGCTGGGTTTATGTGAAAACGCTGGCTGTTCCGGCGACAATCGCCACGAACACTATTTCGTACTCTGCGACCCTCTCCTATTCCAGCGCGATTACGACCAGAGGCACGTTCCGAATCGGCTTCACTGCGGATGCGGATGGCCATCAAATCACCCGCTATTCCAACAGCCGCCGTTTCATCTGATACTATTTCCAGATTCACGCACTTTTTCCGTTCTGGCATCCGGCAGCTTCATTTAGTGCAGCGCTGCTGCGCGGCATTCCACTCCTGTTCACCAGAACGAAAAATTCGCGGCGCATTCTTAACCCAAAATAGTACGACAAGCAAAAACTGCAAGTCTCTGCCCGTATCAAACAGCGCGGCAGGGCTTTTTTAATTGCCTTTCGACTATCCACGCGGGAAAAACGATGTGATTTCCAATTTTCGTGCATGAAAACGCAGGAAGTGCACAAAATGTTTTTCGGACACCGAAATCATGGGTAACATCGCACAGCCGCAGATGGCGGAAAAGACATCGCCAGACGCGCCGCCGAATTGTGCGGTGGTGCCTTTATACTATTCCCAGTGCGGAAAAGGCATCGCCCGACGCACCGCCGAGTTGTGCGGTGTTGCTTATAAGTAAAAGAATCCCCGTCAGCCCACGAATCGGGTAGACGGGGAAGCATGGAAGAGAGAAATCTACGGCGTTGTGCAGGAGCCGCATAAGGCGTATTGCTGTATGCTTTTGTATTTCAGGCATCTGCCTTCGGGCGTTGCGTGCAAGGCATTGCGCCCTGCACGTCCTTCATCATACCGCGCCTTTCCCATAAAATCAACCCGGTTTGCACACACCAAAATGTGTACTTCCATATTTCTCCCTTGAAATCCACAAAAAATACACTTTGTGCTGATTATTCGCCATTCTCCAGCTCTGCCAGAATTGTCGGAACTTTCGCGGCTTCCGCCGGATCAAGCGGCGGATAATCCGGGTTCACATCCATCAGCACATCCAGCAGAATTTCGCTCATCAGGTAGCGCGTGAACCACTTGTCATCCGCCGGAAGGACGTACCATGGGGCTTCCTTCGTCGCGGTCGCATTGATGGCATCCTCGAACGCTTCGTCATACTGCTTCCACAGGCAGCGTTCGCGCATGTCATCCACCGAGAGCTTCCAGTGCTTATCTTCGCGTTCCAGCCTGTCAAGGAAGCGGCGCTTCTGCTCGTCACAGCTGACGTTCAGGTACACCTTGACGACGCGGTATCCGTTCTCGTAAAGGTACTGTTCCCAATTGCAAATCTGCCGATAACGCTTGGGGTAGAAATCCGGGTCATCCGTCACGCGCGGCGGCATGGCATAGCCCTTCTCCATGTGGTGCACACGCGTCACGAGAACGTCCTCGTAGTGGCTGCGGTTCATCACGCCGATTTTCCCGCGCGGTGGAACGGTGCGGATGATGCGCCAGAGGTAATCATGGCTGAGTTCTTCCTTGCTGGGCGCTTTGAATGCCGCGACTTCCAGCGCCGCCGGGTTCAGCTGCCCAAACACCTTCTTGATGAGGCTATCCTTGCCCGCCGCGTCACGCGCCTGAATGGCAATCAGGATACCCTCGCGCCCCTGCGCATAGAGTTTATCCTGCAGTGCCGCCGCTTCCGCAAGGTTCTCCATCGTTTGCGCCTTGAGCGTCTTTTTATCCACGAACTCCGGCGCGCCCGTCTCCGCGTCCTTCAATTCGAGCTTCTTGCTGCCATCCCATCGGTAGTCTTTCAGCGACACGATGCCCATTTTGTCTTCTCCTTGCGCGATTTAAGTTGTGCGCATTTTCCTGCTGTATGCGCGTGTTGATGCAGGGATTTCGCCTCCGCAGAGGCGATTCCCCCTGCAACATGACCATAATGTCACAAAAGCGTACACCGCGAAGCCATTCAAGAGAGCAATCGCCACGCCCCTCTTAAATCTGCATTGAGGGGAACACACTCGTGTGTTCCACCAATTCCGCACGGAACCGCTGCACCAAGCGCACCTGCGGCTCGCTGTCGCTCATCACCCGCATCGTCAAATCCGTCACGCCCGTGCTCGCCAGCGCCTGTTTCGTCTGCTGGAGCAAACGCGTGCCCAAGCCCTTGCGCTGGAACTCCGGCACGATATACAGCCCCATAACCTCCGCCGACGTGTACTGCCCCGCGGCGACGCACGCACCAACCAGATTCGACCCATACAGGATGCCCAGCGCGGCGAAATTCTGCCGATTCATCTGCTGAAGCAGGAAGCCGTGGTCAAAGTAGCTGAACCCGGCGCCGCGCATCCGCGACACCAAATCCATCTGCTCCTGCACGGTGTTGAGCGGAAGCGTGATGCACGAGCAGTTGAACAGCTGCGGCACTTCGTCAGGGTCGTTCAGGCGCACCAAATCCTCGGTGTAATCCATCTTGAAGCCGTTGTGCTCATAAAACGCCAATTGGCGCTCGTCCTGCACATCCACGGCTGTGTACAGCCGTGCCGCCGCACCGGGCGCTTGATTGCGCAGCTGCCGCGCGCGCGCCGCAAGCGACCCCAGCAGCCAGTATTCGCCTTCCGGCTTGCTGGTCATGCTGAAATAGATGTTGACCGGGCGCGAAGGGAAAATCGTCGGCTGATACTGATAAATCAGGAATCCCTCGCCGACGGGGTTGTTCTGGTCGTCCTTGACGAAGAATACGTCCTCTTTCGGCAGACCCTTGTAAAATTCGTTCGGTTGCGTCACCTGCATGGCTTATTTCCTTTCTTCGGCGGTCTGAATGCGGCCGTCATCCAGCAGCACGGCGATGAACATCGGCACAAGCGCGAGCATCATCACCCCATAAAGTATTCCGTTGTTGATGGCAGACTTGTCCAGCGCAAATTCCACGGCGATGCACACACCCGCGCCGGCCAGCAGCATCACGATGCGCGCAATGCTGATTCTTTTCAGCCCATCCCGGCGGATGCAGCGGGTCAGGCGTGATGCCAGCAGCACCGCCAGCGTCAGCGCCGCCATGAGCATATTCAGGCGGACAAAGCCGAAGCGGATAAGCTCATCCGCGCGCCACGAATCGAGCAGCACCTGCATCACGCTGATGATGGTCAGCCCGGTTTCCAGCGTCCGCCCGGCGATTTTCTGCCTGCGCCCTTGCACCAGCACAATCACGAGCGCGACTGCCGCAACGATGGCTTCATATGCCCAAACCAGCATCCGCCCGTCCTCATTCTGGAAAGGCAGGAAGTACCAGCAGATATCGTCCATCTGTTTGCTGAAGCCCTGCCCCGTGAAACCCTCGGCAAGGCGCAGACCGCACAGCGCCAGCAGCGCGCCGGGCGTCACCGCGTCCAGCAGAGGCAGCGCTTTCTGCTTCGTCAGTTTCGCATACAGCGCAATCGCGCCCATGCCGCCGAGGATGCCGCCATAGAGCGTATAACCGCCCTGCCAGAACTGCCAGAAGAACGAGCTGCCGCCCAAATCAACCATGATGTACGAATACCGGGCAAGCATATACAGCACGCGTGCGCCCACCAGCGCGCCAAAGCCGCCAACCGTGCAAATCGCCGCGCGGGTGTCCAGCGGGAGGCGCTTGCGCGAGCACAGCAGCGTCAGCACCAAACCGCACAGAGCGCTGACAGCAGCGGTCAAGCCGTATTTCGTCAGGAAGAAGATGTCGGGATTCCAATAATCAATCTCTTCTGACTTCATCAGCGGCTGCACCACGTCCACAATCCGCGCGGAAGGCGACGGCACAAGCAGCAGCACTGCAATGGGCAAGGCAATCAGCAGCAGGGCGCACCAAATCGCTGCATTTTGTTTTTTCATTTTTTCTGGGTACTCCTTCAATTCCGCCGAAGCCGACGGGTTTCTTTTTTTGCTGATGCGGAGAATTTCGCAGAACTCCGCAGAATATATTATACTTGCTTTTTCCCCAGTTGACAAGCTGTAATCCGGATTCTTTCAGCTATCCATCACAAATTTTCTGTTACAAATTTCCGCCCGCGCTCAGCACCAGCAGCGCGATTCCCAGCGCCAATGCCCCCGAAATCACGCCGTGCAGCGCCTGCCACGCCAGCTGTTCACCCAGCCGCATCAATCCTTGCGGGTACAGCGCGCGGTTCTGCATGATGACTGCGCAGCCGCCGAAACCCGTCGCTGCGGACAGGAGAGCAATCCGCAACGGCAGAGGTGCCGGCAGGTTCGCGATCGTCACCGCGCCCGTCGTGACTTCCAGCAGCGTCGTCAGCGGGAGACGCATCGCATCAGGCAGGAAGTCCGTCAGCGTCGCAAAGACGCGAAGCATCGTCATCGTGCCGCAGACAAGGAGCATGGTTCGGGCACTGTCCTCCACCGCGCGTGCGAAGGAGACAGGGGACAGTGCTGCTTCTGGCACTTTTTCAGCGGATGTAACCCTCGTCCACCGTTTTGCCAATCGCCCCGCGCAGCAGCCGCCCGCCAGCACGCTCAGCAGCACAATTGCCCCCGCGATTCGGCTGTTCAGCCAGCTTCCGATTGTCCCCAGCAGGAACATCGGGCTCATCGTCGCGCAGGAGACCGCCAGTGCCTTCTGTTCCCGCTGCGGACGGCTGCCCTGCATCGCCAGCAGCCGCGCACCCGTCGGCGACCCGCCGCACCAGCCCAGCAGCATCAGCAGTCCGGGCTGCATGTCGCGTCCGCATCGGCTCACCAGCATCTGCGACAGCGTCAAGTACGGGAACAGCCCCGGCATAACGCTGCGCACGAACAGCGCACACGCCGCTTCCGCCGCCGCCATCGTCTCCGGCGCGCGCAGGAGCAGCAGCGCCATCATCCCTGCCAGCAAAATCCGCATTTTCGTCCCTGCCTTTCTGGGGAAAGGATATGCGGCGGTTGACAAGTTTCATTCGAGAAGGTACAATTGAAGGAGATAGGAGGAGAATCCCCATGAAAGACACCTTCCTCATGATTGACGGCAACAGCCTGCTGCACCGGGCTTTCCACGCCCTCCCGCTGATGGACGCGGGCGGCGTTTACACCAATGCGATTTACGGCTTCCTGACCATGATGCTCAAAGCGATTTCAGATGAAAACGCCCGTTATCTCGCGGTCTGCTTCGATGAACATGCGCCGACGTTCCGCCACACGGCATATCCCGACTACAAAGCGGGACGCGCCGCGACGCCGGATGAACTGCGCCAGCAGTTCGCCACCATTCGGACGCTGCTGCCGGAAATGGGCATCCAGGTTTTCTCCCTGCAAGGCTGGGAGGCGGACGACCTGCTCGGCACGCTGTCCAAACTGGGTGAGGACGCCGGGGTCAGCCCCGTCATTCTGACCGGCGACCGCGACGCGCTCCAACTGGTGTCCGATACGACGCAGGTGCTGTTCACCCGCAAGGGCATCAGCGAAACGACGCACTTTACACCCGCCATGGTGTACGAAGTGTATGGCTTCTCGCCGGAGCAGGTGGTGGACTGGAAGGGGCTGGCGGGAGACAGCAGCGACAACATCCCCGGCATCCCCGGCGTTGGCGACAAAACCGCCGTGCGCCTGCTGCACCAGTATGGGACGCTGGACAATATCCTCGCACATGCGGGCGAAGTGAAGGGCAAACTTGGCGAAAAGCTCGTCACATGGGCGGATCAGGCGAAAATGTGCCGCGAACTGGCGACGATTCGCCGCGACGCACCGATTGCGTTCTCCCTCAAGGCGTGCGCCATGCCAGACTTCCGGCATGGGATTCCCGCGCTGGAAAAGCTGAAGCTGAACAGCATCATCCGCCGCCTGCAAGTGCCTGACGATTCGCCCGCGCCGGATACCGCGGCAGAGGAAACACCCTTGACGCTCCTGCCCTTTGCAGACGCCGCCCCGATTTCCTCCGGCGCTGATCTGACCGCGTGGCTCACTGCCCTGCCGGACAGCGCCCGCCCGATTGCCGTCGCGCTGGATGACACGGTGCTGACGTGCGCGGCACAGGATTTGTCCTGTTGTCAGGCAGCGCTCGGCGGCGATCTGCTCACTCCCGGCGCTGACCCGGAGGATTTGCTCCGCGCCCTCGCACCCGACCTCGCCGCGCACCCCGCCGTCATCCACGATGGCAAAACGCTGTGGCACCGGCTGAACCGCGCGAAGCTCCCCATGCCGGAGCGATACGCATGGGACGTGCAGCTTGGCGCGTACCTGCTTGACCCGCAGCGCAAGAGTTACAGTCTGGACGCGCTGTGCGGCGATTTGCCCGCGGATGCGCGCGGAATGCTCTCGCTGTGCCGGTGGCAGCAGGCGAACATTGACCGCATGGGCATGAGCCACCTCATGCGCGACGTGGAAATGCCGCTTTCCGGCGTGCTGTACCGCATGGAGGACATCGGCTTCACCGTCGATACGGCGTTCCTGCGGCAATTGGGCGAGCGCTACACGCAGGAAATTGAGCAGAGCAAGCAGCAGGTATTCGCCGCCTGCGGAACAACCTTCAACCTCAACAGCACCCAGCAGCTCGGCGACGTGCTATTCGATAAATTGCAGCTGCCGCACGGCAAGAAGACAGCGCGCGGCTACTCCACCTCCGCCGAAGTGCTGGAGGGCTTGCAGGACATCGCGCCGGAGGTCATTACGCCGCTATTACGCTATCGGCAGCTGACGAAGCTCAATTCGACCTACGTCGAGGGTCTGCTGCGCCTGACGGACGCGACCGGGCGCGTGCACTCTACCTTCGACCAAGTCGCCACCGCCACCGGGCGCATTTCGTCCAGCGAGCCGAATTTGCAGAACATCCCCGTCCGCACGGAGGAGGGAAAAGAAATTCGTCAGGCGTTCCTGCCGCGCGCGGGCTGGGTACTGCTGGACGCGGATTACAGCCAGATTGAGCTTCGCCTGATGGCGCACTTCTCCGGCGACCACGCACTGGTGGAAGCCTTCCGCACGGGGCAGGACGTTCACGCGCGCACTGCCAGTGAAATCTTCGACGTGCCGCTGGATGAGGTGGATTCTACGCTCCGTTCCCGCGCAAAAGCGGTCAATTTCGGCTTGATTTACGGCATCAGCGGATTTGGTCTTGCGAAAAACACGGGCGTAAGCCGTCAGGAGGCGCAGGAGTTCATCAACCGCTATTTCGCGAAATATCCGGGCGTGAAGCGCTTCATGGACAGCGCCGCCGAGGACGGGCAGCACAACGGCTACGCGCTGACGCTGATGGGGCGTCGGCGGTATCTGCCGGAGCTGAAGAGCGACAAGGCGGTTGTGCGCGAGTTCGGCAAGCGCGCCGCCATGAATACGCCCGTGCAGGGGACAGCGGCGGATATTATCAAGCTGGCGATGGTACGGGTGGATGAAGCCTTGCGCCGGGAGGGGCTGAAGAGTCGGCTGATTTTGCAGGTGCATGACGAACTGCTGCTGGAATGCCCGCCGGAGGAAGCAGAACAGGCGGGGAAGCTGCTGAAAGATGCGATGGAGCATGTGATTGAACTGCGCGTGCCGCTGCTGGCGGAGGTGCATCAGGGGACAAACTGGGCGGAAGCAAAATAAGGATAAGGGAAAAAGAGGATAAACACGCGGAAGGAGTAAGGAAGAGAAATCAACTCAATCGCGAAAAGGGGTCAAGGGGCAATGCCCCTTGCGGA
>OIOL01000514.1_pt1 | contig 7491 bp, 5 predicted proteins | sample 1585551 | NCBI WGS metagenome assembly OIOL01 (sample SAMN02674699, study PRJEB24791) | human gut metagenome, SKBSTL042 | isolation source: stool | host: Homo sapiens | place: USA
CGTTGATCACCTTGGTGCCGGTGGTGGTGCTCATCTTCTCGCTGCCGTCCAGAATGCCGAACTGCTCAATGCCCGGCACGCGGGGTGCAAAGTTTTTCTGGCTCAGATCCTGCCCGGAGTAGGTGTAGCTGTTCATGCCCGGGCCAAATACGGCCAGCAGCACGATGACCACAATGAGGACAAGCCCCAGCACGGCGCTCTTTTTATTGAAAAAGCGGATGAGCGCTTCCTTCCAGAAGTTCTGCGCCGCAAAGTTGGTATCCACGGCGATTTCATCATCGTTGTGCTTGAGGGCAAAATCCTTTTCCGCAAAGGTGTGCTCCGTGTACATTGCATCCACGGCGCTGACAATGGCATCGGCGGTGGATTCGCCGCCCAGCCGGATCGCTTTTTCTGCCATTTAGTCGTCCCCCTTTGCCAAACGAATGCGCGGGTCGATGATGCCGTACAGCAGGTCAACGACCAGCATGATGCCAATGTACATGGCACTGTAAATAAAGCTCAGACCAATGACCACGTTGTAATCGTTGGACTGGATGGCTGTCACCAGCAGGCTGCCCACGCCGGGGATGGCAAAGATCTTTTCCACCACCAGCGAGCCGGTCATCAGATCCACGATCAGCGGTGCCAGCACCGTGATGATGGGGATCAGGGCGTTGCGCAGCGCGTGGCGGAAGATCAGCGCCGGGCCGGAAATGCCCTTGCTCTCGGCCAGCAGCATATAATCGGAGTCCAGAACCTCGATCATTTCACTGCGGGTAAAGCGGGCAATGGAAGCCATGGTGAACATGGACAGTGAGATGCTGGGCAGCACACTGGAGCCGAACACATCCTTTGCGGAGAACAGCATGGGGAACCACTTGAGCTTGAAGCCAAAGGTATAGCTCAGGGCCAGTGCGATCACGTAAGACGGCACCGACACGCCGATGACCGAGATAATGGTGGCCAGAGTGTCGAAGATGGTGTCCCGCTTGAGGGCTGCAATGATGCCGAGCACAAGGCCCACGATGGCACCCAATGTGACAGCCATGCCGCCCACACGGATGGAAATGGGCAGACGGGACTGGATCAGCTGGGAGATGGGCGTGTTCTTGGAGATATTGTAGCTTACGCCGAAGTCACCGCGCAGCATGTTGGTCACATAGCGGAAGAACTGTACATAGATGGGCTGATCCAGACCGTACTTTGCGTACAGGGATGCGCGCATTTCCGGCGTCAGCTTTTCATCGTTGAAGGGCGAACCGGGCATCAGCTGCATGAGGATGAACAACACCAGCAGGATGGCCAGCAGCGTAAACAACGAAGTAATGATACGCTTGAGCGTGTATTTTTTCACGTTGGGTAGACCCCCTTAAAGTTTCTTCTCCGCCCCGCACGGGGCAGAACTGCTCCCGCCTGCCGCGGTCAGCCGTGCGCTGCACGCGGACAGTGCAAAAGCCAAAAAGTCGCACAGCGGCATTTTCGCTGCCACTGTGCGGCATTTCAGTTCTCGATCAGGATCAGACGCTCTTCTTTGCGTCCTTGTAGACGCGGTTCAGAGCAACCGGGTGGAAGTCCACGCCGGTCACGGCAGAAGAGATCATCTCGGCGTTGCACTGACCATACAGCGGGAAGATGGCGGCCTGCTCCAGCACGATGGACTCAGCGTCATACATGGCTTCCCAGCGGCCCTCGGGATCGGTGCACAGATCACCGGTGGTGCACTCTGCGATGATGGCATCGTAGTCAGCGTCGCTCCACAGACCGTAGTTGTTGGAGTTGCCGGTCACCCACATACCCAGATAGGTCATGGGGTCGGCGTAGTCGGGCCCCCAGCGGGTCAGGCCCAGCTCAAAGGTGCCGTCCTGCATATCCTGCACGCGCTGCTTCTTGGGCTCCACAGTCAGGTTGATGGTCAGGCCCTCCAGCGTGGTCTCCAGCTGCTCCTTGACGACCTGTGCCACCTTCTGGGGTGCATCGTCGGCATCCACCACCATGTTGAAGGTGAAGGAATCCTTGCCCAGCTCGGTCTTGGCCTGCTCGTAGTACTCCTTGGCCTTGTCGGCATCATAAGCGCAGAACTCTGCAAACTTGGTCTGGTCGGCGCTGAAATCGCTGCCGTCGGGGCCGGTGGCAAACTGCGGCGGAACCGCGGTGTAGCAGGGTGCAGAGCCATCCTTCAGCACGTCCCCGGTAATGGCGTCACGATCCAGTGCAAAGGTGATGGCCTTGCGCAGGTTCTCGTTGGCAAGCTCCGGCACACCGTCGATGTTGGGGCTGATGTACCACAGGTAACCGGCGCCCACGCTGGTAAATTCGGGGTCATCCTTGACCTGATCCACCTGCTCGCCGTTCAGCAGGGTCATATCCAGAGCACCGGTCTGGTAGCTCATCAGTGCCTGCTGGCTGTCCTTGATGACCTGATAGGCCAGACCGTCCAGTGCGACCTTAGCAGCATCGTAGTAATCGGGGTTCTTTTCCAGCGTAAAGGCAGTAGCAGCCGGCTGGTAATCCGTCAGCTTGAAAGCGCCGTTGGACAGCACCGTGTCGGGGCTGGTGCCGAAGGTATCCTTGCAGGTGTTGAAGAAAGTCTCGTTGACCGGATAGAAGGTGGGGAAATACATCAGGCTCAAAAAGTAGCTGACAGGAACATTCAGCTGGACTTCCAGCGTCTTGTCGTCCACTGCGGTGACGCCCAGATCGGTGACAGGCTTTTCGCCGGCAATGATCTCGGCAGCGTTGACCACCTGACCGATATCAGAAAGCATATAGGAATACTCGGAAGCGTTGGCGGGGTCTACGGCACGCTGCCAGCCAAACACGAAATCGGCAGCGGTAACGGCATCGCCGTTGGACCACTTGGCATCCCGCAGGTGGAAGGTGTAGGTCTTGCCGTCCTCGCTGATGTCGTAGGTCTCTGCAATGGCGGGAACTGCTGCGCCGTCGGCATCCATCTGCATCAGGCCGTCGGTGTAATCGGCGATGACCTCAAAGGAGGTGCCGTCGGTGGCGATCTGCGGGTCCAGCGACTGAACCTCGGTCTCCAGCATAATGTTCAGGGTGCCGCCCTGTGCAGTGCCAGCTGCAGAGGAAGCAGTGCCGGAAGCGGAAGAAGCCGCCACGGAGCTGGAAGAGCCGCCGCAGGCTGTCAGAGCCAGTGCTGCGGAGGTAACACCGGCAGCTGCCAGGAAGCTACGGCGCGAAATACGACGATCAAATCTCATAGATGTTTCCCCTCTCTTCACTGCTTTAGCTTTATACTCTGCTAAAGCGTTGCGTTCTAAAAATACACAAGGGATGTCCGTTCCTCCTTCTGGAACTTTGCACGCCCTTGTGCTATGGATGCATTATACATCCGTGTTTTCCGAAAGAAAAGAGTTTTTTGAAAATTTGTCCTCGTCAAATGCACATTTCTGCGGTTTGTCCAACATTTTGCCGGAAGTTTTTCTTGGTTTTTGTATAATTTTCACCCTTGAGCACATTTCACTTAAAGAGCGTTTCAATTGAAAATCTTTTTTAATTCAATTCTGGATGTATATTTTCATCTTATTTCTTTCTTTTATTAAGAAAAGCACCGATTCGCTTTTTCATGTGCAAACCAGTGCTTTTCTTGATTTCTCTTTTTAAATTGTATTTTTGTGGCGAACAGTTTTTTAATGTCACTCTCAGGCTTCTGCCGCGAGCGTCTCCACCGTACCATTGTAAACGGCAGTGTCCAGCTGCTCTTCGGTAGCGGCCACAAGGGTGGTGGCGGTAGCCGCACCCACAACGTTCGTAGCGGTACGCGCCATATCCACGATGCTGGAGATGGGAGAAAGCAGGATGATGGCTTCCACCGGCAGACCGGCAGCGGCAAACAGCGCCGTTGCGGTAATGGTCGCCGTGCCGGGCACACCGACCGTACCAATGGAAACGACCACAGCCAGCACTACGAGGAAGGCGTACTGCACAGGCGTGTACTCGATGCCAAGCAGATGGATGGTAAACACTGCCAGCAGAGTGGGCCAGATGCCCGCGCAGCCCGGCATACCAAGGTTTGCACCCAGACTTGCGCCAAAGGCGGCAACGTCCTCATTCACACCCAGCTTCCGGGTCAGCTGGTTGACCGTGACCGGGATAGTACCCACACTGCTCTGGGAGGTAAAGGCAACGGTAGCCGCGGGCCAGATGCCCTTGAAGAAGCAGACGGGGCTCAGCTTGCCCACAAACTTGATCAGGGCGCTTTCCACAACAAAGACCTGAATGCCGCACAGCACATACGCCAGCACCAGAACGCTGAGCAGCGGAATAAGATCCGCAGGAGAAGAACGGCTGACTGCACGGGCGATCAGGGAAAGGACTGCATACGGGGTAAAGGAGATCACATAGCTGACCACGCGGCCCATCACAAGGTCGCCGGCGTCAATGAACTTTTTAAAGGGTGCCACCTCTTCGGGCTTCTTGGCTGCGATCTTGTTATAGCTGACAGCCACCAGAATGCAGAACACCACAATGGGCACCACCTCGCCGTTGGACCAGTGCGCAGCCAGATTCTGCGGGAACAGGCTGATGACCGTATCCACAAAGGTGGGCACTTCCTTGGCGGTGTAATCGGTGGCCAGTTCATACTGCACCCCGCTGCCAATGTTAGTAGCCACACCGGCGATCAGGGTGATCAGGCTGGCAATGAAGGTGTTCAGCACCAGAAAGAACACGGTTTTGAGACCGATCTGCTTCAGACGGACGGAATTGCCCAGATTGGTGATGCTGGAAATGATGCTGAAGATCAGCAGCGGAATGACCACAGCGGAGACCACATGGGCGTAAATAGTACCTACGGCTGCTACGTAAGTGTGGTGTCCCTTGAATGCAAGACCCACGATCAGGCCAAGACCCACGGCAAGGATGGTGCGCACACCAAAATCAACGTGCTTTTTCTTGTGCAGATAATACAGCAATGCAAAAAATACTGCGGTGAGCGCCAGCGCGCCCAGATCCAAAATTTCGGCAGACATAAAACGTTACCCTTTCTTTTGTTTGTTGGTTTACTTCGTTTTCGTCTGACAACACATTCGTCTGTTCATAACTTTCTCCTATTTCTATAAACCTACACGTTATGTATGTTTTGTTGTTTGAAGGGAGTATACTCCCCTTCCGGGCAATTGTCAATAGAAAATTCATATTTTCCTATTTTATTTGTAGGAAAGTCAGGGATAGGCGCTCCGCACAAAAAGGAAGCTGCCGCACCAGTTAATGTGCAGCAGCTCCCTTTGCATTTTTATTTTACCGGCAGCCAGACCGTTGCTTTTGCCCCGCAGGGGTGCAGGCGTAAACTATCACTTTTTTAAGAAGGAGAACAATCCCTTCTTTTCGTAGGGCTCACGGCAGATCTCGCCCACCTGGTATCCGGTGCCCTCAATGGCAGCGCGGAGTGCCTTTTCGTCCAGCGGCTCCTTGGAAAGGATCACGGTCCTGCCCTTAGAATGCGAGGACGAGACCTTTTCCACCGGGAACTCACTGCGGATCGTGTCATTGATATGCGCTTCGCACATGGAACAGGCCATGCCGTCCACTTCTACGGTTGTCTGGAACATTTTTGTACCTTCTTTCAGTTTCTTATGACGATCATCGTTTTTCCTTCACATCCTCTGTGCAGGGCAGAAGCAATAGTTAGAATTAGCTAACTTTCGCTTCTGAGAAAAGCCGCCATCCAGCGGCCTTCCCGCCCAAATAATACGCCCTGCGGCTGCATCTGTCAAGGCATCCGGGGCATTTTTGCTGGGACAGCAGCTTTTTTATTTCGGTGCGTCAGACGTCCCGTCTCAGCAGCTCCGTCAGACTGCGGAAGGTCCTGCCATGGCTGCCGGTGACGGTCTCGGCATGGAGCAGACTGCTGAGAACGCTTTCCTCCACGCACTCTGCCACCGCCCGGAACAAGGGGTTGATGGCATCATCGTGCAGCATGGTCATGGGCAGCAGCGCCTTGTCCGAATAGTGCGGCACCCGGTTGGCAGTGGTAAAGGCGATAACGATCTCGCCGCTGCCGTTGCCGCAGTAGGAGCCGGTGCGGGAAAGCCCCACCAGCGCCCGGCGGCACAGCCGCCGCAGCTGCCGCTCGCTCAGGGGGATATCCGTAGCCAGCACCGTGATGATGGAGCCCTTGTCCTCGTGGGGCGGAATGCTGTCGTCCAGCAGCGTATGGATGGGCTTGCCCGCCACGATGAGGTCGTCAAACAGCGCGTGGTTGGAGAGCACCAGTGCACCGATGGTGTACTGCTTGCAGTCCAGCTCCACCACCCGGGAGGCAGAGCCGATGCCGCCCTTGAGCCCGTGACAGCGCATTCCCCGCCCTGCGCCTACAGCGCCCTCGGCAAAGTCTGCCTTGCAGTCCGCCAGCGCAGCAAAGACGTGCTGTTCGGTGACATGAAGTCCCCGGATGTCGTTCAGGCCGCAGTCGTTGCACTCGCAGACCACCGGGTTCACGCTGCCGGTGGTCTCGCAGATATCGGGGTTCTTTTCCAGCATATACTTCACCAGTGCCGTCTGCGCCGTGCCCACACTGAGGGTGTTGGTAAACAGAATAGGCGTTTCCAGCGTGCCAAGCTCGTCGATCTGCACAAGGCCGGTGGTCTTGCCAAAGCCGTTGATAACATGGCTGGCCGCCAGCACCTTTTCGTGGAAAATATCTCCCGGGTGCGGCAGCAGCGCCGTTACGCCGGTCTGCACCACACCGTCTGCCAGCGTGCAGTGCCCCACCGTCACGCCCGGCACATCGCTGATCTTATCCAGCGCACCTTTGGGCAGCTTGCCCACCTGAAAACCCCATTCATTTCCCGCGATGCCCATCGTAGTTCCTCCTTGCTTTTTTCTAAGATGTATCATAGCATTTCTCCTGCCAAAAGTAAACCGCTGTAACAGACCGGAAGCAGACCTGAAAAAAGGCTGCCGCACAGGATCTCACTGTACAGCAGCCTTTTGCTATTTTGTAAAAACACCGCCGCAGCGCGGGGTGTTCCATCAGGAGTGCTCGAGCGGGCGGAAGAGTCCCTTGACCTTTTCCCAGCAGGCCACCACCCGCTCCCGCGGCAGGAAATAATTGACCAACAGCGCCACGATCACGCCCACTGCCGTATCAAAGATACAAGTTTTTTTCCGCTAGCAGATTCTTTAACGAGACACTCCCGCGCAAAAACAGGACCCCGGAGCCCTTTTTGAGCCATAACGGCTCCGAAAAAGGTTCCGGGGTTTGTGTAATGCTTTTCAGCCGCCCAAAGCGGATTTATTTTCCAAGCACAACGGAGAGTTTGATCTCCTTTTCCGTCTCGCTCAGGTCAAGAGCGCCGCCGTCGGCAACAGTCACACGCAGCTCATAAAGCGTACCGGCGGTAAGCTCCGTCACAGCATTGCCGTCCTCGTCTGTGATCGACCACAGTGCAGAATCGACCTTTGCCAGCCTGCCGTCCGCGCCATAGGCGTAGAGGATCAGACCGGAGGTGCTGCCGGACAGGTTGTTCATACGGAAAGCCACGGTGG
>OIOL01000532.1_pt1 | contig 7361 bp, 6 predicted proteins | sample 1585551 | NCBI WGS metagenome assembly OIOL01 (sample SAMN02674699, study PRJEB24791) | human gut metagenome, SKBSTL042 | isolation source: stool | host: Homo sapiens | place: USA
GTCAGCGTGGCACCCACATCATGCCGGGTGAGAACGTTGGCAAGGGCAGCGATGATACCCTGTTTGCTCTGGTGGACGGCACCGTCCGTTTCGAGCGCGTGGGCAAGAGCGGCAAGAAGTGCAGCGTTAAGCAGTAACTTCTTTCTGAATAACTGCAATCGTAGAGCTGGACCCTTGTGGCCCGGCTCTTTTTGATGAAATAAGGCTATGTGTTCGGGTGGCGCTGTCTCGGATGAGGGCGCTGAAACGCAAAGGCCTATAAAGCTAAGGAGGGGCTGTATGGCAGCACAGACTAACTTTATCGACATCGCCACGATATGGCTCCATGCGGGCAAGGGCGGCGATGGCGCGGTGAGCTTTCACCGCGAAAAATTCGTGGCCGCAGGCGGCCCGGACGGCGGTGACGGCGGCCGGGGCGGCGATATCATCTTTGTGGCGGATGACCATCTGTCCACCCTGATGGATTTCCGTTATAAGCGCAAGTATGCAGCGCCGGAGGGCGGCAAGGGCGGTGCAAGCCTGTGCCACGGCAAAAATGCCGAAAATCTGGTCATCAAGGTGCCGCTGGGCACCGTGATCAAGGACGCAGAGAGCGGCCTTGTCATCGCAGACCTGTCCGACCACACCCCGGTTACCATTGCTAAGGGTGGCCGCGGCGGCTACGGCAACGCACACTTTGCCACCCCCACCCGCCAGATCCCCAAGTTTGCAAAGCCCGGTATGCCCGGCGAGGACATTCAGGTGACGCTGGAGCTGAAGCTGATCGCCGATGTGGGTCTGATCGGCTTCCCCAATGTGGGTAAGTCCACCCTCATTTCCACCATCAGCGCAGCCAAGCCTAAGATTGCAAACTACCACTTCACCACGCTGGTGCCCACGCTGGGCGTTGTGTCCGTGGCGGAGGGCGCAAGCTTTGTCTGCGCCGACATTCCCGGCCTGATCGAGGGTGCCAGCGAGGGCGTCGGTCTGGGTCATGATTTCCTGCGCCATGTGGAGCGCTGCCGCCTGCTGCTGCACGTTGTGGATGTTTCCGGCAGCGAGTGCCGCGACCCCATCGAGGACTTTGAAAAGATCAACGAGGAGCTGGCCAAGTTCAGCCCCGTGCTGGCCGAGCGTCCGCAGATCGTTGTGGGCAACAAGTGCGACCTTGCCACCGAGGAGCAGATCGAGACCTTCCGCCAGTATGTGGAGGGCAAGGGGCTGACCTTCGTGGCCATCTCTGCCGCCACCATGCAGGGCGTCAAGCAGCTGCCGGGTCTCGTGTACAACCGTCTCAAGGATATCCCGCAGGTGCCGGTGTTCACCCCCGAGTACAAAAAGCCGGAGCCCAAGAAGAACGGCCGCAACTTCACCATCCAGCGCATGGAAGCCCATGTGTGGAGCGTGGATGCCCCGTGGCTGGAGTATATTCTGGCCGGCAGCAACGTGGACGACTACGAGAGCCTGCAGTTTTTCCAGCGTCAGCTGGGCGAGAGCGGCATTCTGGACGCGCTGGTGCAGAAGGGCGTGGAAGAGAACGATACCATTCTCATCGGCGAGTATCAGTTCGACTATATCTTCTAAGGATAAAGCATCATGAACGAATCAGAAAAGATCGACCCGCGGGAGCTCAGCCCGCTGGCGCTGGCCTTTGTAGGGGACAGCGTGCTGGAACTGCTGGTGCGCCAGCGTCTGGTGGAGTACCACCGCCTTTCAGCCGGAAAGCTGAACGCTGAAAAGGTCAAGTATGTCTCTGCCAAGGCGCAGTTCCGGGAACAGCAGCTGCTGGAGCCGCTGTTCACCGAGGACGAGCTGGCCGTGTTCAAGCGCGGCCGCAACGCCAGCAAGGCCAGCGTCGCCAAGCACGCCTCCCCGGAGGAGTACCGTGCCTCTACCGGCTTCGAGTGCCTGCTGGGCTGGCTGTACCTGAACGGACAGCTGGAGCGCGTGCACCAGCTGTTCGAGGTGCTGTGGCAGCAGTTTGACCCTGACCAGAAATAAGAATGCGAAAGCCCGCTGCTTTCCGCACTGGAAACCAGTGGTGGAAGGCAGCGGGCTTTGCTTGTTGGCATCTGCGGTCCGTCAGATGCCGCTTACGCCATCAGCGGCTGTTCTTCGCGTTGGTGGAACGGCTGTTGGTGGAGTTCTTGGCGCTTTCGTCATCGGCACCCTTGGTGTACTGGTTGGGGTGCTTGTGCTCGTTGGTGGCGCTGTTGGTGGTCTGGTTGGACGTGCGGTTCGAGGTCTGATTCTTGCAGTTATTGCTGCGGTTTTCGGTTGCCATAGTGAATGATCTCCTTTCGGTTTTCCGTGCGGGGCGGTGTGCCCCTCACAAGACCTAGTTTGGCCGCAGACGGCGGCTTTATACATCCCACAGGAGGAATGCAGAATGCCCATGGAATATTTTGAACAGCGGGAGCGCGCTCTGCTGGGAGACCGGTTCGATGTCCTGTATGCAGCCCCGCAGGAAACGGCGGAGCGCGGCGTAACGGTGTCGGCCCTGCGCAGCTCACCGGAGCAGTTTGCCGCAAAAGCCGATTTCCCACTGGAAGCATCGCCCTTTTGCAAGGCGGCATTCGTGGTGCATCAGCCGGATGATTTGAAATTCCGGCCCGGGCGGCATCCGTACCACCATGCAGGCGTGTTCTACTCGCAGGAGCCTTCGGCTTCTTCGGCAGCGCCGCTGCTGGGGGTGCAGCCGGGGATGCGGGTGCTGGATCTGTGCGCCGCGCCCGGCGGCAAAAGCAGCCAGCTGGCGGCGGCACTGCAGGGGCGCGGTGTGCTGGTAAGCAACGAGTATGTGGCTGCGCGTGCCGAAATTTTAAAAAGCAACCTTGAGCGCATGGGCGTTTCCAACGCCGTGGTGCTCAACGAGACCCCCGCCCGCATTGCCGAGGCACTGCCGGAGTTTTTCGACCGGGTGCTGGTGGATGCGCCCTGCTCCGGTGAGGGAATGTTCCGCAAGGAACCAGTAGCGCTGCAGCAGCACTGCGAAGCACTGGTAAAGCAGTGCGCAGAGCTGGGCGCGCAGATTCTGGACTGCGCCGCAGCGGCACTGGCGCCCGGCGGGCAGCTGGTGTACTCTACCTGTACCTTCGCGCCGGAGGAGGACGAAGCGCAGGTGGCGGCTTTTTTGCAGCGCCACCCAGAGTTTACGCTGGCCGATGTGCTGGGCAACGTGGATTACACCTTTGGCAGCGCAGGCGAAGAGAACCGCACCGGCGGTCTGCCGCTGGATGTAAGCAAGGTGCGCCGCATCTGGCCCTGTCAGGGCGGCGAGGGGCACTTTATGGCACGGCTGGTCAAGGCGGGTACGTCCCGCACTCTGCCGCCGGAGGGAGAATACACCCCGGAAGAACAGCTTTGGCTTGCCGCTGCTGCGGAAGCAGGCAAAAAGAGCAAGGGCAAGGCTGCAAAACCTGCCAAGGCGGCAGATGCCCGCAGCACTCGCCGCGCAGACAGCCGCGCCTGCCGGGACGCTGTGCAGGGCACGAGCCGCCGCACCCGGGACACCGGGGCAGGGGAAGCCACCCCGGCGCAGAGCCTTGCCGCATGGCAGGAGTTTGCCCGGCAGTATTTCCCTGCACTGGCGCAGCGCCCGGCTGTGGTGCATGGCGGCGGTGTGCTGCTGCCGGTCGCCTTTCCGCAGACGGGGCTCCATGTGCTGCGGGCGGGGGTGTTCGTAGGCAGTGTGCAGAAGGGACGCTTTGTGCCGGAGCACCACCTGTTCACGGCCTTTGGCAGCCTGTGCACGAACTGCGAGCAGCTGACCCTTGCCGACTGCCGCTGCACCGAGTATCTCTCCGGCCGCGAGGTGGAAGCCCGCACGGCAGCGGACGGCTGGTGCTGCGTGACCGTGGACGGCTGGCCGCTGGGCGGCGGCAAGGTGTCCGGCGGGCGGGTGAAAAACCACTACCCCAAGGCACTGCGGCTGCTGTAAACCGCAGATTTACACGCATCCGGGCGAAAATCAGGCTTTTCAGGCTTGAACGCGCCGGTGGATTGTGATAAAATAACAGAGTTAGATTTTGTGTGCTGCCACAAGCGGGCGACCACAGCCCGTCTGCCCGCAGGCGGAGATACCGATAAATTTAGGAGGCTCTTTCCCATGTCTGGACATAGCAAATGGAACAACATTAAGCGCAAGAAGGAAAAGACTGACGGCGCCCGCGCCAAGGTCTTTACCAAGATCGGCCGCGAGATCAGCGTTGCCGTCCGTGACGGCGGCCCCAACCCGGCTTCCAACAGCAAGCTGGCAGACCTGATCGCCAAGGCAAAGCGCATGAGCGTGCCCAACGATAACATCCAGCGCATCATCAAGAAGGCTGAGGGCGGCGATAAGACCGAGTACGAAGCAATCACCTACGAAGGCTACGGCCCCGGCGGCGTTGCTGTCATGGTGGAGACCCTGACCGACAACCGCAACCGTACCGCTGCCGACCTGCGCCACTACTTCGATAAGAACGGCGGCAATCTGGGCGCTATGGGCTGCGTGGCCTTCCTGTTCAACCAGAAGGGCGTCATTGACATCTCTCTGGAGGATAAGGACGCCGACGAGGCCATGATGGACGCTCTGGATGCCGGTGCCGAGGACTTTGATGCCAGCGAGGACGCAGCCGAGGTCACCACCGATCCCGAGAACTACTCTGCCGTGGTCAAGGCTCTGGAAGAGAAGGGTTACGAGATCCTGTCCGACGATCTGGCCATGGTGCCCATGACCACCACTCGCCTGACCGACCCCGATCAGCTGAAGCTGATGGGCAAGCTGCTGGATTCTCTGGAGGACAACGACGACGTCCAGAACGTCTGGCACTCTCTGGAGAACGAAGAGGACCTGCCGGAATAAGCTTCCGCAAGGCTCTTTGTTCCTGAAATAAGACGATAAAAAGCCGCTTTTTGTGCTGTTTGGCACGAAAGGCGGCTTTTGTTTATTTCTGTGCCAGCGCCTTGCCTTTTGCGTAGTAGCGCTGCATTTCTTCCCGGGGGACCATATTCCCGCCGGTGGCCCAGACCAGATGGGTGGCGTTTGCCAGCGTACCGGCGGGCAGGGCAGCTTCGGTGTAAGCGCCAAGCAGCTGCCCGGGCTGGGTGAGCACCGGGCCATACATTCCCGCCAGAGCGCTGGGCTCAAGGTAAAGATCTTCGGCATCTGCCAGCTGTGCCAGAAGGGTATACATCCGCTCGTCCTGCAGGGTGTAGCAGCCGCTCATAAAGGGGCGCATCAACCCGCCCACAAAGCCGGAAGCACGCCCCACGGCAAGACCATCGGCGGCGGTGCGGTTGTCGATGCCAAAGTCTTGCACACAGACGCTGCTGTTTTCGCCGGTAGCCATGCCCAGCATCATGCAGGGGGAGTGGGTGGGCTCGGCAAAAAAGCAATGTGCGGCATCGCCGAACAGCATCTTCAGGCCAAAGGCCACGCCGCCGGGGCCGCCGCCCACGCCGCAGGGCAGATAGGCGAAGAGGGGATGCTTTGCATCCACGGTGACGCCCTGCGCGTCCAGCTGCTTTTTCAGCCGCAGCGCAGCCACGGCATAGCCCAGAAAGAGGGTCTTGGAGTTTTCGTCATCCACAAAATGGCAGTAGGGGTCGCCCGCCGCCAGTTTGCGCCCCTCGGTCACGGCGATGCTGTAATCGGAGGCGTATTCCACCACCTTGACGCCCCGGCTGCGGAGCAGGTCTTTTTTCCACTGCCGCGCGTCAGCGGACATATGTACGGTGACCTGAAACCCCAGCTTTGCGCTCATGATGCCGATGGAAAGCCCCAGATTTCCGGTGGAACCCACCGCAATGGAGTATTGCGAGAACAGCTTGTGGAAACGCTCTTCTGCCAGAACGGCGTAGTTGTCGGTAAGGTGCAGCATCCCGCTGTGCAGAGCAATGTCCTCGGCGGTTTTCAGCACCTCGTAAATGCCGCCACGGGCTTTGATGGAACCGGAAATAGGCAGGTGGCTGTCCAGCTTGACCCATATCTGTCCGGCGATGGGGGTGCCGCTGCGCTCTTCCAGCACCTTTTGCATCCGGGGGATGGGTCGGACAGGGGATTCAATGATGCCGCCGGTCGCAGCAGTTTCTGGAAAGACGGCGGCAAGGTAGGGGGCAAAACGCTCCAGCCGCGCGGCGGCATCCTCGATGTCGGCAAGGGTCAGCGGACAGGCAGCCGCAGCCTGTGCAAAGGGCAGCTTGTCCGGGTTTACCCATGCAGTCTCCTTCAGGGCGCAGAGGTCGGAGACCACGGGATATGCCGCGATCCAATCGGCAGCGAAACGCCCGGCGATGTACTTGTCAGGTGAAACCATAGCGGATCCTCCTTTATATATAGAAGTTTGGATAGAAGCGGATGAATGCGCCCGGCAGGTTTCGCGGGCGCTGAATGTTTTGAATATAAAGGTTTTTATAGGAATTGTCAACCGGCTGCTTTTTGCGCCGGGCGGGTCAGAGCACTATATGCTTGGCGGTTACAAGCTATTGCTTGGGCAGCCCAGCGGCAGAGCAGGGAATCTATGGAAGAAAAGCAGCACACTGCCCAAAAACCTTGTTAAAAAACTGGCATTTTGCCGTTTTTGTGTAAAGTATACAAGAATAAACACAAAAAATTGGCATTGCGCGTATTGCTATTTTACAACTGATATATTAGAATATAAGCAAGAAGAGCGTGCAGGCGTTCTGCGCGTGCCACATGATAAATAACGACAGGAGGAACTTCTCTATGCCTATGAAAATGGGTTGGCGCTGGTATGGCGAGGGCAACGACCCCGTCACCCTGAGCGACATCAAGCAGATCCCCGGCGTGACCAGCATCGTCTGGGCACTGCACAACAAGATGCCCGGCGAGATCTGGGAAATCGACGAGATCCAGAAGGTTGCAGACCAGATCCACGCCTACGGCTTTGATATGGATGTTGTCGAGTCCGTCAACGTCCACGATGACATCAAGATCGGTCTGCCCACCCGCGACCAGTATATCGAGAACTACAAGCAGTGCATCCGCAACCTGTCCAAGTTTGGTGTCAAGGTCATCTGCTACAACTTCATGCCCATCTTCGACTGGACCCGCACCGACCTGTTCCACCCCGTCGGCGACGGCTCCACTGCACTGTTCTACGAGAAGGACAAGATCAAGGGCGATTACAAGGCTATGGCTGAGTACATCATGTCCTTCACTGAGAAGTATAACATGACCTTCCCCGGCTGGGAGCCGGAGCGCATGGCAAAGCTGGACGAGCTGTTCAAGGCTTACGCCCCTGTCACCAAGGAGAAGCTGTGGGAGAACCTGAAGTACTTCCTGGAAGCACTGATGCCCACCTGCCGCGAGTGCGACATCAAAATGGCCATCCACATGGACGATCCCCCTTGGGATATCTTCGGCCTGCCCCGCCTGC
>OIOL01000558.1_pt1 | contig 7150 bp, 3 predicted proteins | sample 1585551 | NCBI WGS metagenome assembly OIOL01 (sample SAMN02674699, study PRJEB24791) | human gut metagenome, SKBSTL042 | isolation source: stool | host: Homo sapiens | place: USA
GGCATAGGGGATGTTCACGGTCTCCTGCGCGCCATAGCCGCCGGAACCCAGCCCGGAGGCGATATTGTAGCTGCTGGAAAGGGACAGGGTCACGCTCCGCACGCTCACATAGGCCTGTCTCTTCTGCGCCTTCCCGGTCACCGGGTCGGTGGTCTCGGCTATCACATAGATATCGCTCGTGCCGGCAAGAAGGTATTTCGTAAGGTCGAGCGTGTACGTACCCTTGCTCACATCCCGGGAAGTCTCCGAATAGGTGGTGGTGGCACCACGCCTCACCTGGACGGTAATTTTCGCTTTCTGACCGGTGCTCTCGCCCTTCTCGTCACCGCTGCCGTACTGGTGGTCATAGGTATAGGTCAGGAGGACAAGGTCGCCCTCCTTGACGGTGGGCTTGTCCACGCCAGCACCCAGGATGATCTTCGTGGTGCCGCCCTCGCTGCCTCCACCGCCACCGCCGGCAGGGATGTCGAAACCGGTCACCTCGACGCCGCTTTTGTTCTTCAGGCTCACGTGGACGGTGGTCTCGTCATCGCTCAGTTCGGCGGAGCTGTCGAAGATGGTGTTCGCTTCCACCTCGCCCAGTTTCGCCGCCACGGCGCGGTTCTCGACAGGGTTCGTGCTTTCGGCGTTCAGGCTCTCGTCAACCTCCACCTTATCGATGGTCAGGCTCACGTTGCCCTCCGCGTCAGGGGTCTGCTTCTCGCCGTTCACCGTCAGGCTCTTCATCGTGCCGGCTCCGCCGAAGTCCTCCCAGCTCGCTGGCTGTTCCCATGCCGTCAGGCTCGTGCCTGCGAATTGTTTCGTCTCCCACTTGCCCTGGGAAACCTCATAGGTGATGCAACGGCCCTTGTGCCGGTATTTCACGTTTACGGCGGTGATGGCCGTCTCCAGGGTATAGTAACCGTTCTCCAAGGGAACCTCCTCCGTCACGTTGTACGTGTTGCCGCCGCTCCCCGTACCGCCGGGAATGTCGGTGGAGGTGATTGCCTGCCCGTTACGGCCCAGGATGGTCAGCTTCACCGTGTCGTTCTTCTCGTCAGGGACGGCTGTCATGCTACCAACCAGGCTGCCGTCCACGGCTGCGGCGGCATCCTCCGCCTTCTTGGCGGCGGCGGTGGCCGTACCGGCAGCGGCATTGGCGGTTTCAGCGGACCTGTTTGCGGTACCGGCGGCGTTCGTCGCGGTCTGGGCCGCATTGGTGGCGCCGGTCGCGGCATCATTGGCCTTCGTGGCGGCAGCGTTCGCCGTAGCCGCCGCGTCTTCCGCCGGTTTCCGCAGCAACGCCACCGGCGCAAGCACGACATCCTGCCCGCGCATTGCCGGAAGGCTCTTGATATTGTCCAGCGAAGTGACCTCGACCAGTTCATCGACACTCTGGCTCTCCGACTTGATGGAGTTCAGGATGTCCTTTTTCAATTCGTTCTTCTCTGTTTCTGTCAGTGCCATAAATTATTCCTCCTTTATTTCTTCTTTACTCGTATCAAGCATATCGATAATAGCGTCGCCCACGGAAGGGACACAAAGGTTCACGGCGGCAAAACGCACCAGTTTCTCGTCCTCGGAATCCAGCTCCATATCACCCTCGCTGTTGAATATCTTAAGGGCGAGGTTCTTGGCACGGACACCGTTTACACGGGTGTACAGCACATCGGCAAATGACTCACGGGCGTCACCCGTTACCGTTTCCTTACGGGATACGCCGGTATAAACCGGCAACTGTTTGAAATTGATTCTTACCATATTTTTTATGTTTTACGATCCAATACTTGTGCGTAATAGTTACCGCCGTCATAAATTAGCAGCAACTCCAGGACATCACCGGCGGCCATCTCTATATCATTGCCATAATGCCCGCCGTTGTTGTTGCGGAAATACAGCGAAGACTGGCCTTCCTGAAAGGTGACAAAGAAACTCTGGCTGTTCTCATAACGGGCAACCAGACGCACGAACACGGCAAACACACCGGTGGAGTTCATCACCTGCTTCATGATGGAAAGCGTGGGAAGATAGACATACCGTTTCACGGTGTTGTATATCAGCTGTGTGGTACCGAAAGAAAAGTCCAGTACGGTCACCGAGTTGGCGTCATTAAAGTGGCCGGAAGAAAGAAGGCCGCCCTGGCAGACGATGGCGCCTTCCGTATAAAGGGCAACGTCACGGTTTATCACGTTGTCACTGATGATCTTTACAGCGGGAAGATAATAATCACCCAAAGAGGGATTCATCTGACGGTAGAAATACCCGGCACAATTGCAGAGTGATGAAGAACCCGCAAGAGTGGGATCGGCTCCGTTGCCGATGGCCACCTTGACATTGGCGATATCACCAGGCGAAAAATAGCCTTCCTCGGACTGTAACCGGATAAGCCCCGGACGGATGGCGGCCAGTTCCTGCTTGTAACTGGGGTCGGTCCATTTGGACAGGTCACCGTAATAAAGCCCCTGGCTGTCAATAGAGAAATAACCGATCTTGCCGGTGTCGGCCTGTATCTCACCGAAAAACTTGCCGTTCCGGCTCTCGATACTGCCGTCTGCCAGAATCTTGAAATTCTGGTTGGCCGTCACAAGTCCCTCCAGTTTGATATGGTCACCCGTCAATTTTACGACGCTGACACGGTTGCCGTCAGCATCCGTCTCGTCCACGCTCACGCCAATAAGCGCCAGTTTTCCGTCAGCATCCTGGGCATAAATACCCGCACCTTCCGGTTTCACAACAAGCCCGGTTTCTTGCAGGAAATTCTCGTCCCTGTCAAAAACAGCGGCCGATATCTTCACAAGACGTTCCGACTGCTCGAAAAGGGTTTTATAACGGTGCGCCAGGGATTCAACGCGGTCAGTCGAGAGAATAAGCATGTACAGGTAGATGTCACCGGTAAAACTCAATTTAAAATCACCGGTACCGTTCCACAAACCGCTACAGGTATATTGTACGTAGCCATCAGTTGCAGACAGTTCCTCTTCCACCTCCATCGAGTTGAAATTGGCGAAACCCGTCTTGTCCACATTGTCAAACGTCACGTGCAACGTGCCGGCTTTGGCACAACGGTAAAAGAAAGTCAGGAACACCGGGACGGCTTCTTTCTCCCCGCTGTCGTTTTCAGGCATGGAGGGGATACTTTTCAGGTTCTCACGTTTCTGGAGGATGTACTTGTTCCGGATGCGGACAACCGTACGGCCGTCATCCTCGGTCACACTCGCGCTGTCGCCTTTCTTCGTCAAGACGTTACCGTTCGCCCAGATCCACCGGTTACCCACAAGGAAGAACACCGTCTCGTTTTCCGTGTTCCATTTCATAAGGCCATCATCAAAGGCAGGGTTATTCAGGTACCCGCGATCGGTGGCGAAGTCCTGGCGCAAGGCAGTCACCACACTGGTGATACGTCCCTCGACGATCTCGAATTTTGTCTTGATATCCTCGCCCGTCACTAAAAGGAACGTACCGCGCAGGTAGGCGTTGTCACTGTAAAGGCCGTTACCGTGCGGCTGGTTGTCGGCGGGGAACCAGTCATCGCTGATACCGTCCAGATTACCCAGCCGCGCACGAAGGCAGCCGGTGAAGTTTTTCGCCTTCACGCCGTCCATCACGTCCAGACGGGGTTGACCGTCCTCGGTGGCGGATATCAGGATCAGGTTCTGCCGCAAAGGGTTATCCGTATTGCCCATCAGCACGCACTCGTCACCGGGTTCAGGAAAGGAGCCTGAAAATTCATCCTCACCCACGAGGATGGAGTTACCCTCTGTCGCCGCAACCTCCACCCAGTAACCTTTCAGGCTGCCGCCGCTGAACGTGGCGCAGCGCATCAGGTCATGGGCCTGGAAACTGTTGTCCTGCTCGAAAGTGATCCTCCAGTAACCGTCCTCAAGTACGGCGGTCTTTATTTTCCCGTTGGCGGCGCTGACGCACAGCTGGCCGCCAACGCTGCGTACCTTCTCGATAAGCAGCTCCAATACTACCATGACCTGGCGTACCGTCAGCTTGTCGATGGTAAGATGGGACAAAGCGTCCTCCATCCAGAGCCGCCAGCCCTCACCGAAAAGACCGTCCACGAATTTCGGGCTGCGAAGGAACTCACGCACGACAAGGGTCAGCAACTCGGCATTGCCCTTGTCATCAATACCCGCATTATCCTCCTGTCCGAAAGAGGCTCCCGCTTCGAAGGTGATCTTCCCCTTTGCACGGTCATTCTTTTTTTTGCTGATGTGTTCCGCCTGACTTCTCCGCGCGGAAAAAAGATTGTTGTCCGTAGGCAGTGTCTTGTCCCAGCTACGGATAATGTCAGGAAGCGCGGCACCCTCCGCCTTTGACTTCGTATAGTTTTTCAGTTCCCCGATACTGTCATTCACCCGTTCAAACGCACCACTATGCAGGGCATCGCTGATCTCGATGTCCATCTCCCCGGGTTGGTTCACCTTCCGGGTAATTTTCGTGATGCGGCTGCTGCGATAACCGGTTTCGGGGAAATACTCCTCGCTTTCAAGTCTCACACGGCGGCCTACGGACAGGGAAACACCGTTCTCCTCAATCCACACATGGTCGGTCGGGGCCTTGTAAACGGCAAGATCCTGCCAGCATTCGGTATTGAACTGTTCCACCGCCGTAAGAAACTCCTCCTCGGCAAGCGGGTAATATTCGTCCGGCATACGGATATTCCAGAGAATATAACGGTCACCGGATTTCGGAATAAGTTTGCCGCCGGGGAGTTGCGTGTCATCATCATAGGGCCATATCGTAATAATCTCGAACTCACGGGTGGCACTGTTGAAATTCACCTCGAAATAGTGGTCCTCACCCTGCCCCAGTCCGGAAAGGTCACCGTCCTGGAACGATACACGTTTGGTCTCGTCGGGCAGCTCGTAATCGTTCGGATCGAAATTCAGGCTGTCGTCCCTAAAATAATAGACCGTGAAAGGGTTGCCGTCGTCATCTTTCACATCTTCGCTGCGCACACTGCTGACAGCCCCGATCCTGCGGGGATAAATGCCGCTGAAGGCGTCTTGCTCGTAACGGTCATAGATGCCGTACTCCTCCGTATGTATCTCGACATATTGCCTGCCCCCCGGAAGCATCAGGCGGCTATGCCCGTATTTTGACGGATCTATGTTCCGCGTGCTGCCTACCGGGAACAACCGGGTATAAAAATTGTCGGTACCCGTCGTGTCGCGTTCGATTCCGGTCAGTCCCTTCCCGTAGCCCAGCGTTATTTCCTCGCCATGCTCACACCGGCACACGTTCACGGTCTGGCCTTCCACCCACCATTCAGCCTGCCCGCCGACCGCTTCGGCTATCTCTTTCAGGGCTTCGTTGCAGTACTTCCCCTCGTAATCGATGACGATAAGGTCCGTACCGTCCACCCGCCCCACTTTCCAGTCGGTGGTGTGGTTCATTCCGTCATTGATACACTTCACGATCATGGCCACGTGTTCACGCGGAGTCGCTGTCAGCGTGAACACAGGCTCGGTGTTCCCGTCGGTGGTCTCCAGCACAAGAAAACGTCTCACCAGGCTCTCGATACCGTAAAACTTCAAATCATATACCCACTCCTGGCCGCTCTTCTGCTTCGGGATGTACCGTTCGGTCAGCCAGTAGCGCTCACCCTCAAAGTCCACCCGGTCATTCACGTCCAGGGCGATATATTCGTAATGCGTGAAAGAGAGTGTCAGGACATTGTCACCCTGCACCTCCTTCACCTGGGTGGAGCTGTCGCCCGCCTCGATATCGGTCCGTCTGTTGCCGTTGCTGTCATAGATGGTCAGCATGTCTGTATCTTGTTTAAACGTCGTTTGAATAGGGTTTGAATCACATTTATATGACCGGGACAGGTTCCCGGAACTTCACCTTGAACTTGCCGGCGTGCACGCCTTCCTTCCAGAGATAGGTCAGAGGCTGGAACTTGCTGCAATCCGTATATTTCACACGGAGAGTCAGGGCAAGTTGGGGAAAGGAAATCTCAAGCCACCCGTCACGGCCTTTCTTCAGGAAATTGATGAACTCGAAATACTTCTTCAGCCAGCCGGCCTGCGTTTTGCCAAACAGGGCGAAATGAAGCGTCACGTCACGGGCCTCGTTCCTGGGCGTCAGCACGGAGGAATATTTCTCCCCGTCCTCCTCCCGGATATTCACAGCCGTGTCCGTTTTCGTCTTGCTCGGGGTCAGGATGGCGGTCAGGTTATCCATCCCGCCGCGCTTGTCCTCAACGAGGAACACCCCGTATGTACTCCAGATGTCGGTACCGTTGACAAGTACCAGACCGCCTAATATCTTTTCCATATCATTTGCATTTTACTCCGTCACGATTGATTTTACGAATCTCTTCCTCTATTTTGCCAAGGTGCGACGCGCTCGTGCCGGTGTTCTCCTCGATACGGGCAAGATGCCCCTCGGCGGTGTTCATCTTGTCGATGACGCTCTCCATCTTCTCATCGATGCTCGACCAGTGTTGCAACCCGCTGGTGAACATGCCGTCCAGTTTTGTACCCTGGTCCTGTGTCATGGCTGAAAAACCGCCGGTTTTGGCGCTCTGGCTCGTACCGCCCGAGTTATCGTACCCGGTGGCCGCGGCAAGATTGTCACGAAGAGCGATGGCTTCCTCGACATACTTCATGTACTCGTCTTGGAGGGCCTTACGCTCGGCTTCTGTAAGGTCATTGTCTTCCATCGCCTTGCCGAATTTCTCCCACCAGCCTTTCAGCTTGTCGGAATACAGCTCACCGATCTTGTTTGACAGCATCGCACGCATGAAATACTCGGATATGTCCTCCGCCGCGGCTGCGGCATCATACTTCATATCCATCAGGTTATCCACGAAACTGCTGTACATGCTGTCGAAGGAAATACCGGTGAGACCTTCATACAGCTGGTCGGTAAGTTCCTCCAGCTTGCCCGCCTGGTCGATATAGTCATCCAGCTTCTCGGTCAGACGACCTCCATATCCGCCCTTGCCGGTATCCTGGATCTGCGTCCACATGTCCACGTTACTGCGCAACTTCTTCATCTCCTCCGGACTTAGGTTCCAGATGTCACCGTTCCAGCTACGCCCGATCTGACCGCTCAAACGGTCAATCTGTTCCTGTGAGAAACCGCCCCAGTAATAATTCCAGCTGTGATGCGAACCGTGATAGCCGGCCTGCGACATAGCCATGTCCAGATAGTT
>OIOL01000578.1_pt1 | contig 7002 bp, 7 predicted proteins | sample 1585551 | NCBI WGS metagenome assembly OIOL01 (sample SAMN02674699, study PRJEB24791) | human gut metagenome, SKBSTL042 | isolation source: stool | host: Homo sapiens | place: USA
TGTGCTCTTCCGATCTCACGCTGCTTCGGGCACTGCTGAAATCGGCGGATGCCGGCGGTCAGGCGATGGAGAAATACTGCCGTATGCTGCATCGGGATTTAGCGGCGCGCTTGCGGACGCACAATCCGCTGCCGGGACGCTTGCTGCCGTACCTTTGCCGCGCGGCAGAAGAAAGGACGGGAAATCCATGATTATCAGCTGTATGGGGCACGCAAAATTTGTCATTGAGCTGGACAACGGCCTCCGCATCGTCACTGATCCGTATGATGCGTCGTGCGGCTATCCCGTGACGGCGAATCCGGCGGATGTGGTGCTGGTGTCGCATCAGCACCATGACCACAACGCGGTCGAGACGATTCCGGGGAATCCGCGCGTGATTGACCGGGCGGGGGATTTTGACCTCGGCGGCGGCGCGGCGGTGCGGGCGATTGAGGCGTACCACGATGAGCAGCAGGGGAAGCTGCGCGGCAAGACGCTGCTGTTCTGCCTGAAGGCGGAAGGGCTGACGGTGATGCACCTTGGCGATTTGGGGCACATGCTGACGACGGAGCAGCGGTTGCTTTTGGGCAGTGCGGATATCGTGATGCTGCCCGTCGGCGGGTACTACACGATGGACGCGAATATGGCGAAGCAGGTGGCGGATGTGCTGTACGCGCGGGTGATTCTGCCGATGCACTACAAGACGGAAGCGAATGCGTCGTGGCCGATTGCGCCGGTGACGGACTTCCTGCGCCTGTATCCGGAGAAAGCGGAGGAGCTGCCGTTGCTGCGGGTGTCGGCGGGGGATTTGTCGTGCCAGCCGCACTTGGTGGTGCTGATGCCGCTGAGCTTGGGGAATGTGAAGGCATAATGAAAATGCCATCGGAAGCGAATTGCTTGCCCGATGGCGATTTTTTTGCTTTTGGGGATTTTGATTTTCCCCATGCAGTGCGCTTTGGGAAGCAAGGGTTTCGCCTCTGCGGAGGCGAAACCCTTGCCGCTCATGGCGCAGTCAACTCCTCCTCAATCCCATTCGCGCTGATTGTCAGCGGGCGGCGCAGCATCCACACGGCGATAATCAGCACCGCCGCGTAGACCGCGCTGCCGGTCAGCCGCGTCATCATCAGCCGGAAAGAACCCTGCGCCGTGCCGAAGCGGTCAATCAGCGCCGATTGCAGCGTCAGCAGCGATAGCAGCGCCGCGACGAGCGAAAGCACTTTCGCTGCCGAGAGAATCGGGCTGCCGAGCTTGCGGAAGCGAATCAGGTTCGAGATGGCAAGAAACATCATGACGAAGGTGTAGAGCGCGGAGAGGTAAATCAGGTGGCCGGGCAGCGCGGAGACGGATTGCCCCGACACCATCAGCAGCGTTAAGCCGCCAATTGGCACATTCAGCGCCAGCAGCGACCACGCGACGCGCCGATAGCAGCGAGATTCGTGGCGCGGCAGGGCGTCCGGTGGCAGCTTCCGACCGCGGTGGTGCGAGAGCGTCAGGTCGGTGCGGACGATGGCGAGCATCAGCGTGTAGATACCCAGCGACAGCAGCCACATCGACCCGCTTTGCAGCGCAGTCAGCAGGTTATAAGCCGCGTAAAGGTAGTTGAGCACCATCACCAGCTGCAAATTTACGCTGGCGCGGAAGATTCGGTCTTGCTTGTACTGCACCGCCAGCGCGCTGCCCAGCAGCAGCCCCAGCGTACGGCGGAGGCGCTTGCTGCCCGGATTTTCTTTGGGAGAAGCAGATGATTTGAAAAGCATCGTCGTTTCCTCATGAGAAAGCAGATTGCAAAGCGCTTTCCCTTTGGCAGTTTCAACGCGGGGCGGGCAAAATCCTGCTTGATACCGCAAAAAAAGTGCAAACGAAAACAGGACACCGCCGAAGCAATGCCCTGTTATCTCTCGTGATAGCTCGTGAGAAGCAGCTGTCTCGAAAATTAGTTGAGACCGAAGCGCTTCTTGAAACGATCGACACGTCCGCCGGTATCCACCAGCTTCTGCTTGCCGGTGTAGAAGGGATGGCACTTAGAGCAGATATCCACTCGAAGTTCCTTCTTGGTCGAGCCGGTTTCAAACGTCTCACCGCACACGCAGCGAACGATGCACTTGCCGTAGTTGGGATGGATCTTTTCCTTCATTGCGATTTCACCTCTTTCGCGTATGCAATGATCAGCTTATTCAGCCGCAGAAATCATTGTATCATATTTGCCGGGGGATTGCAAGCCTTTTTTCTCTGAATCCGAAACTTTTTTCTGCTTTTTTGGGAAGCAGGGCGGATTACTGCTTCATCAGCGCCGCCCAGTCCTTGATGCGGACAAGCAAATCCTCATTGTTGGTCGTCTTTTCCAGCATCGACAGCAGCTGCGGAATCATGTCCACCGCGCGCAGGCTGCCCAGCATCTCGTGGATGAGCTTGATGCCGTCCATCTGCTCCTTGCTGGCGATAAGTTCGGCGCGCTTCGTGCCGGAGAGCAGCAGGTTGACCGGGGGATAAATGCCCGCGCGCGCTGCCGCCGTGTCCAGCACCAGCTCCATATTCGCCGTGCCCTTCAGGTCTTCCGCGATGGAGTCATCGACGCGGCTGCCCGTTTCGATGTTCATGACGGCGAAAATCGTCAGCGAACCGCCTTCACGCAGGCAGCGCGCCGCGCCGAAGAGCTTCTTCGCTTTTTGCAGGCTTACCGGATTCACCATGCCGATGGTTTGCCGCCCCTGCTGAACAGCCGCGGTTGTGTAAACCTTGGAGAGGTAGGTCAGGCTGTCCACCAGCAGAATCACGTTTTTCTTCATTTCCACCAACCGCTCGGCGCGCTCCAGCACCATGTCGGTGATGCGCAGATGATTTTCCGGCGTCTGATCGAAGGTGGAGGCAATCACCTCGCCGTGCGTGTGGTCACGGTAGAGCGTCGCGTCCTCCGGCGTGCCGCCCAGCAGCAGCGTCATCACCACCGCATCCGGATGGCAGATGCTGGCTGCGTTGGCAATGGAGGACAGCAGACGCGCCTTGTCCACGGCAGGCGGGCAGTGAATCAGCCCGCGCTGACCAAAGCCAATCGGCGCAACGAGGTCAATCAGGCGCATGTCAAGGAACTCATTGCTGCCGCCTTCCACTTCGAGGGTGATGTGCTCGTGCGGATAGCAGGGCGTCAGGGCGTCAAACGCGGGGCGGCTCGCTACCGAATCAGCGGGGCAGCCGTTGACCTCGGTGATGTAGAGCATGGCGGAGTACTTGTCGCCGTCGCGCTGGGGACGCACCTTGCCGGTTACGAAGTCGCCCGTGCGGAGATAGAAGCGGCGAACCTGCGCCATCGAGACGTAAATATCGCGATTGCTGGGGGTGAGTGACGCGCCGCGCAGGAAGCCGTAGCCGTCCGGGTGCAGCTCCAGAATGCCCGAACCATCCTGACATTCCGCCGGGGAGAGCATGTCGCTCGGCGAACACGCCCACATGCTCTGCAAGTCTGACGGCACGTCGCGCTGGGGACTGTTGAAGCTGGGCTGACGGGCGCGGCCGCTGTCAAAGGCGCTCGGCGCATCGTAGGAACGGGAATAGCGGGGAGCGTCCGTGCCGAAGGCGGAACGCGGCGCATCCGTGCCATAGGCAGGGCGGCGGTCGGGCAGGTCACTGCCGTACGCGGGACGGCGATCAGGCACATCCGAGCCATAGGCAGAGCGGCGATCGGGCAGGTCATTGCCGTACGTCGGGCGGCGGTCAGCCCAGCTGCTGGCCGTGCGGGGCGCGTCATACGAGCGGTCATTCGTAGAATCCGCCTGCGCCGCCGGGCCAAAGCGCGTGTAGTTTACCGGACGCGCCGGGCGGGCAAAGTCGTTCCCCTGGGGACGTGCCGGGCGATTGCCAAACGAATTGCTGGATGCCTGATATGCAGGCTTGCTGCCGAAGCGTGGCGGCGTCGCGGGCGCTTGATACGCCGGGCGGAAGCCGCTTATGGCGGGGCGCGCATCCGATGCGGGATGTGCGGGCACAGCGGGTTTTTCCGCTTCCGGCTTGGACGCGGCGACCGCAGGTGCGGCGATCGCGGGTGCGGCAGTTTCCGGTTTGGTGGCGTCTGGTACGGGCTGCTTGTTGGCAGGCGCAGGGGATTCCGACGGCTTCTCATCCTTCACGGCAGCGGGAACCTCGGCTTTTTCCACGGGGGATTCCTGTTTGTCGTCAGACTTTGGAATGGGGGTGAAATCCATCGGCACAGCGGGGATGTCGCTGTATTTCGCGTTGCGCGCGCGGTCGAGTTTCTCGATGATACCTGCCTTGGAAATGCCCGCGCCGAGCTGCACGCCCATGGCCTTGGCAACCTTGCGCAGCTCCAGCACCGTCAGCTGACTAAAATCTTGATTCTTCCATTCGGACATAGCTTGAAAAAGCCTCCTTGCTCTCCCAAATCTCTGTAATCTATATTATCCGTTACGGCTGTTCATTGCGGGCGACGATGAAGTCGCGGTGCACTGCCTGCTCGACGAAATGCGAAAAGTCATCATACGGCGGCTCGGTCAGCGGCGTGAAGCCTGCGTTTTGCAGCAGTGTCAGCAGCGTATCCTTGCGCAGCGTCAGCGTGTTGAAGGAAATAGCCGCCGCGCCGCCGGGTTTGAGCGCCCGACGCCACGCGGGGAGGATACGCTCCAGCAGCGTGGGGAAGCTCTCCGCCTTTTTCCCGTTCTGCGGCGCGTGCTGCACGCCATAGGGAAGGTCGCAGACGAGCAAATCCGCCGGACGCTTCTTCAGCAGGTCGCCGACAAGCCCGCTGTCCCCTTCCGCCAGCATCAGCGTGCGCACATCATCCGCCGCGAAATGCTCCTTCGTGTCGCTGAAGGTGTATTCGGCAATCGGCACGGCGGTCTTTTGCAGCGTGCGGCTGCTCTGTGCGAGGCGGTGCTTCAGGCGGTGGAATTGCAGATAATTGCTGAAATAATCCGCCGCTTCCTTCAAATCCTTGCGGTCTATGTCGAGGCAGACGGCGTTCATGCCGTTTTGCAGCGCGACGAAACCGGTTGTGCACTTGCCGCACATGGGGTCAAGCACGGTCAGCGGCTGTTCTGCAAGGGCGAAATCACTCGCGGCACGGGCGCAGTTCATCATCATATGGGTGAACGCGGCGCTCGTTTTGCCCTTGTACTTCAAAATCTCCGAGAGGTCGTCGGGCAGATAGGCAGTGCGCGGCCAATCCAGCGGGCGCAGCAGACCGCCATCCACGCACTCGAAGAGCATCAGACGTGTGCTGTGCGTGCCCAGCAGCGCAAGGGCTTCAGGAGTCAGCGCCTTCGCAGAGAAAGTCAGGCATGGTACGCCGCCGATGGTCGTCACCTGCGTTTCAGCGGGCAGGGAAAGCGCACACAGCAAACAGGTCAACTCGGCTTGACCAAGTTTGACCTGCGCGTCACGGTAGCGGATATTCGCGTGTGGGGCTAACTGCAAGCAAAATTGCATAGAAGAAACATACTCCTTAGCGCAGTAAAATCAGGGTATCAAAAAAGGCACACAAAAAAAGAATAATGATGTAAAAAAATCAGCCAGCAGGGACGTAAAGTGCAAAATCACCATATAGAAAGGCATGAGAAACCTGCTGTTGCCAATAGTATAGCAAAATACACGCGATTATGCAAGGGGCAATAGGAAAGATTTTTCTCATTGCGGAATGCGAAATTCGGAATGCGGAATGAAAAAGTGCGGACTGTGAAATCAATGCAAGCGCTGCCGCCTCACCATGAATAGATGGAGAAGCAAACAAGTATGCACACGAAATTCCGCATTCCGCATTCATCATTCCGAATTAAAAAAAGAAAACCCCTTCCGAGGAAAAACCTCGAAAGGGGAATGCCATTGCGCACAATCAGCACATTCGTGGCGAAGGGCAAAGAACCCTTACAGCCAGACCATTGAGAAATGCCGCGGGGCAATGATGACAAAAGTCATCAATACTTGCGCTTGCGGGCAGCTTCGGCCTTCTTCTTGCGCTTGACGCTGGGCTTTTCGTAATGCTCACGCTTACGAACTTCCTGAATCACACCACTGCGGGCGCACTGACGCTTGAAGCGCTTCAGAGCACTCTCCAGGGATTCATTCTCACGGACGCGTACCTCGGACACTGTTATCCCTCCTTTCGCTCATCTCGCCTTGACATCAGCCACATAGACAGACGGATGGCGAACCGTATAGCTATTATAGCAAAAGATGATGCGCACGTCAATGCCTAATTGCAAATTTCCGAAAAAAATCTCCTGAAAATTGCGGATTTACGCGTTGCGGACGATGCTTTCCAGCACATTGACCATTGCTTCCATCGCCTCGACGGTAATCATTTCCTTTCTGCCGTGGAAATTATAACCGCCGGTGGAGAGATTCGGGCAGGGCAGCCCCATGTAGGACAGGCGCGCGCCGTCCGTGCCGCCGCGGATGGGGGAGATGACGGGGGTCACGCCGTTTTCCTCAAACGCCGCTTTCGCCTTCTCCACCACGTCCATGTGCTGCTCCATGATTTCGCGCATGTTGCGGTAGCTGTCGCGGATGACGCACTCGAATGTCCCCGCGCCCCACTTCTGGTTCAGATAGTCGGTAATCTGCTGCACAGTTGCCTTGCGCGCGTCGAACTTCTGCGCGTCGTGGTCGCGGATGATGTACTGCAGCGTCGCCAGTTCCTCGTCGCCTTCCATGTGCATCAGGTGGTAGAAGCCCTCGTAGCCGCAGGTGTGCGCGGGCGTTTCCGCCGGGGGCAGCATGCTGTTCCACTCAATGGCCATCAGCAGGGCGTTGCGCATCTGGTCCTTCGCGCTGCCGGGGTGGATGTTCACACCGTGTACCTTGATGGCGCACGACGCGGCGTTGAAATTCTCGTACTCCAGTTCGCCCAGCGCGCCGCCATCCACCGTGTAGGCGTAATCCGCGCCGAAGCCTGCTACATCGAAGTGATCCGCGCCGCTGCCGATTTCCTCGTCCGGCGTGAAGCCGATGCACACCGTGCAGTGCTCCGGCGCATAGATCGGAAGAGCACACGTCTGAACTCCAGTCACTCGGAAT
>OIOL01000690.1_pt1 | contig 6169 bp, 4 predicted proteins | sample 1585551 | NCBI WGS metagenome assembly OIOL01 (sample SAMN02674699, study PRJEB24791) | human gut metagenome, SKBSTL042 | isolation source: stool | host: Homo sapiens | place: USA
CAGCAGCGTGTGTCCATTGCGCGGGCACTGGTGCGCAACCCGCCGGTGATCCTGGCCGACGAGCCCACCGGTGCACTGGACTCCCACACCGGCCGCGAGGTGCTGGGGCTTTTGCAGCAGCTGCATCAGCAGGGACATACCGTGGTGCTGATCACCCACGACAACTCCATTGCCGTGCAGGCAGACCGCATCATCCGGCTGGAGGACGGCCGGGTGGTGTATGACGGTGACTCCCACGCACCGGAGGCCATGGTGCAGCCCACTCTGCTGCCCGAAACGCCGGAAAAGGAGGAACAGGCATGATCTTTGAAACCTTCCGGCAGGCCATCCAGAACGTGTGGAGCAACAAGCTGCGCACCTTTCTGACCATGCTGGGCATCATCATCGGCGTGATGGCGGTCATCGTCATCGTGGGTCTGGGCAACGGCATGACCAAAAGTATGCGGGACAGCTTTTCCGCACTGGGCACCAACACCCTCAGCATTCAGGTGTGGGGCTATGGCTCCCGCACCGTGCCGGTGGAGGAGATGTACGATATCTGCCAGCGGCATTCCAATCTGATCAAGGCGGTGTCGCCGCAGGTCAACCTCGGCGGCAACGCCAGCGGTACGCTGAAGATCGGTACCACCAGCTACCGCTGGTCCAACATAAGCGGTGTGGACGAAAACTTTACCGAAATGAAAAACTACCAGATCGTTCAGGGACGCGGCCTGCAGTACATGGATATGCAGGACAATAAGCAGGTCTGCGTCATCGGCGATTACCTCAACCGCGTAGCCTTTGGCGGCAACGGTGTGGGGCAGACGCTCAAGATCGGTGCTAACAAGTTCCGCGTCGTAGGTGTGCTGTCTGCCAAAGTCAGCGACCCCACTATGCAGCAGGGCAGTGATGACGACTGCGTTTACTTGCCCTACACCACCGTGATGCGGCTTTCCAGCCAGAGCATGGTGGACTGCTACACTGCCATGATGGCCGACGAAAGCCTTGCCAACGAGGCCAAGACCACCATGGAAGAGGAATTGATGTCGATCCTCAAGACCGAAAACGGCTACTATGTGTACAGCGCCAGCGAGTGGCTGGAGGAAATGAACAAGATGATCAACATGGTCATCGTGATACTTACCGGCATCGCCAGCATCTCGCTGCTGGTGGGCGGCATCGGCATTATGAACATCATGCTGGTATCGGTCACCGAGCGCACCCGCGAGATCGGCATCCGCAAGGCGCTGGGCGCAAAGGAACGCACCATTCTGGCGCAGTTCGTGGTGGAGGCAGCTACCACCTCTGCGCTGGGCGGCGTTTTAGGCATTGCGCTGGGCTATGTAATGTCCATGGTGGCGAACAGGGTGCTGCCCATGTTCATGACTGATACCACCGTTACGGTAAGCCCCTCCTTTAACTCCATTGTGGTGGCCTTTGGCATCTCGGTGGGCATCGGCGTGCTGTTCGGTTATCTGCCGGCACGGCGCGCAGCCCGGCTGAACCCCATTGAAGCATTGCGCTACGATTGAGCGCGGCGGCGTGATAAACAAAGAACAAGAGGTACGACCAATGAAAAAACGGATTCTCGCATTTCTGCTGGCGGTCAGCATTGCGGTGTCGGTGCTGGTGCTGCCGGTCTCGGCGGCCAGCATCAACAATACGGCTCTGCAGACGGCTATCACTCTGGGCGCTGTGCCCACCGGTCAGGAGCTTGGCGCCAACGTTACCCGCGGTGCCTTTGCCAAAATGCTGGTGTCCTTTTCCACCTACCGGGAGAGTGTGGACGCGCAGGGAACTGTGGGCACATTGTACTGGGATGTGCCCGGCACCTCCCAGTGGGCACCCTACATCCGCATTGCGGTGCAGCAGGGCTGGATGAACGGCTACACCGACGGCTCCTTCCGCCCGGACAACACCGTCACGCTGGAGGAAGCCTGTGCAGCGGTGCTGAAGCTGCTGAGCTATAAGACCACCGACCTGACCGGCTCCTTCCCGCAGGCACAGCTGAACAAGGCGCAGCAGATCGGTCTGCGGGATCAGCTGACCTGTACGCAGGGTCAGGCTATGACCTACGAGCAGTGCACCCTGTTGTTGTACAACGCCCTGCGCGCCAACACCGCAAGCGGCAGCGCCTACGGCAGCTCGCTGGGCTTTACGGTGTCCAACGGTCAGGTGGATACTTCCTCGGTGCTGCTCAAGAGCCGCAAGGGTCCCTTTGTGGCGGAGGAGGGCACCCAGCTGCCCTTTACGCCGGTGAGCGTCTACCGCAACGATAAGACCTCCGCTTCGGCAGAGCTGAACAAGTACGATGTGTACTATTACAGCGAAAGCCTGCAGACGGTGTGGATCTATACCCGCCGCGCCGCAGGCCGCATTACCGCGGTATCGCCCAGCGCCAGCGCACCCACAGCACTGACTGTGGCGGGCAGCACCTACAGTCTGGGCAGCGCTGCGGTGGCGTCCAAGATCTCCTCCCTGAACGGCGGCGGCGTGGGCGAAGTAGTCACCCTGCTGCTGGGCATGGACAACGAGGTAGCCGATGTGATCACCGGCGAGGAAGCCGACAGTGTGTTCTACGGTGTGGTGCAGACCGCCACCCGCAGCCTTGTGGAGGATAACGGCGCAGACGTGCTGCAAAAGATCTCGGTGATGTGCACCGACGGCATCACCCGCACCGTGAACATCGACAAAAGCCTGAACTATCCCACCGGCTGGCTGGTAGAGATCAGCGTGACCCCCGAGGGAGAGCAGGTGACCGCCATCGAGTCCAAATCGGTCAGCGGCACCATCAACGACACCGCCACCGCGCTGGGGGACTATGCTCTGGCCGATGACGTACAAATTCTGGATACGACATCGGAGGGGTTGGCTGGGACGGTTCGTCCCAGCCGAATAGCGGGGACAAAGCTGAACGCCCTGACCGTGCGCTACTATACGCTGAATGAGCAGGGACAGATCGACCGCCTGATCCTGAACGATGTCACCGGCGACCTGTGGAAATACGGCGTGCTGGACGATGTGAAGAATCTGGCCGTCAACGCCGGCTCCATTCTGGGCACCCTGACCGGCAGCGGTTCCTCCGGTTCGGGGAGCAGTTCCTCCGGGAACAGCTCTTCCAGCTCCGGCAGCACTGGCAGTACCACCAACACCACGACGGTGACGGATGATCTGCGCGATGTACTGGTGCCCACCACCAGCGAGATCCTGTGGGGCGTCATTGACGGCTCGCTGCTGAGCACGGTCTGGAACCGCATCACCAGCAGCTCCGGTTCGCTGCTGAGCATCGGTCTCAAGCAGCTGGCCGATATCACTGGTCAGCCCATGAGCACCATCCTCAACTTTGTGGGCGGCGGCGCTACTTATATCTGCTACGTCAACGGCAGTCAGGCCAGCTTTTCCACCTCCGTCAAGTATCCGGTGCTGGCGGGCGGTCTGGCAGTGCGGCAGAACGTGAACGGCACGGTAAAGGCCATGATCCAGCTGATGCCCATGAAGATCGACAAGGTGGGCGCAGCATCGGTGATGAGCAACGGCACCCGCTACGAGACGGCTGACGATATGCAGGTGTACCTGTGGTACAAGGGTCAGTATTATGCCACCAAGCTTTCCGAGGTGAACTCCGAGGGCTACTACCTGACCGGCTGGTACGATAACTTTGGCTGCGCAGCAGGCGAGCGCGTGCGGGTGATCGTGGCAGTCAAAAAGGACTGATGGACTACTATGACCCCCGGCGCAGGGCGCTGCGGGCGGTACGGCAGCTGCTCTACCCGCGTGAGTGCCCCTTCTGCGGCCGGGTGCTGGGAGATGTACGGGATTGCCCGGACTGTGCAGAGCAGCTGGAAGTGCTGCGCCGCAAGCCGGGTATCCGGCTGGACCCGGCGCAGCACTATATCAGCAATCTGGCCGGTGCAGCTGCGCCCTATCGCTACAGCGGCTGTGTGCGGCGCGGCATCCTGAGCACAAAGTATCAGGGCAAGCCGTGGCGGGCTGTGGAGATGGGCAACCGTCTGGTGCAGCTGGCCTTTGGCGGAGAACTGACCGTACAGTACGGCGAGCTGCTCCCGCAGCCGGTGCCGTGGGCAGCTATCGGGTACGACCTGATCGTGCCGGTGCCGGCCTCCGGCAAAAAGCGCGGCTACAATGTGCCGGAACTGATGGCGCTGCCGCTGGCAAAAGCCATGGAGGTGCCGCTGGCACCGCAGGCGCTGGTGCGCACCCGCGCCAAACGGCATCAGGCTGGTCTGCCGCTGGAGCAGCGTATGGCCAACGTAGCAGGCGTGTTCCGGGCGGCACAGCCGCAGCAGGTGGAGGGCAAGCGCATCCTGCTGGTAGATGACGTGATCACCACCGGCACGACCGCTGCCGCCTGCGCACAGGCACTGCTCCATGCCGGGGCAGACAGCGTGTTCGCGCTGGCCTTTGCCACGGTAGAGTTTGGCGCACCGCCGGACGACACCACCCCGATCTGCGAGGATGACGAGGAAGATGTGTATAGCGATTTTTGAAAATAACGCTCTTTCGCACATCCCTTCGGCGGGCAAAGGCCGGGAAAGCAAAATGTAAAAACGGCATAAGAAATTTGGAAAAAGCGCTTGACAAAACGGGAAAAGTCGGGTATACTAATCAAGCTGTGAGCGGCAAACGCAAACAGATATCCGGGTGTAGCGCAGTTTTGGTAGCGCGCTTGAATGGGGTTCAAGAGGCCGTGAGTTCGATTCTCGCCACTCGGACCATAAATCCAACGATTTCACGTTAGAAATCGTTGGATTTTTTTGTTTATAGGCTGGCCTCATTTGGTTTTGACCACAATTTTGACCACAATGCCAAAGATTTTATCTGGTCTAATTAGTGCCGTTCCGTCCAATTTTCAGGCCGAAAATGCCTCGCTGAACAACTGGATCGCACTCTGCCGAATGGATTCCTGAACATGGAGATAATGCTCAGTCATTTCGGTATCGGCATGGCCTACGATGCTCTGGATGGTCTGGATATCCACGCCCAACGCCTGCATCTGCGATACATAGGTGTGGCGGCAGCTGTGCGGTGTGAGCAAGCGGACATCGCCCGCTTCTTCCAGAGATTTGCGGAACACATCCCGGAAATGGGTGGGGTTGCAGGGCAAGCCGGTCTTGGGGCTTTCCCAGATGAACTGGTCGGTGGTATCCCGCAGCTTGATGGCACACGGGCGGACATTCAGCGGCACCGGAATATCCCGGATACTGTCTTTGGATTTCGGACTGCCGATGCTGACTGTACCTTTTACGACCTTTACTGCCTGCCGGATGTGAATGACAGAGCCATCTTCTTCAATAAACTGCGGCTCCAAAGCCAGAAGTTCCTGCATTCTCATTCCAGTGCCGAGCAAAAGCCGGATGCTCAAGCCCATGCGGTCATCGGGGAGAACTTTCATTAAGTGGGCGACTTCCGCTGTGGTAAAGGCTTCCTTGCGTTTTGCGGTGCCGGATGCCCGCATCTTTTCAGCAAGCCGGACCGGGTTGCGGCGCACAAGGTCATTGGCTTCTGCCTTTTGAAAGATCTGGTAGAGCATCCCTCGTGCCTTGCTGATGTAAGAATCCGAGCGGCCATCGCGCCGCATCCCTTTCAGGAAGTTTTCAATGTCGATCGGGCGTATGACGGTCAAGGGGCGATGATAAAATCCCTCTTTGAGCATTTTCAGGCAGTATTTATAGCTTTCCTGTGTCGTGGGAGCGATATTATCCTTGTGACCCTCGAACCATGTATCGGCCCAATCTTCAAAGTACAGGATCGTGTCCAACTGGACACCGCTAATAAGCGCATCCTGATACTCTTTCAGTTTGAGCTTGACCTCTTTCTGGGTCTTGCCATAGAAGGTCTTGAAGCGCGGCGAACCATCTTTCTGGTAGCCGTCCATCATACGTAATTCCCAGCGACCATCGCTGCGGTGGCGAAGCGTACCCTCGCCGTGTGAACGTTTGCTTGGCATATTGCCTCCTTCCTGATGTCAAGTCGTTTCGTGAATCAGTATAAATAAAGCGACCTCTTGAATCAAGGATGTCAGATCAGCCATTTACGCTGTCCGTGATCCACTGAAGAAAACGGTCTTTGGGTACGACCATCCGCTTACCGATGTGGAGCGTGGGAAAGCCGTCCGAACGGAGCAGGATGTAAGCGTTGGCGCGGGAGATGCCCAGCGCAGCAGCGACAT
>OIOL01000723.1_pt1 | contig 5968 bp, 2 predicted proteins | sample 1585551 | NCBI WGS metagenome assembly OIOL01 (sample SAMN02674699, study PRJEB24791) | human gut metagenome, SKBSTL042 | isolation source: stool | host: Homo sapiens | place: USA
CGTGTGCTCTTCCGATCTCCGGAACCATAGCGGCTCTGGACGGGGATCTCGTTGGCGTGCAGGCGGATGATGATGCCCTCCTGGCTGCTCAGCAGCACGTCATCCACATCGTCCACGATCTTGACCGCGGCGACCTTGTCCTTGGAGGCATCGTAGTTGCGGATGCCCTTGCCGCCGCGGGCGGTGATGCGGTAGGTGTCGATATCCGAGCGGCGTCCCTTGCCGTTCTCGGTCACGGTCAGCACCGTGCCGCCCTCGCGGCAGATGCAGACGCCCACGACCTCATCGCCCTCCGCCAGACGGATGGCGCGCACGCCGTGGCCGTTACGACCCATCGGGCGGGCGTTTTCCTCGTTGAAGCGGATGGCCTGACCGTTGCGGGTGGCAACGATGAGCATATCGTGGCCGGAGGTCAGGCGGGTCCATGCCAGAGAGTCGCCCTCGTTCAGCGCGATGCCGATGAGGCCGCTCTTGCGGATGTTGGCGTACTGCTCCAGCGGGGTGCGCTTGATGAGGCCCTGCTTCGTGACCATGGTCACAAAGCCGCCCTCGGTGTCGGCTTCCTTCGACTGGCAGATCATGTTGGTGACCTTTTCGCCCTCGGCCAGCTGCAGCAGGTTGACGATGTTGCTGCCCTTGCTGGTGCGGCTGCCCTCGGCAATGGTGTAGCCCTTAATGCGGAACAGACGGCCCCGGTCGGTGACAAAGAGCACATAGTCGTGGGTGGAGCCTACGAACATCTCCTGCACGATGTCCTCTTCCTTGCGGGTCATGCCGGAGATGCCGCGTCCGCCGCGGCGCTGTGCCTGATAGGTGGCCTTGAGCTGGCGCTTGATATAGCCGGCCTCGGTCAGGGTGTAGACACACTGCTCCTCGGCGATCAGATCCTCGATATCCACCTCACCGGTCACGGACTGGATCTCGGTGCGGCGCTCGTCGCCGAAGCGCTTCTTCATTTCCAGCAGCTCGTCCTTGACGATGGCAAGCACCCGGGCGTCATCGGCCAGAATGGCTTCCCAGTCCTCGATCTTGGCCTGCAGGCTTGCCAGCTCTTCCTCGATCTTCAAGATCTCCAGACCAGCCAGACGACCCAGCTGCAGCTTGACGATGGCGTCTGCCTGCGGGTCATCAAAGCCGAACTGCTCCATGATGGCAGCTTTGGCTTCTGCCATGCCGCCCTTGCAGGCGCGGATGGTGGCGATCAGCTCGTCCACGATGTCGGTGGCCTTCTTCAGACCTTCCAGAATGTGGGCGCGCTCCTTGGCCTTTTTCAGATCGTACTGGGTGCGGCGGCGCACCACCTCGTCCTGAAACTCCACATACTTCTGCAGCATCTGCTTCAGGGTGAGCACCTTGGGCACCTTGTGGTCGATGGCCAGCATGATGACGCCCACGGTGTCCTGCAGCTGGGTGTACTGGTACAGCTGGTTCAGGATGACCTGTGCGTTGGCGTCCTTGCGGATATCCACCACGATGCGCATACCCTTGCGGTTGGTCTCATCGTTCAGGCCGGTGATGCCCTCGATGCGCTTTTCCTTGACAAGGTCTGCCATGTGCTCAATCAGACGCGCCTTGTTGACCATATAGGGGATCTCGGTGATCACGATCTGGGTGCGGCCGTTCTTGGTCTCCTCAATGGTGGCGCGTCCGCGCAGGGTGATCTTGCCGCGTCCGGTGGCATAGGCGGCGCGGATGCCGCTGCGTCCCATGATGATGCCGGCGGTGGGGAAGTCCGGGCCCTTGATGTGCTCCATCAGGCCGGGCAGGTCGATGTCCGGGTCATCGATATAGGCGATGCAGCCGTCAATGACCTCGCTCAGGTTGTGGGGCGGGATGTTGGTGGCCATACCAACAGCGATGCCCTGACTGCCGTTGACCAGCAGGTTCGGGAAGCGGCAGGGCAGCACGCTGGGCTCCTTTTTGGTCTCGTCAAAGTTGGGGTCCCAGTCGATGGTGTCCTTCTCGATATCGGTCAGCATCTCCACCGCCATGCGGCTCATGCGGGCCTCGGTGTAACGGTAGGCAGCCGGGGGGTCGCCATCCACAGAACCAAAGTTACCCTGACCATCCACCAGCGGATAGCGCAGAGAGAAGTCCTGTGCCAGACGGACCATGGCATCGTAGACCGATGCGTCGCCGTGGGGATGGTAGGAGCCCAGCACCGCACCAACGGTGTCGGCGGATTTGCGGTAGGGATGGCTGGGGTCGTTGCCGCGCTCGTGCATGGTGTACAGAATGCGGCGGTGGACGGGCTTCAAGCCGTCCCGCACATCGGGCAGGGCGCGGGACACGATGACCGACATGGAATAATCCAGGAAGGCCGTCTCGATCTCCTTTTTGACATCGCGGATGATCTTTTTGGTTCCGCTGCCCGGTATCATCACATAATCTTCTTCCATTGTTTCCTCCGTAGGATCATACCCTCTCAGTCAATGCCTTACGGCATTGCCAGCTCCCCCGAAAAGGGGGAGCTTTTTTTGCGTGAGAAGGAAAAGTTTATCTTTTTGCCTAAAGCTCCCCCCCTCGGGGGAGCTGGCGCGTCAGCGCCTGAGAGGGTTTTCTTACACGTCCAGCTTTGCGTACTGGGCGTTGGTCTCGATAAAGCGGCGGCGCGGCTCCACCTGATCGCCCATCAGGATGGTAAAGGCTTCATCGGCCTTCTCGGCATCGTCAATGGTGATCTGCACGATCACGCGGTTATCGGGGTTCATAGTGGTCTCCCACAGCTGTTCGGGGTTCATCTCACCAAGGCCCTTATAGCGGTTCACCTTTGCGCCGGGCATTTCCTGCGAAAGCACGGCCATTTCGGCATCGTTGTAGGCGTACTTGATGGTGTTGCCCTTCTGCACCTTGAACAGAGGCGGCTGGGCCACATACACATGGCCCTGCTCAATGAGCGGGCGCATATAGCGGAAGAAGAAGGTGAGCATCAGGGTGCAGATGTGGGAGCCATCCACATCGGCATCGGCCATGATGAACACTTTATCGTAGCGCAGCTTGGAGATATCGAACTCGTCCCCAATGCCGCAGCCCAGCGCCAGCACCACCGGCATCAGCTTGTCGTTGCCGTAAATTTTATCGGCGCGGGCCTTTTCCACGTTCAGCATCTTGCCCCACAGCGGCAGGATGGCCTGAATGGCAGAGTCGCGGCCCATCTTGGCGGAACCGCCTGCAGAATCGCCCTCGACGATGAAGATCTCAGTGCGGCTGGGGTCTTTTTCGCGGCAGTCTGCCAGCTTGCCGGGCATCCGGCTGGTCTCCAGCGCGCTCTTGCGGCGCACCAGTTCGCGGGCCTTTTTGGCGGCGGCGCGGGCGCGGGCGGCCTGCGTTGCTTTTTCAAAAATAGCCTTTGCCACGCCGGGGTTCTCCTCGAAGAACTCCATCAGCTTGGAGTAGACCATGTTGGAAACGAGGGTGCGGATCTCGGTATTGCCCAGCTTTGCCTTGGTCTGGCCTTCAAATTCGGCCTCCTGCAGCTTGACCGAGATAACGCAGATCAGACCCTCGCGCACGTCTGCGCCGGACAGGTTCTCGTCCTTGTCCTTCAGCAGGCCGTGGCTGCGGCCGTAATCGTTGAACACGCGGGTCAGGCTGGCTTTGAAGCCCTCTTCGTGGGTACCGCCGTCCGGGGTGTTGACGTTGTTGGCAAAGCTCAGCAGCAGCTCGTTGTAGCTGGAATTGTACTGCAAGGCGATCTCTGCCACGCCGCGGTCGGTCTGCCCCTTGAGGTAGATGACGTTGGGGTGCAGCACTTCCAGCTTGCGCTTTTCGCCCAGATAGGTGACAAAGCTCTTGATGCCGCCCTCGTAGCACATCACCTCGGAGCGGTAGCAAGGGTCGCCCTCCTGCCCATCCTCCAGCACGGGGGTGTACAGCTGGCGCTCATCGGTCAGGGTGATCTTGACACCGGCGTTCAGGAAGCTTTCCTCCCGCAGGCGCTTTTCCAGCGTGTCGAAGTCGTAGACGGTAGTGTCCTTGAACATTTCCGGGTCGGGTTTGAAGGTGACCCGGGTGCCGGTGACGCCCTCGGCTACCGTGCCGATGCACTTCAGCGCACCGTCCGGGTCGCCGCGCCGGAAGGTCTGCTCGTACTCCTTGCCGTCGCGGCGCACATTGACGGTGAGCCACTCGGAGCAGGCGTTGACCACCGAAGCGCCCACGCCGTGCAGGCCGCCGGCCACCTTGTAGCCGGAGTTCTCGCCGCCGAACTTGCCGCCGGCGTGCAGGATGGTGTAAACAACGGTGACAGCGGGCAGGCCGGTATCCGCCTGGATATCCACGGGGATGCCGCGGCCGTTATCGGTGACCTGAATGATGTTGTCCTTCAGGATCTTGACCTCGATGTGGTCGCAGTAACCGGCCAGCGCCTCGTCAATGGCGTTGTCCACGATCTCGTAGACCAGATGATGCAGGCCGCGCTCGCCGGTGGAACCGATATACATGCCCGGGCGCTTGCGCACCGCCTCCAGACCCTTCAGGACCTGGATCTCGCTGGCATTATACTCATGGTCGGTAACGGTTTCGGCATTTGTGCTGGTAATGATTTCTTCTGCCATTTCCTTTCTCCCTTTTGTTCAATGTTTGCATTTTTGTTCGATCTATCGTAAAAGCAGAGCATATTCTCCGCCTGTTGGCTGGTTTACTCGATCATTTTTTCGGCTCTGCGCCGCATGGCAGCAGGCGACAGTTCCGAAAGATACACCGTGTCCACCACGGCCCCGTCTGCCAGAACATAGCTCTGGGGCAGCTCGTCCGAAAGGCTCACCACCGCGCCGTTCTTCTGGGCGTAGTTCAGAAACTCCCGGCCCCGGGGGGTGATGGTGGTGGTTTCCAGATTGAAGATGCCGATAATGTCCCGGTCATTCAGCACGTAGTCACGGCCCAGATGAATATACATGCAGTATTTTCCTCATTCTGGCAGTTCATGCATAAAGCGCCGTTTATTCACCGGCAGCCGCATGTACTTTTGCATCATTTCTTCATGCTTTGCTCAGCACACCGCCGTTCATGCGGTACACTTCGCCGTCCGTTTTCAGGAACGCGGTATCATCACAGCTGGTCACAAAGGTCTGCTTTTCCTTCATGCGGGTGAGCAGATACTGCTTGCGGCCCTCGTCCAGCTCGCTGAGCACATCGTCCAGCAGGAGCACCGGGTGCTCTCCGGTGATCCGGGCAGCGGCAGCCGCTTCGGCCATTTTCAGGCTCAGCACCACGCTGCGCTGCTGTCCCTGACTTGCGAACACCTTTGCGGGCTGGTCGTCCAGCAGCAGCTCAACGTCCTCGCGGTGGATGCCGCACAGGCTCTGCCCGGCGCGCAGCTCTTCGTTCTGGCGCTGCTTCAAAAGTGCGGAAAGCCCGCCCGGCTCAAACTGGGCGGCATAGCGCACCGCCATGCGCTCTGCCCCGTGGGAAAGCTCGGCATAGTTGGCGCAGGCCAGCGGTGTGAGCAGGGCCAGATACTCCCGCCGCCGCTTCTGGATGGCCTCGCCCTGTGCGGCAAGCTCCACGTTCAGCACTTCCAGCAGGGCGCATTTTTCTGCCCACGGGCGCTCCGTGCCGCCTGCGGAATGACGCAGAAGCGCGTTTTTCTGCTGCAATGCCCGCACATAGCGACGGTAGGTGGCAAGGTAGCCGGGGTACAGCTGGCACAGCGCCGCGTCCAGAAACCGCCGCCGTCCTTCCGGTGCACCTTTTACAAGGCTCAGGTGCCCGGGGTCGAACACCACAGCCGGAAAGCTGCCCGCAAGGCCCGCCGCCCGCTTGGGCGGAGAGCCGTTGACCGATGCATACCGGCCGGGGCGCTGTGCATCCGGCGTGCCCACCGTAATGCGCACATTTGCCGGTTCGTCCGGTTCCTGATCCTCCTGCCGGGTGCGCTGGGTGACGGCCTCCAGTACCGCGAATGTTTCTCCGCGGCGCACAAGCTCGGCATCCTTGCCGCCCCGGAAGCTTTTGCCGCCGGTCAGCA
>OIOL01000737.1_pt1 | contig 5868 bp, 5 predicted proteins | sample 1585551 | NCBI WGS metagenome assembly OIOL01 (sample SAMN02674699, study PRJEB24791) | human gut metagenome, SKBSTL042 | isolation source: stool | host: Homo sapiens | place: USA
CCGCAGGCAGGCCTGCCGGACAACAGATTACTGGATGTAGTTGACGGTGGTGAACTCGCTGACGGTGGGCTTGGTAGCGTCGTCGGAGCTGTTATCAACAGTGATCTCGCCGCTCTTGATCTTGCCCTTGACTTCCTCGTACTCGTCGGTGGTGAAGGACTCGAAGTTCCAGCTGTCTGCATCGGTGGGCAGGCCGATATAATCGCCGTCCTCCAGACCGAAGTTGCCATTGGAACCTGCGATGTCGCCCCAGCTGCCGGCATCGATATCAGCCAGAGCAGTGTTGACAGCCTCGGACAGGCCCTTCATAGCAGAGGTGATGAACGGGTTATAAGCGTAGGTGCCATCTGCAACGCCGTTTGCACCGATGTAGTTCTGGTCAACGTCAACGCCGATGACGTAGCCGTTGTTCTTCAGAGCAGCCTCAACAGCGGAGGTGTAGATGCCGCCGCCGCAGGCAAAGACGACCTGAGTGCCGTTGGAGTACCAGCCCTCCATACGGGAGGTGATGTTGGCATCGCCGTAGAACTGGCCGCCGTAGAAGTAGTTGATGTCGATGTTCTGGCCCAGCTCCTGAGCAGCAGCATCAGCGCCCTGCACGAAGCCGTAGCCGTAACGGATAACAGCGGGAACAGCCATGCCGCCCAGGAAGCCCAGCTTGGTCTTGCCGTCCTTTGCAATGGCGTAGCCTGCCAGATAGCCTGCCTGCTCCTCCTTGAAGGTGATGCAGTAGCAGTTAGCAGGGATAGCGTCGGTGCCGATATCGCCCTGAGTCACATCGATGGCGATGAACTTGACATCGGGATACTGGTCAGCAGCCCATGCCAGAGAAGCGCCGTACAGGTAGCCGACACAGACGATCACATCAGCGCCATCGTTGACAGCCTGACGGATCATGGTCTCGCGGTCCTCATCGGAAGCATCGGAATCGGGGATGTAGTACTGGCAGTTGTCGCCCATGTAGCTGGAAACAGCAGCCCAGCAAGCCTGGTTGAAGCTCTCATCATCGATCGTGCCGGTATCGCAGGTCAGAGCGACCTTGGCGATCTTCTCAGCGCCGTCTGCTGCGCCGGAAGCGGCAGAAGAGCTGGCAGCTGCGGAGGAAGCAGTGCTGGTAGAAGAAGCGGAAGAACCGCCGCAGGCGGTCAGAGCAGCGGCAGCGGCAGCAGCACCGGCCACAGCCAGAAAGTTACGACGAGAAATCTTCATAAGAAACTCTCCTTTTATTTTAAAAAATTGCGTCAAAAGAATGAAATGTGCGCTCTGGCACATTTACTGGCTCAAGTATAGCGGGTGGAGGTGACAGATGCAAGCAATTTCCGATTACAAATTCTTTACAAATCCCTTGTATAATTTATAAAAAAGTAATGCTTATTCACCAATTTTCCCCTGCTTGCGCTGTTTTTCAAAGAAGAACACTTACTTCCCTTCCACGGCGCTGTTGCCCGCCACGTTGGAGGGGCCAAAGCCGAAGGGCAGCAGCTCGTCCATGCTGCGCTCAATGAAATCCTCCGGGGTCTTTGCCATAATGACGTTCAGCTCCGGCCCGCCGAACTCGAACAGTGCCTGACGGCACACCCCGCAGGGCGAGGTGATCTGCCGGTTCACTTCGCCCCGGCGGCTGCCCACCACGGCGATATCCGTAAACTCGGTCACGCCCTCCGCCACCGCCTTGAACAGGGCGGTGCGCTCGGCGCAGCTGGTGGGGGTAAAGGCGGCGTTCTCCACGTTGCAGCCGGTAAAGATGCGGCCATCCGCAGCGCGCAGCGCAGCGCCCACCATAAAATCACTGTAAGGCACATAGGCCTTTTCCCGCGCGGCCAGTGCCATGCGGATCAGCTGCTGCTTTTCTTCCATGGTCAATTTTGTCATGCTGTTTCCTCCTTTTATGGGCAAAAACAGCGCGGCTGTGCCTTGGGGCGGCAGCCGCGCTGGAAAATTATGCGATCAGTACTCTGCGCCCAGAGCGACCTTCATCATATCGGTAAAGCTCTTCTGGCGCTCCTCGGCAGTGGTGATGCCGGGAGCCACAAAGCTGTCCGAGATGGTCAGCAGGCAGGCGGCGTTCTTGCCCAGCACCTGCGCGTTGGCAAACAGGGCAAAGCTTTCCATCTCCACGCACAGGCAGCCATCCTCGTCCCGCAGCTTTTCCCAGTAGGTGGGCTTTGCGTCCGAGGGCTGGCGGTAGAACACATCCGAGGAGTGGATGTTGCCCTCGATCAGGGGGATACCCTGCTTTGCAGCGGAGGCACGCAGCTTTTCATTCAAAGTTGCGCTGGGCAGGGTGATGTTGCCGGTAAATCCGCTCTGTACCCGGGCGTAGTTGCTCTCGCTCACAGCACCGGTAGCCAACACGGTGTCAAACAGCTTGGCCTTTTCGGTATAGCTGCCGGCAGAGCCGATGCGGATGATGTTCTCCACGCCGTAGAAGCTGAACAGCTCGTAGGAGTAGATGCCGATGGAGGGCATTCCCATACCGCTGCCCATCACGCTGATGGGACGGCCTTCGTAGGTGCCGGTAAAGCCCAGCATCCCGCGCACGCCGGTCACCTGCCGGACATCCTGCAAAAAGGTGTCGGCAATGAACTTGGCACGCAGGGGGTCACCCGGCATAAGGACTGTCTTGGCGAAATCGCCCATTTCTGCGCTGATGTGAGGGGTAGACATAGATGATCTCTCCTTTTTATTCATGATACAGCAGAGGGGCTTTCCCCTGTGGAAAAGCCCTTGCTGCTATTTACCGATATTTGCTGCGGTTGAACACGTTCTGCGGTGCGATGTAAGAGCCGTTGCGCCGGATCTCGAAGTGGCAGTGGTTGCCGCTGGAACGTCCGGTGCTGCCCACATAGCCGATGAGCTGACCCTGCTTGACCGACTGACCGGCGTGCACCACCAGCGACAGGCAGTGGGCGTACAAGGTGGTGTAGCCGTTGCCATGGCTGATGATGATGGAGTTGCCGTAGCCGTTGCCTGCACCGGCGCGGTTATAGCCGGCCTTGGTCACCGTACCGCCTGCCGAAGCATAGATAGGCGTACCGGCGGCGGCGCAGATATCCACGCCCTTGTGGCTGCCGCCGTACCAGCGGGAGCAGTTCCGATAGCCGGGCACCGGCCAGATAAACTGTCCTCTGCCGGTGATATAGGATGCACCGGAGGACACCTTTTTGGTGCCCACCGTAACTTTTTCAGTCACAGGCTCCTTGGTCACCACAGTGCTCAAAATCTGCTGGGAAAGCTGATTGCCGTTTGCATCGTACACCCGCTGTGCCGTCACGCTGCGGATGCCGTTCTCACCCTTCTGGGTAACGCGCTTGGTACCGGAGTTCAGCTCGTTGGATTTGGTGGTCTCGGTGGTGTAGGCGATCTCTTCCTCCCAGCTTTCCACCTTGGTGATGCGCACCTCCAGCGTTTCCTCCTCCCGCACCACGGTCAGTGCATCGCCGGGCAGGATCTTGGAGTTCTGGGTCAGGCCGTTTTCGCCGTTGGCGGTAAAGCCGGTGTTCATTTCGCACAGTTCCTTCACGGTCAGGCCGTTTTTCTGGGCAATGGACCAGATGGTATCGCCGTTCTGCACCGTGTAGGATTTTTCTGCCTGCTGCACGCCGGAGAGCAGCTGCTCCACCTCGGCTTCCTCCTGAAAGCTCTCGTTGAAGTAGATGCCGTTTTCCAGCGTGACATCCTTGTTGAAGCCCACAGTGGTGTTGGGGTCGTCCGGGTTCTCGTAGGGTTCCAGCAGGCTGCTGATGTATCGTTGCAGACCGGTGCCGTCCGCGCATACGGCGGTCAGCTCACCGTCCAGATACAAAGCCGTACCCTCGCTGATCTGGTCGCTGGAGGTTTTGAGGATAGCGTCAGCCACGTCATTTTCGTCCATCACGTCATGGGCGACGGTCACGGAATAAGTAGGCTCCACGGTAAAGCGCGCCTGTTCTGCACCGGAATAATTGATACGCTGCTGCACAGCCTCCAGCGCAGAGTTGAACACCTCTTCGTTGGCCACATAGCCCACAGTTTTATCGTCCACCTGCACCTGCAAAGCGTAAGGCTGACGGATGGTGGTCTGGAACACCGTCACCATAACAGCCAGTGCTGCCGCCGGCAGCACATACATGGCCATGCGGGGCACAAGGCGGATGTTATCGGCGATGCCCTCCGCAACGAAGTGCCCGCTTGCGCGCAGCGCAGCGCCAAAGCCTTTTTGCTTGCGCACCCGGTGTGCGTGGCGCAGCAGCGCCCCGGTGCCCCGCAGGGCAAGCACCACCGGGCCAAACAGATCCCGCAGCAGCCGCGCCGCGCCGGGAAAGGCCATGGATGCAATATTTTTCAGCAGATCTCTGCCCATCTGCAGCAGACGCTGCAGCCCGTGCTGCAAACGGCGCCCGGTACGGATGACCGCATACTCGGCGGAAAAGCCGATGGCGTACAGCGTCTCGCCCACCATGGGCGCTACGGGGTTGTGCAGCAGCTTATGCCACAGCGTTTCCCGGCGGTGCTGACGCTTGCGGCGCAGTCTGTGCCGCCGCAGCACACCCCGGCACTGGAGCTGTGCCCACAGCGAGCGCAGCTTTTGGCGGCGGGTCTGCCGTACCGGCTGCGCAGCGGGCTGCTGCTCCTTTGTTTTATCTTCAGTCAACGGGATTTTCTCCTTCCTGCGCCGCTGCAGGGCATTTTTTCGGCCCGGAACGCAGCAGCTAGATGGTGTACGTTCCCCTGTTCAAAAGGCCAACAGGGCCTGTACACAATACGCTCTCTTTTTTATTATACACTTTGCACGGTTTGAAACAAGCGCTTACATAAAATTTGGCTACTTTTTCACGCAGTTTTCACGAAAAAAGTGCTTCCATATCCGGCGGCAGCGGGCTTTCCACCGTGACCGTGCGCAGCTGCAAGGGCATTTCCACCCGGATGCCGTCCGGCAGCGGGGTGTACACAGGCACCGCAAAGCTCTGCCGGGCGCAGTGCAGCGCCTGCCGGCCAATGCGCTCCCGGCTGCCGCCGTAAAGGTCGTCCCCGGCAAGCGGATGGCCGATGGACGCAAAATGCACCCGGATCTGGTGGGTGCGGCCGGTCACCGGCACACAGGCTGCAAGGCTAAGGCCGTTTTCTTCCTTTATAATAGTATACTCCGTGCGGCTGGGCTTGCCCTCGGGGGTGACGCAGCGCCCGATGATGCTGTCGCCCCGGCGGCCGATGGGTGCATCGATGACCCCTTCCCCCGGCGGCAGCGCGCCCTGCGCAATGGCATAGTACAGCTTTTCCACCCCGCCCGCCAGCAGCGGTGCGGCGTAGGCGTTTTTCGCCGCCAGCACAAGGCCGCTGGTGTCCTTATCAATGCGGTTCACCGGGCGGAACACCGGGCTGTGGCCGTGGGCAGCCGCCCACGCCGCGTAGCCGTTTGCCAGCGTACCGCCGGGGTAGTTCAGGGTGGGGTGCACCGCCAGCTGCGGCGGCTTTTCCAGCACCACAGCAAAGGCATCCTCGTAGACCACCTTGACCGGGATCTCCGGCTGCGGGGTCACACCGTCCCCTTCCGGCGGCAGGGCAAAGGAGAGCACCTGCCCGGGGAAGATGCGCCGGTTTGCCAGCACAGGCACACCGTCCGCAAAAAAGCCGCCGCCCCGGAACTTGACCGCCCGGGCAAGGTCGGTAGAGACGGCACACTGGCGCAGAAAGCTGCGCACCAGCACCCCCTCGTGGGTGGTAGCCGTATCCGGCACGGCAAAATACAGCTGCATGGCCTGCCCCTCCCCTGCAAAATCCACAAAAAATACAAATGATATTATAACAAAAATTCGTTTCACTTGCAAATCTTACTTTTTTATGGTATCATGAGGAGCGGAAAACGAGTGGAACATACGGCGGCGGGGC
>OIOL01000747.1_pt1 | contig 5825 bp, 7 predicted proteins | sample 1585551 | NCBI WGS metagenome assembly OIOL01 (sample SAMN02674699, study PRJEB24791) | human gut metagenome, SKBSTL042 | isolation source: stool | host: Homo sapiens | place: USA
CCCCCGCGAGCACCGCCAGCAAAAAGACGAATATGACCGGCAACCGTTTCAAGACTTCCGTTAATTGTTGAAGAAACCCTGTTTTTTCAGCAGCGCGAAATAGTTGCGCGAAATAGCCAGGTTATCTTCGGCACGATACCTGTTGCGCGTGAAAATCTGTGCCAGATTCGGCAGGCCGTTCTCCTCGAGCAGCCGCCGGGTCTCTTCCGACGTCTCCTTCTCGGCCCAGAGTTCGTCGATCTCCGACGAGGTGTAATGATGGTATTTCTCGCAATGCACGACCGCATCGAGCGGCAGGCGGTCGGTCAGTTCGGGCGACTCGTCGGGATGCCCCACCACGATCGTCGTCACGGGAATCACCCCTTTGGGAAGATCGAGGATGCGGGCGATCTCCTCGGCCGTATAGATGGTCGTACCGAGGTAACAGATTCCCAACCCGTGCGCTTCGGCCTCGACACACAGGTTCTGCGCCGCCAGCAGCGCATCGGTCACCCCGTTGAGAAACCAGGCGAAATTATCGTAGCACGGCTCGGCATCGCGCTGTTCGCACCACATCGAAAAACGGTGGACATCGGCACAAACCGTAATCACGCAGGGAGCCTGCGTAACCATCGGCTGATTGAAATGACACGGGGCCAATGCCTCGCGCAATTCCCGGCTCTGAGTAACGATCAGACTGTAAAGCTGCATATTGCCGCACGTCGAGGCACGCGAGGCGGCTTCGAGCATGTCTTGCAGCACCTCCGGCGCAATAGGCTCAGAGCGGAATTTTCGGATCGAACGGTGTTTTGCAAGCAATGTTTTCATACGGATTATAAGTTACGTAACAAATTCACGCAAAAGTAGTAAAACTTTTAGAATTTTATTATTTTTGTCCGCGTTAAAGCTGGTTGGAACCTATTTTGCAGCGCCCCGGAAAAACCCTCTTCCGTCCCGGACATACACGCGTTTTCAGGATGCAAGAGAAGTGCCGAACGGCTCCGACCTCCGAACCGGAATAGCGACAAAGCCGATATTTCAGAACAGATGCAAATGCGATTCGCAAAATACGAAGGTGCCGGCAACGACTTCATCCTGCTCGACCTGCGGAACGGCGGAGCGACTCCCCAAAGCGCGGAGATCGCCCGTCTGTGCGACCGCCATTTCGGCATCGGAGCCGACGGTCTGATGACGCTCGCCGCTTCCGCCGTATCCGGCTGCGACTGTTCGATGCGCTACTACAACGCCGACGGCTCGCCGGGCGAGATGTGCGGCAACGGAGGCCGCTGCTTCGCCCTGTTTGCCCATCACCTGGGCATCGGCGGCGACATCAAGCGGTTCGACTCGACGGACGGCATCCACGAAGCCAGGATGCTTCGTATCGACGGGCTGCGAAGCACCGTAGAGCTGGGAATGATCGACGTCGAACGGATCGACCGGGGCGACGGATACTGGTTCCTCGATACGGGCGTTCCCCACTACGTCGAATTCACGGACGACCTCGAAGCCGTGGACGTCATCGGACGCGGACGCCGGATACGCTACGACAAACGCTTCGCCAAAGGCACCAACGTCAATTTCGTCAAGGTAGTCGGTCCCGGGCATATCGCCGTCCGCACCTACGAACGCGGCGTGGAGGACGAAACCCTCGCCTGCGGCACGGGATCGACCGCTGCGGCGCTGGTCACCCACCTCGCGGCCCAGCCTTCCGTCACAGCGTTCCGCATCGACGTACGCGGCGGACGGCTCGGCATCGCCTTCGACGAGCCGAAACCCGGCATCTACACCCGCATCCGCCTTTCGGGAGAGGCCCGCAAAGTATTCGAAGGCAGCTACGATACCGCCAACTTTCAATCCTAAATCTATTTTTTCTTCTCCGATCCATGAAAACGAACAAGGGATTCCGCGACGAAAACCATGCGGACGAACTTCGTAAGGCCAAACGGCTCGAGCCGATCCACAAAAGCGGCAAGGAACGCCACACCATCTACCGCGAACTCGACGACGAGGAAGACGATGCGCCCGCACGCCCCAAGCGGGAATCGGCGTTCGACTATTTCGACGACGAGGAAAACTGAAAATCCACCCGACAATGGTTGAAAAATTCATTACGGCAGGCGACACGCCCGTCCATGTGTGCGACTCCGAAAAAGGAGACCGGTGCGCGGTCCTGTTGCACGGTTATCTGGAGTCGATGCTCGTCTGGGACGATTTCGTCCCCTATCTTTACAAACAGGTACGCGTGATTACGCTCGACCTGCCGGGGCACGGGATCTCGGTGGTCAAAGGGCCTGTACACACGATGGAATACCTGGCCGATGTGGTGAAGGATACGCTCGATGCGCTCGGTATCGCCCGCTGTACCCTGGTGGGACATTCGATGGGCGGTTACGTCGCCCTGGCTTTCTGCGAGAAATACCCCGAACGGCTCGACGGCGTGGTGCTGCTCAGTTCGACGCCGGACGCCGATACGGACGAAAAGAAAGAAAACCGCCTGCGGGAAATCAAATTGGTCGAAGCAGGCAAAAAGGACGCGCTGGCCCGCGTAGCTCCCGAAGCGGGCTTCGCTCCCGAAAACCGGCCGCGAATGCGCGACGAGATCGAAGATCTGGTCGAACAGGTATTCGTCACCGAAGACGAAGGGATCGCAGCCCTGCTGCGCGGTATGATCGAGCGGCCCGACCGCAACGAAATGCTCCGCCGCTCTGCGGTGCGGCAGCTCTTCATCTTCGGTAAGCACGACGGCTATATTCCCCTCGAAAAAGCCGAAGCACTGGCGGCGGCCCATCCTCAGGCTCGCATCGCCTGGCTCGAACATTCGGGACACATGGGATTCCTCGAAGAACCCGAAATCACGGCTCGGGCCCTGTTGGATTTTATGGGAACGGAAAACGAACCGGAATCCCGATAGCGAAAGTTTCCTAAAAGGGAAACTTTTTCATTTTTATTTCTCCAGACGCAGATGCAGAATCGGAAACGGCCGGTCGGCATCGTCCGTTTCGCTACGCCCGACAACCGCAAACCCCATACGCAGGTAAAAACCCACCGCCTGCGGATTCTGTTCATTGACATCGACCGAATCAGCTCCCTGGCGGGCGACGGCCCACTCCACCAACTTGCGTCCGCAGCCTCTGCCCCGGTATTCGGGCCGAACGAACAACATGGCGATATGACTTCCGTTCAGACCGATGAACGCCACGATACGCCCCGCATCCCGCAGGCAGCGAAGTTCGACCGCCGGCAGGTAGCGGACAGGCAACAGAGAACGCAATTCCCGAATATCCGCCTCGGAGAGAAAATCATGGGTAGCCCGCACGGAAGCCTCCCACACTTCGGCCAGCTCTTCGAAATCGTCCGGTCCGACCTTTACAACGCTCATCTGTCAATGATTAAAATATATCCGACGATCGCTTATTCGCGGTACTGGCCGCGTTTATGATTCCGAACTGTTCCCAAATCCCTTCCTCCGAAAGAATCTGCATTGTTACGCCCGGCATATAAGCGAATTCATTATCAACCGATAAAAAAGACGATCCCCGCCAGATGCGACAACAGCGCCAGGTCGATAAACAGATGCCAGACCAGGTGGTGGTAGCGGAATCCCTTCTTCGCATAAACGATCGCTCCGGCCGTATAGAGGACCCCGCCCAGCAGGATCAGCAACAGCAGAGGCAGCGAAGCGTTCCGAATCAGCCGAGGCAGGAAAAAGATCGCCGTCCAGCCCATCACCAGATAAATCGTCAGGCTCAAAGCCGGGATGGAACGCCGGGCCAGCGTCTTATACAGAATACCCAGCAGAACGGCCGTCCACTGCAAAACGGTGACGAAGACACCCTGCCAGCCGCCGATCACGAGCAGCGCTACGGGGGTATAGGTTCCGGCGATGGCGACGAAGATGAAGATATGGTCGAGCTTGTGGAAAACGGCCTTGTGCTTCGAATCCGGGCGCATCGAATGGTAGAGCGTCGAAGCGAGCAACATCAGAAAGATCGAAATGACGCAGACGCTTACCGACACCGACGCCAGCACGGGCCGGGCATCGTGCAGATAGGTCCACACCGCAGCGAAAGGCAGCAGACAAAGGGTCAGCGGCAGCATCACGGCATGCGAAACCGTGTTGGCCACCTCCTCGCCGTAGGTGGGTACGTAGGGCAAACGGACTTTTTCCTCTTTTTTCATAGACGACGTATAATTCTGTTCTACAAAGATACGTTTTTTATACAACTGCATCGGTTTTTGCACAAGATTATTCCGTGAAATCCCCGACGGCGCTTTGCGATGCCGAAGATTTTCGCTACTTTTGAAAAACAGTAAAACTTTCCGGAAAATGGATTTGACCCGTTATGACAAGCTGCGCAGCGCGATCCGCCGAACGCTCTCGCCCGACGAGGCGGCCGCAGCCGACCGCGCCCTGGAATATGCTGCCGAACATACCGCTTGCAGGTACGACACGACGGCTCGCCGATGCTGGACCACGCCGCCGAAGTAGCGCGGATCGGGCTGGAGGAGATCGGGCTGGGAGGCGACTCGGTCGTGGCCGCCATTCTCCACGACGTAGTCCGCACAGCCAGTCGGCAGGACGAAGAGACATTCCTGCGGCTGACGGACGAGATCCGGGACCGCTTCGGCAAGGAGGTGCTCGGCATGACCGTAAGTCTGAGCCACATCTCCGATATTCGCCTGAAAGCCTCCCGGGAGCAGGCGGAAAATTTCCGCGAGCTGATCGTCTCCTATTCGGAAGATCCGCGCGTGATCCTGATCAAGCTGGCCGACCGGCTCGAGGTGATGCGCCGCCTCGAAATTTTCCCCCGCGAAAAGTGGCGCAAGAAGAGCTGGGAGAGCCTCAACCTCTACGCCCAAATCGCCCACAAACTGGGTCTATACAACATCAAGAGCGAACTCGAAGACATCGCCCTGCGCTATCTCGAACCCCAGGACTACCAGCATATCGCCGACAAACTGGCCGAGACCGAAAGCGAACGCCGGGCCTTCATCGCCCGCGTCCTCGAACCCATCACGCAGCGGCTCGACCAGGCGGGGCTGCGCTATCACGTCAAGAGCCGCACCAAGTCGATCTTCTCGATCTGGAACAAGATGCGCAAGCAGCACGTCCCGTTCGAGGGGGTATATGACATCTTCGCCATCCGTATCATCCTGGACTGTCCGCTCGAAGAGGAGAAGCAGCAATGCTGGACGGTCTATTCGATCGTCACGGATTTCTACACGCCCAATCCCGAGCGGATGCGCGACTGGATCTCCATCCCCAAATCCAACGGCTACGAATCGCTCCACACCACCGTCGCCACCAAAGAGGGACGGTGGGTCGAAATCCAGATCCGCACCGAGCGGATGGACGCCGTGGCGGAGCGGGGCATCGCGGCCCACTGGCGCTACAAAGGCGTAAACGCGGGATCGGACGGGAGCGAAATGTGGATGAAACAACTCCGGGAGCTAATGGAAGACAAGACCCGTCCGCTGGCCCAGAACTTCGACGCCAAGCCCTCCTCGGGCGAAATTTTCGTCTTCACCCCCGGCGGCGACCTGCGCAAGCTGCCCGAAGGAGCCACGGTGCTGGATTTCGCCTTCGACATCCACACCTCGCTGGGGCTCACCTGCTCGGGCGGCAAGGTCAATAACCGTCCGGCGGCGATCCGCGACGTACTCCACAACGGAGACATCGTCGAAGTGCTGACGCAGAAGAATCAGAAGCCCAAAGCCGACTGGCTGGGGTTCGTCACCACGTCGAAGGCCCGCACCCGGATCAAGGCCTCGCTGCGCGAGGAGCACACCAAGAACGCCCGTCTGGGACGGGAAGAATTGGAACGCAAACTCAAGAACTGGAAACT
>OIOL01000806.1_pt1 | contig 5532 bp, 8 predicted proteins | sample 1585551 | NCBI WGS metagenome assembly OIOL01 (sample SAMN02674699, study PRJEB24791) | human gut metagenome, SKBSTL042 | isolation source: stool | host: Homo sapiens | place: USA
GCAATCGTTGGAGGTGGACTTGCCGCTTCGGATCTGCCCGGATGAGGAGGACACCATCCATCAAATCGTGAATCTGGAATATGATTTTTACCTCACTGTGCAGGAAAACAACGGACTATGGGAGTATGCCCTCTATCAGGGGGATTATTCTCTGCTGGAACGCGGAAAATTGGATGCGCCCGAACTGATGATCGAGGAAGTACGGGACGAAATTGTGTACACCCACAACCTTGGGAAAAATGCCTGCATCTCTCTCAGCCCGGAGGAATTTGCGCAAAAACTTGCGGACCGAGAAGAAATACAGTCATATCGGATGAAGCAGTTCCAGCAAAGCGGGCAGGATTGCTATCTGCTTATGCAGCTGAAGCGGGATGCAGACCCTGCGCTCCGCTTTGCATCCATGCGTTATCTGGAAAAGCAGAACATTGCTCCGTCTATTGAAAATTACGAGATTCTCTACCGTGGCAATCTTCCGACCGGAAAGCGCAGCGTTCCTCAACCGGAACTGTTGGAGCAGCTGTATCAGAAATTCAACTGTGCTCAGCCCATGGATTATCATGGCCACAGCCTGTCTGTCAGCGATGTTATCCTACTGAATCAGGCCGGAAAAAAATCGGCACATTACGTTGACAGCATCGGCTTCCGGGAATTATCTGGTTTTCAAGATAAGCAGGAACGATCTTCGGTGCTGAGCCAACTCAAGGCGAAATGCGATATGCCGGAATGCAATCCCACAAAGTGCCGGAAGGGGAGGAATGACCATGCAATTTAACCATGATGAGCTGATACTGATGATGCTCTACAATACCGGCACCCGGCAGGGGCTGGTGCGGGAGCTGCGGCTGATGCAGTGCTACCTGATGCCGGATGAAACTGCTTTGCGAGAACTGTCAGAGCAGGTCATTGAAAAGCTGAAACGGCTGACGGATGCCGAGTTTGCAGGACTGGAATTTCCAATGAACTGATTTTTGCCGCCTGCGGGCGGCGTACATAAGAGCTTTCGCATCCTGCAAAGGTATGCTATACTGAAGCTGACAGCTTTCAGGTCGCAGATAAAAGATAAGAGGTGCTTTTTATGGCAGGTTTGAAGGGAAAGACCGGTATCGTGACCGGCGGTAGCAGCGGGATCGGTTTCCAGATCGCAAATGTGCTGGCTCAGGCCGGCGCGACAGTTTATGTTGTCAGCCGCACCGGCAAGCCCAAAGAGGGTGTAGGCGAAAGTGCACCGGGCGTTGTCCATCTGCGGGGTGACATCGGCAATGCAGAGGCTATGAAAACACTGGTGGCGGAGCTGGCCGCAAAGCATAACGGCTGTCTGAATTTTCTGGTAAACAACGCAGGCGTCAGCTATAAATGCCGGGCCGAGGACTTTCCCATGGGGCAGTTTGACAATATCATGAATGTGAATGTCAAATATCTGTTCCAGATGAGTGTGATTTGCTACCCCTATCTGAAGAAAAGTGCGGACAAGGGTCGCATCATCAACATCACCAGCATGAGCGCCCATCTGGGCTTCAGCGAGGTGGTGCCGTACTGTGCCAGCAAGGGCGCTGTGCTGGCGATGACCCGCGCTCTGGCCGTGGAGTGGGCGCAGGACAACATCACCGTCAACAGCATTGCGCCGGGGTGGTTCCGCAGCAAAATGAACGAGCAGGTAGTGGACGCAGCCCGGGAGCAGAAAATTCTGAACCGGATGCCGCTGCACGCCTACGGTGACACCCGCGACTTGGGTAAGATGGCCGAGTTCCTGGTGGGCGATGGTGCCGCTTACATCACCGGACAGGATTTTGCCGTGGATGGCGGCGCATTGGCTTTCGGTTATTGAGAGGAGCTTCTCTGCAATTTTTCGGCAGCTTCGCTCGTATTCCAGATAAAGGAACCGAATTTCGTTGGCATAACGGAGGAACCATTATGGCAATCTTTGAAAAGACCATCCGAAACAAGAATTTTGACAAACTGCTTCGGAAGCTGGAAAATGAAATCCCGGACAGCAGTTGGTCGGCAGATTTAGAGGCAGGCAGTGATTTCAAAGAGGGCGATGCCCGGTGCAGTGTCCGTGTATTTGAACGGTACAGCATGATGGGCGGCAACCGCCTGAGTCTGACACTGACCATGTTCCAGAATGGAGACAGTCCGATTCGGCTGTCTGCCATCACCGCAGGAGGCAGTCAAGCGGTGTTCTTCAAGGTGAACACCCTCGGAGAAGAATCTTTTCTGGACGATGTAAAAGACCTGCTGGAAGAAATTTTGGAGGAATAAGATGTTTTACGCTGGAATTGATATGCTGTTCAGCATTCTGTTTCCCATCCTGTTCCTTGTGGTTTTGGGTATGATCCTATACACCATCATCGGAAATATCAGCACATGGAATAAAAACAACCATTCGCCGCGGCTGACCGTTCCGGCAACAGTGGTAGCAAAGCGCACCGATGTTTCGCATTCCAGCAGTGCCAATGCCGGAGATATGTCCGGTGCGCACGGATACGACACTAGCACATTTACATCGTACTATGTGACTTTTCAGGTGGAGAGCGGCGACCGCATGGAATTTACCGTAAGTGGTTCGGACTACGGAATGCTTGTGGAGGGCGACATCGGTAAGCTGAGTTTTCAGGGTACCCGTTATCTTGGATTCGAGCGGAACTGAACATCCCTGTTCAATTTGATAACTCGGAATTTGACAAAGGAGTGTGATTATATGGGTAAAGCGATTTTGGCAGCAATCGTTACATTGATTGTTGGTTATTTAGGTATGGTCGTAGGACTTGAACTTTTAGGTAATTGGGTTGAGTTTGGATTGCTCATTGCTATTGCAGTAATGGGTGCTTTTATCATCTACTTCAATGACAAGAAGTAAGACAACTTCAAGTTGAACAAAATCGCTGCGCGATGGCCTGCCAAGGCTGTGGCGCAGCTTTCTTTTTCTCAATAATAAAATAGGCAATGGCAATTCTTACCAGTATTTGATATTGTAAAGTTACCACACAAAACAATTCAATAAAGAAAGACACCACTGCCTATGAAAAGAATACCATTTGACCGCTTTTCTGACAAGCGGTTTTATTATGCTAATGCACCTCCATGTAAGCAGGGTTTTTCATTAACTACTGATTTTACATGGAGGATTTTATTATGTACGAAGAAATTTTTAATCAGATTCAATCTGCTGCGAATAAACGGAATCTCAAGGATTCCACAATTCATGCATACTGTACCAGTGTTGCTCATTTTTTGAACCACACAGCCAAGGATATAGATGCATTAACAACTGACGATGTTGATATATTCCTAACTGAAAAGAAACTTTCCGGGATTTCACCAGAAACATACAATCACTACCATTCAGGAATCCGCTTCTTTTACAAAAAAGTATTGAAGATGAATTGGGATGATGATGACATACCTCGTATGAAAAGGGACAGAAAGTTACCAGCGGTGCTTACAAAAGCAGAAATATCAGCTATTCTTGATGCTACACCAAATCTGAAGCATAAAGCTATGATCGCTACTATGTATTCAGGTGGACTTCGTGTTTCAGAAGTCACACACCTTCATTATGATGATATTTCACGCACGAACAAAACCATACACATCCGCGATGGAAAAAGCCGATCTGACCGTTATACTTTGCTTGCAGACCGGACGCTTGAAATATTGACAGAATACTGGTTTCAATGTGGCAGGCCAAGAGGGATTCTGTTCCCAAGTTCATGGACAGGGGATTATCTTACAAAAGATAGTGTCATTCAATTTTTTCGTGAAAGCGCCGAAAGAGCAGGCATTCAAAAACACGTCTCCACACATTGTTTGCGTCATAGTTTTGCAAGTCATCTGTTTGAGTCAGGCTGCGATATAAAATATATTCAGGCTCTTTTGGGACATCGTGATCCAAAATCAACAGAGATTTATCTGCATGTAAGCAATAAAACTCTGCTTGGTATTAAAAGCCCATTTGATGAGATGGGTGGTGAATGATTATGGATAAATCATGTACGATACAGGATGTATTTGAACGGTTCTATCCTTCCTATGAAAAGAGGAGTAACCCTCCTGCTCATCACAGAAAAACGGCTTATCACATCAGAAACTGTAAAACAGGAGTTTTTGGTGTAAACATCAGTGTTTGTGAGGACTGCGGATGTATCAGTGTTCACAACAACTCCTGCAGAAGCAGATGCTGTCCCATGTGCCAGGAGTTTCCGAAAGAGAAATGGATTGATGCACAAAAAGAGAACGTATTGGATGCACCCTATTATCATGTAGTATTCACAGTTCCTGAGGAATTGAATTCCATTATTTACAGCAACCAGAAGCTGTTATATGATGCACTGTATCATGCTGCTTCAGCCACATTGAAGGAATTGTCAAAAGATGCAAAGTATCTGGGAGCTGATATAGGGTATATCTGCATTCTTCATACCTGGGGCTCTGCAATGAATTATCATCCTCATATTCATACCATTGTTCTTGGAGGTGGGCTTGATGATGAAAATAAATGGAAAGACACAGGTGGAAATTTTTTTCTCCCATATGGTGTCATCTCAAAAGTGTTCCGTGGAAAATATCTGGATGAGTTAAAAAGCCTGTGGAATGATTCTAAGCTTAAATTTCATGGTACAGCAGAGAAATATCAGAACAGCTATCGTTTTAAAGAACTTCTTGATAAGTGTTATGAAAAGAACTGGGTCACTTACTGTAAAGAAACTTTCAATGGTGCACAGTCGGTTATCAATTATCTTGGAAAATATACCCACAGGATAGCAATCAGTAATCATCGAATCAAATCCATGACGGATACGACAGTTACATATGCAGTAAAAGACTATAAAAACGAAGGCCACTGGAAAGAGAAAACAATTTCAGGAGAAGAATTCATCCGTCGATTCATGATGCATGTTCCACCCAAACGATTTGTCAGAATCCGGCACTATGGTCTGCTATCATGTAGAAACAAGAGAAAAAAGATAACTCTCTGCAGAAACCTGCTTGGATGCAAGAAATACATTTCTACATTAAAAAATCTAAATGCAGTAGAAATGATAAAGGTTTTGTATCACATTGATGTATGCAAATGTTCTTCTTGCGGAGGGAATATGGTATCACCCCGCAAAGATAAATACAGTTCTTCTTTTCGTGCACATATGAGATGTTAAAATCTACAATTGCATAGAATAAATGACTTCCGCATAGGAGGTTTGTTTGTCATGCCTGAAATTGATTTCTTGAATAAAAAAACTTTTACCAAAACATCCGGTATGATAAACTTAAGGAAAAGAGCAACGATTGAATCCCCATAGCTATCGGCTAAAGGGACGCGACTTTGTTCACCAAGGTAAAATCGAAATTGATGTAAACGAAAGGGCAGTTTTTATCAGAACTCAAGGCTGCTTTTTCGTTTACACCAACTCCGATTGTTTCCTTAACAATTTGTTTATTCCCATGTCACAGCCCACACACATACATCTCCTCAACCGCGCCAAGCGCAGGCTGCTTTCTTCCGCTCGACGTGAAGCCATGCTTTTCATAAAATCT
>OIOL01000816.1_pt1 | contig 5466 bp, 2 predicted proteins | sample 1585551 | NCBI WGS metagenome assembly OIOL01 (sample SAMN02674699, study PRJEB24791) | human gut metagenome, SKBSTL042 | isolation source: stool | host: Homo sapiens | place: USA
AACAGAAAGACCTGAACAGGTTGAAATCGCATCAAGTGGCATGGCCGTTTCGACTTTATTGATGTGAATAACGCCCGCGTTTGGATGCTCGGTAATAATGTCGTCGATGATATAATTAGGAACATTTTTTACAGATGGGTCAACAATTACTTCAGGAGTATTTTCAGCAAGGGCGGGTACGAAGCAAACCAACAAGAGAATAAGCATGATGATGATTTTTTTCATATTTTAATCCCCCTTTTTATCTTAAATAATCGAGACAGCCATAGAAGAAAGGTACTTCGCTGCCTGAATGATGGCAGATTTCGCAATGCAGGCAATGATGATGAACGTGATGCAGAGTATAACAACGCAAATGAGCTTCTCATACTTTTTTATCATGAAACCATCGCTCCTATCTTTATGTATTTATTCAAAAAGCGACGCAGAGGCGCCTCTCTGCGCCGCTTTTTGTCGGTGCGAATGCGTGATTAGAAACCGTAGTTTTCGCGAATGTCGATATCCTTGTAGCGGTGCATCCCCGTACCGGCGGGAATCATCTTGCCCAGAATGACGTTCTCCTTCAGGCCAATCAGCGGGTCAATCTTGCCCTTGATGGCGGCTTCGGTCAGCACGCGGTTCGTCTCCTGGAAGGACGCGGCGGACAGGAAGGAGTCGGTCGCCAGAGAAGCGCGGGTGATGCCCAGCAACACACGCTTGACGCTCGCGGGCTTGAGGTCGCGGGCAATCGCGGGAGAGCCGCCGGAAACGCGGATGCGCTGGTTGATTTCCTCCAGCTCGTCCGCCTCGACAAGGCTGCCAATCGCCAGCCCCGTGTCGCCGCCGTCTTCCACGCGCAGCTTGGTGGATTCCAGCACCTTCATGTTGGCTTCCTCCAAGTGGCTGCGGTCAACCAGCGAGCCGGGCAGCAGCTCGGTGTCGCCGTTGTCCTCGACGCGCACCTTGCGCAGCATCTGACGGACGATGATTTCGATGTGCTTGTCCGCCACAGCTACGCCTTGCAGACGGTACACGGACAGAACTTCCTTCAGCAGGTAGTCCTGCACCGCGCTCTGACCCAGAATGCGCAGCAGGTCGTGCGGGTTGATGGAGCCTTCGATGAGGATGTCGCCCGCTTCCACATGGTCGCCCTCCTGCACGCGCAGGCGGCTGCCGTAGGTGACGGGGTAGGTCTTCTGCTCGAACTCCGCAACGCTGGAGGTGACTTCGACCTCGACGACGCCCACGCCCTTGGTGTTGATCATCGTGACCGTGCCCGCCAGCGTGGACTTGATGTCCGTGGTCTTGGTGGACTTGGTGCCGTCCTTGGCGACCTTCGCCTTCGTCGCGCCGGAAATCAGCACATCGCCCTGACGCACCACCTGACCGACCTGCACGGCAACCGTGCCGGAAGCAGCCTTGTGGGTGTGACGCGCGTAGTTGCCCGCGTCGGCGGTGATGACCAGCTCGTTCTTGTTGCGGTTGGTCTGGTGGATGGACACCGTGCCGCTGATGTCGGACAGGACAGCTTCACGCTTGGGCTTGCGCGCCTCGAACAGTTCTTCGACGCGGGGAAGACCCTGCGTAATATCCTCACCCGATGCGATACCGCCCGTATGGAAGGTACGCATGGTCAGCTGCGTGCCGGGTTCACCGATGGCCTGCGCCGCGATAACGCCGACCGCCTCGCCGACATCCACCTTGCCGCCGTGCGCCATGTTCTGGCCATAGCAGCGGGCGCAGACGCCGTTGCGCGTGCAGCAGGTCAGCACGGAGCGCACAAACACGCTCTTGATGCCCGCGTCGCAAATTGTCTTCGCCTTGGCGTGGTCAATCAGCTCATTCTGGTGGACAAGCACTTCGCCGGTCGCCGGATCGGTGATGTCGGCAGCAGCCGTGCGGCCGCGCAGACGCTCCTCCAGCGATTCGATGGACTGCTTGCCGCTGAGCAGCTCGGTAACATGCACGCCGCGAATCGGCAGACCGCGCTGCAGGAAGCAGTCTTCCTCACGGACGATAACTTCCTGCGAAATATCGACCAGACGGCGGGTCAGATAGCCAGAGTCAGCGGTTTTCATAGCCGTGTCGGACAGAGCCTTACGGGAACCGTGAGAAGACAGGAAGAACTCCTGCACGTTCAGACCCTCGCGGAAGTTTGCACGAATGGGCAATTCCACGGTCTTGCCGGTCGGAGACGCCATCAGGCCGCGCATACCAGCCAGCTGCGACACCTGCGCGGCAGAACCGCGGGCGCCGGAGTCGGTGAACATGCGAATCGGGTTGAAAGGATCGAGGTTCGGCAGAATCTGGTCACGCAGGGTGTTCGTGCAGGTGTTCCACAGATTGATGACGCGGCTGTAACGCTCGTCCTCGCTCAGCAGACCTTCCGCGAACATCTCGTTCACATGGGCGACCTTCTTGTCCGTTTCGTCGAGCAGCTGCTGCTTCATCGGCGGAATCTTAATGTCCGCAACGGAAACGGTCAGCGAACCGACGGTGGCGTACTTGTAGCCCAGCGCCTTAATCGCGTCCAGCACCAGTGCGCACTTGTGCTCGCCCTGAGAGCGGAAGCACATATCGACGATGTTGGACAGCTGCTTCTTGCCGACCAGCTGATCGACTTCCAGCGCGAACATGTCATCAAGGCATTCACGCTTCTTGAAGCCGAGGTTCTGCGGCAGCGCATCGTTGAAAATCAGGCGGCCAAGCGTGGTATCGATGATTTTGCTGCCCTTTTCGCCGTTGAATTCGCGCTCAATGCGCACTTTAATCGGGCTTTGCAGGGTAATCTGCTCCAAGGCATACGCCATATGCGCTTCGTCCGGATTGCGGAAGACGCGGCCGGCGCCCTTGCCGTTGGGGTTTTCAATCGTCAGGTAGTAGCAGCCGATAACCATGTCCTGAGAAGGAGAAATAACCGGCTTGCCGTCCTGCGGCTTCAGGATGTTGTTGTGCGCCAGCATCAGGAAACGGGCTTCCGCCTGTGCTTCCAGAGACAGCGGGACGTGAACAGCCATCTGGTCGCCGTCGAAGTCGGCGTTGAACGCCGTACATGCCAGCGGGTGCAGCTGCATGGCCTTGCCCTCGATCAATTTGGGCTGAAAGGCCTGGATACCCAGACGGTGCAACGTCGGGGCACGGTTCATCAGCACCGGATGCCCCTTGATGACGTTCTCCAGAATACCCCAGATAACGGGGTCTTTCCGGTCGATGATCTTCTTGGCCGATTTCACCGTCTTGACGATACCGCGCTCGATGAGCTTGCGGATTACGAACGGCTTATAGAGTTCGGCCGCCATATCCTTCGGAATACCCATCTCGTGCATCTTCAGTTCAGGACCGACGACGATGACCGAACGGGCCGAATAATCGACACGCTTACCCAGCAGGTTCTGACGGAAGCGACCCTGCTTGCCCTTGAGCGAGTCGGACAGCGACTTGAGGGCACGGTTGCTTTCGTTCTTCACGGCGTTGCTCTTGCGCGAGTTGTCGAACAGCGAATCGACCGCCTCCTGCAACATACGTTTCTCGTTGCGCAGAATCACCTCCGGAGCCTTGATCTCGATCAGACGCTTCAGACGGTTGTTACGGATGATGACGCGACGGTAGAGGTCGTTCAGATCCGACGTGGCGAAACGTCCGCCGTCCAGCGGCACCAGCGGGCGCAGCTCGGGAGGAATCACCGGCAGCACCTTCAGCACCATCCACTCGGGTTTGTTCCGGCCTTCCGAAGCACGGAACATCTCGATCACATTCAGGCATTTGAGCGCCTCGCTCTTGCGCTGCTGCGAGGTTTCCGTCGAAGCCTTGTGACGCAGGGCATAGGACATGGAATCCAGATCGACCTGCTGAAGCAACGTATAGATCGCCTCGGCACCCATCTGGGCCACGAACTTGTTGGGATCGCTGTCATCGAGCGACTGGTTGCCCTTCGGCAGCGCGCCCACGATGTCCAGATACTCTTTCTCCGAAAGGGTCTGCAACCGTTCCACACCCTGCTCGGCGGCAGCACCGGCGTTGATTACCACATAGCGCTCGTAATAGATGATCGCCTCCAGCTTCTTGGAAGGGATACCCAGCAGATAGCCGATCTTCGAGGGCAGGGAACGGAAATACCAGATATGCACCACCGGCACCACCAACGAAATGTGGCCCATGCGCTCGCGGCGCACCTTTTTCTCGGTCACCTCCACGCCGCAACGGTCGCAGACGATGCCCTTGTAACGGATACGCTTGTACTTGCCGCAATGGCACTCGTAGTCTTTCACGGGACCGAAGATACGCTCGCAGAAAAGACCGTCGCGTTCAGGCTTGTAGGTACGATAGTTAATGGTTTCGGGCTTCAGCACCTCGCCGCTCGACTGCGCCAGAATCTCTTCCGGCGAAGCCAGTCCGATCGAAATGGAGCTGTAACCGTTATTCACTTTATTGTCTTTATTGAATGACATAATGCAATGCTTTTTTCTTATCCTCTATATACTACTACCTACCTTCCCTTACTCCAGCTTGACCGAAAGGGCCAGACCGCGCAACTCGTGCAACAACACGTTCATTGCCTCGGGAATACCCGGCTTGGGCAGGTTGTCGCCTTTGACGATGGCCTCGTAAGCCTTGGCACGACCCATCACGTCATCCGACTTGATGGTCAGGATCTCCTGCAGGATATTGGCGGCGCCGAAGCCTTCGAGCGCCCAAACCTCCATCTCACCGAAACGCTGACCGCCGAACTGCGCCTTACCGCCGAGCGGCTGCTGCGTGATAAGCGAATAGGGACCGATCGAACGGGCGTGCATCTTGTCGTCGATCATGTGGCCAAGCTTGAGCATGTAGATCACGCCCACCGTAGCCGGCTGGTCGAACTTCTCGCCCGTACCGCCGTCGTACAGGTAAGTACGCCCGCTGCGCGGAATACCCGCCTTCGCCGTATATTCGTTGATCTGGTCGAGCGAAGCACCGTCGAAAATCGGCGTAGCGAACTTCAGTCCCAGCTCCTTGCCGGCCCAGCCGAGCACGGTTTCGTAAATCTGACCGAGGTTCATACGCGAAGGCACACCCAGCGGGTTCAGGCAGATATCGACGATCGTACCGTCCTCGAGGAACGGCATATCCTCGTCGCGCACGACACGGGCCACGATACCCTTGTTGCCGTGGCGTCCCGCCATCTTGTCGCCCACCTTCAGCTTGCGCTTCTTGGCGATATAGACCTTGGCCATCTGGATCACGCCCGTCTGGGGGAGTTCGTCGCCGTTGGTGAGGTTGTATTTCTCACGCTTGATCGCGGCATCGGCCTTCTTCCATTCGATCGTATAGTTGTTGATCGTCTTCTCTACCAGCGCATCGAGGTGGCTGTCGCCCGTCCACTTGCAGGTCCCCAGGTTCAGGTACCCCATCGCAACGCCCGACTTCTCGTCGGTGACTTTGCGGGAGAGCTCATCGAGCAGCTTCTGGGTGAATTTCGTTCCGGCAGGATAGAGTTCCACGCCGAAG
>OIOL01000836.1_pt1 | contig 5403 bp, 7 predicted proteins | sample 1585551 | NCBI WGS metagenome assembly OIOL01 (sample SAMN02674699, study PRJEB24791) | human gut metagenome, SKBSTL042 | isolation source: stool | host: Homo sapiens | place: USA
TGAATTTCCTCCTTAAATCGTTGGTGAATTGTGAGGGGCGGGAGCTTTTTCGCACCCGCCCCGCTGGTTACTTCTGTGCGGCTGTCGGATTAACCGAACAGACCGGAGAGCAGAGGGATGAGGGTCGTGCCGATCAGCACCACACCACCGCCAGCCATGAGCTGCTTGATGCCCTGAGACTTGGCGCCGGGGTTGTCGTTGCCGTAGCCTTCCATGAGGTTGACAACACCCCACACCGCAAGACCGGCACCGAGGGCGATAACGAGCGTCTGAAGAACCGTGACAGCCTGATTGATAAAAGCCATAGATTTTCCTCCTTGAATCGATGAAAGTTGAGTGTGTATTTTTGAAAATGGGCATAAAAAAAGAAGCCCCGTCGCTGTTCTGCTTTGGGATGAGCCATCAGGCTTTACCCACTGCGCAGTGCAGCGACGGGGCTTTAATCTACTTCGACCTCGCCCATATCATAGAGGTCGAATGTGTCATCGGGCTTGACTACCAGCTTGTGCTGCCGGTACTTCTCGATGTCAAAGGCGTTCCGCTTATCGTAGTCGGAGAGCTGCCGGTATTTTGGATGCTTCGTAATGTCGTATTTGTTACTGAGAAAAGGTCTCACGCCTCGAAGCTGCAAAATACACTTGGCTCCGTCCATGACGGCGATCTCATCCTGAGACATCAGTTCTTTGCCGGTTTTCTGATAATTCAAGCCATAGGAGTTGTTGTTGGAACGGGTTTCTGAGGTGTTGTAAAGGTCGATTGTCTCCTTGCCCAGCACCTCGCTGATTTCCTTGAGCGTGGATTTCTCCTTGCCGCCAAGAAAAAGTGTGCAGTCGCAGTTACCCGTGATGGTGTCCGCCGCATCCTTGTAGATGGTTTTGAGCTGAGACTGGGACTGCAAGATGATTGACGCCGAGATTTCCCGGCTTCGGATGGTGGCGATGAGCTTATCAAACTTCGGGATTTGACCGATGTTCGCAAACTCATCGAGCAGACAGCGCACATGAACGGGAAGCCGTCCGTTGTAAATGTCATCTGCTTTATCGCACAAAAGGTTGAAGAGCTGGGAATACATGATCGCCACGACGAAATTGAAGGTGTCATCGGTATCGGAAATGATGACGAACAGCGCCGTCTTCCGGTCTCCGATGGTGTCAAGCTCCATCTCATCGTAGCTCATCAGCTCCCGCAGCTCTGCGATGTCGAAGGGCGCAAGCCTTGCACCGCAGGAAATCAGGATCGACTTGGCGGTTTTGCCCGCCGCCAGCTTGTATTTGCGGTATTGCTTAACCGCAAAGTGGTCAGGGTCGCGGGCTTCCAGCTCGTCGAACATGACATCCACGGGGTTCTTGAAGGTCTCATCGTCCTCTCTGGCTTCTGAGGCATTGATCATTTCGAGCAGGGTGGTAAAGTTTTTCTCGTGGTCGGGTGCCTCATACCAGATGTAACCGATGAGGGCTGTATAGTACAGCTTCTCCGCCTTCACCCAAAAATCTTCGCCGGACTTATCGCCATCTCCCTTCGTGTTGACGATGATCGTATTGACCAGCTTGAGGATGTCCTTCTCGCTGCGGATGTAGCTAAAAGGGTTGTAGTGCATGGATTTCCGGAAATTGATGGTGTTCAGCGACTTGATGACATAGCCGCCCTTTTCAAGCATTTTGCCGCACTCCACCAGCACCGTACCCTTTGGGTCGGTGACAACGTATGAACTGTGCATCTGCATCAGATTTGGTTTTACAAAAAAGCGCGTCTTGCCTGAGCCGGAACCGCCGATGACAAGGATGTTCTTGTTGCGGGCGTATTTCGGCTGCTTTGGACGGCTGTTCATGGTCAGGAACTCCGTCTGCGTCAGGATAACGTTGTTCGAGAACTCCGGGTCCATGTACGGCTTGATGTCCTCCGGCTTACCCCATCGTGCAGATCCGTATTCTTCACCCTGCCGGAACTTCTTGCGGTTCTTGCCCTTGACATAGACCGCCAGCTTGAGCAGCGCACCGGCAACCAGACCGACGAGCAGATCAACGGGATGAAAGCTGGGAAGCGGATTTGCAAAGGCAGTGCCGAACATGGCAAAGCCGTTTGTCAGCTTGTCGATGAACTCTGCGCCGGGAGCGAGACGAAATACGGCGGCAATCTTATCCGCAAAGTAGAAGGCGAAGACATACGGAAGGTTCAGAAGAATGAGCTTCTTCATATCGGGTTTGTTCACAGCTCGACACCCCGATCCTTCGTCTTGACCTTGACTTTCTCTTTGTGCTGCGCCTTACTCTGAGCTTTCTCCTGATCCAGCTTGTGCCGGATAGACGGCTGTTCCTTCTGCTTGACCGTCTTGGCGGAGAACTCCTTGAAGGCGGCGGTCATTACATCAACGTCCCGTCCCTTGAAGAAGACAAGATAGCTGGGCGGCTCAACAGAAACGTCCTTCTTGAGTGCAAAGTCCAGACCGTATTTGCTGGCAGTCCGCTCAAAGGACTTGATGTTGCCGTCCGTCACTTCGATGTTGGAGATGGCGGCGTTCTGACTCATCAGATGCTTGATGGACTGCTTGCCGCGATAGGTTTTGGGATGCTGCATCTGCTTCTGCGCCTTCTCGATCTCCTGCACGAACTTGTCCAGTGCCTTTTTCAGCACCTCGGCTGAGATCTTGCCGCCCTTGATCATGATTGCAACAACTTTGGTGTTGACTTCATCCTGCATTGCGGCGTTTACCTCCTTTCGTTGGAATGATTATGGGGACTGCTGCCGAAGCTAAGGCGGCACAATCCGGCGATAGATGATTTTCATTTACACTGTCCTCCTTTCCGAGCATTGCTCACGATGGTATTCATTAAAGAGTGTCTTCACAAAGGCTATAATCGTAGGACTTCGGCTTCTTTGACCCTGCCGATCTGTCCTGCCCGTAGAAATCATGGTTGACGAGGGCGGAGTAGTAATTGTCTATCGTCAGAGAGGCGTTATACAGAGCGGTCAACAGGTACGCCCGGATATTACGGATGTCTGACGGGTTCTTGTTCATTGCTTCCAGAACGTACTCAATGTGGCTGCTGTTGAGTTTGAGAAAGCGGGACTTAACCACTTGCTGCGGCATATCCTCGCCATTGATACGGATGGTCGGAGCGGTAGAGCAGACGGCATCCAGCATGATGTCCATGATCTCCCGGAAGCGGTCTTTATCGAACTTCGGATCCTGACAGAGAATGTTGTAGTCAAGATTCTCTTTGATAATCTCTTCATACTCGCTTCGCTCATCCATCCTGTCCATCACATCAAGATTGATGGATTGATAGTTCTTTGAGAGAGTATTTCTTTCTTGAGTAATTACTTGATCAGTATTTATTTGTGCGGACTTATCCCCGTGTGGATTATCCACATCTGGCTTCTCCACACATGGATTTCCCGTGTGTGGCATTTCCCGTTCTGGCGTTGACTCCTGCGGCTCTTCGTATATCTCAAAGATTGTGCTGCTCATCCTGCCTTTACCGTCTCTCTGCCGGTGCCTGACGAGGTAGCCGTGTGTCTCAAGCTCACGGAGCGCGGAAAGAATGGCATCCGGACCTTCCTTGCAGATTGCGGAAAGCCCCTTGGTTGAGAACTTCCAGCCATCATTGAACGAGAGCATCTTTGAGAGAAGACCGACTGCCTTGAGTGACAGGCTCTTGTCTCGAAGGTGGAAGTTCGCCATGACGGTATAGCCACGATTCTTGTTTACGCGATAGACTGCCACGAAAATCACCTTGCTATCTTGGGAAGCAGCTCTTCGGCACACTTTTTCTGGAACTTCATTCGGATGACCTCCTTGCCCTTCGGCGTGAAGTAGGTCTGAGAACCAGTGTAGCAGAACGTCACAAAATCGCGGACGATGAACAGTCCGGCATTGCTGTCCTTGTTGTAGGGAAGAAGCTGACCGGAGGGAGATCGGAACAGGTACTTCTCTCTGAGAAGGAACTGGACGAACTTGCGCTCCGGGATTTTCAGTTCCTTCGCCGTCGTTCGGATATTGGTGCAGTCATCCGGATTGATGAAGGCGTCGTAGTAATCGGCTTTGGGCTTCGCCGTGTTCAGCTCACACTCAAGAGCCTTCACACGATTCTTTTCCAGAATCAACGCTTGAGCGAACTCTACAATGACCGCTGGTTCCTTCTGAATACGTTCCAGAAGGGAGTCCGTCATGTAGCCGCCGGTCTTGCGGATCATGGGGATGACATCATGTGTGATCCAGCGTTTGAAGGCTTTGGCTTCGGGCTTACGGCTGCTCAGAATAAGCGTGTAAAGTCCAGGTTCGTTCACCACCGTCATGTTGGGATTGCCTCGTTTATTACCCTCATTTGAAATGAGGGTAATCATCTTCTCGTCCGCATCCAGCCGTGAAATGGCTTGTGACGAATTGCCGATCTCCAAAGCCCTGCACACGTCTACCGCCACAAACCACGGCTCGTTTTCGATCAGGGCTGTCCGGATTTCTCCAAACTGTTCATTCTTGAAGACTTCGATTTTGTTATCCATGATTGACTTCCTTTCCGGCAGCAGATGTGCCACTTTGATTTTTGAGGGTTGAAACGGGATTGCAGCAGTAAGGACACTCTGCAAACACGCAGGATTGATATTTCCAGTGAGGACGGTGAAAGCGGCAGCTTCGGCACTCAGGGAGAATGCCATCCGCGCCGCTGTCAAAATGCTCAAAGCCGGGTGTGGTCTGCATCAGCAATTCCAGTGCTTGCAGATCACCGGCTGTCATGCGTTTCATACTTAAAAACTCCTTTCCTTCGCCGCATCGCCAGCAAATATTCCGGCTTTTGGGCAACAAAAAAAGAGGGTTTGCTTCTTACTCCAAATTGGAGAAGAAACAAACCCTCTTCGTTTACGATGTAGTTCAGATGATTTCTCGGATGGTATGAATGACACCGAGCAGCAGCCCGATGAAGAAGGCGAGTCCTCCGATGAGACCGCCTATGATTAAGTTCAATGCGAAGATGCCGACTGAGCCGGAGATACCGTAGCCGCTGGGAACGAGCCAGAGGCACATCCTCCGGATGCCGAATGGCAAGCCGACGCAGATCCACATAAGGAAGTAGTCACATACGCCGTCAGGCATATAGATCGGCTTGAGAAATGACGCGAGGCAGAACGCAAGCGCGATTGGAAGCACAACCTCCTTCAAGAAGACTTTGATAGCACCCACTATATCCTCCTTCTGCCGGAAGTGTGCAGCAGCACCCTCCGGCTTGCTTGATTATTGTGAAAGTCCTTTGTTTTCGGTCAAAAAAAGAAGGGACTAAGCCAGAATGCCTTGATTTTCAAGGTCTTTCTGATTTAGTCCTATTATCGCACAATAATCCTTGATGACGATTGCCTCTACACGCCCTGCCTCCACTTCCTCCATCATCGCCAAAAATCCGGGGCGGT
>OIOL01000849.1_pt1 | contig 5381 bp, 7 predicted proteins | sample 1585551 | NCBI WGS metagenome assembly OIOL01 (sample SAMN02674699, study PRJEB24791) | human gut metagenome, SKBSTL042 | isolation source: stool | host: Homo sapiens | place: USA
CGAATAATATTTATAGCCTCTCTTGCCGAATATTTATAACCATGTTTATCGTCCGGTCCATAAGCCTCATTCATAGCCTCGGCAAAATTCAAATAAATTTCGTTCAATTGGAAAAGTGTAGAATTGGGAACAGGCTCTTGGTTATCGGGACGCATGATAGACGGAGAGACTAACTTATGCAACCAAAATCCTCCATAACAATCCTTGATATGCTTGCCGGCCGCAACGCCCAGTTCTTCATTGGCTTCCCAAAGCTGAACCTCGGGCGTCTGTGAATTCCACCAAGATAAATTATATGCGATAGTCTGTGCAAAACGTCTATCCAAATTTGCCAACTTCGCTCGTAAATCATCACATACGGGTCAAAGCCCATAGCCCGCAAGGTGTTCACGCGGTATAAATCCTGTTCATGGGTGCTGCCATAGTTGGTAAGCACATATACGCGCCGCTGGCGGCTGCTTTTAATGGCTGTCAAATCCAAAAAACGTTGGAAATACCCGGTCAAGTCCTCGTCGGGATTATCCCATGCAAAATGTACCGCTTTTATCCGTACCCGATTTAACAGGCTGACATTATCCCTGTTCACAAGGCGAATATCCAGCCCTTGCGAAAAATCCACCCATGCGCGGCTCTGTATAAGCTGCTCAATGAGATTTTCATGGTCGGGACAGGCAAGCAGATTAGCGTCCATGATTTTTATTTCCGGCTGCCATTTCCAAAACTCGGATAAATCCGCAACCTTAACGCTTTTGCGCCCCTCTTTACTGCTGACAATGCAAAACCCGCAATTTCTCGGACAACCCCGGCTTAAAAAGCCGTAGGCAATCCCGAAAAACTGCGGGTAGATAGAATAATCCGGGTAACTGTGTTCCACTTCCGGCGGCAAGTGGTTTTTCGTGTCGTAGCCCGTACCGCCGAAAATAACCTGTTCCGCGTTGGTAACGGTTATCGTGTCTTTGGAATAGGTGTCCGTAAAGACGCGGCTTTTATATACAAGGTCGTACCGCCCCTTTGCGTTCCACCATTCTACCGTATGCCCCTTTGCTTTATGATACGCGGATAGCTTCATCAAGCAGAGGTTAGGGAAATTATGACTGTCAACGTCGATTAAACCGATTTTCAAATCATAACTCACCCCCTTAATGTGCCGAAAAGACGCTCTTTGCAAGGCTTCCCGTCTTGAACAGGGTAAAGCACAAGAGGACGGTATAGCCCATGCAAGACCAGATCGCGCCGGATATATCGTCGGTGGCTGCGATTGTCTGTATCAAGACCGCATAAATGCCGACGCACACCAAAATCAAAAACGCTTGAAAACCAAGCGCAAGCAAAGATTTTAAGTAATTCTGTCCCATGCTGCCCCATTCGTGATTTACCATTGTTGCCATAGGGATAGGGGCAACGCTCGTTACAAGGTATATTTCAATCATGCGCCCATACACCACAAGCATAATGCAGATTGACAGGGCTTTCATGGTAAGCCCTACAAAGAGGGATTGAAACCATAACCCCAAAAGACCGCCCACGCTCATAGCGTCGAGTTTTGCTTCAATGTCGGTAATGACGGTGGTAACGTCTATGCTTGTATCGGATATGATAACCCCCGCGCTCTGATTGACGACGCTCTGCGTAACGTCAAAAACTCCCATGACGATGTTCCAAGTATTTGTTACCAGCAGCACCGCAACAAAGGTTTTGAAAATCCATTTGAAGAAAATCCAAGTGTCGAGATCGTGCAGATTATTTTTTTCAATTACAAGCTGGATTAGTTCATAGCACATGACAAAGGTAATGATAACACCCGCAATCGGTACAATGACGTTTTCCGAAAGGCTGCGTATCATGTTGAATATGCCCGCGTTCCACCCGGCGGGGGTCGTGCCGACTTGCGTTGCGATTTCTCCAACCTCTGTATTTACGCTGTCAAACAAGCCGGAGAGGTTCGATAAAATCCCGTCTGTCAAAATGCCGCGAAACCAATCTTCAATCATCTGCCATATCAAAAGTTAATCCCTCCTTTCCCGCGCCCTCCCGTTTCCGAGAGGGCGCGGCGGGTGGTATTTGTTTTAGGCATTATCCGAAAAGTTGAGAAAGCAGGGGAACAAGGGTGCCGCCGATCAGCGCGACGCCGCCCCCTGCCATAAGCTGCTTCATGCCCTGGCTTTTGGCTCCGGGATTGTCGTTGCCGTAACCCTCCATGAGGTTAATGGCACCCCAAATGCCAAGACCTGCGCCAAGCGCGATAACCAAAGTCTGCAATACACCAACTGCGCTGTTAAAGAAATCCATATAAACCTCGCTTTCTGCCGCTGTGCGGCTCAAAAAATGTTATGGAAAATGAAAATGCCGCCGTTATTCCTCGGCGGCTGCGTCCTCGTCGGACAAATCTATTTCGTATATGTCGAAGGCTTCATCGGGCTTTACGATTGCCGGACTGGTAGACATATACCGTTCCACGTCAAAAGCGTTTTTCTTGTCGAAGTCGGAAAGGTATTTGTAGTTTGGGTGTTTCGTTATATCGTATTTGTCGCTTAAAAAGGGACGCACACCGCGTAGCTGCAAAATACATTTCCCACCGTCCATAACTGCTATTTCGTCCTGTGTCATCAACTCTTTGCCACAATGTCAAGTGATGAATTAAAAAAAGCTATCAAAGAAATCCTTCTTCGATAGCAGCGTATTCAACATCTATTCACATTTCCTGCCTTGCGTTCTTCGAGCTGATGAAATATAATAAGAAATGTTGTCGGAGGTGCGAATATGGACTACATGACGCTCAAAGAGGCAAGCGAAAAATGGGGCGTTTCGTCCCGACAGATAAATTATTACTGCACCGATGGACGCATCCCCGGTGCTGTCAAAATGGCCGGTGTCTGGCTGATCCCCAAGGAGGCAGAGAAGCCAAAGGACAGACGGTATAACGAAAGCAGGTGATACAGTGCTGCATATAGCAATTTGTGATGATGAAAAAGACTTTGTTCAGTATTTGACCGATTTACTGAACCAATACAGCAAGGAAACAGGACGGGACATAAAGATTACCCCGTACTATGACGGTATGGAGCTGATTGAAAAATACGATCCAACCATAGACCTGATTTTCCTTGATATTCAAATGAAGGTGGTGGACGGACTTCATGCTGCCGAGCGTATCCGGCAAATGGACGAAACCGTGGGCATTATTTTTCTCACTACTCTTACACAGTATGGGCTTGAGGGATATAAATACCATGCGACGAACTACATCATTAAGCCCATGAAATATGCCCGGCTCAAATCAGAAATGGACAAATTCTTGGAGCGCAGCCAGAAAGAAGATACCCCCTCTCTGGTGATTACCAACGATACCGGCAAATATAAGGTGCCGCTAAAATCAATTCGATATGTTGAAACATATAACCGCAATCTGATGTTCCATACCGAGCAGGAAAATATTATCTGCTATAAGAGCATGAAAGAAGTGGAACGGGAGCTTTGCGACAAAGACTTTGTGCGCTGCCATACCAGCTACATTGTCAATCTGTTCTATGTGAAAGGCATCAAGAAGCTGGACATTGAATTGATTACAGGCGAGATCATTCCCATCAGCCAGCCGAAACGGAAAGAATTTATGGAACGGCTGACGGACTATTGGGGGGATATGCTGTAATGTGGTTATATCAAGTGCTCGACATAACAGCAACGCTGACAGAATCTTTGGGACTGTATTTATTCAGTATTTGTTTTTGCAAAGAACCACGGTATCGTGCTTCTGTAAATAGATGGCTTATAACAGGTATAAGTTTTTTGTGTGCGTATACATTGACATGGTTTTCTGAACTTGGCGCACTCAAAGCGCCTTTTCTTCTTACGATTTATCTTGTCCTTTTGAAAGTTTGTTATAGAGATTCTGTCTATCAATGTGCTGTTGCTGAAGAACTGAATTATATTGCAACTACGATGCTATCGGAAAGTATTGGTATGCTGATAGCTCACTGGATTTATCAGGATCAGATGTTTGTTTTAGTAGACGGGATTTCGCTGCTTCGTTGGGAAATTTATGTGATTACATTGTCTATTCGGATTGTATCATTTTTTGTTATCTACATAATATGCAGAAAATTTCGTTATCGAATCAGCCCGAAAGATTTCTTACCGCTTACAGGTATTTTTGTTGTAGCGTTTTTGCCGTTTGTGTTTAATGCTTTCCAGCATTTGAATATGAATAAAGCGGGAGATTCCGTGCTATATGTTTTCATAACAGTTATGCCCTTTATTTTTATAACGATTTTTCTGTATGTTAAAAATATCATCTATCTCCGAGAGCAGGAGCAGCAGGACAAGATACAAATTGCACAGCTCCAACAGCAATATGCCTATTATCAGGATAAGATGAAAGATGAAGAACGGGTACGCTCCATCTACCACGACCTGAAAAATCACCTGCTTGTCATGGAAAGCAGGCAGAATACAGCAGAAACCCGGCAGATGGCCGAAACGCTCCGCTCTCAAATTGCAGACTATGAGGACTATGTGCATACAGGAAACGAGTTTCTTGACATCATTCTTAAGGATAAAGCGGCAAAAGCCCGTGAAAAGCAGATTGATTTTTCCGCAATGGTAGACTTTAATGGGATTGACTTCATGGAGCCGTTGGACATCAGTACCATTTTCGGCAATGCCATTGATAACGCGATGGAGGCCAGCGAACCGCTGCCGGAAGATCGACGATTGATTACGGTCAAGGCCGAGCGTGTTCGGGATATGCTGATTATCACGGTGGAAAACAACACCTTACAGGGAACACAGCCAGCCGAGGAAACCACAAAGAAAGACCGTTTCGTACATGGCTTTGGGATTCCCAATATCAAAAAAGCCGTTGAAAAATATGACGGACAGTGCAGTTTCCGTCAGGAGGATGGAACTTACCTTTTGAAAATCCTGATCCCGATTCCTTAACAGATTAACGCCGCTTCTTCACGAAGCGGCGTTTCTTTTTTGTGCAGACTTAGTTTTTTCGTTGTAGATGTTAGTTTACGCATTTTCCATTGTGCCTTTCTTTTACCCGAATATAATGAAGATAAAACACAATAAAGCAAAGAGAGGTTATAGAACATGAGTATTTTAAGCACCAAACAACTGACAAAGCAATACGGCACCGAGCCGAATATTGTTAAGGCGCTGGACGGCGTGAGCATTTCCATTGAGCCGGGCGAGTTTGTTGCCATCATCGGCACATCCGGCAGCGGCAAGTCAACCCTGCTGAATATGCTGGGGGGATTAGACCGCCCCACTTCCGGCTCTGTCAGAGTAGATAATTACGAGCTGGGCAAGCTGAAAGACGAGGACTTGACTGTGTTCCGCCGCCAGCGGATCGGTTTTATCTTTCAGAACTACAATCT
>OIOL01000879.1_pt1 | contig 5198 bp, 2 predicted proteins | sample 1585551 | NCBI WGS metagenome assembly OIOL01 (sample SAMN02674699, study PRJEB24791) | human gut metagenome, SKBSTL042 | isolation source: stool | host: Homo sapiens | place: USA
TGGATGTGGCAAGGGGCGAATACATCGGCTTTGTGGATTCCGACGACTTTGTGCTGCCGCAGTATCTGGAATGGCTGTACGATGCCTTGTGCAGCTGCGGCACTCGCATGGCTATGTGCCGCTACCGCGGTATACAGGAAAACCAGTCCCTGTGGACAGTGACAGAATGCCCGGCACCGCAGAGGATCACGGCAGAAAATTACTCGTGGATGCGGGAATGGAGCGGCGGGCACTGCTGGCGGATGCTGACCCACCGGGAGATATTACGGGATATCCGTTTTGATCCGGCGCTGTTATATGGGGAGGATACCCTGTTTTTTGTGATGGAATTTCTCAAGGCTGGTAGTCTGGCGTTTTTGAACTGCCCGCTGTATGCCTATCTTGAACGACCAGATTCTGCCGTGCGGCAGAAGCCGAGCCTGCGCTTTTATACGGCGGCATTGGCATGGGAAAGGGTCTGGCAGCTGGCAAAGGAGCAGCCGGACCCCTTCCGCAGTACTACGGATCAGCGCTGCATCATGTCCTGCGCCGAGGTGTATTTCCGGCTGGTCAACCAGCCGGAGCGGGACCCGGAAAAGGAAAAAACACTGCTGGAGCTGGCTTCCACGCACCGCCGCGCTGCGTGGAAGATCCCGTCGGAGCACAAAAGCCAGAAGCTGCAGGCGCTGATGATGGGGTACTGCCCACATCTGGGTGCAAAGGTATGGAAGCTGGTGCGTTGGGTGAAAGGTTTGAAAAACTGATTGACAAATCCCACAAAAAACGCTATATTCTTTTTATAAATGCGTTGAAAAAGAGTGTGCATCGTCTGGGACCGCACAGAGAGCCGGGGGCAGCTGAAAACCCGGCGGGATACCGGCGGGGCACTGTCACTTTGGAGCAGAAGCGGTGAGCCTTGCCGGTAAGCCGCTTTCGGGTCTGCCCTACGTTACAGGGGCATCAAGGGGCGTGGAGTTTTCCGCGCAATTTGGGTGGTACCGCGGTTATGTATTACAGCCGTCCCATGGAACGCTCCGTGGGGCGGCTTTTTGCGTCCCACTTCATCAAATTTTTTGGGAGGACACTATGAAAGAGCTTGCAAAGCAGTACGATCCCAGTCAGGTGGAAGATCGTATCTACCAGTTCTGGCTGGATGGCGGCTACTTCCACACGAAAGCCGATCCGGACAAGAAACCTTACACCATCGTGATGCCGCCGCCGAACGTTACCGGTCAGCTGCACATGGGTCATGCGGTGGATAACACCATGCAGGATATCCTCATCCGCACCAAGCGGATGCAGGGCTATGCCGCCCTGTGGGTGCCCGGCACCGACCACGCTTCCATTGCTACCGAAGCCAAGGTGGTGGAGGCCATGCGCGCCGAGGGTCTGACCAAGGAAATGGTCGGCCGCGACGGTTTTCTGGAGCGCGCCTGGGCATGGAAAACCAAGTACGGCAACCGCATTGTCAGCCAGCTGAAAAAGCTTGGCAGCAGCTGCGACTGGGAGCGCGAGCGCTTTACCATGGACGAGGGCTGCTCTGAGGCTGTCAAGGAAGTGTTCGTGCATTTGTACGACAAGGGGCTGATCTACCGCGGCAACCGCATGGTCAACTGGTGCCCCCACTGCAACACCTCCATCTCGGATGCCGAGGTGGAGTACGAGGAAAAGGACGGCAGCTTCTGGCACCTGCTGTACCCGGTCAAGGAGACCGGCGAGATGCTGGAGCTGGCTACCACCCGCCCCGAGACTATGCTGGGCGATACTGCTGTGGCTATCAACGGCGAGGATCCCCGCTACGCCCATCTGCACGGCTGCCATGTGGTGCTGCCCCTGCTGAACAAGGAGATCCCCATCGTCTGCGATGAGCACGCCGATATGACCAAGGGCACCGGTGTCGTGAAGATCACCCCCGCCCACGACCCCAACGACTTTGAGGTCGGCCTGCGTCACGACCTGCCCATCGTGCGCGTGTTCACCTACGACGGCCACATGACCGGCGCTGCCGACAAGGCTGCAGCCGATGCCCTGTTTGCCGCCGGCAAAAACACCGTCAACGAGCCCCATGTGCTGGACTGCGGCAAGTACGCCGGCATGACCACGCTGGAAGCCCGCAAGGCCATTCTGGCTGACCTGAAGGAGGGCGGTTTCCTGAAGGAGATCGAGCCCCTCAAGCATGAGGTAGGCACCTGCTACCGCTGCCACTCCACCATCGAGCCCATGGTCTCCAAGCAGTGGTTCGTCAAGATGGAGCCGCTGGCAAAGCCCGCCATCGAGAGCGTGGAAAAGGGCGAGATCAAGTTCGTGCCCGAGCGCTTCACCAAGAACTATATGAACTGGATGAAGAACACCCGCGACTGGTGCATCAGCCGTCAGCTGTGGTGGGGCCATCAGATCCCGGCATGGTACTGCGACGACTGCGGCGAGACCGTGGTGGCAAAGTCCGCTCCCTGCGCCTGCCCCAAGTGCGGCAGCGCAAAGCTCACGCAGGACCCCGATACGCTGGATACCTGGTTCTCCTCCGCTCTGTGGCCCTTCAGCACTCTGGGCTGGCCCAATGAGGACAGCGCGGACCTGAAGTACTTCTACCCCACCAACACGCTGGTCACCGGCTATGATATCATCGGCTTCTGGGTCAGCCGCATGATCTTCTCCGGTCTGGCCTACACCGGCAAGGCGCCCTTTGACACCGTCTGCATCCACGGCATCGTCCGCGACAGTCAGGGCCGCAAGATGTCCAAGAGCCTTGGCAACGGCATCGACCCGCTGGAAGTCATTGCCCAGTACGGCGCAGACGCCCTGCGCTTTATGCTGGTGGATGGCTCTACCCCGGGCAACGATATGCGCTATATCGAAAAGAAGGTGGAGGCTGCCCGCAACTTTGCCAATAAGCTGTGGAACGCCACCCGCTTTGTGCTGATGAACCTGCCCGAGGACTTTGAGCCGGGTCTGCCCAGCGAGGAGCTGCTGGACATGAGCGACAAGTGGGTGCTGACCAAGCTGAATCAGGTGGCCGGTGCCATGACCGACAACCTCGACCACTTCGAGATGGGTCTGGCCGCTGCCAAGATCAACAGCTTCATCTGGGATGTCTACTGCGACTGGTTCATCGAGATCGCAAAGCCCCGCCTGAACTCCGGCGACGCACAGCAGGCCGATACCGCCCGCCGTGTGCTGGTGTATGTGCTGGATAAGGCACTCAAGCTGCTGCACCCCTTCATGCCCTTCATCACTGAGGAACTGTATCAGGCGCTGCCCGGCTCTGCCGAGACCATCATGACGCAGGCTTGGCCCACCTTTGACACCGCTCACAACTGGGCAGCCGAGGAGGAAGCCTTTGAAAAGGTGATGGATTATATCAAGGCTGTGCGTACCATGCGCACCGAGATGAATGTCCACCCCGCCAAAAAGACCAGCATGATCATCGAGACCGCCGACGCTGCACCCTTCCAGAAGGCACAGGTCTATCTGGCAAAGTTCGCCTTTGCCACCGATGTGACCTTTACCGAAAAGTACGAGGGCAGCACCGACGGCATGGTGCAGGTGTCCACCCACGCCGCCCGCGGCTTTATCCCCATGATGGAGCTGATCGACCGCGAGAAGGAGCTGGCACGCCTGAACAAGGAAAAGGCCAAGGCTGAAAAGGAAATGGCCATGTTTGGCAACCAGCTGAACAACCCCAAGTTCGTGGAGCGTGCCCCGGCGGCTCTGGTGGAGGAAATCCGCGCAAAGTTCGCCAAGAGTCAGGACAAGCTGGCCAACATTGAGCAGAGCATCAAGGCGCTGGGTTGAGACTGTGGAACGCTATAACGATACGGAGCGCACCTCGTTGTGGGTCATTGCGGGGCGGGTGATCTTTACCGCTGCACTGATTGCCTGCATCTGGTTCATCTTTTCCAACTCCATGGCGGTGGCAACAGTCTCCACCGGCTCCAGCGGCCGGGTGCTGGCATGGATGCGCATTATCCTGCGCCGCTTGGGTCATCCGGGACTGGCTGACCGCCTGACCATGCACATCGTGCGCAAGCTGGCACACTTTTGCGAGTATATGCTGGAGGGCTTTCTGCTCATGCTGTGTATGCGGGTGTATACCCGGCAGTATATCTGGCACATCAGCGTGCCCATGCTGGGCGGCGTGCTCACTGCGCTGACCGATGAGACCATCCAGATCTTTTCGCCCGGACGCAGCAGTCAGGTCACCGATGTGTGGCTGGATTCAGCCGGTGTTCTGGCGGGCATCCTTACGGCGCTGGTGCTCATGGCGCTGTGTAGATTGTTGTTCAACCATCGTAATAAGGAGTAACCAATGACCATCGAACAGGCAAATCAGTATTTTGCCGCCCTGCCGGACGGTTTTGCCTCCACCGAACAGCTGCGCGCCGCGTTCACCGCGCCGGTGCAGAAGGTGCAGTTCGTGGGCGTGGCAGGCACGGCAGGCAAGACCGTGACGGCCCGCCTGCTGGCGGCCATCCTGCACGCACAGGGGATCCATGCCGGCCTGTACCATGCCGGGTGCCGCCCGCTGTCGGAGCGCATCTGCATCGATGATGCCCCGGTGGACGAGGGCCTGCTGGCTCTGACTGCGGATGCCCTTTCCGCAGCAGAAGCCCTGCCGCAGGATGCAGCGGAGCTGGCCGCTGCGGCCAACTGCTTTGGCGCAGCGGGCTGCACGCTGGCCGTGGTGGAACTGCCGGATGCGGGCCTTGCGGAAGCACTGCCCGGCATGCCGGTGTGCGCCGTCACGTCGGTCGGCCCGGACGGTGTGAGCCGCTCGGTGGAGCGCCTTGCGGCTCTGGCAGCAGGTGTCATGCGCAAGGAAAGCATCTGCGTCACCGCGCCGGAGCAGCCCAAGTCTGTGCTCAGCGAGCTGATCGTGGCCGCAGGCAAGTGCGGCTGTGAGCTGGTGGTGCCGGACCCGGAGGATATCACCTTTCTGGAGGCAGAAAAGTTTGCCAGCAAGGTGGACTACGGCGGATATACCGTGCCGCTGGCTTTTCTGGGCCGTCATGCGGCGGGCAGCGCTGCCATGGCTGTGGAGCTTTCGCTGGCGCTGTGCCGCAAGGGCTTTGATATTACCGACGATGCCATTCTGGAAGGTCTGGCTGCGGTGGAGAACCGCAGCAGCATCCGGGTCATCTCGCAGCGCCCACTCATCATTCTGGATGCCTGCCGCACCCCGCAGCAGGCAGCAGCCTTGCTGCGTGTGCTCAACATGGCCA
>OIOL01000900.1_pt1 | contig 5120 bp, 6 predicted proteins | sample 1585551 | NCBI WGS metagenome assembly OIOL01 (sample SAMN02674699, study PRJEB24791) | human gut metagenome, SKBSTL042 | isolation source: stool | host: Homo sapiens | place: USA
AGGAGGCGTCGGAGCACGTCAATATTTATACTTATGGACTTAAACCTGTGAAAAAAGAGCCATGTTTTCGTCCGGATTGGAAGCAGAAAAGAGGTACGAAATTGGAAATTTCTTCCCCCACAATAGGACTCTTAAAAAAGATGCTTGAAGATATCGAATCGGAAGGGTTTCAGTTCAACCCTCAAAATGACACATTACTTTTCCATGTATATTTTTGTAGTTGGTGGGCTCCATGCGATCTTGTTGTTAAAACGTCGGCAGGGATATCTCATTACTACCAGCCACCAAAAGAAGAGTCGTTTAAGATTGATTCTGTTATGCTTGCTGAAGACTTTTTTATAAGTTCTATCTTGTATTATGGCGATAACTCCGCATTTACAGATTTTTTCCGACGTTATGTCATTCTTCTTCCAGATTCAGATGGTAGATATACTTTGGTTTTTCGTATTATCTTAAAAGATGGGAAAATCATGACTCCATCTGAAGTGTGGAAAATTGCCGATGTATATATGTGGGAAGGAAATTATTTAACTGAAGAAGATATAATATTTTTGAAGAAATTGAGTCATTATTACAATAAATCGGACCTGAATCGATTAGAAAATTTTTCGCGCACAATATTATTGCAGTAAATTGTTCTCTAATCTTCAGAAAAGGCATTTCCATACTCTTTTTTCGGCACCGACCGCAATCATTGACAAGCCTCCGTTCATATCGAATTCGACTACTTCACCCCATCGAGGGGGGGGGGAATAGAGGAAATCCCTTCTTAGAAATTCAAGAACACCGACACCATAAAAGCAAAAAATAGCGAAGGAAATTCCTTCGCTATTTTTCGTTATAGAGTCACCGATTACGCTTCGAGCGCGAAACGCTTGTAAGCGATAACCGTAGCATCCTTGTCCGCCTTGTGGATAAACTCGGCGATCGTCTCCTTCTCACCTACCACCGGCTGGTTGAGCAGCGTATTCTCCTCGAAGAACTTGCGCATCTTACCCTCGGCGATCTTCTCCAGAATAGCCTCGGGTTTGTTGGCATTCTTCGGATCCTGCTTCATGGCCTCGACAGCGATCTTGCGCTCGTGCTCGATCACATCGGCCGGGCAATCGGCCTCAGAGATCGAAACGGGAGCCATAGCGGTTGCCTGCATAGCAACGGTATGGGCTACCTCCTCGGGAACGACCTTGTTGAAACCGATAAGCGTACCGAGCTTCTTGTTGAAGTGTACGTACGCATGACAGTAGGGAGCTTCGATACGGGCATAGTATGCCAGCTCGATCTTCTCGCCGGTCTGACCCGATTTCTCGGTCACCATCTCCTCGACAGTGCGGCCTTCGGCATTCTTGGCTGCCAGCAGCGCATCGCGGTCCGCAGCATCGGTTTTCACGGCAACGTCCAGCATCGCGTTAGCTGAAGCGGAGTACTCCGCATTCTGCGCCACGAAGTCGGTTTCGCAAGCCAGGCAGAGGATATAACCCTTCTGACCCACGATTTTCGTTACGACGACACCTTCGGTGGCCGTACGATCGGCACGCTTGGCAACGACCAGCTTACCCTTTTCACGGATGATATCCTGGGCACGCGCGAAATCACCTTCGGCTTCGGCAAGGGCCTTTTTACAGTCCATCATACCGGCACCGGTCATTTTGCGGAGCTTCATTACATCTGCAGCTTTGATTTCCATAGTCTTGGTTTTAATTTCGTTGAACTTCGTTCTGCGTTTCCGTATCCCGACCATCTCGGATCGCTCGGGCAATCTTCGCACGGGACGGAAACGTCCATAATCTCCGTGCGAATTATTCCGCTTTCTGCTCGGTCGCAGCGACAACCTCGGCAACGGTAGCCTCCTCAGCATCCACGGAAGCCTTCACGGCTTTCTTGATACGAGGTTTCGCATCCTTCTTCGCAGGAGCATCGCCCTCATGAGCCTCATTCTCCTGGGCCTCCTTCTCTTTTTCGAGCTTACGCTCCTCGAGGCCCTCGCTGATGGCGCCGCACACGGCGTCGAGGATCACAGCGATCGACTTGGTCGCATCGTCATTTGCAGGGATAACGTAATCAATGTCGGTTGGATCACAACAAGTATCTACCATTGCAAATACGGGAATATTCAATCGCTTGGCCTCCTTCACGGCGTTGGACTCCTTCTGCACGTCCACGACGAACAGAGCGGCCGGCAGACGGGTCAGGTCGGCGATCGAACCGAGGTTCTTCTCGAGTTTCGCACGCTGACGCGCGATCTGCAGCTTCTCGCGCTTGGAGAAATTATCGAACGTGCCGTCGTTGGTCATCTTGTCGATGGTGGACATCTTCTTGACGGCTTTACGTATGGTGGGGAAGTTTGTCAGCATACCGCCAGCCCAACGCTCCGTAACGTAAGGCATACCGATAGCTGCGATCTTTTCGGCAACGATTTCCTTGGCTTGTTTCTTGGTGGCGACGAACAGCACGCGGCGACCGCTCTTGGCGATCTGCTTGAGTGCGTTTGCCGCCTCATCGAGCTTCAGCACGGTCTTGTGCAGGTCGATGATGTGGATGCCGTTCTTCTCCATGAAAATATAAGGAGCCATTTTGGGATTCCACTTACGCTTCAAGTGTCCGAAATGAGCGCCGGCTTCCAATAATGTATTAAAATCTGTACGTGACATTTTAATTCAATGGTTTAATTTTAATTCTCTTTTCTTCAACTCTCCCGGTAGTGAACTGCGGTCAATCCGGAGAGTTTTCCGCGATCAGGCAACCTGTAAGTAATAGCCGATATAATAATATATAGGTAGTCTTGCCGGTTTGTAACCTGAATCGTGCTTGCCGAAATTCGGTCGTACGATTAACGCTTGCTGAACTGGAACTTACGACGTGCTCCGGGCTGACCGGGTTTCTTACGCTCAACTTCGCGGGGATCGCGCGTCAGGAATCCGTTCTTCTTCAGAACCGGACGGAACTCGGCATCGATCTCGCACAATGCGCGTGCGATACCCAGACGAGCCGCCTCAGCCTGCCCCTTGATACCGCCACCGTCCAGATTGATGGTGATATCGTAGTTCTCTGCGGTGTTGGTAGCCAGCAGCGGCTGCTTCACCTGGAACTGAAGGATGTCGAGCGGAAAATAGACTTCCAGCGATTTGCGGTTGATCGTAATCTCCCCTTTACCCGGCTTCACGAATACGCGAGCCACAGCAGCCTTACGACGACCTACGGTATTTACAACTTCCATAATTCTTACTTAATCTCGTTTAACTTAATTGCCTTCGGGTTCTGAGCGGCGTGCGGATGCTCGGCGCCGGCATACACCTTCAGATTCTTCATAATGGCTTCGCCAAGGCGCGTTTTGGGGAGCATGCCTTTGACAGCCTTCTCGATGAGAAACGTCGGTTTCTTCGCCAGGTAATCGGCCGGCGTAGCGAAACGCTGACCTCCCGGGAAACCGGTGTGTCGTGTGTAGACCTTGTCGGTCATCTTCTTGCCTGTGAGCTTCACTTTGTCCGCGTTGATGACGATAACATAATCACCGCAATCGACGTGGGGGGTGTAGCTAGGCTTGTTCTTGCCGCGGAGGATCTTCGCAACCTGCGATGCAAGACGTCCCAATACCTCGTCGGTCGCGTCGATGACAACCCATTGCTTGTCAACCGTAGCGGCGTTCGCCGAGATAGTTTTGTAGCTTAATGAATCCACTTTGTTTACGTTTAATTAATACTTATTTATCCAACCTCCCGCACTATACGGGTGCGCAAAGATACGAAGAAAATCCGCAAAAAGCAAAACGCCCGAAAAAATAACGTCAATATATTCTAAAAAAGCCATTTACACATTTTACAACAAAAAACCGCGCCCGGCTTCTTTCGTCCGAAGCCAAGCACGGTTTTTTTACGCATCCCCGGCGGTCACCGGAGAAAATCGACCAGTCGGCAGCGCACCTGCAACAAGATACCGGGCCGACGCAGAAAGCGTATCAACTACCGTAAGGTTTGAAATTCTTCTGTCCGTTATAACGTCCGATGGTCGGATCGACCAGTTTTTGCGGACGCACCTTGAACTCCACGGGCAGAACGTAAGAAACCCGCACGGGATAATCCAGACCGGACTCCTTGTCGGTCATGATGCCCGGAGTCCACTTCGGAGAATTCTCGACCGCCCGCGTAACCGCTTCGGTCAGCTTCTCATGGGGCGAAGCAAGCACTTCGTCCACAGTCACGGATCCGTCGGTTTCGACGATAATCCGGACTTGCACCACTCCTTCGACCTTCTGCTCTTCCATATCGGCAGGATACTGTACGCGCGAAAGCACCCATTTCCAATACTTTTCGAACCCTTTATTCTTAAACGACGGGGCTTTTTTCAAACGTGCGACCTGGCCATCCGCAATGACCAGTCCCTCGGCCGGAGGTGTCGAAGTCGTCGTACCCGGGGCATCGGCCGGAGTTTGAGCCATCGCGGGTAACACCAGCAACAGGCTCACGGCATAAAACAGAAATTTTTTCATAGCATCTGTCTGTTGGTTTCTACATAAACAAAAATAGTGAAAGCCGAGAGACAACGGGACCTTGTTCACGGTTTTCCGAGGCGCATCCTATCTAAGACTATGTCAAAGATAGCGAGAGGCAAGAGCAATTGTGAGCACTTGTTCTCGAAAATTGCCGAACCGAATCCTATCTTCTACAAAGATAGGAAAAGCCGGATGCAAAAGCAAATTTATTTGCATTTTCCCGAGGCGGAATTTTAAGACGACTCAAAAAGTTAGGCGACAGAAAACACTCGAATATCAATTATTTATTCGTTTCATCGCAAGAAACAGGAGCCGGACGGAACAACGCAACCGGAACCGCCCCGGTCTGATCCCGGAATCCATTACAATACCAAAAGCCGCACGATCAAATTTCAAGCATGGAATCATAGCTGTTAGCGGAGCTTTTTGGATGCGTAACGGACCAAGTCCTTTCCGAAGAAAAGGAGCAAGGAAGGGGGCGAATTATAAACGCGACCACCGACAGCGAATAAGCGACCGTCGGATTCGTGCTGCGATCGTCGAATAAGGGTTTCTTAAAAAATATAATTACCAATAGGCACACCGCAGCCGATATAGGCGTCAGCAACCTTCTTTCCCAGGAAAAAGAAGAGGA
>OIOL01000922.1_pt1 | contig 5018 bp, 7 predicted proteins | sample 1585551 | NCBI WGS metagenome assembly OIOL01 (sample SAMN02674699, study PRJEB24791) | human gut metagenome, SKBSTL042 | isolation source: stool | host: Homo sapiens | place: USA
CTATAAGTTCCGGATCGTGGGCGTGCTGAACGCCAAGGTGACGGACAAGAACATGCAGCAGGGCTCAGACGATGACTGCGTCTATCTGCCCTACACCACGGCCATGCGGCTCTCCAACCAGTCCAGTGCCAAAAACTTTGTTGCAATTATGACGGACGAGAGCCGGGCCAACGAGGCCAAGGCGGTGGTGGAAAGCGGCCTGTACGACCTGCTCAAGAGCGACAACGCTTATTACATCTACAGCGCCAGCGAGTGGCTGGAAGAGATGAACGAGATGATCAACATGGTCATCATCATCCTTACCGGCATTGCCAGCATCTCGCTGCTGGTGGGCGGCATCGGCATTATGAACATCATGCTGGTATCGGTCACCGAGCGCACCCGGGAGATCGGCATCCGCAAGGCACTGGGTGCCAAGGAGCGGGTGATCCTGTCGCAGTTCGTGGTGGAAGCTGCCACCACCTCCGCACTGGGCGGCGTGCTGGGCATCGTGGGCATGTACGTCATCCCGGATTTCCCGGCGAAGGACGTGCTGAATGCGCTCGCGGTCGGCATCGTGTCGGGGCTCGCCTCGACGGGCGTGAATCAGGTGTATAAACAGCTCGTCAAAGCGGAAATTGACCCCGGTGGTGATTGACGATGGCTTCAAAAACGGTCAGCGCGGCGGAGGTGGTTGCCCTCTTCCGCCGTGCACTGGCGGAAAAATGGGGTTACATCTGGGGCGGCACGGGGCAGGTTCACACGCAGCGTGCGCAGGACAGCGCCACCCGCGCGCAGACGATACGCTATGGGCAGCAGTGGGTCGGGCGGCGCGTTGCGGACTGCTCCGGGCTGTTTTGGTGGGCGTATAAGCAGCTGGGCGGGTATATGTACCACGGCAGCAACACCATGTGGCGCAAGTACGCCGCCGCCAAGGGGACATTGCAGGGCGGCAAGCGCACCGACGGTCAGCCGCTCAAGCCCGGCACGGCGGTGTTCCTCACCAAGGGCAGCGACCGTCACCACGTCGGGCTGTACGTCGGCGATGGTAAGGTCATCGAGGCAAAAGGCACGGCTTATGGTGTGGTCGAGAGCAAAATCACCCGCTGGAACGAGTGGGCGGAGCTGACCGGCACGTCTTACGCCGTGGATGCCCCTGATTCGCCCGCTGACACGCCCGACACACCCGCACCGACCGAGAACCCGGCGGATGCCGGAGACGGCGCAAGCCCCCTTCTCGTCCTCAGGAACGGCAGCAGAGGAACGCAAGTCAAAGTTCTGCAATACCTGCTGATTGACGCAGGATTCGACTGCGGCAAGGTGGACGGCATCGTCGGCAAGAACACCATCGCCGCCGTCAAGGCATTCCAGACCGCGCACAGTTTGACCGCGGACGGCATCGTCGGCGCGAAGACGTGGGCGGCACTGCTCCAATAGCGGCAATCAGGCGCACCTGACGCAAGAGCGGGTGCGCCTTTGCAATTCTGGTATACAACATCATTCTCTCGCCGGAGGCGGCGTAAAACACCGACTGCCCACGGGATGCGACCCCGTAAATAAGCGTAGGGCGGTGGAAGGAGAAACACATGACGCTTGCAGAGATTCTCAAACAGAACGGCGTTGCGGAGGACACCATTCGCGCCATCCAGAACGACATGAAAACCGCCAAGCTCTTCACCACCGGCGAGGAGAACGCGGATATTCGCCTCGGAAAGCTCAAAGGAGAACACGAAAGCGTTCGCCAGCAGCTCGAAGCGGCGCAGCAGAAGATTGCCGCCCTCGAAGCCGACAAGGCAGAACACAGCGGCAGCCAAGAGAAGATGGACGAGATGCACAGGCAGCTTGAAGCGGCGCAGGCGGCCCTGCAAAAGAGCCGCATGGATGCTGCTATCCACATTGCCCTCATGCGCGGCGGCGCAAGCGACATCGACTACATGACGTGGGTACTCCAGCAAAAAGGGGACGCCCTGACGCTGGACGACAAGGGGAACATCGACGGATGGGAGAACACCCTTGCCAGTTTGAAGAAAAAGTATCCGAACCAGTTTGAAGCCAGCGGCAAGAAGAACATCATCGAGAACCGTCTGCCGGATCAGGAGGGACACGCGCCGCTCAGCCGGAGCGAGATTCTCAAGAAGCCATACGCAGAACGGCAGAAGATTTTCGAGGAGAACCCCGAAGCCTTCCGCGCGGCGATGGCGGCGGAGAAATGACACCATTTTGTTGGCATCAACAAAATGGGCACAGACCATTTTCGTGAGGTCACGAAAATGATAATGAGGAGGAAAAAATAAATGGCAGTTACCAAGCTGAACAACCTGATTAACCCCGAAGTAATGGGCGCGATGATTGGCGCGAAGATTGACGCGCAGCTGAAGCTGACCCCCTATGCGAAAGTGGACACGACGCTGGTGGGCGTTCCGGGCGACACCAAGACCGTGCCGAGCTGGAACTACATCGGCGACGCGGAGGACGTGGCAGAAGGCGCGGAGGTGGGGCTCAGCACCCTGACGGCTTCCTCCACCACCTTCACGATTAAGAAGGCGATGAAGGCGGTCGGCATCACGCAGGAAGCCGTCAACAGCGGCCTGGGCAACCCGATTGCGCAGGCGGAAACCCAGCTTGCCAAGGCGATTGCGGGCAAGGTGGACAACGACGTACTGGAGGCGGTGTACACGGGCAAGAACGTCTACGCGGCTTCCACCCTCGCGGCAATTGCCTATGGCGGACTGGTGGACGCGATTGCCAAGTTCGAGGACGAAGAGGACGGCGTGGACAAGGTGCTGTTCATTCACCCGGCGCAGGAGGCGACGCTGCTCAAGGACAGCGACTTCCTCTCCGCGGACAAGTTCACGGCGGGCGTGGCGGTGAACGGCGCGATTGGCAAGATTGCGGGCGCGTGGGTGAAGAAGTCGAAGAAGGTGCGCCTTGTGACCCACGAGAAGAACGAATCCGGCGACGTGACCATCGACGCGGCGAACCTTGCCGAATATCAGGCGAAGGTTGACCCGTCGGTGGAACTGGCGGCGGGCGACAAGGTGAAGGCGCTGGCGGCGGCTTCCCAGTACTACCTCTGCCCGATTATCAAGCTGGAGCCCGATTCCCCCGAAACCGAGTACACCGAGGACGAGCTGCCCGCCGTGACCATCTTCCTCAAAAAGGACATTCAGGTGGACGCGGAATGGCTGCCGAAGAAGCAACAGACCGACGTGACGGCGGCGAAGTATTACGGCGTGGCGCTGACCAACAGCGCGAAGGTCGTGCTGGCGAAGTTCAAGAAGTGATGAAAGGAGGGGGCAAGTGTCATGCTGATGACGGTGGAGGAGCTGCGGAAGCAAATCACCACAGATGCAGATGACGCGCTGCTGGCGGCGAAACTGCGCGGCTTTGAGCTGCTGATTCGCGCCTACACGAACAACAACTTCCAGCGCAGGAGCGAACGCTGGACGGGTGACGTCGTGGGACGCACCTTTATGGGGGAAGCGCTTGTCCCCTTCTCCGTCGGCGATACGGTGCAGGTGACATTCTCCCTGTATAATGACGGGCTGTATACCGTCGAAAGCGCGGATGAACTCGCCTTCACGGTCTCAGAGCGTGGATTGAAGGACGAAATCGACGTGACGGCGACGCTCGTGCGCTATCCGGACGATGTGAAGATGGGCGTCGTGAACCTGCTGAAGTGGGAACTGGACAATCGAAACAAGGTCGGCGTGGCATCGGAGACGATTTCCCGCCACGCCGTCACCTACTTCGACCTGACGGGCGAGAACGCCGTCATGGGCTTCCCCAGGGCGCTCATGGGCTTCCTCACGCCTTACATGAAGGCGCGATTCGGGCAAGGGGTGGACAAGGTATGAAGGGCATCGGCGGCAACGTGACAGCCATCATCCAGACCAGCGCGACAACGACAACCGAAATCGGCGAACAGGTGCAGGCATGGATGGACGCGGCGACGCTGAACGGATGGCTCGACCTATCCGGCGGCGATTCCAAATATACCGTCTACAATGCCAAGGTGCAGGAAAGCACCCATGTCTTTGTGGCAGACTATCAGGCGCTTCCGGCGGACATCACGACGGAAAACAGCCGACTGATCTGCAACGGCAAGCGCTATGACGTGCTGCTGATTGACAACCCGATGGAAATGCAGAATGGGTCGCAACTCGAAATCTATCTGAAGTTCACGGGGGGACAATGACATGTCTGTGCGCTTTGAGGATTACAGCATCAGGGTCACGGATGCGCTTGACGGGGCGGCAGAGCGTTTCCTGCGGGAAGCCGCCTTCGAGGTGGAGGCACAAACCAAACGCACCACGCCGACAAAGAAAACGCAGCTCAAAGGTTCGTGGGCTTCTGACGTAAACACAGACGCGAAGGTCGCACAAATTGGTAGTCCTTTGGAAGAATCCTTCTGGAATGAGTTCGGAACGGGTTCGTATGCCATCCACGGCGACGGGCGCAAAGGCTGGTGGGTGTATATCGAGGGACAAAGCCGAGGGGCGAAAAATTCCAAGGTATATAACAGCCAGCAGGAGGCAGAGGAAGCCGCCGAATTCCTGCGGAAGGTGAAGGGCTTGCCTGCGGTTGTGTCCAACGGCGAACCGCCACAGCGAACGCTGGAAAACGCATTCGCCGCAAAGAAAAACGCCATTATCCGGATGGCAGAAAACATTTTGAAGGGGATGGGCTGACGTGTCGAAAGAAGTGCTAAAAATCATCGGGGACGCCATGAAAACGCTCGGCATCCCCTACGCCTTCGGCGTGTACAACAAAAAGCCCCTCCCGCACTTGTACAACGCAAAAGTGGGAGGGGCTTCTTATTTTAATGGGCTTCCAGAGACAAACATCCTAAACCTCTGCTTTAGTACGCCAAACCTCAACTTGAGCAAGCTGAAGTAGAGGTTTAGAATGCTTATTTCGGCGCTTTCCTATATAGATAGAATGCAATGAAGGCATACATTATATTCGGTATCCACACAGCGATGACCGGAGGCATGTTGCCGTTCACGGCAAATGTGGAAGCAATGGTCTGAAACAGA
>OIOL01000927.1_pt1 | contig 5003 bp, 4 predicted proteins | sample 1585551 | NCBI WGS metagenome assembly OIOL01 (sample SAMN02674699, study PRJEB24791) | human gut metagenome, SKBSTL042 | isolation source: stool | host: Homo sapiens | place: USA
TACTACAGTGGCTTCAAAGCGGAGAAATTCAAAGAGTTCCTTGACGAACCTGTGAAGGCAGAAGAACCCACTGCCGAGCCGGAAACGTCATGGATCGAGTTCAAGGAGCAGCATTCTCTCTTCAATGATATTTGCAAGGACTGCCCTGCACAGTATGCGACAGACGATGGCATTCCGATGCGAAAATGGGAGAATGTCGAGTCAAAATTGGCCGAACTGGATGCTTCGAGACTGCACTACGTGAAAGTTCCGGAGAATCACATTGTCATCGACTTTGATATTCCGGGGCCGGATGGAAAAAAGAGCTTCGAGCGCAACCTGGAAGCTGCCTCCAAATGGCCCCAGACCTATGCGGAGCTGAGTAAATCTGGTGCGGGAATCCACCTGCATTATATTTACACCGGCGATGCAACGAAGCTGAGCAGAATCTATGACGAGAACATTGAGGTCAAGGTGTTCACGGGAAAATCTTCTCTGCGAAGAAAATTGTCGAAGTGCAATGATATTTCCATCGCAAACATCAGCAGTGGCTTGCCGTTGAAGGGAGAAAAAGCAATGGTCGATGTAAAGCAGATCCAGAATGAGAAGCATCTGCGCATTCTCATCAAGAAAGCGCTGGCAAAGGAGATCAGCCCGTATACGAAGCCAAGTGTGGACTTTATTGCCCATGTTATGGACGAGGCATATGAAGGCAACGTCCCTTATAATGTGGATGACATGCGGAATGCCATCTTGGGGTTCGCCGCCAGCAGTACCAATCAGGCGGAGACCTGTCTGAAGATCGTGGCGAAGATGCACTTCAAATCGAAGGACGATATTCAGCGGGAGGCTCCTGCGGGGGAGGAAACGCCATTGATATTTTTCGACGTGGAGGTGTTCCCGAATCTGCTGCTCGTGAACTGGAAGTTTGCCAAGCAGGGGCCTGTACACCGCATGGTGAATCCTGCACCGGACGAGATCGAGAGCCTGACAAAGTATCGGCTGGTTGGCTTCAACAACCGCAAGTACGACAACCATATCCTTTGGGCCCGCATGATCGGGATGTCGGTGGAGCAGATCTATGCGTTGTCCAACCGGATCATCAACGAGCACACTGGCTTCTTTGGTGAGGCGTACAACCTGTCCTACACTGATATTTACGACTTCTCATCGAAAAAACAGAGCCTAAAGAAGTTTGAAATCGAATTGGGCATCAAGCATCAGGAGCTGGGACTTCCGTGGGATCAGCCGGTGCCGAAGAGCCTGTGGGACAAGGTGGCCGAGTATTGCGACAACGACGTGATCGCGACCGAGACCCTATTCTACTCGAAAAAGCGTCAGGCAGACTTTGTGGCACGTGAGATCCTGGCAGACCTTGCCGGTATGACGGTGAACGACACGACAAACTCGCTGACAACACGCATTATTTTCGGCAAGGAAAAGCACCCCAGGCTGGTCTACACCGACCTTGCCACGGGGAAATCCGATGCAATCGTGGAAGTCGAGCCTGATATTTTGACGGACTGCAACATCATCAATGCCTTCCCCGGTTACGAGTGGGCCAAAGGTGAAGACGGCAAGTACCACAACATGTTCCGGGGCACAGACCTGGGCATGGGCGGTTATGTCTACGCTGAGCCAGGAATGTACACGAATGTAGCTTTGCTGGACGTTGCGTCGCTGCATCCGCATTCGGCTGTTGCCATGGACTACTTTGGCGAGTACACCAAGCATTTCAACGACCTGATGGATGTGCGAATCTATGTCAAGCACGGCGAGTACGAGAAGGCAAAGGGGCTCTTTGGCGGCAAACTGGCAAAGTACCTCGATGATCCGCAGCAGGCAAAAGCTCTGGCGCAGGCGTTGAAGATCGCCATCAACTCGGTTTACGGGTTGACCAGTGCAAGCTTCGACAACCCGTTCCGCAACCCAAAGAACGTCAACAACATTGTGGCGCTTCGAGGGGCTTTATTTATGCGCACTTTGCAGGATGAAGTGCAGCAGCGTGGCTTTAAGGTGGCGCACATAAAAACTGATTCGATCAAGATCCCCGATGCGACCCCGGAGATCATTGCATACTGCATGGATTTTGCGAAGAAGTACGGCTACACGTTCGAGCACGAAGCTACTTATGAGCGGATGTGTTTGGTGAATAACGCCGTATACATTGCCAAGTACATGGATGCCGACCAGTGCGAGGCGCTTTACGGTTATATCCCGGGCGACTGCAAGGACGAAGGCGGCGAATGGACGGCGACGGGCACCCAATTCCAGGTGCCGTATGTGTTCAAGACCCTGTTCTCCAAGGAGAAGATCGAGTTCACTGACCTCTGCGAGACAAAGACCGTTTCCAAGGGCGCTATCTATCTCGACAAGAACGAGGACCTGCCTGAAGACGAACACAATTATATTTTTGTGGGACGCGTGGGACAGTTCTGCCCGATCATGCCGGGAAAGGGCGGCGCTCTGCTACTGCGGGAAGCGGGCCTGACGGATACCGGCGAACGGAAATATGCTTCTGTGACCGGAGCAAAGGATTACCGCTGGCTGGAAAGCGAGGCGGTCTATCAGCTCCAGATGCAGGAGGATATCGACAAAAGATATTTCAACCGGGAAGTCGATGAGGCAGTTGAGGAAATCTCCAAGTACGGCGACTTCAACTGGTTCGTTGGCGACGACGGTATTGCTCCATGGACAGCGCCGGATCTTCCCTGGAGCGATGCGCAGGAAGAAGCAGCAAGAAATTTTGACGTGAGGTGATATTTTATGGCGAACAAGCTGTGTGATTCCCAAGGACAACTGATTGGCTATATCGAAACCGTCGAGAAGAATATGCACGACGGCCTGACGAGAGTGATTCTTCATACTGGTCATGAACTCACATTTCTCCAGGGTGATCTGATCGCTGATCGGGGTGGTAATTTGAGTATTCGTTATGGAGGGCTCAATGCGGGTAAGAAGAGCCCTTCTGCTGCGAACACCGCTGCTATCAAGGACGTTATCTTTGCTCCTCCGGCCACGATCATTTACTGGTCGGATGGCTCCAAGACCGTTGTGAAGTGCAGCGAGAAGGATGTTTTCGACCCGGAGAAGGGGCTGGCCATGGCGATCGCAAAGCGTTGCGGCGGCAACAAGGGCAACTATTACAAGGAGATCCAGAATTGGGTCGAGAAGAGCGGGAAGAAGTATCCCGGGAAGCCTGCTGCCGGAAAAGCTGTCGATCTGGATGTGCTGAAAAAGTACAGTTCTGAGGCAAATAAGGATTTTGAGAAGTTCCTCAGCGCTGCCAAGAGCAACAATCAGTCTGGTGCGCTTCTCCACCTGACAGCACTCGTGGCAGACCTGAAAATTCTGGAGATTGAAATCAGCAAGTAAAAGGAGACTGATATTTATGTACGCCAAGCGCCAGAAAGTCAATATCGACGATACCCGTTTTATCTTTACCACCAACTTCAGCGGTGATCCCAGCCGTGATCGCTTCGGCTCGGACAAGCGCCGCGTCAACGTGGTCATTCCCACCATGGAGCTGGTGAATCACCTCATGGATCTCGGCGTGAAGGTTCGCCAGACCAATCCGAATCCCGAGCGTACCTACGACGAGCCGTTCGTTCCGACCTACTTCGTGCCGGTGACGATCAACATGGATTCCAAGTGGCCCCCGCATATCTACTGGGTCACCACTTCCGGCAAGCGCCTGCTCTGCAACATGGACACGATCAGCCAGCTGGACTTTATCCGGGTCAAGAACGTCTGTCTCCAGGCAAACCTTGTCGAGAAGCGGAATACACCCGGCGAGTACAGCCTGTATGCGGATGTGATGTACGTCGAGCAGGATGCGGATGCCGATCCGTATGCAGAGCGCTATGCCCGGTTTGCAGCTCCTGAAGCAGACATGGCAGAGCCGAGCGACCACACCGAAATTCCGTTCTGAGGTGAAGCATATGAAGAAACTGTTTATCAGCGCACCGATGAAAGGCCGCACTGAAGCACAGATCCGGGCAACCATGGAGCAAATGCACCATATTGCTGAGGCTGTGTTTGGCGAGGGGCTGGAGGTGATCCAGACTTATATTTCTGATGATCCTCCGGCTGATGCGAATCAGGCAGTCTGGTACCTTGGTGAGAGCATCAAGAAGATGGCGGATGCAGACTACTTTATCGGGATCTACGATGAGGAGAAGGCGTTCCGTGGCTGTGCAATCGAAAATCTGGTTGCCCGTTCGTACAATATCCCGAGCTATGTGATCAACTTTGGTTTCGTAGCCCCTGATGTTACGGAAGCTCGTGCAAAAGCCAACCGGAAGTACAACCGCTATTATTGATCATTGATATTTTTCGAGTGCCGGGGTCAGTCCCTGGTCGAATGTCCAGTCGGTGAGTGCCCACATCGCAAATGGCGGCTCTAAGGAAACAGCTCGATTTATATTTTTGATGTGCAATTTGGGAGGTTGACAGTATGAAAGTTCTGAGGGTTCGCCCAAAGCATTACCCTGAAGTGATCGACATTGACTGTTCTCTGGAATCGCTCCAGAAAGAGGTGGAAGGCCCGATTCAGGCTGTTTACCCGTGGGACGATGAGGTGGCATTGATTTGCAACGAAGAAGGAAAGCTGCATGATGATTGCATGGAGAAACTCAACCGGACGCTCGACGGCCCTTATGGTATCCCCATTGATATTATCGTTGGAACATTCCTGATTGTAGGCCTCACGGAGGATGATTTCGGTGAGCTTTTGCCGGAGTTCGTCGAGAAGTACGAGAAGATGTTCCATCAACCGAGAAAGTTCGTCACCTACACGGATAGCGAAGGTAAAGTGCATCTCGACGTTGATTATTGTACACCTGAAGAATAAGCACATGAGAGCCCTGGAGAAATCTGGGGCTCTTTTATTTGAGTCATTAGCATGGGCTGTACGGTGGGTTCGATTCCCGCATGACTCACAACCGGGCCAGAGAGCCTGATATTTGAATAACAGAAGGAGTAAGATCGGAAGAGCGTCGTGTAGGGAAAGAGTGTAGATCTCG